>OHAC01000994.1_pt1 | contig 27700 bp, 19 predicted proteins | sample 1577051 | NCBI WGS metagenome assembly OHAC01 (sample SAMEA3541499, study PRJEB24748) | human gut metagenome | biome: human gut; feature: human-associated habitat; material: faeces | place: China | collected 2012 | reverse complement strand
GCATATTGTGGCAAATAGTTATGCCGCATTACAGGAAATAGATATGCTTATGAATCTTCCTTATGCAGGCGGAACAGGAAAATTTAAAGCAAAATACCATACTGGTTATGAAGTAGAAAGCACAGAGGCAATTTTTAAATCATGCGTGCTGGTTTCTGGAAAGAGGGGAGATGGATTAGTCCCAGAACCGGATAAATTTAGTAAAAGAGTAGTGATTGATAATGTGATAAGTCTTGTCGGTCAGACAAAAGCAGATAGTGACACTATGTTAGCGCACTCATTTTTGGATAATAGAGAAACAGTGGTTAGATCTGCAGTAAATGAGTTTAATGAGAAAGTACCACGGAATGCGTATTTTCAGTATTTGGGAATTGGAATTGGTGCAATGGAATTGCCTTTGGATCAGATGATGGCTTATGTGGCAAAAGGCGTTGTAGATAAAATGGAGGAAGGATGGAATAAACATGCCACACAACAGGATGCGGATCTTACACTAAGAAATTATGGACTAGAGCCTTCTATAGTTGGAAGTCAGATGATGCAGAAAGCATCATTATTTCATTATGATAAAGCAATGAAAAAGGGAATTACCAAAGCAATGGTAAGTAATGGTCAGTGGTATCAGCGCATAAGGGAACAGTGGGAAACAAAAAATACTGAGTTTAAACAGTGGGATAATGAAAGACAGATAAGAACATCTGCGATTGCTGACAATATAGAGAGAGATTTTCAGGCAAGATTTACTGAACCAAATTTTGGAATATATTTTTTAAAAGAATTATTGGCCAGCAGACGTGTGAATGAGAACCCGCTTAATGGAGTTTTAGAACGGATAAGAAAAGATTATTATGAAAAAGGGTTACAGACTCTGATTAATGGGGCAAGAGACGGAAAAGAGAATGCATTGACAAATATGAGGCGTATAGAAAATGGACATTCCCTATTTTGCCCGTTTGATGAATATGGAAAAGCTTGTGTAGATAGTCTTGTATGGGAAAATGTGGAATATTTATATGACCATTATGTCAGAGAATGCCTGAATGAAGCAATGGCAGATTTACGGAAAAAAATAGAGGAGGTTGAAAAATTCATCTCCATTTTTGAATATTTAAAGGAGATTGTAAAAAAGAATTATGATATGGTTATGGCTGGAAAGATGCCGCCTCATGCCGTATATGCAAGTCAGCTTTTAGATTTTTCAAAAAGTGAAGATGATAAGTCAGTAAAAGCCACCAAGGACTACTTGGATGACTTGTTGATGCAGAAGACTAGCACAGGTTTAGTAACAACTTTTGAAACGAAAGTACTGGAAGACAGAGAAAAAAGAAAAATCTTGGAAGACAAACAAAATGGTAAAAAAGAATTTGAAGCAATTCCGATATTTGTGAATTTTTTGGAGAATGAGTTTGCTCCATTAGTCAGACTTTCACTCGAACAATTTTTAACAATGAAATATGATGCAAATACTATGGCTGAGGCAATAAAGAAGATGTGTGATCAGCTAAAAAGAGATGCGGATATTATTTTCCCTTCTGGTCCATGTTTGTCAATTTCAGATCTGCCATCCAATAACTGGATTATTGTTCCAGCCGATGCAGGACAAGTAAAAACAGCAGTTGAAAATTATATTGCCAGTGTTCCTGACGCGAATGTAGCAACCAGTCAGGATCGTAATTCTATTTATTGGTATAATTTGATCGCTGGTATACCGCTTTTTGCATTGAAAGATATTTATAGTTATGAAAAAGAGTATAAAGAAAAACAGCAGAATATGAATAAGGGAGTTCATTTGTGGGAAACGGAAAACGAGAACTGGAAAGAATTTCCATTATTAAATAACAGAAAACTTTGGGAAAATGAGGGATATTATGACAAGGAAGAAGTAGATTATGAGGAAAGTGTACAGAGAGATACCGATTGCTTTTTGAAATCAGGATTAATTCAGGAAATTAAAGAAAATACGGATAATTATGGATTTTATAAAGCATACGTATTGGATGATGTGACACTGGAACATGGAAGCGAAAAAATATTAGAATGGTGCGAGAAAACTTATATGCAGGCTCCACATTTGGATGAGAATGGTCTTATTGATACGAAGAGCGGATTGGTAAATGGAATTAATCAATTCTGCAAGGAAAAAGGGCACAACATGCAGGAAGTATATATTCAGAATGACAGCATGTGGTTTGTTATTAAAGATGAGGCTGGACTTTACAAAGCTATGCGTATGCAGATATTTCTTTATAAAAAATTGTGCAAAACATTTGAACTTTATCAGAAATGCAAGAACATGGTTGACCAGAAAAATCAGGTATTAGCGGAGGCCAAAAAGTTAAATATTGATACAGAACGTTTTGCCAATTTCGTAAAAGCAGGTATCATTCAGATGGATGAAAAAGAAGCACTTTATGAGGCCTCAACAGGAAATCAGAAATCAATTACAAAGTATATTACATTGGAGTCATGGCAGAAGAAATTTGTAGTTTATTCTGTATTTAAGAAATTCTGTGAGAAGACTGATGACCGGATTTTAAAGGAACTGGATAAGGATTATCAGACATTTTTGAAAAAGGTAGAAGAGGATGACGATATAGCAGCGGTTTTTGAAGAGAGAGGAGAGACATTAGTTGCAAAAGCAGATGAGGCTGTAAATCAGTTGAATAAGGTAGCGACACAGAATGATTTTGCGACAATTGGAAAAGCAGATATGCCAGATATTTTGATTGATTTCTATAAGCGCTTGAAATTGTATTGTTAACGGATTTAGTACATAAAAGAAAAGGGCAGGGATACATTATGAAAACTGTGAATTTGAATCATGAACTGGAATTAATCAGGAATGAACAGATGGACATGGAACCATATAAAAGGAATATGAAGTATTACCTGCTTAGTATTACGCTTGGTGAAGATGATTATGAATTAACATCTGGAATCAAAGAAAAATTACTGGAGAAAATGCACTGGGAAAATGCAGTGCATTTTCTCCACGTTCAAAAAGAATTGGAGGATAAGAAGCAGGTTGATGCAGCAATGGATCAATTTATTGGGGATGCTGCATCAGGAATGCTGTCATTGTTGAATCGATATTATATCCCAATGATTGTAAATATGAAATCCGTATCTGTGGATACAATTGTGAAACTTACCAAATATATAGATGAAACATTGCGCCAGAAAGGTTGTAATGATTATGAAATAGGATATTATTTGGTGTACGATCAAGAGATAAGTAAAGAAGAACAGAAACAGATTACTGGGAATTTGCTGGATTTAACAAGGAAAAATAGTATAGGATTTTTTGGCCAAAATGTGGAAGAGGCATATGCTCATGTTATACGGGCAATTGCTATGGATATTTTTTTGAAACTTTGTGGAGAAGAACGACCGTATCAAGTGTATACATTAGGATACTGGAAATATGATGTGGTGAAACAGAGATTAGCAGCGTATCTGGATGCACTTTTACAGAAGCAGAAAGTACATCAAGATGAAATTGATATTTTGAAGGAAATCAGGAGATGTTTAAGGGAGTATGTATACGCAGATTTAGAGAATAAAAAACAGGAGTGGTTTGATAAATTTTCGAAGATGCCATTTCGGATAAATGGTCTTGAAGAAGAAGGAAAAGTTACATATAGAGAATTATTGAAAATGATGTATGGAACAGAGACGGTGTTTCACGATTTTTTGGAGGATAATTTTGCAATAGAAAATGTGGAACAGACTGCAAGGAATGTTATGAATTATCAGGAGTGCAGTTTGTATGATATTGAACATGGAATAATAAATGCCTGTGATGAAGTAAAATGTGAATATAGTGAAGAAATAGAAAAAGGTGTCCCCCGGGCATTGGAAAGTATAGCTACGTTGAAATGGGAGCGTACTTTTCTGGGATTTCGAAAAATGATTCAATTTGAATCTTGTATTCAGCGTTTACAACAGGATATTTGGAGTATAGAGGCAAAAAAATTCGCATTAGAACAGACATGCCGTATATTGGATTATCTGAAGTCCGAAGTTTTTCGGAAATATATTAATGAGAAAAAAGAAGAATATACAGAGATAGAACGACAAATTAAATTAATTTATCGTGAAAGCTGTTTGGTGGGAAATGACTATGGACTTAAAAGTATAAATGAGGAATACAACAATTGCCCTAAAAGGCTATGTTGGAATGATTCTATATGGAAAGAAGATTTCTGGAAAAAAATAAAAAATCTGGTAGTTCCTGTAATCAAAGCTGTAGTAGAAAAGTGGGGGTGGCAGGAATATGAACAGCAGATTTGGGAGTTCCAAAGGAAATTGAAAAATTTAGAGGAAAGAGATGTCTATTATGCGGCAAAACTTCCACCAGAGTGGGATATAGAAAAAGAAAAAAAGATTTATATTGCCAGTCAGGAAAACGAAATAAATGTAGAAAATATTAGGACAGTCTGGTGGGAACCACAAGGCTGCTTTGAACTGGTGGATTACAGGGAAATCAAAGGAGATGGCTGTTGATGCTGGAACACATTGAGATAACAGGAGAGGGCGGAATCATTCGCCTGAAATGGGAGTGGGATGATCCGGAAATCGAAAGCTTGGACATTCATTATCGGAAAAAAGAATATGAAAAAGCAGCACCGTTTCAGACCAGAATCCTGCATGATCCACAGAAAAAATTCGGCTATGTGGAAAAGAAGATGAGCGGAGAACGAGGATTATATTCCTTTCTGATCATTGCCCATTTTCAATCTGGGGATGTAGAGGAAAAATGGGTTCATGACATTCCATTAGGTGGAAAAATCCGGGTTTTGTGGAATCTAAAGCGGGAGAAACATGGCTATAAGATCACATTTCCACAATGCGACGCACAGATTCCGGCTTATGCTGTGATTGCAAAATGTGGTCAGATTAAGATGAAACTTGGTTATCCGATCAGAAGGGAAACACAGCTTATGATTTTAGAAAATCTGAATGAACAGAGTTTTGACCTTGCTGTGGAAGCCCCTTATTGTAAAATGATTGAACTGAGACAATGCTAAAGAGGAAAGGACAAAGGAAAATGGAATTTCATAAGATACATTGTACAAAATGCGGAGAAAAGGTTTCAGCGGATCAATTGGCTGTCAATCTGGATCGGATTATCTGTGATCATTTAAAAAATCAGGTAGAACGGCTGGGTGAAAGTTCTCTGAGGGAACTTTCGGAACTGTTCCGACTGATGAAAGTCGGAATATATTTGTCGAAATATGATATGGCAAACCGAGAAGGAATTTTGTCAGATGAGAATAAACTGAAGATAACAAGTGGTTATGTGCTGAAATTTATGGAGCGCAGATATCAGGTGACATTATTTGATTCAGAAGGGAAAATGAGTATCGATGGAATGAAATGTCTGTACAATCGCATGCAGTTTTCCAGCGGCACTGATATTCGTGGCGGATTTGAAAAGGTGAAGCGTCTGATCGAATTATTGAATAAAAACCGGGAAACGATTCTGGCAGAGTGCACCTGTGAATTTCGAATCCAAAAAGATGACAGGGGAAATGAGTTTATTTCACAGGTGATTACAAGATCTTTAGATGGACCGGATCATGTGTATCAGCACATGGTCTGCCCAAAGTGTGGAAATGAGTTTTATATTACAGCTGGTTCTTATGCGGAAAGAATCATCGTGTTACTGGGAAGTTCGCGAGTTGGAAAAACGGCATATCTGGCAGCGCTGGTAAGTAAGATTAATGGCTATCTGGATCAGAGACTGGGAGAGGGAAGTCGCTTTATTACAGTAACGAGTATCCAGGACGAAATGTTTAAAGTATTTAATGAAAAAATTTTAGCGGATTATCTTGAGGGGCGTAAGCTTGAGAAAACGGATGTAGATGAAAAGCTGGAAAATCCAATTCCATTAATTTCTCTTCGTGTAAAAACCAGAACGAAAACTGTGGTCTATACGGTGGTGGATATGCCGGGAGAGGTGTTCGTACCAAAAGACAGTGCCAATACCAGAGAGGCAGATGGAAGTTTTATTATCAATCGGAGAAAGATCTGCTGTTGTGCCGATGCTTTCTGGTTATGTGTGGATCCAGTGCAGATCGATCGAAGATTGAGGAAGATAAATGAACAGTCTTCAGCAGAAGACAGGGTTCAATGTGATATTGACATGGTGTTGAGTAATGTGTGCAATATGATGAGCCTTATGGGAGAAGATAAAGGAACCGTTCCAGGTGCGGTGATTCTGACAAAGAGTGATCTGCTGGATGGAATTGCAGAAGGTTTGTATCGGGCGGATGATGCGAAAGTATGTCTGACCCCGACTGGACGGTTGGATGGAGACGCTGTCAAAGATACAAGCAGGATCGTTTTAAATTATTTAAAATCTAGCTCAGATGCGGTAAAAGACATTTCTGGATTCATGGAAGATATCTTTTTACACAGAAACTATTTTTCTGTAGCTGCTTATGGAGTGAAGGTAGATCAGGAACAAAGAGCGATTGCTCCATACGGAATTGCACTGCCATTTTTATGGACAATGGCAAGTTTCGGAGATCTTCTGATTGAGCGGAAACGAATAACGACAAAAGGATTTTTCAAAAAAGTGCCAGTGGTTACAAGATATATTGCCAGGATGGCAGACCTGTATGAATAAATCGTGTAAAAGAGGGAGGAAAAGGTATGCAGTTGTTATATGGAAATGATGGTCAGAACTATACAACGATAGCAAAATCGGAAGGAATCACAGATGAACAGGAACGCCGTCTGTTGGAAACCTATCGTAGATATGGCTATGTAAAAAACCGAAATTTATATTCGGATCCATCGAAAGAGCCGTTTTCCTTAACCTATGTTACAACAGATATTCTGGAAAAAGGAAAAAGAAAGATTCTTCTGGTCAAAAATGCTAGAATGACCAATTACACGACACCTTGCAGTTATACCCATATGCGTTTTGGAGAGGCAGATGAGGCAGCTTACGGAACTGGCTTTTTTAAATTATTAAGAGCAGGATTTTGTACTGATCAGGATTTAAATAATTACAAAAACCAGAATATAGATGCAGTAGAGATTCCAGAAGAAACTTATATTCCAGATCAGCATGCGTTATCAGAGGAACAGTTATATCCACTGGTATCAGCACTTTTGTATGCAGCGGACAGTTATATTGAGCAGGTAAAAGTGATCGTGGATGTGGAAGGGGATGTGTATAATCATCGGGCATTGGATGTGATCGCATCTGTATATAACTGTATTCCGTACCATATTCGGAGAACAGCAGGATTTTCCACTTATGCGGATCCGGTATCGAGCATCCCGGATCGTGTGAAATTTCAGCTTTATACAAGAGAAGCAGTGGGAAAACTGAATGGTCTGGTATTGGATCTTTCAGAAATAGGGGAACATGGGATTTCTGGATATGTGCCAGAGGACATTCGGGAGTTTGCGAAAATGCTGGTAAATCTGTCTGAAACGGAGCGGGAAGCGCTTTTCCGGGATTTTCAAGAAGCATTTGCGCAGGAAGATGCCACAGTCAGAGATCATATGGTACTGTATCAGAATAAGCCCCAATGGCTGGGGGAGGCGGATACATCATGGACTCAGTGGATCACATTTGCAGAGTTTGAGGAAGAACGGGATAAAGACAGCGCAGTATTTCGGGTATTCTGTAATTTGATCAGCAAACGGGTATTGGCGGAAGAACTGCAGGACAGTTATAGAAATTATGTGTGGGATATTTTGCAGAACCAGAATACCATAAGGTTTGATGAGACAATGAGAGCTGCTCTGCATTTCGCAGATTTCATTCAGGGCTTGGATTTTCATTCCGAAGATTTTGAAGCATGGCTGCAGGAAAACGTTATTGTGAAAAGTGAACAGGATCATTCAGATGAAAGAGATCAGTATCGTTTTTTGACGGAGAAAAAAGAAGAGTGGGAGAAGTATGCGCCGAATTTTGAAAAATTTAAAAATATAGAATCAGCTTTGGCGAATTTCCTGAATCAGTCGTTACGGATATTAAACGATCGTATAAAACAGAAGACGGCAGAGGAAAAATGTATATTATTTAATATGCTTCAAGGAAACGACTGGAGTTTAGATAATTGGGATATTTTGAAAAAACAGTATCAGTCAATCGTATATGAGGAAAATAGAAATGCTTTTTCAGAAAAATTGCGGGAGATACTTGTTAACTCATTGAGAAACCGGTCAGAGTTTCAGACGATCGATGAGTATGAAAATTATAAAAAGTTTTTAGAAAACTGCAAAGAATTAATGGAAGCATCAGGTTATGAAAATCTGGAAACGATGCTTATGAGAAAATCTTTAGGAATCATGGAGATGGAACTGGCGAAAGTGATCACGTGGACGAACCGGGAAGAGATTTTTGAAACATATTGGAAGCTTGTACTGTTGGAAAAGTATATGAGTAATGGTGGAGAACCAGTTGTTTGCGAGTTAGCTATAAAAAAACAGGAATTTAAACTTGAGGTATACGAGGTAGAGGCAATACTGAATTATTTAGTGTCTGTAACGGATGAATATGAAAAGATGTTTATGTCTGTGATCCAGAAACATGAGGAACTGTTTGAAGATCTGATGGATTTAAGCGCATTTGAAACCAGGCATTTTGAATCTTTGTTCAGGATAGCAGATCAGGTGAATCCGAAATTAAAGAAGGCAGTTATTTCTTATTATTTGAACAGCGGTGTTCTTCTGACGGAAGAAACTGTGAAAAAAGTCCTTTCTAAGGTGCCTCTTTCAGTAAGAAAAAAGTTCCAGGAAGTAGATCCGGATACGATCCTTGGGCAGAGATTGGGAACACATAAGGAAATGGAACTGAAAAAAGTTGTGATTCCAATATTGGCATTATTTGCAGGGGCAATTCTTGGATTTGTGGGAGGTTATTTGATTCGGTAAGATAAGGAGTACAAAAGGATGACTGATTTGCAAAGATGGCTGGATCAGGAATGGAAAGAGGCGCGTCCGATTTTCTGGGTAGCTGAGAATATAAAGGATTATCATGCGATTGATGGGAATACGAAAGTCTTAGAAGAAATAACGCAGTACAGCCAGAATATTTATACTTATGCTACTGAAGCTTCGAGAGCGTACCATAAACTGTATCGAAAGTGCTGTAATAATCCAATTATCCAGCAATGCCCGTATCTGATGCGTGGCAGGTATTCGATCATATGTGAGAACCAGAAAAATTATCTGGTAGAGGTGCAGGGGGAAGAAAAAAGCTATATTGTACCTATGGGGCTTCTTGACGAAGCCCCAAAAGAATATCGAACAGAATGTATGGAAGTAAAAAGTACCGTAGAAAGGACATGGAAGTTAGAATTCCATAAGACTTGTGAAAAGGCAGCGTCGCGGTTGAAAGCCATTCAAAACGAATGCTATCATTCCCGGACAGAGATCAATAAATTATGCACGTTGGGAAATATTGAACTAGAAAATAGCCGCATACATTTAGCTTTTGGTATGTTGATAGGGATTGTTTGCCTGATCATCATGTATTGCATGAGGAAAATTTGGGAAAGTCCCATGGTGACAAAAATACAGATTGTCTACACAGTTTTCTGTGCGGTATTACTGTGTGGATATGGATTAGGGATCTATAGAAAGATAGGAAATATCAGTTATAATAAGAGACTTTCCATGCAGTTAGAGACATATGAGAAAAATTTCCAGGATTATCAAACAAAATTAAATAAAAATTCTGATGTGAATTTGGAACTCAATCAGATGCTTTTACAGAGCGTCAAAGCTCTTGATTTTTTAGCAATCGATCAGGCAATTGCTGCAGCAGATGCTATTATTAAAACAGAGGCCAAGAAGGCTTGTACGAAGGAAGAATTTATAGAGTCGAAAAAGAAGCTGAAAGTGTGGATCATAGTTTTGCTAATTCAAGTAGTGCTTTTATTTTTTGCAAACCAGAAAATGAATCGTATGTATGGCAGAATAAGTGAAACAACCGCTGCTTATGAAGAAGAAATGGGGGCAGAATTAGCAGAGGAGTCTTTAAAAGAACAAGGAATCTTTGACGAAAATGGTTTTGTATTTCCAGACAGCAATGAGCGGTATCTGACGGAAGAAGAAGTCTATGCACTCAACGATGCAGAAGAATACGATTTCCAGACTCTTCTGGGACATGCCAGGAATGAAATATATGCCAGACATGGTTATGCGTTTAATGAAAATGGAATATATTATCCATTTTATATGGAGTATGACTGGTACCGGAATATGGAACATCATGTGGTAAGTGATTCAGAATTGAATGAGTACGAACAGGCTAATCGGGATCTGATTGTTGCAATAGAACGTAAAGAGGGGTATCGGAAGTAGATATTTGAAGTTTTTATCGGATGATCGATGGGGTGGAAGAGCAATTTCAGGATGAGTAGGTGTCATAAAATGAAAGATGTTGACATATACTGTATCGTAGCTGTAGAAATTGCTTGACAAGAAATGAAAAGTTAAGTAAGATGAATACAGTGATCGCGTTGCAGAAACCTGTGAGGCCTGCGACCGGGGGAGAACCTGCGGGGTCTCCTCTTTTTTTTGCCCCAAGGAGGCTGCATATATGCAAAAAGTTTTTCTGAATTATGATTAGCAAATAGATAAATTAAAAAATGAAAAGAACTTGCTGATTGAGGATGAAACATATGCAAAAGAGATTTTAAGGCAGACAAGTTATTATTCGTTGATTGGTGGATATAGGGATATCTTAAAAAATCCGACAACAAAAAAATACAAAGATGGAATAAAATTCGAAGATATAGTAGAATTATATTATTTTGATGAATCTCTAAGACAGTTGTTTTTAAGATATCTTATTTTAGCTGTGCTGGTTAAATTCAGAAATGTTTGTGCACATGGAGAACGATTATTTACATATAGAACAGCGGACAGTATTCCTGATTTGCCGATGTATATAAAATTAAATATTTCACAAAAGGGTGTACAGTATGTAAAGGGGAAAAATGATTTATTTTCTGTAGTAATAGTCTTGAGATATATGTTAAGTGATTACTGGTATAAGATGTTTATAAAGGAATTGAAGTCACTGATTGAAAAGTATCTTAAAAAGCACGATAGTATATCGGAGCAAGAATTGTATGGAAGAATGAGATTTCCAGAAAGCTGGAAGAAGATAACAAGATATAAGAAACAATAAGTGTAGGAGTACATATTATAGGCGATTACTGCTTTACGCTGATAAGCAAGTCCTTTATAATAAAAGCAAGATGCTTAAAAGCGCGAGGAGGTGGCAGCATGAAAGTTCTTGTAATCCCAGACGTCCATTTAAAACCCTTCATGTTTCAGCAGGCAGCAACTCTTATGAAACAAGGGATTGCTGAGCGGGCAGTGTGCCTGATGGACATTCCGGACGACTGGAATAAAGAATATGATTGTCAGCTTTATGAAGAAACCTATGACGAAGCGATCCGTTTTGCCGAACAGTTTCCAGAGACGCTGTGGTGCTATGGTAATCATGATTTATCTTATCTCTGGCATCAGATGGAGAGTGGGTATAGTACCAAGGCGGCGTATCTTGTTCAGAAAAAACTACTGGATCTCCGGTCGGTGGTTCCAGAGGATCATCCAATCCAGTATATACAAAAGATAGACAATGTCTTATTCTGCCATGGTGGCCTGTTAAATTATTTTGTTGAGGAGTACGTTTCCAGATCCAAGTATGATGATGTGGATCAGGTCGTGAAAATAATCAACAAACTGGGCCGGAGAGAAATGTGGAATCAGGGGTCTCCGATCTGGTTGAGGCCGCAGAATTCCAGAGTGAGATTGTATAAGCCGCGAAAGCTGCTTCAGGTAGTGGGACATACCCCGATGACGGAAATTACCAGAGAGGGAAATGTGATTTCATGCGATGTGTTTTCCACCTATCGTGACGGGAGACCCATCGGCACACAGGAATTTCTTCTGTTGGATACGCAGACCTGGGAATACCGTGGCGTGAAGCCTTAGCTGAGAGAAAGACAAATACAGGAGTCAAATAACTTATGAATATACAAAGTTTAGCAGAAAAAATCAGTGGAGTACTTTTGACGCTGGCCAGCATTTTTATTTTCCTATATGAAACTATAGCGATTATCTTTTCATTGGAAATGATGTTTGATCCATACCGATTGGTCGGAATTCATGGAATCGACCAGTACACCGATTTCTGGATGAAAGTCCGATCATTTGCGTATCTTTTGCTGATCGTTGGAGTAGCCGTTATGTGGCTGATCATCCGTTGGATTTTGAAAAGGGCGGGAGTAAGGAAAAGAATCCAGATGCAGTGCGTGATTTTTGCAGCGGTATTTACATTTCTCAGTGTTGGTATGAATCAGTATTATAAATACACAGAAAAGCTTGATGGACTCCATAATGAGGATTATACGATAACATTTCATTATGGTGATGTTGCGGATCAGTACCTGAATTCAGAACCGTTAAATGAAAGTTTTGGAACGAAGATCTTATCTTACGAGCACCGGACCTGGTTCCAGAAATTGTATAAATCAAGAGTCACATTCTATGCACTTTCCGGGGATGCAAGAGCAGCAAAATTCGATTTTTTGAAAGATGAGAATGCCTATGTGCCGGAGTGGATGTATACAGGCTGGAATTGGATATTGCTGATAAGGAGAGCGTGGTCTCAATGGCTGGTATGGTTTTTTGTATTAGCAGCCTGGGGCACGGGGTGGGCATTTGAAACCAGTGGGGAAGCGTATGAGAACATAGAAGAATGATAGGGAAAACTTGAGGTTGATTTTTTCAGAAGAATCACATATAATGAGTGTAGCTAAGGAAAGTGAGGATACTTCCGTTAGGCGAAAAACGAAAACCCCCCAGAGTCGCCACTCCGGGGGGTTTCTTGCTCGTTACGGAGAGCCAATCCGTTTAGGCTGCTGCTACCTATTATCTCTGTCCAGCCATTTGCATATGTAGTAGCTAACTACACCTGCTATAACAGAGACAAGAAAAGTGAGGATAATATCTCCCATGAGGCATTCACCCCCTTTCTGCTGGAGGTTCGGCAGCAGGTATAAGATAGCATAGATTCAGATAAGATTCTATATAATTTTGGAAAAATACAGATTTTTGCAATTGTAGAGGAATACTAAGAGCGTGAAAGTTCGAGGAATGATTTTATGGACAGAAGTATCGACTATGTGATCGCAGTAGCAGAATGCCGGAGCATCTCCCAGGCGGCGGAGATGCTGTATATCAGTCAGCCGTCCCTCTCCCGGTACTTATCGAATCTGGAAAATGAGCTTGGGGTAAACTTATTTGTCCGGACGTTAAATGGAACGGAGCTGACAGAGGCGGGAAAGATCTATCTGGAGTACGCCAAGGAGATTAAACTGCTGCGGAGCACCATGGATTCAAAAATCAGGGCATTAAAGCGGGAGAAAAAGAACCGGATCCGGGTCGGGATGACCCTGAATGCGGCATCCCTGATGGCTTTTAACATCACTCAGGAGGTAAAGAAAAAGTATCCTGGATGTGAGGTGGAATTCTACAATATGCTTTCCAAAGACACGGAACATGTGCTGCAGGAAGGGTCCTATGATTTCGTTATCGGGCCAAACTGGGGATTTTCACCGGAATTTGATTATGAAATGCTGTATCAGGATCCGTATGTGCTGGTAGTGCCCGATCGGTATGATATTGAGGCATATGCAGAATACAAGGATGAAAATGTCATGCCATTTGTAGATTTAAAGGATCTTCCGCCTATGGATTATATATTTCAGGATGAAACCACTTCTGTCAGAAAAGGGATCAACCAGATCATGAAGAAGCAGAAGCTGGAGATCATACCGAAAATGGTAGTAACCAGCAGTACCCTGGCGATTCAGGCGGCAGAGAATGGAATCGGGTGCTGTATTGTTGTGGTAGGGCATCTGACTTATATCAGCCGTGGCGATCATCTGCGGGTATATCAGATCAGCGGACAGGAACTTTCCAGTGCCGGTGTGGTCTCGCTTCGCAGTAAGACCTTTACGGAAGAAGAAAAATATTGTATCGCAACGGTAAAAAGGGCGCTGTTGGAAGGCGAAAAAGAGATCCATCGGCGTTTACGGCTGAAATAGCTTCCGCGACCGAACCATGCGTTTTTTACAGGGGTATAGTTTTATGCTATGCCCCTCTTTCTTTTTGGCATTGGAAAAGAAAAATGGAATGGATTACAATAAGGACAGATGGAAAATATGTTGGCCGACATAAAAAATCGAAAACTTATGAAATTTACGAATTTCAAGAAACTTACATAAGGAGGAATTTTTTATGAGTATGACGTTACTGTGGGCTTTGATCTGTCTGATCATCTTCGTAGTTGTTCTGGCGCATCCAAAGCTTCCAAACTGGATGACATTTATCTGCATGGCCCCAGTGGTACTGCTGGCAAAGGTCATGGAAGCAAAAGATATCTACGCAGTGTTGAATAACTCCAGCCTGCATCTGATGGTGATCATCTGTATGTTTTCAGGTATGATCGCAGCAACAGGACTGGATATTATCATTGGTGATTTTGTGGATCGTGTGACCAGTTCCCAGACCGGTAAGAAAAAAGAAATGATGATCTTCGCAATTGTATATATTGTATCAGGATTGATTTCTACCGTCCTTCAGAACAGTTATGTAGCGATGGCATTTCTGCCGGTGTTAAAAAGTATTGCAAGAAAGAACCGGATCAGCCTTTCTAAGTTAGTATTGTTCGTTATCTTCGCAACCACCTTAGGCGGTGCCATTACCCTGATCGGTACACCGACTAACGTTTATGCAAACACTGCATTAGAGGAAGCCGGACTTCAGTTATTTGGCATGCTGGATTTTGCGTGGGTCGGTATTCCAATCTTTATCGTAGGCGGACTTTACATGATCATTATGAACCGCTGGTGTGCATCCTATGATGATTTTGGTGAAGCAGTCGTTGAGAAAACCTTAACGGCAGAGCAGAAGAAAAAACAGATGGTAGTTGGAATTGCATTCCTGGTATTTGTGATTGCACTGGTATTAAAATCCCTGAAAGTGATTTCCATTGATCCGAACTTTATTGGTTATGCCATGATCGCGATTGCGATTCTGACAACTATCGTGTCTCCAAAAGAAGCCATGTCATCTCTGGATGCACAGATGATCCTGTTCTGTGCAGGTATCAATTTGATGATCGCCGTGATGAACAAGAGCGGATTGGGACAGGTATTTGGAGACCTGATCATCAAAGTGATCGGCGAGTCCAGAAACCTGTATCTGATCACCGCAGTTCTCTGCATCGGAGCTTCTATCGCAACCTCCTTTATGAACAACATGGCGTGCGCAGGAATGCTGGCTCCAGTTGGTATTTCCATCGCCAATGCACTGGGCGCTAATCCACAGGCTATCGTTTTAGCAATCGCCATCGGCGCTGGATGTTCTTACTTAACACCGATCGCTTCTGGAACCAACCAGACCATGCTCATTTTTACAAAATTGAAATTCCAGGATTTTGCAAAATTCGGCTGGCCATTGCTGATCATCTCCTGGATCTTATGTATCGCCATCCTGCCGCAGGTATTCCCATTCTTCTAAAAGAATGCCTGACAGATTAATGAGGAGGTTCCTTGATTATGAAATGTGAACTGCAACGTGCTCTTCCATCTGTGGAAGGAATTCACCCGGAATATCTTATCAATTTTTTAAATGCCTGTGAAAAGGCAGAGTCAGAGATCCATGGGATTATGATCGCAAGACATGGTAAAGTGATTTTTGAGGGCTACAATGCCCCCTATGCAGCAGATATCCCCCACATCATGCATTCCTTTACCAAGATTCTGACCAACACCGCCGTGGCGCTGGCCTATGATGACGGACTGTTGAAGCTGGAAGATCCGGTTTTAAAATATTTCCCGGAATATGAGGCAGATGCCAATGAGTATTTAAGAGCCTGCACCATCCGGAATATGATCACCATGAGAAATGGTCAGCAGCGTTCCATTGGCGGAAATGAATGGCGGCCATTGAAGACCAGCTGGAAAGAAGCGTATTTTCGGGTACCATTTGACAAAAAACCAGGGGAAACCTATATGTATTCCAGCGGAAACAGCTACATTCTCTCCTACATTGTCCAGAAGCTGGAGGGAAAGACCTGCCGGGAACTGGTTCAGGAGCGGGTCGGCAAAGAGATCGGTTTAAATGATTTTCCATGGATGTTAAGCCCGGAAGGCGTCTGCTCTGGTGGAAACGGTGTCTCCCTGACGACAGAAGATATGCTGCGGATCGGGCTTCTTTATCTCAATAAAGGAAAATGGAACGGAAAACAGCTGATCTCAGAAGAGTGGATCGATGATGCGATGGGGTATACAAACCCGATTGCTCCGGTGGATGGGCTTCAATATAATTTCCATTGGGATCATACAGGAGATATCTGGGCAGCCAGAGGTATGTTTGGACAGACCTGCGGCCTGGTGCCATCCCTGGATCTGGTATTTGCCATCACGGCTGCAGATAGCCGGTATGTGGCAATGAAGCTGTTCCAGAAGGAGATCATTGATCCGGTGAAGGCTGGAAAAGAACCGGAGATCCCCGATGCCACAGCAGAGGAGATCCTGAAACAGAAAGGTCTCCGCATGACTCTGGAAGGGAAAAATATGTCCGTAAAGGGTCATCGGGTGCTTCCCAAGGACGCAGTGTGGACGCCGGAGGAAAATAAGGACGGAATCACCAAGGTAGAACTTCATGTAACGGATGGCGATCAGGTGGTTTACGTGATGGAAGATGGACGAGGACGCCATCAGGTGATTGCAGGACTGGACCATTGGGTACATGGAACCACCACGATGACTGGCGCATACCTTCATCATCAGTACGAGCAGGACGAGTCACGGATCTCAGCTATCGCTTATTGGACAGACGAGCATGTGCTGACTATGGAGTGGCGGTTTCCTGAGATGGCCTTCTGGGATCATGTATCCTTGACCTGGGATGGCGATACGGTGAAAATGGACCGGTGGGTTAACATGAATTCCCAAGATGTGAAACGACCTACGGTTTATTTGAAATAAATTTTTAAAACAAGCTTTACCTCTTATCCCCAAAGCAGGAAGTATGAAAATGCGGAAGCGTTTTTTCATACTTCCTCTTTTTTCGTGGGATAAAGTATGGTATGATGTAACTGGCCTGTAGGTCTGCGCAATTGCTGCGCTGACCGTAAGAAATATAGGTCCGGTCAGAATCGTTAGTGACCGGTTGTGAATGATTAGGAAAAAGAGAGTGAGCAGACAGGTGAATAAGGACAAGTTAAGTATCATGCCGTGGATCAACACGGAATATTCGTATAAACTGGCAAAACGCATGGAACAGTTCCGGTCCAATCCGGTTCTGGGTTATCGCCCAGCTGGTTCGGCAGCGGAGTTTGCCACCGGAGAGATGCTTTTTCAGGAGATGGAGCGGATCGGATTAAAGGATGTACATAAAGATGCCATCCGGGTAGATTCCTGGGAATTCCACAAGGCAGAGCTGGTATGGAACACAGAAGATGGAAGTGAGGGCCTGCGGGCAGTTCTTGGTGGCTATCAGACCAATTTCCAGACAGGCGGCCCCAGGGAGTTTGGCCTGGTCTATGTGGGAAAGGGAACTGCAGAGGATTATGACGGAAAAGATGTAAAAGGCAAATTAGTGCTGGCAGACATCAACCAGAGAGAAGAATGGTGGATCAATTTCCCGGTATATCAGGCTTATGTCCGGGGAGCAGCAGCTTTTATTGCCGTGCAGGAAGGCGGCTTTGCGGAGATTCATGATGAGGCGTTAAATGCCCAGGATATCGCCGGACCGGCAGAGGCAGCAGCATTTTCCATGTCCAGGGCAGACGCAGCGGTGTTAAAGCGGGCTCTGGAGGGCAAAGAGGAGATCCGGGTATGGTTTGACGCCGATACCTGCGTGAAGGAGAAACAGACCTCTTATAATATTATTGGTACAATTCCGGGAGAAGACCAGGAGCAGATGATCCTGCTTTCCGCCCATTATGATTCCTATTTCAGCGGATTTCAGGATGATAATGCAGCGGTTGCATTGATGTTCGGTATCGCCAAAGCTCTGATCGACAGTGGGTATAAGCCGAAGAAAACTCTGGTATTTGCGGCATTGGCAGCAGAAGAGTGGGGAATCGTCAATTCTAAATATGACTGGTCTACAGGCGCATACCAGCAGGTATTTCATGTACGTCCGGAGTGGCAGGGAAAAGTGGTTGCAGATTTAAACTTCGAGCTTCCTGCCCATGCCCATGATACAAAGGATGCAGTCCGTACTGTTTATGAGTATGTGACATTTTTAACAAAAGCAATCGAAGGAATTCCGGTGGACCCGGAGGCTTATCCGGACGGATTGGAGATCCATGCACCGATCCAGACCATGTCGGACGATTTTTCCATGGCAATCTCCGGTATCCCTTCTATGGTCAACGAGTTTGCCGATGGCTCTTTTATGGAGACCCACTATCACTCTCAGTTTGATAATGAGGATTATTATCATGAACCGGTGTACCGCTTCCATCATCTGTTATATGGAACCCTGGTGAAGGAATTTGATAAGATCGTGCTGCCGCCATTTGATTTTTCCGTGTTGTTTGAGGCTATGAACAAGAGTCTGGATATGCGGTATTCAGGAATCATCGGAGATCTGGGTGAGAAGTTAAATCAGGTGACGATAGAAGCAGCGTCTCTTGGTAAAGAAGTATATCAGTGGATCGAGAAGGTCAATGAGTCCGGCGCGGCTCTGAAAAATGCGGAAGAATACCGGAAGATCCTTATGAATGCGTTCCGCAAAGCCCAGGATTCCTTTGTCCGTCTGGATTGGCAGGACACTGTGCTGTTCCCGCAGCAGGCAGTGAGACAGAATCTGACTCATGTAAAAGACGCCATCTCCCGTCTGGAGCAGGGCAATGCCATTGGTGCGCTGGATGCGATCTATGAGATCGACAACAACTGCTATGCCTTCCAGTTTGACGAGGAAGTGTTTAACTATTTTACCGACTATGTATTCTGTCAGCCAAAAGAGCGGTTACAGTGGGGGGCGGGCCGTATCGTCCATCATGAGAACCTGTTCCAGTTGGTGCAGAAATTAAAGAAAAAATCGGTTCCCGGAGAGGCAGATTTTGACGAAGAGCTGCGTATCTTAAACCGGGTGAGAAAGAATCAGGAGGAGTGCTATAAGTCTGATCTGGAATACATGATCCGTGAAACTGAAAATATCATCAACAGCCTGAAAAAGATCCAACAGATGGCTGGAAAGGAATAAAGAAGATAACTGTGAGGGAACGAAACACTTACTGAACAGTTACGAAAAAGGACATTATATGGATAGTGATAAGTTATACCGAGTGAAAAAAGAGGATATCCCGAAGTTGGAGAAGTTGTTGACGGTCTGTTTTGCCCAGGATCCATTATATAGTCATCTGATCCCGGACGAGGATACCAGAAAACGGCTATTGCCGGAATTGTTCCATTGTGACCTGGAAGAAATGTTTGCCACCTGTGAGATTTTCGCCGACAGCCCGGAATTAAATGGTGTGCTGGTGATTTCTGACGAGTCGGAACCGTATAATTTCTTCCAATATTATGCAACGGAACTTCATGCTTATTTAAAAACAGATGAGTATCTGATCAAGGAAGATCCCAGTCTGAAGACCTTCTGGAACTTTATTCTGGGTAAAGATTATCTGAACTCCAAATGGACCGATCAGCTTCATCAGGAAGAGCGGCTTCACATTATCTATCTGGCTGTAGATCCGGCCATGCAGCATCATGGGATTTCCGCTCTTCTGATGAACGAGGCCATCGCGTATGCCCATCAACATCATCTGATGATCTCGCTGGAGACCCATAATGAGCATAACGTGGCGTTGTATCAGCATTTTGGGTTTAAGCTGTATGGGGTGCTGGAGAAGCACTTTGATCTGAAGCAGTATTGCATGATTCGGGAAGTGCAGTAAGAAATGCTGACGCAAGGGAGTTGGCTGCTACTGTATTGGCAATCATATGGTTAGAAAAAGCCAGGTTCAAGAAGGGTAGAAACTCTCTTGAACCTGGCTTTTTGTTATGATTTACAGATTGAAACCAAAGTATTTCACAGCATTGTAATAAGAAATTCCTTGAACGATCTCCTTTAGAGACTTCATATCTGCCGGATATTCGCCATTCTCAACCCATCCACCGATCAACTCGCACATGATTCTTCTGAAGTACTCATGTCTGGTGTAGGATAAGAAGCTTCTGGAGTCAGTTAACATACCAATGAAGTTTCCTAAGCAGCCTAAGTTTGCTAAGGAGGTCATCTGCTGAGTCATACCTACTTTGTGATCATTGAACCACCAAGCAGAACCCTGCTGGATTCTTCCTGCAACGCCTGGACCCTGGAAGCAGCCGATGATGGTGCCGATCGCAGCGTTGTCATTTGGATTTAAGGAGTACAGAATGGTCTTCGGTACTTCGTTAGTTGCACTTAATGCGTTTAAGAAATCTGCGGTCTGAGCAGATGGAGCGTAGTCGTTGATGCAGTCAAATCCGGTATCCGGACCTAATTTTGCATACATACCAGCGTTGTTATCACGCTTGCAGCCATAATGTAACTGCATTACCCAGCCGATGCGGTTGTATTCTTTTGCTAAGAACTGTAAGAAAGCAGTTTTGTATTTGGTCTGCTCCTCTTTGGTGGTAGCTTCGCCAGCTAATGCTTTCTTGAAGATGCCATCAACCTCTTCATCGCTTGCAGGCAGATACATTACATACTCGATACCATGGTCGGATACGCAGCAGCCGTTCTCAGCGAAGTAAGCCATACGGTTCTTGATCGCCTCTTTTAAGGATGCGAAATCTTTTACTTCAACACCGCTCACAGAAGCTAATTTGCCGATATATTCTGTAAAATCAGGCTTCTCGATGTTAGTAGCCTTGTCTGGTCTCCAAGCTGGAAGAACCTGAACATCGAAGGTATCATCAGCAGCGATCTTCTTGTGCCACTCCAGAGTGTCGATAGGATCATCTGTGGTACAGATCAGGGTTACGTTGGACTGTTTGATGATGTTTCTTACAGTCATGGAATCATCCTGTAATTTTGCGTTGCACAGGTTCCAAACCTCTTCAGCAGTATCTCCATTTAAGTATCCGTCATATCCGAAGTATTTCTTTAACTCCAGATGGCTCCAGTGATACAGTGGGTTGCCGATCAGCTTTGGCATGGTCTCAGCCCATTTCTGGAATTTCTCACGGTCAGAAGCGTCACCGGTGATGTATTTTTCCTCAACACCGTTGGAACGCATCTGGCGCCATTTATAGTGATCTCCGCCTAACCATACCTGAGTAATGTTCTCGAATTTACGGTCCTCAGCGATCTCCTGTGGATTAATGTGGCAGTGGTAGTCCAGAATCGGAACGTTCTCTGCGAAATCGTGGTACAGAGTTTTTGCCATGTCTGTGGAGAGTAAGAAATCCTTGTCCATAAACTGTTTCATGAAATAACTCCTCCTTAAAATTAAAAATTTGTGGTTTGTTTTTGTATGAAATCGGCAGCAATGGTGGTTTTCCCAGGAACACTGCTTCCGTCAAACACCTTCATCAGGCTGTTTACTGTGGTGATGCACAGGGATTCTACCTTTGTATCAATGGAAGAAATCTCCGGATCTGTACAGTCGGAATAGATGGAATTGTTGTAACCAATGATCGCCAGTTCTTCTGGAACACGGATCTGATGGGCGTGGGCATATTTTAAAGCACCAACGGCCAGAGAGTCATCCGAAGACATAATGGCATCAAAATGCAGTCCTGATTCCGCGATGGATTCCATCAGATCCTTCGCCTCATGGACGTTCTTATTACAATGGAAAATGTATTCGTCCCGGGTGGACAGTCCGCAGGCACGAAGGGCGTTCTTATAGCCGTTCATTTTGTTGATTCCACTGTAAGACTGACTGGTATAAAGATAAAGGATATCCCGGTGACCGGAACGGATCAGGCGGGTAGCTGCGTCATAGGTGGCGGTATAATCGTCACAGATGGTGCTGTAAATGCCGGGAGCATCCAGAAAGCCATTGACCAGCATCACAGGAAGGTCTTTCGCTGCCTCTATAATATAGGAATTATCCTCTTCTTTCATCTCGATAAATTTCGAACCGGCCAGGATCATGGCATCCACCCGTTTGGACAACAGAAGTTCAAAATACTGCCGTTTATTCTCCAGGGAAGTGCCGGTACAGCACAAAATGGAGTCATATCCGTGAGAGCGCAGTTCCCGTTCCAGGTAGTAGATGGCATTGGCCAGATAGGGGTCGGAAGAATCCGAACACATGATACCTACGGTTTTCATGGTATTCAGTCCAAGACCGCGGGCAAATACATTCGGCGTATATCCCAGTTCATCCATGACCTCTAACACACGGTTGCGAGTCTTTTCACTGACGTTGGGATTGCCATTCAAAACACGGGACACAGTAGCAATGGAGACACCGGCCCGCTCGGAAACATCGTATATATTCACGTAATCACCTCATAATTCTGTAAGCGCTTACAATTCAGTTTTATTATAACGGTAACGTAAGAAAAATGCAAGGATTTCTCTCATTGATTTTGGAAAAAAGATACTATAAACTGGAATTATCACAAAATACCATTTTTTATCGCAAAGGAGGAGACCTATGTTATTTCTTGTGGAAATGTTTTCCTGGATTTTACCGATTTTAGCGGTGCTGGTTCTGCTGATCGTGATTGCTGCAGGTTATGTGAAAGCACCACCGGATCAGGCGTACATCATTTCTGGGTTAAAGAAAGAAGCCAGAATTTTGATCGGCCGGGCGGGTATCCGGGTTCCGTTTTTTGAACGTCTGGACCGGCTGTATCTGGGTCAGATGACCGTAGATATTAAGACCGAGCAATCTGTCCCGACCAATGATTTTATTAACGTGAATGTGGACGCAGTGGCAAAAGTCCGCATTTCCCCAACGCCAGAAGGCATCCGTCTGGCGGCCAAGAACTTCTTAAATAAGAAACCGGCGGATATTACCATGGATCTGCAGGATTCTCTGCAGGGTAATATGCGAGAGATCATTGGAACTCTTTCCTTAAAAGAGATCAATACCGACCGCGATTCTTTTTCCGACCAGGTGATGTCCAAAGCCTCCAAAGACATGGATAAGCTTGGCATCGAGATTCTCTCCTGCAATATCCAGAATGTAACAGATGAAAATGGTTTGATCAAGGATCTTGGTGCAGATAATACTTCTAAGATCAAGAAAGACGCAGCTATTGCCAAAGCTCAGGCAGACCGGGATATCGCCATAGCCCAGGCAGAAGCAGATAAAGCATCCAATGATGCCAGAGTGCTGGCTGAGACTGAGATTGCTCAGAAGAACAATGAACTGGCGATCCGCAAGGCGGAGCTGCAGAAGGATTCAGACAGTAAGAAAGCGGAAGCTGATGCAGCATACGAGATCCAGCGCCAGGAGCAGGAACGTACCATTCAGACAGCAACGGTCAATGCCCAGATCGCCAAAGCGGCAAGAGAAGCAGAGCTTCGGAAACAGGAGGTGCTGGTGCAGGAGCAGGCTCTTGAGGCAGAAGTCAATAAGAAGGCAGATGCAGATCGTTATGCAGTAGAGCAGAAAGCGGCAGCTGATCTGGCAAAGCGCCAGAGAGAGGCAGAGGCAAAGAAATATGAGATGGAAAAAGAAGCTGAGGCATTGAAAGCGCAGGCAGAAAAAGAGGCAGAGGCGATCAAGGCTAAGGCGGAGGCAGCCCGCTATGCATCAGAGCAGGAGGCGGCAGGTATCAAGGCCAAAGGTGAGGCAGAGGCAGCAGCTATTCAGGCAAAGCTTCTGGCAGAGGCGGAAGGTATGGAGCGTAAGGCAGAAGCTTATGCGAAATATAACAATGCAGCTGTGATCGAGATGATGGTCAACATCATGCCGCAGATGGCGGCAGAGATCGCGAAACCACTCTCCAGCATTGACAAGGTCAATATCTATGGAGGTGGAGGGGAGTCCGGTGTGGGACAGATCTCCGGCAATGCAGCAACGGTGATGCAGCAGGTATTTGATACGATGTCAGAAGCCACAGGGGTAGATTTTCGGGAAATCCTGAAGGCACAGACGTATGATGCCAAAGTAAACCATAATCTGAACCTGACTGGGATTTCGGAGCCTGTAAAAATAACCCCGGAACCGTTTAAGAAGGCACCGGAAACTGTGGATACAACCGAGGAAACAGCGCCGGAACTGACCGAATAGACAGAAATTTTAAAATGCTATTGACTTCTCTATCTGGATTCAGTAGAATAAATGTAAGCGCTTACAATGTGCAAAAATGGATCTGTGGAGATACTGAACAGATACCAGAGAACTTGAAACTTAAAGGGAGGTCACCGACCTCCCTATCATCAGATTGAGGAGAAGAGAAAAACATGCAGGATGTCATCAAGATTAACCAGGAAGACAATGTAGCAGTAGCTCTGCGTCCGATCGCAAAGGGCGAGACACTGGATATTGCAGGAACACCGGTCACTACATTAGAAGAGATTCCACAGGGTCACAAGGTTGCCATTAAACCGATCGCCCAGGGCGGCAATGTGATCAAATACGGTTTCCGTATCGGTATTGCAAAAGAAGATATTAAAGTAGGACAGTGGGTACATGTTCACAATATTAAGACCGCTTTAGGCGATCTGCTTACTTATGAGTATGAGCCAACCAACCCATCCGTTACTGAGACAGAGCACGCTTATTTTGATGGCTTCCGTCGTACAGACGGCAAAGTCGGTGTCCGCAATGAGATCTGGATCGTTCCGACTGTTGGATGTGTAAATTCTATCGCCCAGGCATTGGAGAAAGCATCCAAGAAATTCATCGGTGGAAGTCTGGAAGATGTTATTTCCTTCCCTCATCCATATGGTTGTTCCCAGATGGGCGATGATCAGGAGCATACCAGAACTGTTCTGGCAGACATGATCCATCATCCAAATGCAGCAGGCGTTCTGGTATTAGGACTTGGCTGTGAGAACAGCAATATTCCGGTATTAATGGACTACATCGGTGAGTATGATGAACAGCGTGTAAAATTCTTACAGTGTCAGGATGTAGAAGATGAGATGGACGCTGCCATGGAATTGATCGAGGAACTGGCCCAGTATGCGAAGGCATTCCAGAGAGAGAAGATCGATGCCAGTGAGTTAGTCATCGGTATGAAGTGCGGCGGCTCTGACGGACTTTCCGGAATTACAGCCAATCCGGTTGTCGGTGCATTCTCCGATCTGTTGATCTCTAAGGGCGGAACAACGATCTTGACAGAGGTTCCGGAGATGTTTGGTGCTGAGACGATCCTGATGAACCGCTGCCAGACTCCGGAATTATTTGACAAAACCGTATGCCTGATCAATGACTTTAAGAATTACTTTACCAGCCATAATCAGACGATTTACGAGAACCCATCTCCGGGTAATAAAAAAGGTGGTATCTCTACTCTGGAGGACAAATCTTTAGGCTGTACCCAGAAATCCGGCAGCGCTCCGGTAAAGGGTGTACTTGCGTATGGTGAGCAGGTGAAGACCAAGGGCTTGAATCTTCTTAGCGCACCTGGCAATGACTTAGTAGCTTCTACTGCATTGGCAGTATCCGGTGCACAGATCGTTCTGTTCACGACAGGCCGCGGTACCCCATTTGCGTCCCCGGTACCAACGGTAAAGATCTCCAGCAACTCTGCTCTTGCAGGTAAGAAGAACAACTGGATCGACTTTAACGCGGGAAGAATGGTAGAAGATAAGTCCAAGGAAGAACTGGCAAAAGAGTTATTTGAGTATGTACTGGCAGTTGCTTCTGGTAAGAAGGTAAAAGCAGAAGAAGCTGGATTCCATGATATGGCGATCTTCAAGCAGGGCGTGACGTTATAATAAAAAATCAGAAAACTTTGCTTGCATCTGACCTCTTGTCTGAGTTATACTGAATACATGGTAACTATGAAGGTACTGAATAGTTACAATACATGGAGAATGGCGGTGGTTCCGGCGTTAGTGGGACTGCCGCAGAAGATACAAATGATGACATAAGCAGGAGGCAGAAACCATGAAATTAAACCGAACAACGATGCGTACCGTAGATATATTAAAGCTGGTATCGAAAAATCCGGACGGTATCACGCTGGACGGGATCTGTGAGAAGCTGGAGCTTCCAAAGACCAGTGCTTATGATATTGTTACCACCCTGGTGGAGATGGGCATGGTCAATGTGACCAGAGGACAGAAACAGACTTATACCATTGGTTTAACTGCCTACCGCATTGGAATCAACTATACCAATAACCTGGATTTTATCGGAATCATTGAGCCGGAATTAAAAGCATTTGCCAAGAATGTGGGAAAGACCGTGTTCTTTGGCGTCCGTTCAGACCACGAAGTGGTTTATATTTGTAAGGCGGAGCCGGAGAACCCGATCATCACCACGGCTACTGTCGGAACCAAGAACCCAGTGTACTGTACATCCCTTGGCAAAGCGATCCTGGCTTATTCCGATGAGGAGACCAGACGCCAGGTGATGGGACGGATCAAATTCCGCCAGAAGACGGAACGGACGATATTGACCACAGAAGGTCTTAAGAAAGAACTGGATATGGTAAAGCAGAAGGGATACGCCCTGGATGCAAGGGAGATGGAGGAACACATGGAGTGCGCCGGAGCCCCGGTATTTGGCCCGGATGGCAGCGTGATGGGAGCCATCAGCGTGTCCAGCTTGTACAAGCCAACGGAGGATTATGAAGCCCTTGGAAGGCTGGTTCATGAGAAAGCCCTGGAGGTTTCCAGATTATTAGGCTTTTTGGGAAAAATATCATGAAATTCCATTGACAAAACTTAGGTAACCGTTTAAAATTTCATTATACAATCGTGTTTACGAAATAAAATCGTATATACGAATTTAAAAAGGAGAGATTAGAAATGAAAAAAGAGCAGGTTTTAAGCAGACTGAAAGAGGACTGCCTGGTTGCTGTAGTTCGTGCAAAGAACTTAGAGCAGGGCGAGAAAGTAGTTGACGCTATTATCGCAGGCGGCATCAATTTCATTGAGATCACCATGACCATGGATGAGGGTAACCCAGTTGAGTTTATCGCAGCTATGGCTAAAAAATACAAAGACAATGACAAGATCGTAATCGGCGCTGGTACTGTACTGGATCCAGAGACTGCAAGACAGGTTATCTTAGCAGGCGCTAACTATGTTGTAAGCCCAGGCTTAAACGTAGAGACCATCAAGCTTTGCAACCGTTACAGAGTACCGATGCTGCCAGGCGTTATGACTCCATCTGAGGCTATTACTGCTATGGAAGCTGGATGCGATATCATCAAAGTATTCCCAGGCAATATCGTAGGACCAGCAGCGATCAGCTCCTTCAAGGGACCTCTGCCACAGGGTGAGTTCATGCCATCCGGCGGTGTTGACGTAGACAACGTTGATAAGTGGATCCATGCTGGTGCATACGCAGTTGGTACCGGAAGCAGCCTTACAAAGGGCGCTAAGACTGGTGATTTCGCAGCTGTAACTGCAAAGGCTCAGGAATTCGTTAAGGCTGTAGCAGCAGCAAGAGCATAATTGTTAATAAATTTCTTACAGTTCAGCCATGCGCTGAACTGTAATATCAATTTTCACATATCTTAAGGAGAATATTAAAATGGCAAAGATTGTTACCATGGGC
>OHAC01000988.1_pt1 | contig 27809 bp, 33 predicted proteins | sample 1577051 | NCBI WGS metagenome assembly OHAC01 (sample SAMEA3541499, study PRJEB24748) | human gut metagenome | biome: human gut; feature: human-associated habitat; material: faeces | place: China | collected 2012 | reverse complement strand
ACAAAATAATCCTGTATCCCACCATCACGATCTTTTGCGATCTCAACCACATTGGATGCCTGATAGATTGGATCATCGTCCTTCCACCCAAACATCTGCTTACTTAGCCGAATAAAATCATTATTCACACGATGGACAATAAATGCATTGTCTACAGCATTTCCGAGATCCGCAGTACCGGAAATATCATCCAGTCTCAAAAATCCCATTGCTTTCCTTGGATGAGCCACAAACATGATATGTATGTCGTACTTCTCAGCCATCTTATGCAAGGTTAATACAAACTCTGTCTGAGCTTCAAATTTGTTGTCAGAAAGGCTTTTTATGTTAAATGCCATAAGATTATCCAGTATGAGCAATTGTGGCTTATTTGCTTCAATATGCTTCTCTAGCTGTTCTTTAACAGCTTGGAAATCATTGCCGTACTCATTGTTGTATAAATGAAAACTTTTTCCGAGCCATTCAGCAATCTTTTCTTGATTCTGTTTCGACACATTGTAGTATCCATCAAACTGAGTTGGCTCTGCATATGCTTTCCCGGCAGCCTGAAGATTCATCCACCGCATAAAGTTTTGTGGAGATAACTCACCAGAAAATACAGATACTTTATTCTCATTTTCTACACAGTCCAAACACAGTTCTGAAATCAAACTACTTTTTCCCGAAGCACGCAATCCAGATATTACCGTAACGTATCCTGTCTTTAATCCACGCATCCGTACATCTATGTCCTTGATTCCGGTTTTCACAAATGTTTCCGGTGGCTTCGGCATTTCCATAATGTCTTTTGCTGTAAGAAATACCGGCTTTCCCTCTTTTTCCTTGATATGTACCGATTCTTGTGTTTTTTGCGAATGAGAGTAGATTCTCTTAGCATATTCCTGTTGCTTTTTTTCGTAAGCATCCGGCTCGTACAATAGACGCACATCACGCCATGTCTTATCAGCACAAGAATTATGAAAACAATGAAAACCGATTGCACCACTCGCCGTTCTAAAAATACAAGCATCCTTACCCTTGTGATTGCTGTCAAACGGACATTCATCCAAAATATACTTCACGCCGCCGGAATAAGATGTTTTTCGATATCTCAATCCGTACTTACTAAGCCATTCATCAAGATCGAACTCTGCTGGTTGATAATTGTTGTATCTCTGAGGTTTTTCCTCTTTCGGCAACATATCAGCTAACTTCTTAACATATTTAGCATCATTTATCCTGATTTCTTCTGGATCACCGATAACCATACTCATTCGGTGTGGTCTTTCTTCTGTGTTCGCACCTTTTTGTGCCTGCGTTCCGTACAGCTTACACACCCTTGCCGGATTGAAATTTTTCAAGTCAATCTGAATTTCATCATCAGAAAAGTACATATCCAGTACATTCAGACACTTCTTTATCAGCTCTCTATTTTCATCTGAATTTTTCATTTTCACTCGGTACAGTAAATGAACGCCATTTCCGCTGAACCCAAATAACGGATCATAGAAACCAATATTTTTCATAAAGGAATAAACCTTATTTCCGATTTCTTTTGCAGCTGCTACCTGATCGTCACTGGAAGATGTTCCGGTTCTTTAACTCATATTCATTACCATCTACAGAAATCTTCGATTCTACGGAAATCTCAATGTTATCAATCATCTTTCCGTTTTCATCTAATGGTCTGATATCAAAATTGGAACTTCCGAGTGAGTCCCTTTCAAACAACAGCCATGTAAATGCATCAAAGATTGTTGTCTTTCCGGTGGCATTTGCCCCGGAGATTCTGGTTCTATCTCCAAAATCAATCGTCTTGTCCTTGCATCCCTTAAAATTCTGGATACGCATGGATAACAACTTAATCTTCTTCACCAACGATTACCCTCTCTTTCTTATCAATACTTTTTGTATTTGAACTGCTTTTATGGATAATGTGCAGATAGTCCGTATCTTCAAGCAGATTCATCCACTCTGCCGGATCAAGTCCGACCGCCACCAATAATTTTTTATTGGCTAAGTTTAATTTCTTCGGTTGCTTCATAGTCTCTCCTTGTGTTACTATGTAAGTGGTTTTATGTATTTGCGTCCTTTGAAGTTGCCGCTTCGGGACGCTTTTTAATTGTCTTTACACCTTTATCATCCAGGCAATCTGCAAAATTCTTCAGATATGCGATCGCCATACTTTTGTGATAGTCTGCTGTCTTATCAACTCTTTCCAAAGATTCAAGAGTTGCGATCATCTTATCAATCTCTGATACTCTCATAGCTAAACCTCCTATCCAAAAAGCAATTTGTGAATGCACATTCCGGCGATAATCAGTACGGAGCCGCCAGCTCCAACGATTGCACCGAGTGTTTCATCAAGATTCCTAGAGATTTTCTTTTTCTTTCTCATCAATACCCTATCCTGCTAATGCACTTTTCCCCGGAATTGGTGCAACCATAAGGGAAATATCCAACTTTTCTTTTTTAATGGCTTCATTCAGTTCATCCACTGAATTGATTCCAATTGCTTTCAGTTCAGATTCAAGCTTTTTCAGTTTTTCTTCCATACAAATTACGCCTCCTATACCGCCAGACACATCTGAGCATTTTCAGCGTCAATCTCTTCTTTTAGATACATCGGTAGAACATAGTCTTCGATAATCTTCACAGCCAAATCACACTGATTACGTTTGACCTTGTCAATTTTCTCTGTTAGTTCTACATTGCCTTGAGCAAGTAACTGAATCTTCTGATCGGTTGTCATTGGCTTCTGATAAGTACCAGTCTTTCTGATTGCAGGAAGCACATCTGATGTAACCCAGTGCTTAAATCTCTTTGCTGATTCCAACTTACTTCCGAAGATTAATGCGTATAAGCCAGATTCGTTGATGATAGTCATATTCTGTTTTCCACTAGGTGTTTCCATTTCAGCAACACCTCTGTCTGCTTCATCAATCTTTTTAGATACAGCACTTCTCGGCTCTGAATATCCAAGTGCTTCTGCTACATCTTTCCCAACAAACCAAGGTTCGTTATCGATTGTTACTGTTCGGATATCACCGAACTCTTCTGAATTAAAAATCTGTAATTCGTTCATTACATTTCCTTTCTGCTGTGATATAATTCATACATCTAATAAATGGAGGTACAAATCATGGTTTCTGAAGCAAATACTATTGATTGGAATGCTACTGCTGCTTGGATTGCTCTTGCTGTATCAATCGTTACGCCAACTATTTCGCTTTTACTAAACAATATCCATCAGCGAAAGCTTAAAAAGCTGGAATTGAAGCATTCCCTTAGATTGGAGTCTTATCATAAAATGGAGAAAGTTTTTAATGACTTCCTTGATAATGTCTCTAGCAAACTTCATTTTGCGGGTTCGCATTCAAAAGAGTATGAACTTGCGTACCACAAATTGTTTTTGTATGTGCCGAAAGAATATTGGCAAACTCTTAAAATTTTTAATGAAATCCTACTTGCCAATAGTGATTCCGATGCTATCCAAGAGCAATATTTGAAAGTTACCGAAATATTGGCATCTTTACTACAAGAAACGCAAAGACAAATCCCAATATAATATTCATAAGCAATCCTTCGATTCTCCAACCATATTCACTTCTTCCGTGCCAGTATGACATGATGCAAAATAATGTAGTCACAATCCATATTGGCACGATGTTTAATTCGTTCATCTTTCTCCTTTCTAACCGCTTGTCTGGATTGTCTTACGTTCATTTTCAAACTGAATAAGATCTTCTTCCGATATCCTGTACTCTCGTCCGAGTTTGATCGCATTTAGCTTATGTTGGCGAATCCATTCCCAAACGGTAATGACCTTGACTTTGTATCTTTCTGCTACTTCGTCACAGGTGTACATTTTAGCCAAAAATATCCCTCCCTTTTTATAGTTATTTATACTTGTGTTTACCTCGGTTTAGTGATATATTTAGTGTGTCAGAACAAAATACTCAAAATCGCAATATTTTTTATTTTTACTGCGTTCCACCGTGGTATGTTCATACTATATCACGGTTTATCGCTGTAGTCAATACTTTTACTGCGTTTTTACGATGTATTTATTTTTTTAATGCAAAAGGTGGTATATTATGTACAAAATATTTGAAAAACTATTGGATAATGCAGGTATAACCATTTATAAATTCTGCAAAGACACCGGCATATCAGAATCAACAATTTACACATGGAAAAGAAAAGGAAATGAATGTTCTTCAAAAACCGCAAAAGCCGTATGTGAATACTTCGGAGTGACTATGGATTATTTGATGAGTGGTCAAGCTACCAAAACAGAAATTACCAACCAAGGCTACTACATCGATGAAGAAACAGCCAAAACTGCACAGGAAATCTATAACAATGACAAGATTCTCTTTGATGTATATAAAACCGCAGATAAAGACAGATTGATAGCATACGCCAAAAAGTTATCTGAATTGCGAAAATTAGAGGAAGGTGAGGAATGATTGTACTACAAAGGATATTATATAAACGTGGTGCTCCTTGAAAAATCCTATGGGATTCCAGGATGTGTCCGGCACAATGCGGATGATTCCTACACTATATTCATAGATGCATCGCTAAACTATGAAAAGCAACATGAAGTGTTCTTGCATGAAATGAGACATATCCTTGGAAATGATTTTGTTGAAGAAGATGTTCAGAAGATTGAAATGAAAAATCATATGTATGATTATTTTCTCGAAATATCTGCGGAATTGTTTCCTAACCTTAAAAATATAAAAACAATGAGAGCTATATAAAATAATACGGAAAAATGATTACTACATTTATTGTAATGCTTTTAGCATCCGCTCTGTTTCCGTTAGTTTTAATAATTCTAATAATTTATACGATCTTTAATTTTATATCAGATGTTTCACGCTCCAATGAAGAGAAAAAGAAATGGGAAGAACAACTTGAGCGAAGAAGAATAGAAAACGAGCAAATCAAAATTTCCAAACAAAAAGAACTCGTAGAAAAAAGAAAATGGGAAGAAATTGAGCGGAATGCTTTAAAACGAAACACAGAATTACGCGAACAAGATGAAAAAGATAATTACGAACAATACAACGAATTAACTAAATGGTGATATAACCGCCTAGTGCGATTATATAAATACTTTATACAGGGGGGATAACCTTTATGAAAAGAAAAATTGTAGCAATGATGTTAATTGCAGTGATGGCAGTCAATGTAACTGCTTGCGGAAGTTCTTCTGATAAATCCGCAAAAGCCGATAAAGCAGCAAAAGAAACAACTAAAGATAAAAAAGAAGATTCGGCAGGAAGTGAAAAATCAGATGATGAAATGTCACAGGCTGAATGGGTAGAAAAGAATGCCAGCAGTACCGAAGATGGCTATGATATCGTTGATTCAATAGATATCACTTCTTCTACCACAACATTAAAGTATACTGGTTCAAAAATAATAGATGACACCGGCGAAGATGGAACGACTTCTAAGAAAGTATTATTATATTTTGATTTTACAAATGTAAATGATTCCGAAACATCTGCTGAATCTCATTACAATTTCAGAGTTTACCAAAACGGAATCCAGCTAGATCAGTGGATTTCAATGAATAATTATGATTTTAGCGATGAATCTTTTGACAATACTATGAAAGCCATTTTATCTGGAACTACAGTTAATATAGCTGTCGTTTTTGAGTTGCAGGATGAAACTTCTCCGCTCAAATTGAGAGTAGACAATTCACTTGACGATAATGGAGAAACTCAATTATTCGCGCAGCAACAAGAAATACAGTTGCAATAAAAGAAAAGCCCCGGCGCTACCAACACCGGAGCCAATAGACACTATCTGGAAGATAATGCCAATTCTCGCAAAATTAGTATATCATCTTCCAGGCAGCCATGCAAGCGGAACGAATGTTCTTCGCTGGCTGTTATTTTTATACTCATTTTTAAGGAGGATGATATTTTATGTCAGAGAAAGAAAAAATTGTAGCATTATACGTCCGTGTATCAACCGGGTATCAGGTGGATAAGGATTCTCTCCCTTTTCAAAAAAAAGAATTAAAAAACTACTGTGAGCACGTGCTACACATCAATAAGAAACGGATTGAAGTATTTGAGGATGCCGGAAAGTCAGGAAAGAATACCAAACGACCTGCGTTTGAACGAATGATGGAAAAGGTAAAGTCAGGGCAAGTATCTCATGTGATCGTGTATAAAATTGACCGAATCTCACGAAATCTTGTGGACTTCTCTCTCATGTACGATGATTTCAAGTACAACAACGTAACCTTTATCTCGCTGAACGAGCAATTTGATACCTCTAGCGCAATTGGCGAAGCTATCCTTAAGATTATCCTAGTGTTTGCAGAATTGGAGCGAAAGCTGACATCTGAGCGTGTTACAGACGTTATGATCGGGCGAGCGCAGAACGGGCAATGGAACGGCGCACGTGTACCGTATGGCTGGGATTGGGACGAAGAAAAGCAGATGCCGGTGCATTCAAAGAAAGAAGCTCAATACGGGATAGATATGTACCACAGATATTTAGAGGGATATAGCACTCTCCGAATTGCGAGATACAATAATGAACACAACATTCCAACAAAAAGAGGTGGCGAATGGTCTTCTAAAACAGTAGGAGATTTTTTACGGAATCCGATGAATAAAGGGGACTATAGATACAATTATCGGAATAGCGCAAGAGGGAAGAAAAAAGCAAAGGAAGAAGTTGTCTATATAAAAAATGTGTTTCCACCACTGATTGAACCCCCAATATTCGATGAAGTAAACAGGCGACTGGATGAAAATTATAAAAAGCAGAATACAAACTATATGTTTCCAATCAGAAAACAGTGCAATATTTTTTCTGGACTTATTATTTGTGGAAAATGCGGAGCGCATTATCAAGTATGCAGAAAAGATGAACGTAGGCTGGATGGTTTTCGCCCATCTAATTATGTTTGCACAAGAAAGCGTCAAAAGGCAATATGTGACAGTTTAAATGTGAGCGAAGTTAAAATAGGTCCATTTATGATAAATTATATAGCAGCTATGGTAGACATATCCCAAAAGCGGAAAAAGCTCAAAGACAAAAAAGAATTAGAGCAGCTTATCCTCTCTCATATGCAGTTTACGGATTTAGCCGGAATAGCAGATGATAGTTTGCAAGAAACAATGGATTTATTATATGGACGATCAACAGAAGTATGGTCATCATCTCCTATTGAAAAAGAAAGTCAAGATAACGAGAACAAAAAGAATAAATTGAAAGAAAATCTCCAAAAAACAGATCGTGCTTTGGAGCGATTGAAAAAGGCATACCTCTTCGATGATGATGCAATGGACGAAAAAGAATTTCTTGAAATGAAATCCAAACTAGAAATAGATAGGGTGAAAATTGAAAATGAAATTAAAGATATCGACAATGATGCAATAGCGAATAATGTAAACCAGATTGACTTCATTAAAACTGCTTCGCAGTTTTTGATTATCCACAAAATCAATAGTGGTGAGTTTATAGACTATAGAAGTCTTGCAATATTGGATGAAGAATCCATGAAAGCATTTATGAATTCCGTGATCGATCATATTGTGGTGCTAAACAGGCAGATTACCGAAATAGTGTTTAAAAATGGCTTATCGCATAAATTATTATACAGATAAAAAGTCCCCGGAAAGGTTGATTTTCCGGGGTTTCTTTATGAAATAATATCAATTTTATCAAACCTCTACTACCGAGGTCATCTGACAACCGAAAGTCGTCACGCAAAAAGTCAGATTTCTTCCGATCTCCTGTGCTTTTTCGCTTACATACTTCCGCGCTTTGGCAATGTAATAGTACTGTCTCTCCGGCTCAGTGACCGGAGCTTCTTTGGTAAGATCTATTGCATCAAAATCAATATTATTCATATGTTATTAACCTCTCTATACAAACTGGTTCAGCTCTGCATCATATTCATAATCAATGGATGCCAGTTTCTCTGTCAGTTCTTTTTTCTCAATCTGCATCTCCTGGCAAAGAGTATCCAGATCTGCATAAAAATCCCGTAATTTTGTATTGACCACACTCAGAAGGATCATTGGATCCTTTGGTAAATCTGCCATGTTTTTATCCTCTTTTTCTAATAATCTCTCGTTTTCAACACGGTATTCCGGATATAATCAAAAGTTTTCTCTTCCCCGTCTGCCGCGAGCATATAGAGAAGTTCTTCCAGAAGTGCCCTGGTATCCTTATGCATCCAGTCCCCTGCAATACCGTGAAGATAATATTCAAGCGGTGACGTATCCGTGTATTTATCTTTCATATAAATCTTGGATGCTGCGATCCGGTCCATTAACATCTCGACCACATACTTTTTGGGCATCTTCATCCCGGTAAGCATTGGTTCCCCTTCCAGTCCGTAGTCAATCCAGTATTCATAATGATGTTTATTGCGCCCTTTATGGTGCAGCCATGCCGAAGAATAGCCCTTTTCTTCTCTTTCTGCGTTATTCGGACTCCGGTTTCCCTGGAAATACCTGCACCCAACCCAGAACTCCGCCGGAGAGTACTTCGACATATCATGCAAAAGTCCCTGTCTGTAAAGTCCTACCTTAAAGCAGTTCTTCATAACCAGATATTTGTGATGTGTTATGGTGCAAAAATGTTTCCAGATTTTCATTCTTTAGCCTGCCTTCCAACAAAAACTTTGATCGTTCGCTCCTCCAGCTGAACCTTCTTATCTTTTACCGGAACTGCTTCTTTTTCATCCAGGACTCCTTCTTTTGTCCCTGCTATGCACACCCATTCCATTCCTTTTGGAAGGGAAGGAAGTGCAAATGAATGAGAAAGCCAGTGCATATTATATGCAATATAAAAGTCCTTCTCTGTACTTTCTTCATGATAGAATACACCAAGCTGTCTGCTTGCACGCCCTGCCGGCATCTGCCACGCATCCTCCCCATGATAGGAAATCTGAGGGATTCCGCTTCTGCCCATCGTGTCTTCTGATTTTTTCGCTGTCTGCTTCATACAGGCTTTGCGAAGTGCAATCAATCGACATACAAATGTATATAATTCTTCCCGTCTGGAAAGCTGGTTCCAGTCAAGCCATGATATCAGATTATCCTGACAGTATGCATTATTATTTCCTTTCTGGGTATTCATAAATTCATCCCCGGAAAGGATACACGGCATTCCCTGTGCAAATAAAAGTAAAAAGAACGCATTAAATATCTGATTCTTCCGCAACTCGTTAACCGCCTTTTTCCGGCTGTTCCCTTCTGCCCCACAGTTCCAGCTGTAATTGTAATCCGGACCATCCAGATTATTCTCACCATTTGCTTCGTTGTGCTTTCCATCATAGGAAACTACATCACAGAGCGTAAATCCGTTGTGGCTTGCAATATAATTATACAGCTGTGTATCCTGATTCTTCAGCTGGCAGATCACATCCCGGATCATGCCCTCATCTCCCTTTAAGAAACGGCGCATCACATTCTGGAATCCGTCTTCTTTTTTGAGGATCTTACTTTTCGCAAGCACAGGATCCTTTGCAAGTTCATCCGGATTGCAGATATATGGATTCACAATAAATCCATCCACATGATACTGCATCACCCAGTAACGCAGACAATCTAAAATCAGAGAAAACGTAGTTCCTTCTGTGAAAGGCATCTCAAGAATAACTTCAATCCCCGCAAGATGCATCTGACGAACAAGTGACTTCATCTCATTCACCGGATCTCCTGCCGCATATGATGCTTTTGGTGCAAAGAAATATGCTTTTCCATATCCCCAGTAATTCACATGCCTCTGATTCTCATCAAATTCATAAACCGGCATCAGATGGATCTGGTTAATCCCCAATTTTTGAAGATAGGGCAGTTTCTCCGTAACTCCGTCAAACGTTCCTTTGTGTGCGACTCCGGACGAACTGTGTTTTGTAAATCCACGGACATGAAGACTGTAGGCGATCACATCTTCCTTTTTCAGATGCGGAAATTGCGACTTGCCCCAGTCAAATGTATCTGTTACGATCCGGGTACGCAGTTTTCTCTTTTCCTTTCCCTTTGACACAGACCAGTGTTCTCTGCCTGAAAATGCTTTTCCATATGGATCCGGAACTATCTTTCCACCGATTTTATAACAATATTCATAATCTTCCGGTTGTTCCAGCACCACGGAGAGAAAGTGCAGATTTCCTGCCACATCAGAGTATGGCATCTTCTGTGAAAATGCTGAAGTCCTGGCACCTTTTTTATAAATGATCAGTTCACATGTCTGTCCTTCCGGAACTGCTACCGAAAAATTCGCTGTCTGTCCTTCCACAGTACATCCCTGTGGAAACGGAAATCCCACTGCTGTCTTCATATCCACTGTTCCCCCTGTTACTGCCATCCGTCAACTCCATACATATCTACATTCGAGGCATCAATAAAACATACATCCAGATACGTTGTCTTTTCATAATCATCCCCGTTTAAAATAGCAAAACCGATTTTGGCCGATTCTTTTCCGAGTTTGATCGGTGATTGCGCACTTGTTCCGCGAATCAGGGAATCCGTCTTCTGAAGTTCTTTTTTCAAATCCGGAGAACCATCTACCCCGTAAATCTTTACCTCAGTAAGACCGGCTGTTCTTGCTGCAACCAGTGCCCCAAGCGCAATCTGGTCATTCCCGCACATTACTGCCGTAACATCCTTATTCTCTGCAAAAATCTTGTTAGCTGCTTCTCTTGCCTCGTTCAAATCTCCACTGACATCTGCTCTTCCTACAATCTCAAATCCCTTTCCGGCAATTGCTTCCTCAAAGCCTGTAATTCTCTCTACAATAGAATTCTGTGTAAGACCTTCAAGAATTACAATCTTTCCACCATCCGGACTCTGCTGTATCAGATCTTCTCCACAAAGCTGTCCGGCAGCTTTATTATCCGAACCAATAAAGGCATCAATATAATCCGTATCCTTAACTTCCGTATCAATATTGATGATCTTAACATCGGCTTCCTTAAGCTCTTCCAAAGCAGGTGTGATCGCATCTCTTGATACCGGACACAGAAAAATGGCATCCAGTCCGTCTTTGATCATCTGATGGATCTGCTCGATCTGGGTGTCTACATTCAGTGCCGGATCTTTTGTCACCAGCGTACTTCCCTGTGCTTCGACTGCTTCTCTCAGTGCCTGCTCAAGTGTAATATAGTATGGATTTTCCATGGTAATACAACTAAATCCAAAACGATAGCTTTTTGCCTCTTCCTTGCTGTCATCGTCCTCTTCTGCTATTGCATTGTCCTGGCTTGTCCCAACATTCTTCTTACAGCCTGCAGTCATGCCAATACAGAGAACCATCACAAGAAAGATAGAAAAAATCTTTTTCTTCATATAGATAAACCTCCCTGAAACCTTTCTTTTATTGTATCTTTTTTACCGCTAATGTCAATACTTTTCCCCTTGCAAATATCCCCATACTCTGTTAGAGTGATAGTATCAGATTGAAAGGAGAACTGAACAATGGAAAAGGAACATAATCTGCTTGAATCCGATGTTGTCACACTGACACTTGATGACGATGTGGAAATCGAATGCGCCATTATCACAACTTTTAATATGGATTCTACCGAATACATTGCACTTCTTCCGCTTGATGAAGACGGTGGAAATGAGGACGGAGACGTATGGATCTATCGCTTTATCCGTGATACCACAGGCGGCTCCGATCATGATCTTCAAAATATCGAAGATGATGATGAGTATGACCGCGCTGCGGATAAGTTTGATGAATGGCTTGATACACAGGAATTTGAAGGCTTTGATATTGAAGAATAATTATTTTATTCTCTGACCTAAAAGCTCTTCCACAAAACGGGACGGTTTGATACTGTTCCCGTTTTTTTGTGTAATATAGGAAATACAGAGATTATTCTTCGCACGGGTTAATGCTACATAAAAAAGTCTTCTCTCTTCTTCAATCTCGTCTTTCTTTTCTGCCTTCTGATGCGGAATCTCACCCTCATTGGCATGGATCACAAATACATCCTCAAATTCCAGTCCTTTCGCTGAATGGATCGTCATCAGCTGTACCTTATTCTCCCGCTCTCCTTTGATCTTCCTTGCCTTTGCCTGCTGTTCTTCCAGCTCCTGCGTATATTTTGCAATATGGATTTCCCATTCATCATAGGATTTGAAGTTTTTACTCCTCTCCTCAAGCTCTGCCATCACATCCATCAGCTGCTTCCACGAAATCTGATGTTTTTCGGCATATTCTTTCAGGAAATCATCATATCCGATCTTTTTTCGGATATACTGGATTGCCGCATAAGGTGCCATATTCTTCATCATACGGACATCCACATCAAACTGGTCAATAATATCCAGCATCCAGTCCTTATCGCAATAAAATTTACGCAGATCCTCAAAATTTACCTGCCGGTTCTCCATACTGTTCCGTGCCAGATACCTGAGCGGTCGGTTACAGATCGTCAGGAAAAGCGACCTGTCCCGCTTTCCTGCTGCCAACTGCAGATATGCCATCATATCTTTTACAATAAAATGCCTGTAAAAATTGGTCACATAATCCCGCATTTCAAACGGGATACGGTGCTCGCTTAATATTTCCGAAATCATTCGCGCCTGGACTGCTGCCCGGAAAAGTACAGCAATTTCTCCCGGCTTTATTCCCTGGTCCAGTTTTTTCTGGATCTCTTCCGTTACATACTGCGCCTCTTCCTGTTCATCCAGGACTTCCTGCACATGAACATTCTGTCCTCTTCCCCGAAATGACTGTACACGCTTGTAAAAACGGGTATCATTATGCAAAATCACTCTTGCCGCTGCTCCGGTAATAAATTCGGTAGAACGATAATTCACCGTCAGCGAAATGGTCCGAAGTGATGGGAATTCCTGCTTCATATAAAGCATCAGCTCCGGCTTTGCTCCACGAAATCCATAAATGGACTGATCATCATCCCCGACTACAAACAAATTGTACCTCGGTGCTGCAAGCATCCGGATCACTTCATACTGCACACGGTTGATATCCTGGAATTCATCGATCAGGATATACTGAAAACGCTTCTGCCATCCTTGCAGAATCTCCGGCTTTTTCCGGAAAAGTGCATAACACTGTACCAGCATATCATCAAAATCAAATTTTTTCAGTTCTTTTTTCTGATGCTCATAGCTGCGGAACACTTCTGCAAACTCATCTTGTGTAAGATACTTACTGTGAAAATCTTTCAGATGACAAAGTCCGTTCTTTACCATGCCGACTTCCCGCAGAAGTTCTCTCACCAGTTCCTCTTCATCTTCTACCTCAGGTGTTGATTCGATATCGGTCTGGTCTAAGACCTCCTGTAAAAGTACAGAGGACTCTTTTTCAGACATCAGATTATTCGCACCAATCCCATAGGCACATTTTAGAATCCCATAAAAAATACTGTGAAAGGTTCCAAACGTTACCGGATAATTTTTTCCGGCAGTCAGCCTTTCAAAACGTTCTTTCATTTCACGTGCTGCATATCTTGTAAAAGTAATTACAAGAATCTGATCCGGGCGTACTCCACTCTCCTCGATCAGATAACGGGTACGTTCTGTGACAATAAGCGTCTTTCCCGAACCCGGAGGTGCCAGCACCATACACGGTCCATTCCCGTGCTTTATCGCTTCATCCTGTCCTCTGTTTAGTTTCATGAACTCCCCTTCTCATATGTAATACAACAGAACGGATTCCTCTTCCGCATTACGCGAAAAAAGAAATCCGTCCCCCATGCATACTTTTATATCTGTATATTACCTGCTTAATAATTCTATTGCATTCTTGATTCTTTCTACAGATTCTGCCTTACCAAGAACTTCCATGATCTCAGTCGCTCCACCCGGAGTATTCTGCTTTCCTGAAACTGCAGTTCTTACCGGCCACATCACATATCCGTTCTTATAACCTTTTTCTTCTGCAAATCCCTTCAGCAGCCCGAATAATGCGTCATTACTGTAATCATCCCATGCTTCCAGTCTTGGAAGAATTTCTTTTAATACTTCCAGAGAAGTCTCTTCGTTAGTCTTCATCTTCTTATGGCAATACATTGCAGTATCATATTCCGGAACAGCTTCAAAGAAATCAATCTGGTCTTTGATATCCGGAAGGATTTCGATACGGCTCTTGATCAGAGACGCAATCTTTTTCAGATCATAATCCTTTGTGATCACTTTCTTGATATACGGCTCTGCAAGTTCATAGAATTTATCAAAATCCATAGCCTTCAGATATTCCCCGTTCATCCACTTCAGCTTATTGATATCAAATACAGCCGGTGATTTGCTCATATGATGATAGTCAAATGCTTCAACAAGTTCCGGCAGTGAGAAGATCTCTCTGTTATCCTGCGGACACCATCCAAGAAGTGCCACATAATTTACAATTGCTTCACTTACAAATCCCTGATCCAGAAGATCTTCGTAAGAAGAATGTCCACATCTCTTGCTGAGCTTTTTGTGGTTCTCATCTGTAATCAGCGGGCAATGTACATAGACCGGTACTTCCCATCCAAATGCTTCGTAAAGACGGTTGTACTTCGGTGCTGAAGAAAGATATTCATTTCCTCGGACAACGTGTGTAATATTCATCAAATGATCATCAATAACGTTCGCAAAATTATAGGTCGGATATCCGTCTGATTTGATCAGGATCATATCATCCAGTTCCGCATTCGGAACGGTAATATCTCCATAAATTTCATCATGGAAAGTTGTGGTTCCCTCTGTCGGCATATTGATACGGACAACATATGGCTTTCCGGCTGCAAGGTTTGCTTCTATCTCTTCTTTACTCAGATGCAGACAATGCTTGTCATAATTCACAATCTGTGTTCCATCCTCTGATACAGAAGTCTTCAAAGATTCCAGACGTTCTTTATCACAGAAACAGTAGTATGCATCTCCCTGTTCAATTAACTGCTTAGCATACTTCATGTAAATTCCTGAAGCCTGTCTTTCACTCTGAACGTATGGTCCGACACCGCCATCTTTATCTGGGCCTTCATCATGAACAAGGCCTGTCTTCTCCAGTGTTCTGTAAATAATATCCAATGCACCTTCTACATATCTTTCCTGATCTGTATCTTCAATACGGAGCATAAAATCTCCGCCTTCATGTTTTGCGATCAGGTATGCATATAATGCAGTACGCAAATTACCGACATGCATTCTACCTGTCGGACTAGGTGCAAATCTTGTTCTGACTTTTTTCATTTTAGTGTTCCTCTCTTTAACTTCTGTTTTATTTTCACTGTGAAAATAGACTATTCACAGTTCTCTATGACATTCTAATATATGTTCATCTTTATAATACTAACACATTCCCTTTTTTACTTCAAGCATTCCGAAGCCACTATTTTTCCCGTTTTTCTGTATTTTGCGGTTCCTCAGCTCCAGGAACGATCTTTCGGACGTACTTCATGGAATTCTGCTTCCACTCACTCTTCTGAAAAGCCTGGAAAAAGGTATCCACGACAAAAATTGCAAGAGAGATCACGCCTGCGATCTCCAATGTCTGGATCAGATAAAATTCGGACATCGCCTCGTTCCCGTCGATCAGATAATGAACCGTCTGGTACATCCCGTTTCCGGGAACAGTCGGAAGAACCCCGGCAATCAGAAACAACGTAACCGGTGTCTTATAAACTCTCGCAAAAATATGCGAAACAACCGCAGCTGCAACTGCTGAATATAAAGATGCCATCACATCTCCTCTGCCAAAATGTATTGCAAGCAGATAAACAAATCCACCAATTGCTCCTACAATACCAGCCTGAAGAACAAAGCGGCGCGGAACCTGAAGGAGAACCGCAAAACTGTAAATAGATAAAAACGCTCCAAATACCCGGATGATCATTTCAAAAACAGTACTGTTCATTTTTTACTCTCCTTCCTGCTAAAAAATCTTTGTGCAAAGCGCCAGCCCAATACCAATTCCAATTGCAATCCCAAGTGCTTTTAAGAAAGCTTCCATCACTCTTGCACCACCGGAAAGATAATCCCCCCGCAAGGTATCCCTGACAGCATTGGTGATTGCCATTCCCGGTACAAGAGGCATGAAACTTCCTATCATAACAGTATCCATATTCATCTGATCACCCAGACCTTCTTTTAGAAGGCAGCAGGCAAATGCAACACCAAATCCTGCGAAAATATCTTGAATAAATGGGTGAAATTTCAGATCCTGTCCCGCTGATACAAAGGCAACAAGAAAAAGTCCTACAATGATGGCTGCCCCGGTATCTGCAATGGATCCACCAAAAAAAATTGTAAATCCCACACCAACCCCCATCATTGCCAGGTTAGTTGTCTTGCGGCTGAACTCGAACTGTTTTAACGTCGAAAGCTTCTCATATGCCTGCTCTAGTGTCAGATCATCTCCACAATACTGCCTGGAAATCTCATTAACATCTACGACGAGCTTTAGATTGGTATCCCGTTCTTCTACTCTCTTTGTAACAGTAACTGCCTTTTCGTTCTCCAGTTTGATCGTCGCGGAAATTCCGGTCATGATCACCAGAACTTCTGCCATCTCGATGTGATCCGCCGTCTTCAGTATATGATGCATGGTATCTTCCACACGATACGTTTCCGCTCCGCTTCGCAGCATTATTTCACCGGCAAGCATCGCCGTTTTCAGTAATAATTGCGTATCCATGACTTTCTCCCTCTCACTTTTTCGGATTTATAACTGTCATGATACTATTTCCTATTCTAAAAATCAACCAAAAATTTTTCGTACACAAAACAGTACAATCATTACCGTTCACAGTATCTGTGACAAATAATGTATAATCTTTCTGCAAAAACAGTTTTTCGCAAGGAAAAAGGCTTCCCGGTCTTATGACCGGAAAGCCCATCTTCCTGAATTAGAGTGAGAGTGTTTATAAAAAGGCAGATTTTATTAGTTAATATATCCGCTCTTTTTCAGTTCTTCCTCAGCTTTTGCGAGGTTTGCGTCTGATACACGGATGATTGGTCCGGTGCATCCCATTCCGCTTTCTGCGTAAATACCGAGTTTCCACAGTACTTTAACTGCGTCTTCCAGATCCATAACTTCAATACCTGGAATCTGTGCTGTAACGACTTCCTTCGGTGGCTCTTTTACTTCTTCTTCAGCCGCTGCCGGTTTCTGAGAAGCTTTGTGCTCATCAAGGATTTCTTTTAATCCAGCTTTCTTAACAGCTGCAAATTCTTCTTTCGCTACTTCAAATACTTTTCCTCTTACCAGCTGTGCTGCGTAACGGATTGCATTTGCGATAACCGGTGCTCCGGATGCTCTGGATACGATCATGACAAGCTGTTCATATCCTTCTCCGATTCCTGGTCCATATCCAAATCCTGTAGCTTCAAAGCTTCCGCCTGTTGTGAAAGAAGAAAGCATTTTCACCATGATATTTCCTGTGAGGGAATCTGTTACCATGATGTCCGGGGATGCCTGAAGGACGTCATTTCCTCTCATAACGCATCCGCCATCTGCTCTTCCTGATTCTGCAAATTCGATCGGATACCCGTTCTCCTGCAGTTTCTTCAGAGCTTTCTCTGTCTGACGTGCACCGTCTACATTCAGGATACCAACGGTCGGATTCTTCTTGCCACAAGCTTTTGCAGCGATGATTCCGTAGATCGCATTTTTGATCATTCCTTCAATACGGTCTGTGCTGGATGTTCCTGTTGTATTAGCGATGAACATTTCTTTTGCAGTTGCCGGTGTTACACAGCGTCCTACTGTAGATACACCGATCGGGAATGGGAAGTGCATGGTTACTGCTGCATCTACTTCTCCATTCTTCAGCATTTCTTCCATCTTATCATGACCTTCTTCATCGTTAGCCACTTTAACAGTTGTAACGCCTTCTGCTTCTAATGTTCCGATATAATATACATCAATTCCGTCTTTTGCCGCTTCAATTGCCGCTGCCATAGAGTTTTCTTCTCCATGTTCGCTTCCCATTCCGGTCAGTGCAACTTTCGGGCGCTTTCCGAAGCTTCCTGTCTCCAGTCCCTGCGCCATCTCCATAAAGGTGTCGGCAATCATTCTTTCAATACTATTTGCCATTTTGTTTGTCCACCTTTCTTATTCTTCTGTTGCCATGAGTGATGCTGCAAAATCTTTCATTGCTTTTGCAATCAGTCCTTTTACTTCTTCTTCTGATACACCACTGTTATCTTCTGCACCGGTATTTGCCTGGATTACGAAAGATACACCATCGAAGAGGTTGGTCATACGTCCAAGGAACAGACTTCCTTTTCCGATGATCATGACTTTATTGATCTTTCCAGCAAGGATATCTTCTCTTGCAAATCCGATGTACGGTACACCTGAAGGAATATGTCCCTGAGTCGGAGCCCATCCTGTCAGTCCGTGTTCTCCTGCGAAGCTTGCAAGTTCTTTTCTGTCAAGTTCGCCTCTCTTAACTGCGAGAGCTGCGATCATCTTGTAGTTAGCAAGCGGTACATCTCCGGCTCCTGCCGGTTTTGTGATATCCGGGTTCTGCATTTCCGGAGAGAATTTATCGATATCTGTGATCTTAAGTCCTGCTCTTTCCAGTGGATCAGCTACAAGGCTTCCGATTACGTTCTGCGGAGCACTTCCTGTTCCTACTGTATGGCGTCCAAGGATATCCAGGTTGATTTCCGGGTTTACACCATCGTTTTCTGCGATGATTACACAGAATCCGCCAAGGCAGTCTTCCAGGATCGGAAGACCTTTCTTTACATGGTCTTTACCGTTCATACCAAGTTTTGCTGTACAACCACCAGCTGTTACAGCTACACATTTGTATGCGCCTGATTTTACGAGAGCTGCTGCTTCGATCAGTGCGTGAGATGGTCCGGCACAGAATCCACGTGAGTCAGAACCTGTTGCGTTCAAAAGTCCTGCAACTTCAGCTGCTGCTTTTGCGAAGTTACCACCGCCACGCTGGTTCATATCACCACAAGCTTCTTCTGCACAGTCGATGACATACTCAACGTCTGTCTTTTCGATTCCTGCGTTTCTTACACCATAGAGGAGGGCGAGCACACTGGATGCCTTACTCATAATGTTTTCATGCATAACATGTGCTGAAAGGTTTGCATCAATGTCATGCGCTCTCTTTACACAGCCTACCAGTTTGTTTTCATGATACAGACCTTCAGCATGCTCTTCATTTACAAAGTGTTCGATTTCTGAGATTTCAAATCCCTCGATTACTTTTTCTACGATATCATCTGTGATGATCGGATCTGCTGCAAATTTTTCTTTTGTAGCTGCTACAAATCCTTTTTCAAGCATAACAACTTCGAACATGTCGCATGCCTGAGCTAAAAGAAGGAATTCGTCTTCCGGCATGATCTCACCGTATTTTCCGTAACGCTCTGCACCTTCTTTTACTTTATCGTAGTAAGGAAATTCAACCTGGGCAAGGTCGTCCGGTGTTGCATTTCCGATATATACCTGATTCGGCCAATAATTTACACATGTATCATATGACCGAAGATGATCTCTAAGTTCTTTTAAATATTCTGATTCCGGATTAACAACTCTTTCTGTTGTCTGTGTTGTTCCGTTGTAAACTACCATTTCCGGGGTATGTACGAGTACATATCCTGCTCCTTTAATTACACTGTTCATCGCTGGTTTCCACCTTTCCTGACATTCTCTTTTTACGAGTGTCACCATCATTCATTTCTCCGTGATATGCGCGTATAATCTACCTGTCCTGATTTAAAAGATTTTGGGCAGAATGCGCTAAACAAGCTTTTATCAGAAGCGCATCACTGGCACGCTTCCGAGATGCTAGGCAATTCACTAATGCAATACCAGCATGTTCCCGATATGCCTGGCAATAAAACAGGCGACAGGAAGAATCCTGCCGCCTGTACCTCTATCTCAGATATTCCGCTTCGAAGGATAAATCCCTCTTTATCTTAGAGGTATTTGCAATATTCGTTGCGGATTGCTGACATTTCGTCTACGATATCATCAACATCAAGGACCATTTCCATCATGCCTACCTGTTCATCGTAAACAGCCGGGTCAAATTCTTTTTTTAACTCTGGTTCACATACGTGATAAGTTGTGAGTCCAAGCTGGACCCCTGTCAACGGACCTGCGAATGTCGGGTCTCCTGCTGTAACGGTTTCTGCAGCAAGTCCTGCTGCTTCTCCTTCAGCTGCGCCTACGATTACGACTACGTTTTCCGGGCCGTACTCCTCAGCAAATTCTTTTACCCTTTTCTGATTCTCCAGATCCATTGCGCCTGCGCTAGTTCAGACGAAACATTCTGTTGAAGAAAAAACTACATCTCCGCCAGCTGTCTTAACGCATTCTGCGATTGCTGGTCCCGGTACACCGTCACGGTCACCGATAATAACAACTTTTTTATCTTTTAAAATTGCCATGATGTCTTTTCCTCCTTCCTTTCTTTTAAAATTTTGTTTTGATAATAGTTTTACACGCTTTACGCGATTATATATTGTGAGCACACAGCCGGATCTCTGCCGGCTGTGCGCGGCTCACCTAATTAAATAATGATTAGATATATTTCTTAATCATTGCTTCGATGCTTTCCTGTGTAGCATCGTCTTTTACTACTTCTTCAACTTTTTCGCCATCTTTGTAAATAGCCATAACCGGAAGTCCAAGGATCTTCTGTCCGATAGCAAGACGACGAGCTTTTGTTGTATTCAGAGATGTGAATTTGATCTTATCTCCGTATTTATCTGCCATTTCGTGTACGAACGGCATCAGAGCCTGGCACGGAACACATCCATCACCAAAGAAATCTACGAATACATAACCTTCTGCTTTTAAGACTTCGTCTTCGAATGTTTTCTTATCTACTTCTAACATGTCAAATGTCCTCCTCACTCTATTAAAAAGTGTTTATTATTTTAATTCGTTAATATACTTTTCTGCCTGTGTAGCTGCGATTGCTCCATCAGCTGCAGCTGTAACAACCTGTCTTAAGCTCTTAACGCGGATATCGCCTGCTGCGAATACGCCTGGGATATTAGTGTGCATATCTGCATCTGTCGGAATATATCCTCTTTCATCCATCTCAAGGCCTGTTCCTTCATAGATCTTTGAGTTTGGAAGTGTTCCGATAAATCCGAATACACCAAACATTCCGTCATCTTCATCAGCTACGATCTTAGTGAGTTCACCTGTTTTCACATTTTTAACAGTCATCTCAGAAAGGATTCCGTCACCGCCAACTTCTTCTACAACCGTATCCCACATAAAGTGAAGTTTTTCGTTCTTGAAAGCTTTTTCCTGGATGGATTTTGCTGCACGAAGCTCATCACGTCTGTGAATAATGGTAACTTTTCTTGCAAATTTTGTAAGGTACATAGCTTCTTCTACAGCAGAGTCTCCTCCACCTACTACGTATACTTCAAAATCTTCAAAGAAGTTTGCATCACAGGTAGCGCAGTAAGAAACGCCCTTGCCCATGAACTCTTTTTCGCCTTTGCATCCGATCGGTCTTGCAAAAGCTCCGGTTGCGATGATAACCGTCTTTGACTGATATTCAGCCTTCGCACTCTTCAGTACTTTGATATCGCCGTCCAGGTGTACTTCGTTAATTACATCTGAGGCTCTCTCAACGCCGAATTTTTCACACTGCTGTGTCATTCTTGCGATAAGAGAAGGACCGCTTTCCCCTTCTACGATCTGTCCAGGATAATTTTCGATGTCATCTGTGATTGCGATCTGTCCGCCATCTTTACCTTTCTCAATAACCAGTGTTGAAAGACGGCTTCTTCCTGCGTACAGACCTGCAGCTAAGCCTGCAGGTCCCGCACCCAGGACGATCACGTCATAAACTTTGCTCATAACGTTCTCTCCTTTTTTAATAAAATTACATGACCTTCTAACTATGATTTAGTTGTCAAAGATTGTCTGTCCGTCTACTTCTGTTGTAAGAGCTTTCAGAGCTTTTTCAACAAGACCCTTACGAAGAGCATACTCTTCATCTTTTTCAAGAGCCGGATTTCCAAGTGGATGAGGAATAGCAATCGTAGGAACGATTCTGTTCGCACCAACTGTCATGGAAATCGGAGTTACTGTACACATATGAACTACCGGGAGTCCAGCTGCTTCAATTGCTTTTACCATTGTTGCACCGCAACGTGTACAGGTACCTCAAGTAGAGGTCATGATAACTGCGTCAACACCGTCTGCTATAAGTTTCTGAGCATATTCCTCAGCGAAAGCTTTTGCAGAAGCTACGGCTGTACCGTTACCAACCGTTGTATAGAATTTGTTGTGAAGTTTTCCGATAACGCCTTCTTTTTCGAATTCACGCATAACGTCTACAGGAAGTACACGGTCTGGATCTTCGTTTGCATATACCGGGTCATATCCACCATGAGCTGTTTCGTACGTCTCTTCTGTAAGATCCATAACACCTGTGATGTCATATTCTCCGTAATGTGAGGCATTTGAACTTTCGATGTGGTCCGGATTTCCTTTCGGAACGATTCCACCTGAAGTACAAAGTGCGATTGTAGCCTTGCTAAGATCTTTGATAGCTGGCTGTGGATCAACACGGTCGAATGTTGGCATTGGATACTCTGTCTCAAACGGCTTGTCTGCCAGTTTCTTAAGGAGCATCTTAACAGCTCTCTTAGATCCACGTTCTTTTTCGAAGAAGTTTACACGAACTCCGTTCGGCATGTAACCTTCCTGGCAAGAAGCACCGATTTTTTCGCCTTTAGCGATCTTAAGAGCAAGAGGAGCAAGTTTCTTAACTGCGTCTCTCATACCAGCTGCACTGTTCTTTGTAGATACTGTGTAAACTTTGTTCTTGAACATATCAGCACCTGGGTTTTCAACGTACATACCAGTTACTGCCGGGATTCCGAGTTCTTCCTGTACTGCATCACAGATAGTTCCGCATGCAACACCGTAACGTCCAGCATTGAAAGCAGGTCCAGCGATGAAGATATCAGGATTCTGGCTCTTAACCATTTCAAGAATATCAGCTTTTGCTTTGTCAAGGTTTTCATTGAAGTAAGAGTCACCGCAAACGATTGTAGCTACGATCTCTGCTTCTTCTCCAAACTGCTGTGTCAGAGCCTGTCCAGGTCCAACGATTTCGCCTACGCGAAGTTCAGCAGGATAATCAGCTTTTTCTTCTCCACCAATCTGAGCGAAGAACTGATTGATATAATGTACAACTTTAATTTTACTCATTATCTTTACGTCCTCCATTCCTAGCGTGCACTCAGATATCCAAATCCGGTTTCATTTGTAGCACCGGTAATGGCCTGAATTTCAACTTCGATTGTTCCATCTTCACGACGAGAATGTTCATTACCACCAGCAATGGTTGTAACAAAATCTTCTGTTCCGATTACTTTATCCATCTTAGGAAGTACGATTACCTGGTTAGCATTTCCACCGGTTACAACTGCGTCTGCAGCCGGATCAGCATCTGCCAGTGACTGAGATTTTCCGTCACGTCCGGCATATTCGTCTGTAATGATTACAGTCTTAACGCCTTCAGCTTCGATCTTCTTGCAGTTCATGATAAGGTCAGTATCCGGGTTACCGAATCCTTCCTGAGATACGATAACTGCATCAAGGTCTAACAGACGGCACATCTTAGCTGTCCAGTCAGATGAACGCATCTTATCAGCAAGGTATACGTTTTCGTTTGTAAGAATCTGACAAACGAAGTTGATTGTTTTTCCGTGTTCTTCGAACAGGTCATGTACAACCGGGTTGTTTTCATGAACATATGTTGGGTTCTTATCGCAAGCGGATACACAGTTACCAGATACGATAGCTCCGTCCATAACTTCTGTCGGGTTCATGATTGTAGAGAGTGTTCTCTTAGCATCAACACCGTATACATATGTGTCATGGAGAAGTCCCTGGCTCTGAAGCATCTGTACATAAGCAACTCTCGGAAGGTTCGGGAATTTTTCTTTTCCTTCCATGATTCCGTATGTCTCATATGTCTTTGTCTCGTCTGGTGTGAGTTCACGAGCAAGTTCTCCAAGGTAAACTGCTACTCTGAATCCAGCAAGACGAACAGCTTTTTCATATTCATGCTGTTTGATTCCTTCAACTGGTTCGCAAACAACTACTAAGTTGTTAAGTTTAGAGAATGGTGTATATTCTGCACCCGGGCCAGACATATCAATGATACCTTCCTGGAATCCCACGATCTTACCAGCTGTTACAACAGCCATTCCTTTTAATGCATATGTCTTACCACTACCTACAGTGTCAACTTTTGCGATAACGCCTGGGAAGACTCCCCCTCTTCCTTCAACTTTAACACGTGGTTCAATAACATCTTTAACCGGAGTGATACGAACGCTTTCACCTGGTTTTGCGATATCAAATTTAACATCTTTGATTTTTTCGTCCTCAAGAACGATTGCCTTTACAGCTTCTTCGTCAACATACAGAACACCATTTTCGATCTTTGATTCAGATGCGAACTGAATGTCGTTAATAAAAATGTGACCTACTTCTAATTTCACTGTAAATTCCCTCCTTTTTTGAATGTGTTTGTTGTATGCTCAAAAGTACACTAAACCGCATGTACTTCTACAGCCTTTTTTTAGCGCCAGCTTTCCGCTGACGGCAGAGCGCTTGAGATCAATGTGTAATCTACAAGCTGAAAGTCTGCATAAACCTGAGGTTTATAAAGATCAGACTTAAACTGAAATTTACCGCACGCCTGAATGGCGCTTGCAATGATCTGCATCGCCTGTGCATCCAGACCTTCCGGCGTTTCTGAGAGCATAACCGACTTATATGGAGTCTCATTCGGTTTTACGCTTCCGGACAGCGGATGTGTCAAAAGCCGGTATCCCTGGAAGATCATCTTCTGAACTTTTTTAAGTGTGTCCTCATAAGAAAGTTCTTCGTATTCCACATGATAATCTTCCCCCAGTTTTTCTTTTACCAGTGGATTATTTGTGATAATCATAAATCCAGTATTCATAGCCGCTTCTTCCTTTCGTCCCCTGTCCGTTTATGCGGTCTTTTTTGGCTCCCTGTGTCTGAAATACTCCAGATATTTTTTTAACATATATCTGGTATCAAAAAAGGACGCCAAAACAACTTCTCTGTTTTAAACGTCCTTTCTGTCTCCTTGTAAATTCGGCAATTCCGGATTCAGAGTGTAGTACCTTTCCCGATCCTTTTGCCTGAAAGTTTCACCATTCAACGAGCTTTACTGCTCTACGGTTTGCATCTTCGGCGACCATTTATCAAATATCTTTATAAATGATTCTCTCGCAGGAAATATCAACCTACTATCTAATTGACTGCATTTTTTATACATTTTACAGCATCTTTCTTGCTGACATGATTACTATAGCACACATTTATGCAAAATGCTAGTCTTTTTATAGATTTTTTTGTATATTTCTTATTGTTTTTTTCTATAACTATTTTTCAGTTATTATACAAATTATCTATTTGCCTTTTTTCTGATTTGGCAGGAAATTATTATAGTAATCGTCATGCGTCTTCTTAACAAGACCACTGAGTGCTACCAGTGCAATCGCATTCGGGATAACCATCATACTGTTAAAGCAGTCTGCCATATTCCATACAAGTTCTACTTCCTGAAGGGATCCAAGTGCTACGCAGATACATACAATGATTGAGTAAATTTTAACAGCTTTTGCTCCAAACAGGTAACGGATGTTTGCTTCACCGAAGAAATACCATCCGATGATCGTTGAGAATGCGAAGAATAACATACAGATCGCGATAAAGATCTCACCGAACTTACCATATAATGTAGAGAAAGCATACTGGCTCAGCTGTGCACCTGTAAGACCAGTCGTTCTTGAACCGGTTGTGATAATAACAAGTGCTGTCAGGTTAAGAATTACGAATGTATCAATGAACACACCGATCATAGCTACAAAGCCCTGTTCAACCGGATGTTTTACTTTTGCTACTGCATGTGCGTGTGGTGTAGAACCCATACCAGCTTCATTGGAGAAGAGACCTCTTGCCACACCTTTCTGTACTGCAAGCTTCAAGGTTGCGCCCATTGCACCACCTGCTACTGCTGCCGGTTTAAACGCACCGACAATAATGTCATGGAATGCTGCCGGGATTGCTGTAACGTTTGCAAAAATTACGATCAAAGAACCTACTATATAAAATGCTGCCATGATCGGCACGATCAGTTCAGTAACTTTTGCGATTCGCTTCATACCACCTGTGAATACAAACAGAGAAACAACTGCTACAAAAATACCCATTGCAATCTTCGGAATTCCGAATGCAGTGTTCCATGATGCTGCGATTGAGTTAGACTGAACTGCATTGCCCATGAATCCAAGTGCAAAGATAATCAGGACTGCAAAAATAGCTGCCAGAACTTTTCCGAACGTTCCTTTAAATGCTCCTCGAATGTAATATACCGGACCACCGGTTACGGTTCCGTCATCACTGACCTGCTTGAACTTCTGAGCCATAACCGCTTCTGCGAAGATCGTTGACATTCCGAGGAATGCGCTGATCCACATCCAGAAGATTGCTCCCGGACCACCGACTGCAATTGCAGTTGCAGCTCCGGCGATATTACCGGTACCAACCTGAGCAGCAATCGCTGTTGCAAGTGCTTGGAAAGAAGACATTCCGTCTTTTCCGGCATCCCCTTTCTTGCTAAAAAGTCCGCCAAAAGTTCTGTTCCATCCATCTTTAAAACCACGGATCTGAATAAATCCAAGCTTAAATGTGAACAGCAAGCCAATACCTACAAGTGCTATGATCAGCACCGATCCTGTTAGGACATCATTTACCTTTAATACTAAATCGTTAATACTCATACGGTAACCCTCCTTTTTAATAGACATCCCTTATAGTTTTTATCTGTTGAATCTATAATAACCTATTTATAGTTTTTATGCAATATTTTCAGTTAACTTATTTATTTTTTGTGTATTATCACCATGTTATTACGATAACATAATAAATTTGCTCTAAATAAGTGCGTTTTTTCGCGCTTTTCTGTGTTTGTCAAAAACTCAGTTTTCATATTTTTCGTCAAATTGTCTAATTAATGACGATTTAATATCTATGCATTTCCATGGGATTTATAGATTCTTTCAGATGAACGCATTAATTCTTTACTATATTGATATTTCAAAGAAGTTATTTTCAGACCATGAAACATAAATAAAAAGCAGGGAGCAATCTTCCGTCTTACCCGGAAATCTGCTTCCTGCTCTTCCATTCTGTTTATTCAGTTATTCTATACATTGATCTCTGCTTTTACACCAAGCAGCTCTTTATTTTCATCCAGGATCGGCCGGATCACATTCTTAAGGAATGCTTCGACCTGTTCTTTGGAACGTCCTACATATTTGGATGGATCCATTGTTTTCTGAAGATCTTCCAGACTCAGATTAAATGCATCATCTGACGCGATCAGTTCAAGAAGGTTGTTGTCCAGACCTTTTTCTTTAACATTCTTTCCTGCTTCCATCGAAAGTTCACGGATTCTTTCATGCAGTTCCTGACGGTCTCCACCAGCTTTTACTGCATCCATCATAATATTCTCTGTTGCCATGAACGGAAGTTCAGACATCAGACGTTTTTCAATTACTTTTGGATATACAACCAGTCCGTCAACGACATTCAGGCACAGATCCAGAATACCGTCAATCGCAAGAAAACCTTCCGGTACACTCAGGCGCTTGTTCGCAGAGTCATCCAGAGTACGTTCAAACCACTGTGTAGCAGAAGTGATCGCCGGGTTCAGTGCATCAATCATCACGTAACGGGACAGAGATGCGATTCGTTCGCTTCTCATTGGATTTCTCTTATATGCCATTGCAGAAGAACCGATCTGTGTCTTT
>OHAC01000969.1_pt1 | contig 28060 bp, 20 predicted proteins | sample 1577051 | NCBI WGS metagenome assembly OHAC01 (sample SAMEA3541499, study PRJEB24748) | human gut metagenome | biome: human gut; feature: human-associated habitat; material: faeces | place: China | collected 2012 | reverse complement strand
TCAAAGAGCTGACAGAGCTTGTTGCAAAAGTAATCGGTTATAATGGAAAAATCAATTGGGACAGCACAAAGCCAAATGGTACTCCAAGAAAACTGCTCGACGTATCCAAAGCAACCGCTCTTGGCTGGACCTACAAAACCGAGCTGGAAGACGGCATCCGTCTCTCCTACGAGGATTTCCTGAACAACCCGATGCGTGCAGAAAGATAACGGAGAAACTTTATGAATATCGTTTTATTATCCGGCGGCTCCGGCCAGCGCCTGTGGCCGCTTTCCAATGATATCCGTTCCAAGCAGTTTATCAAAATTTTCCATACGGCAGATGGTGAACTGGAATCCATGGTACAGCGCGTTTACCGTCAGATCCGTACGATCGACAAGGATGCAACGGTAACCATCGCGACCTCAAAATCACAGGTTTCCGCCATCCACAATCAGTTAGGGGAAGATGTCGGCATCAGCGTTGAGCCTTGCCGCCGTGATACATTCCCGGCCATTGCGCTTGCCGCAGCCTATCTGAAGGATGTAAAGGGAATTTCCGAGGACGAACCTGTCGTTGTCTGCCCGGTTGACCCTTATGTGGAAATTGATTATTTCGACGCACTAAATGATTTAGGTGCCAGAGCTGCCATCAGCGAATCAAATCTTGTATTAATGGGTATCGAACCAACTTACCCGAGTGAAAAATATGGATACATTATTCCTGATACTTCTTCCAAAATCAGTACAGTATCCATGTTTAAAGAAAAACCAACCAAAGAAATCGCAGAACACTATATTGCCCAGGGTGCACTTTGGAACGGCGGTGTTTTTGCTTTCCGTCTTGGCTATGTTTTAAACCGGGCTCATGCATTAATTGATTTTGAGAATTATGAAGATCTTTTCAACAAATATGAAACCTTAGATAAAATCAGCTTCGATTATGCAGTTGTCGAACACGAACCGCAAATTGAAGTTATGCGTTTCTCAGGCATGTGGAAAGATCTCGGAACCTGGAATACGCTGACCGAAGCAATGGACAGCCATAACGTCGGCGAAGCACTTTTTAATGAAAACTGCAGTAATGTTCACGTTGTAAACGAGCTGAACCTTCCTGTCCTCTGTATGGGCTTAAAAAACATTGTCGTTTCTGCAAGCCCGGACGGAATTCTCGTTTCCGATAAAGAACAGTCCAGTTACATCAAGCCATTTGTAAACACACTGGATCACCGTGTCATGTTTGCTGAAAAATCATGGGGCAGTTTCCGTGTCCTTGATGTGGAAAAAGAAAGTCTTACAATCAAAGTAACACTGAATCCTGGTCATCAGATGAATTATCACAGTCACGAATTCCGCGATGAAGTATGGAATGTTATTTCCGGGGAAGGACGCACGGTAATTGATGGTGTTATTCAAAATGTAAAAGCCGGTGATACCATAAAAATGAAAGCCGGCTGCAAACATACTGTTCTGGCCGATACTGAATTGCAGATTATAGAAGTCCAGTTCGGAAAAGACATCAATGTAAGCGACAAGCATAAATACGATTTTCCATTTTAACCGTAAAACCGTCTGCACACTTTCACGTGCAGACGGTTTTACGTTACCATTTCTTTCGATATTCTCCAGGACTCATGCCCTCTATTTTCCGAAATCTCCGAGTCAGATAATTTGCCTCATTCAGCCCAATTGCCGTACTGATTTCATTCACTGTCATATCCGTAAATCTAAGAAGATTTTTTGCCTGTGTAATGCGTCGTTCTTCGATATAGGAAATAATCGTGACACCGTACGTTTCTTTAAATATCTTCGTAAGATAATATTTGTTAATAAAAAACTTCTGCGACAACAGTTCCAGCGTGATATGCTCCGTATAATGTTCATCCAGATAACGCTTTATGCCTTCCAGATCGATTCGTTTTCTGGAACGCGCTGTGTGCTCTGGATGCCATGAATTATCCATTAAAATATAAATCAGTCGATTCAATATTTCATTAATTTTCATATCCCGCACATAGCTGTCCGATCCCGCTGCCGCATAAAGCTCCGTCATAACCTGAACTAACTCTGAAATTTCTTTCGGATGAAATACAGGCTGTCCTCCACGTTCCTGATATTTTTGGTAAACATCCGGCATAATATGCCCATAAAAATGACACCATTGCAACGTCCACAGATCCGTAGACGTTGCATGAGAATATGGTTTGCGGCAATCAATAAAAACACAGTCTCCAGCCTGAAGCTGATAACTTTTTCCATTAAACTTCAACTCTCCTGAACCGGAAGTCACCAGAAATACCAGATAAGATGCCAGATGTTCACGGTGCGAGGTATGCGCAGAAAGCGCATGCAGCGAACCTGTTTCCTGCAGATACAGCAACGTAGTGCGTGCAAATCCAGAAGGCGTATATAAAATACGCTGTGAAGATACAGAAGGAGAGGATGATGAAAAATAGTCCATTTTCTTTCCTCCTCTCCTTCAAAAATTTTATTTTACGACACCTTTTTTCAGGATAATATTTGCATACTGCGCAGTTTCTCCTGTTGCTACAACACAATATGCTTCTTTTGCACGTTCATAATATGCAAATCGTTCCAACGTATGTACATGTGCATCTGGTTCATATTTTTTCAGAACTTCTTTATACTCATCCCATATAGGTGTTTTTACCGGATCTCCTGGAACAACTTCCATTAATATAAAGTGATCTTCGTCATACTGATCCAGCGGAAACAACTGTAAAACAGCATCCAGTAATTCCACAGCACCGATTCCGTCCGCCCTTACTACCTGTTTTCCTGTACTTACTGTCGGAAAATTCGCATCGGCAAAGACAATTTCATCTCCATGTCCCATTTCATTTAAGATCTTTAAAAGCTCCGGAGATATGAGCGGGGATATTCCTTTTAACATATATTCCTCCTTCTATGCCAGCGAGCAGCGCCATACATCAACGCCGCTGTCCTGAAATACTTCGCGCAGTCGTTTCTGAAGATCTTCCGGTGTAATCCCCTTCTTTAATACTACCTGAAGGAATCCACCACCACCAGCTCCACAGATCATTTTTCCATCGATCAGTTCCTCCACCGAATGGAAAATCATATCAATGCAGGTATTCGTACAACCCGAATCCAGTTTCTTCGATAATTCCCAATGCTGATTCAAAAGTGCTGCAAAACCATCAACATTACCTTTTTCAAGCTCAAACCGCATCAGAACCGCTGTCTGCTGAATTTCATAAAGCACCTCTACTGCTTCCTCAACGCCGCCAACATACCGGCCTACCACATCACGCAAAAGATTTCGTGCCAGTCGTCTCTGGCCAGAATAGATCAGGCAGAACCGCTCATCCAGTTCTTTCTTTGTATTCTCACTGATTTTGCATGGCGTACAGGTAATTTTCTGCTGAATTGCCGGTTCACTTGTCACCATCTTAATTCCAGGCGCAAGTCCACCAACCTGATCCTGCCATCCGCCGCCAGTAGACATAATCTGTTCCATGCAAAGAACACGATCATACAGTTCATCTTCGCTTGTTTCTTTGCCAAGCATTTCATACAATGCCTTTACACATGCTCCGGCCAGAATAGACGAAGTACCAAGTCCAGATCCCCGCGGAATGTTAATAACCTGTGTGGAAAGATATAAACCACTTCCCAGGTTTCCGGTAATTTCATCAACCGAAACAAAATCCTTATATGGGATTACACCGCATGCAATCAGGGCTGCTTTATGTAACGCAAATGGATCGTACGGATTACTGGAATCCTGTAATTCTGTAATTTCAGTAAAACGCTGTTCTGCACCACTGTCTGCGCTGGCCAGCACAATGACCGGCTCGTCTATTTTTCGGACTACAACTTCAATCGGGCAATTTCCATCCAGCATAACAGCTGCATTCAACACCGTTCCGCCATATTCCATACAATACGGTGGTGTATCGCTCCATCCTCCGCCCCAGTTCACACGAACCGGAAGACGTGTGATCACTTCGTCTTTCTGCATTTTCGCTTCAGAATCATACGCCAGTCCTTTTACTGCACTTGAAAGAATCGCATTGCTTATTGTACTGAAACAAGAATCTCTGTATGTTTCTTCAAAGCAGGATAAGAAATAATAAATTCTGATTTTTCTGCTGAATTCTTTTAGCTCTGCATCGTTTAAATTTTCTGCTTCCGCAGCTAAATCCTGTTTCACTCGCTCGGAAAGATCACCACGAATTCGCTCAAACAGCTTCAGAAGGTTCTCTTTCCGGTCAATTGCCTCCAGAATCTTCTCCAGCATGACCTTATCTGAAAGCTTTTCTTCCCAGGGAAGAAGTGCCGAAAGATCCGCCTGATTAAAGCTGTCCTTTAACGAAATGGCCTGTTCGCAGATCGGAAATCCTTTTTTCCAGGCTATCAATGTTTCGTTAACAGCCTCTTCAATCGTATCACATACGGGATAAACAGGTGCCGTCCATAATGCTTCCGGCAGTTCTTTTCCAAATAATGTATTTTCTTTTGGATTATCCTCAACGCCATACATACGGATAACAAATTTTCCACTCTTCAATTTCAGACCGTGCAATACGGCACGCTCTGGAATTTCCTGTCCATTTAATGTCACGCTGGAAATCACGCACTCTTTTCCAATTTTGCTGTCCTGATGAATATAGCAATCCTCGAGATAAGATCCTTCGCCAATTCGAGCTTCCGGGCTTACATAGCTGTTTGAAGCTGCAAACTCCTTCTGCACCCGATTCGTATGAATATGAGAATTCCAGCCAAGATACTGAAATTCTTCCATTCGTTTTGTCATTAACTGCAATAATTCTTTTGTTGTCCCAAAATGAATAAATGCTGCCGGTGACATCCGAATCAGTTTCATCTGATATGAATGTAATACATTCCAGAGCTCTGTTCTGCAAGCATGGAGTTCCTGCGTAAAGTCGCCTTCCGGCGTCTCCTGATAATACTGTTCCAGCGTCGAAGAAGATGCCAGCGGGTATAAAAAGTCTGCGTAGAAGGAAAGACGCGCCTTCTCATTTACATAAGCTGAAAATTTTTCATCTGTATCGATCAGAGAATACAGGGATTTTAAAATATCACTGTCCAGAATGACAGCACCCGTATCAATATCCACATTTCCCTGATCATCAGCAGCTCCCAGCTCCTGCAGCTGGTTTACTGTCTTTTTGTGCAGGAAGCCTCCGACGTTTCCAGCGCCGTCCACACGATAAACTCCATGATTTTTTCCGATTTCCGCAGGTTCTTTAATAGAAAGAGCCGCCGCACCTTTTCCGTAAAAATCAATCTGTAACGGATTAAACAACAGTAAAACATCTCCGGAGCATACCAGCATGCCTGCATTCATCCGGGCAGCGACTCCACTCATAGAGATCATAAACTCATCAAAAAGAGTGGAACGTTTTCCATTCGGCAGGACACGCGGAACCGGTGAAAAAAGTTTTCCACATGTAGAATACTGCGGGACACGTTTACTGTCTCCACCGGAGTGAATGACGAGAATTCGTTTGTTCTGAAAAGATCCAGCATGCTGATGAATATAGCGCAATACATTCAAAGTAGCGCCGCCGCTTCCAACCCGCTTTCCTTCTGGATCTGGAAGAACAGCATAGTGCGTCGATGCCGGAAGCATATGGTGATTTAATCGGTATTCAATTTGGGTCCGATAGGATTCCGCCTGCTCCTCATTCGATGCTGTAAGAACCACATACTCCCAAAGGGGAATGTTCGGTGCTTCTAACAGAGTAGTGTACTGGTTGGTACAGTCGGTATAGGACTGTTGTAAAAATAATGTTTGATGTGACATAAAGTAAATCCCTCATCTCATAAAATTAGTTATATTTTAAAATTTCTTCCTTTTCCAACGCAAAAAGCATAACTAATATATGTAGTATAACCTACTAATTCTGCTCTTTAGTATGCATTAAGTAGTTATTTTTTCATCATTGAACATATAATGTCAATGATCAAAGACTTTCTTGACAAATAACTATCACTATTCTTCATTAACCAACCAATTTCTCTCATTCTTTTCTTCTTAAGTAAGGAAAGTCTATGTTCAGTAAAATTGTGATACAACGTAATGTATTCTCTATTTGGATTCTTTTTCAATTCATCTTCTGAATTAAATAGTTTCTCCAATTGCGCAGTTTCTTTCAAAGCCCAATTAGCATGGTTTATCCGAGTAGTTTTATTATGACGATTCAATGGTGTCGCATTCGAATCATGTCGTCTAAAGTAAATAGCTGTATACTCCATATGATATAATCCATTCATTAAAATACCAATTTGCCACATCAATACATCATGTGCATAGTCTGTGTACCATGCTGCAATCATATATGGAATAATTTCTTTTTTAAATGCAAAAACACAGCCCGGCCTTCTAATATAATACCACTTTTTATCGCATTGAATTTGTTTGGTTTTATATGTATCATTTTTTTCTTTTTTCTTAGGAACATCATCAAATCTGAATTCTTGATAATCTGCAACCAAAACAATTATTTGTTCGTTTAATTCAAATGCTTTTGCCATCTTTTCTATTTTATCCAAACACCAAATATCATCTTGATCTGCTGTAAAAATCAAATCTCCTGTTGCGCATGAGATGGCGTGCATGAAACTTTTTCTCCACCCATAATTTTGTGGGTTTTTTTGTAATTTCCAATTTTCAAGTCCAAATGAAGCAATATAATCCGCAATAATTTCGTATGTATTGTCTGACGATCCATCATCAAAAATCAAAACTTCATCTGGCTTTCTTGTTTGATTTCTTATAGAATCAAGTTGTGCCTGAATATAACGGCTTCCATTGTAAGTACTCATTACAATTGATGTCTTCATATAGTTCACCTAACTGCCTCCAACAATTTTTTAATTTTTTTTCTAAATAAAACACACATAACAATGTATGCAAAAAAGTAGATTATAAATCCTTTGAGAGCACCTGCAAACCATGTCCCAGCCACGAAAATCAAACTCATGACACTATCTACAACAATGTCCACTGGTAAGCCTGCATTGAGAAGATGATTCAAATAAAACTCCGAAATGATACTCCTAACAGCGACTGCAACGACCATAAAAATTGCTACGGCAAACACATTTTTAAGTATATAAGTTCCCAAAGAACATAGGACAAAACTAGTAACCAACGCAATCAAATTAAAGTAAAGAAGCTGTCTTTCCTTTCGCAGTACTTTTAGATAAGTATTACATAAGAGGTTCATTTTCCCATCAAAGACACAAATAGGAAGAAGTATTACCATATAGCGCAAACTTTCATCATATTGTGGAAGCCACATACGTAGCAAATAATATATCGGCATATAGCCCAAAAGCACTCCCAAAATCGCAAAACTCAGCATGTCCTGAATTTTGTGATAATATTTTATAACCTTACTTTCATTTGCACGTTTCAGCGCTGGAAAAAGGACTAAACTAATTTGACTAATAAACTGTAGCATGAAATTTGACAACGAAATTGCTAAAGAAAACTTTCCAAAGGTTTCTACACCCCATTTGGCATCAATCATATTTCGACCAACACCCAAAACCAACATTCCAGCAACACTTGAAAATGTCAAATTAATTCCAACTTTAATATTATCCCAAAAATCATAAATAACATCCTTTGAAAAGTGGATTTTTGCAAATACCACTTCTTTGCATTTGACAATTGAATACAATAGTCCAATGCTCTTTGCCAGCAAATTCAAAATAATATAGACTGTAAAAAGCGTATTGTTTGTTATGATTCCAATTACAACAGCAATAAGAAATAATACTTTTTCTATTACAACAGAGATTGAGTATTCTTTTATTCGATTCGCAATTTGAAGCACATAGGAAAGGTATCCTGAGTAATTGTAGATGATCATATATATCATCGTACAAACCAATACAAAAACACGGTTTGTATCCGCCATATCAGTTACACTCAGTATTACACAACCAACGAGCATAACCGCAATTTGAAAAACGGTGATTAAAAATAAATTAGTATTGAGGAGTGAATAATCGAGTTGATTATAGTCCTTTCCACCCTGTTTCAAATACATTCCATCATTTTCTCCAAGATGGAAAAATCCTGCATAAGAGATATAAAAAACAAACAATTGCCAATAGCTATATTCCCTGACCCCCAAAACCTTTGGCAAAAAAAGGGACATCAAGATACTCAGAATCATAGAGATTCCTTGCGCCCCAAATGCATACATAATATTTTGGAAAATTCCATTTTTTTTAATCTCACTACTCATTGATACACTTTTCCTTTATTTTTTCCATATTAACAACCAACCGTTCAACTGGTGGTTTATTATTACCCCTCTAAAGGGCTATGTTTCTGTTCGCCCATAAGGGCGGTGTCACAAGTATTATTACTAGATTGCTTATAAAGCGGTACTTCTTGAATCTTCTTTTTTGATTCTTCTGCTCGCTCTTTGATATATTTCTGTACAGCTTTCTCAATAATATATGATTTCTGGATAATAGCCTTTTTCCCATAATGCTTTATCCCTCCTACTTTGCAGTTCGGAATGTCTATCATAAATCATTAACGTACTTTTTTCTTTTAAGTATCCCACAAAATTCACTACACTAAGCTTAATTGGAATTGTCATACTTTGCTGCACACGATCTATGTATACTGCACCGGCTATAATATCTGCGCCTTTATACTTACATAGCATGCTAATGATTTCCTGTACGCCTTCTCACTTTTCCATATAAAACTTTCTTCCTATATTTTGAAATGAAAACGATATGATATCTGGAATTTCCAGCAAGTATGTGATAACCTTTTATTGTTCATTTAGGCCTATGCATGAATTTGGCTTACGACACCATTACGACACCAATTTCATGCATAGGAATTTTTCTATTGCTATCTTTAACGTTTCCAACCACTCTATTCTCCCCACCATAGCTGAGGAATTAGACTTTTCATCCAAACATTTATGTTGCTGGTCTTACACTAGTACATCGTTTTCGAAATAACTATACCACTCACTTGTCTGCAAATCCGATTGCACAGGCATAAAAGCCTCGGCGTAGCCCGCTACGCCTACGTTTTTATACCTGCACACTCGAATCTGCATCCTGCGTGATTGGTATAGTTATTTACAAAACGATGTACTAGATTCTAGCATGATTCTTGATTTTTTCTTCCGTTTCGCATAGCTTTGAATGCACTTCAAAAGCACCGGCCAAATGGTCGGTGCTTAAATAATGGTTTCATCAAAAATGGTTCATCCTATACCACACATAAATATGCAAAATATCCTGCATAGCATAAAAGCATAACGACACCACACGTTTTCCGTAATTCCCTGTTCTTGTACGTCCCAATCCATAAAACCAGACCTGCCAGAATTGCGATTCCTGTGTCTACAATAAATTTAGTTTCAAATGGCACAGGACAGATCAGTGCGGCTGTTCCAATTACAAATAAAATGTTAAAAATATTGCTTCCGACAATATTTCCGATTGCAATCCCTGCATTTCCTCTTTTTGCCGCTGTCACAGATGTTACCAGCTCTGGAAGAGATGTTCCGAGAGCAACAATCGTCAGTCCGATAAAACGCTCACTCATTCCAAAGTATCGTGCAATCTCGGTTGCCCCGCTGACGGCAAAATCACTTCCTTTTACAACCAGGACGCCGCCTGCCACCATCAAAAGAAGACATTTCCAGACAGGATAATTTTTCGCTTCCTCCTCTTCCGGATTTTCCCCTTTTTTTGACATTACAAACAAATATCCAAGATATACAAGAAACAGTACCCATAAGACTATGCCCTCGGCAAACGTTACTTTTCCTCCTGTCATTCCGCATATCATTAAAACTACCGTAACAAACATCATAAACGGTATTTCATAAAACAAGGTAGACCTTTGTATTGCCACATTTGTTATCAATGCCGTAAGTCCGAGAATAATAAAAATATTCAAGATATTACTTCCAACCACATTTCCTATCGTAATTCCTGCGTTCTGCTGCATCGCTGCAGTAATACTCACAGCAGCCTCCGGCATACTCGTTCCCATTGCAACAATGGTAAGTCCGATAATCAGCTGGGGAATTCCAAACTTTCTTGCTATGCTTGCAGACCCTTCCACAAACCAGTCTGCTCCTTTTACCAGAAAAAGGAAACCCACTATCAAAATTCCTGCCTGTAACATCATACGTATCTTCCTCTCTTTCTTTTGCATTCTTTGCAGCAGGTGTTATAGGCATAAAAAAAGAGACTCCTACTGCATCTACAGTAAAAGTCTCGCTATTTAATCACTTTCCGAGTTATTGAATGTCAATAGCTGTACTGACGAAGAAGTGAACACGGTTGGCTAGCTACTCCCTTTTATTTTTCCAGTTTATCAAATTTCTTTTTTTTCGTCAACGTTTTTTATTTCTCTTTTTAAAAGAAAAAATAGAGTATGGATTGTTTCCATACCCTTTTGATTTTCACAAATCCTTTGTCTGGTTCTGGTTTTATTACATCATCATTGAGGAAAATCATATCATTATTCTTACACCATGCCGGAATCCATCTTCTGCAAATCCAAAAAACCTCCAAACTGAATCACTCTGTATGATTTCAGTTTGAAGGTTCTGGTCATTCTTTATTCCAGGTTCATGCATAATCCCCAATCCTGGTCATTGGCATACGGATCGGCAAAATCGGTTTTCTGTCCGTTGACGGAATACGGATACAGGTACGCACAGGTCGCTGTTCCATCCTCAAAGAACATGGACAGCACGCCGCGCAGGGAATGCTCACCGCGGATATTATATTCTTCGTTTCCGGTCAGGCGAGCGTAACGCTTGAAGGTTCGACCGTTTTCTGCACTCCAGTAGTGCGGGAAAGTGTCTCCGAAGACTCTGCGTTTTCCGAACCAGTAGCCGTCCCAATGGCGGATTGCAATTTCATGCAGATGGTAGTCCGGCTGCTGGCCGTCGAAGAGTTCGAGGACGGCGATCTGCTGCTCGGCTCCGCGCAGGTATTTTTCTTCCCCGGTCACTTCGTAAACCTGAAGAATGACTTCGGCCGCCGGCTGTACGATCGATTGTTCGTAATTTACTTCCGAAGCCGGATAATCCGTTCCAATCTCAATCAGTTGATCAGCATGACATCGAAACAGATCTTTTACTGTTTTCAGATCCTTCTGTTCTCCTGCTTTTTCCAACTCATGACAGAGCATCACAATCGGCATTTCAATCGGATAAAAACGGAATCCATCCTGTTCATAAAATTTCTCTGTGATATGAACTGCTGTCTTCAAATCTTCTTTTTCTCCCCACAGCTTCCAGCATTCAAGAAAGAATGTCACTGCCCATGGGTAGTTGTAAAGCCGGAAATAGCTGTTGTCTTTTCCTGAGCAGTTGCAAACAAGACCTGTTGCTGCATTTACCAGCTCGCGAAGATAGAATGCATGGTACTCACGAAGGCTTTGCTCCGCTTTTTCCCGGTCTTTTAAAAGATTCTGCTGCAGTGCCCGTGCAATCAGCACACCCATACCGGTACGCTCCCGTCCGGCATTGAAATCGTTTTCCGGCGTGCAGACGAGAATTTTTTCTTCGTTATCATACGGCAGATAGGCACCCTGCAGTTCTTTGATCTTTCCATGATACTGCTGGTGATCGACGATAAACGCACACCGTTTTGCCGCCAGTGTTTCCGGCCGCTCCTGCACGAGAAGACGGCAGGTGGTTTTCACCTCGTCGGCACAGATCGAAAGTACATACTCCCCTGTTTTTTCATTTTCAAACAGATATTCATAAACACCATTTTCCGTCTTTTCCAGCGATGTTCCGTTTACCGTCACTTTTTCCGCCGGAAATACCGGTTCAATGGTTACCTTACTCGTCTCTCCCGGATAAATCACATACTGCTCCGCATCCACCAGAATCACCTGGGAAAATGCTCTTAATTTCTCCCGGAAATCTTCGCGTCCCTGATGCGGAAATACTTTCCACTCCAGCGTCATCGTGTCTCCCGGCGCAAATTCCTGTGCGGACGGGTGCAGCCAGAAGCAGCCTCTGTCATTGCTCTGCAGTTTCAGATCGCGCTCAATACTGTAAGCAGAAAGACTGCCTTTTGTGAGTACCATTCCCAGATGCGGAGCCGCACCGCCCATGCGGAGTGCCATGATATAACTGGTATTTTCCCCGCAGAAAATATGTGCATGGCACCGGTAATCCCGGCAGGTCACACTGTCCGTGTAGCGGTCCTGCAACGGAAATGAAACCCCAATACTTCCGGCATTTGTAAAATACGGATGCGCACCGTTGTAAGAAACCACAATCTTCGTTGTCAGCACATCTCCGTCTTTCTCATTCTGCACCTCAGCCGAAAACTCCGGCGGGCATTTCACCTCGGCGTATGGGAAATCCTCCCGCAGCCAGTTCATCTGTTTTGGATCTTTGGAAAATACAATTTCTTTCACATTCCCAACTCTCATTTTTTATTTCCCCTTTCGTTTTTTCTTTGATCCCGCTTTTTGAACTCCATGTAAAATTTATTTGCTGCTTTGATCATACTATATCTACATGCTCTTTTCTATATCTCTTTTTCCATTACCATTCACTGCTCTTAATCTGACAATAACCCTCACAATCCTCTTTTCCCGTTTTGTTTTACAAAAGAACGGTTCCATACGCCTGCATCATTTTTCCGTTTTACTTTATTTTTTCTTTCTTGCCGATAGTATTTTTTCTCAATTTTTGCTATACTGAAAATGTATGCGTATCAAACTCCGGCATTGCTCTTTCAAGCTGCCGACACATACATAAACTTCATAAAAGGGGGTATCTTTTTCATGGATACGTATGTCATTTTAAAAGACCTGGCAATCATTATCGTATTCGCAAAATTGTTTGGTATTCTTGCCAGAAAATGCAAGGCTCCGCAGGTTGTGGGCGAACTGATTGCCGGTATTGTCCTTGGACCCAGTGTGCTGGGACTTGTTCAGCAGTCTGACTTTCTCGCACAGATGGCTGAGATCGGTGTCATTTTGCTGATGTTCTCCGCAGGTCTTGGCACCAGCCTGAAGGATCTGCTCCGCACCGGAGTGAAATCCCTGCTGATCGCCTGTGCCGGTGTTTTTGTTCCTCTCGTTCTTGGAGCCATCTTATACATGAGCTTTTATGGCTTCTCTGCTGTCGGAACGGAAGAATTTTACCACGCTGTTTTTATCGGTGTTATTCTGACTGCAACATCGGTCAGCATCACCGTACAGGCCTTGAAAGAACTCGGCAAGCTGAAAACAGAGGTTGGAACAACCATCTTAAATGCAGCCATCATCGACGATGTCATTGGTATCATTGTGCTGACTGTTGTCATCGGTTTTAAAGATCCGACATCCAATCCGCTGAAAGTAGCAGCCTCCACCATTCTGTTTTTTGCCCTTGCGATTGTGCTCGGTTTTCTCTGCTTTAAGCTGTTCAACCGCATGAACTCCGTATTTCCGCACACCCGCCGTCTCCCGATTCTGGGTCTTGCACTCTGCTTCGGACTGTCCTACATTTCCGAAAAATATTTCGGCATCGCCGATATTACCGGTGCATACGTTGCGGGCGTTATCCTGTGTTCCCTCGATTCTTCCGATTACATCGAAGAAAAAATGGATATCAGCTCCTATATGATTTTCGGACCGATTTTCTTTGCAAGTATCGGACTCAAAACAACGCTCAGCGGCATGAACGAGAAATTCGTACTCTTTGCCATCTGTTTCGTCATCGTCGGCCTTGCCGCAAAAATTATCGGCTGTGGCCTGATGTCAAAGGGATGCGGCTTTACCTGGGGCGACAGCCTGAAAATCGGTGTCGGTATGATGACCCGTGGTGAAGTCTGTCTGATCGTTGCGCAAAAGGGTCTGAATGCAGGCTTTTTATCCGGCGATTTCTTCAGTGCCGTGATTCTGCTGATTCTCTTCTCGAGTATTGCAACACCGATTATGCTGAAAATCTTATACGAGAAAATGCCGACGGCAAAAGATTCTGCAAAGGCATCCTGACTTTCCTTTTACCAAAACAGGACGCTGTGCCATTTCCTGCACAGCGCCCTGTTTTTTTCATATCAACCGGTAAGTTCTGATTTTTTCTACCACAGAATCTTCTCTGCCTCAGCTCCATCCGCAAACGGTCCCGGCATTGCTGCCACGCCGCGGTGCTCGCCAAGATAGTCCTGATCGAAGATAATTGTGCTTCCGTCCGGATCTTCGAATCTCTGCTCCGGCTCGAAGGCGTATCCTAAAATATCACTGTTGATAATTCCCGTCCGGAAATCCTTCAGGAACTCATACACGTTCGTCTTGATGGAATAGTGGCCGTCTTTTTCCACAAGTTCCACCTTAACCTGGTTCTCGTTATCCATAAGATTCTCTTTTTCATTCACACACGCCTTTGCTCCGTTAAAGTAAGCGTTTCCGTTTACCCAAACCGGCAGATGGCATTTATTGTGATACGGCTCCAGCTTGCTCATGTCGGCCGGTTTGTCCAGCTCAAAGTGGCTGATCCACTCGTCATAGGTCGGATACTCGTCGAACACATGCGTTCCGACCTCCTGGTTATCCTCCATCTTGAAGCCCATGTCCTCAACCGTTTCTGTTTCCTCAACCGGGTAATTCTGGATAAAGATGTTGTTGTAGAACCGGTCATCGCCATGCAGGAATGTCATGAATCCGGCAACCTCGGTACGGTGACGGATGTGATACGGCGTGTAACGGTCTCCTGTTCCGCCGCCAACTGCAGTTAATGAGCCAAGCATCAGATTGTGTACGCAGGCAATACCATCGGTCGCCATACGAACGCTGACCGGTGAGAGCATAATATTGTTATCGATCAGTGTCGGACCATGGCCAACCTCGATGAAAATATCCTGACTCATCATTGCGCCCTCTGCTTTTGGTGTTCCCTCCGGCGGGCAGTTGTCGTGCAGCAGGTTCTGGGTCAGGCGTGTTCCCTGTGCCTCCCAGTCGCACCAGATGCCATTCATCATTGCACCAGATACCCATGGTACAATGATGAATGTGGTTTCTTCTCATCACAACGTCGATCGCTGCATGCATCTTGATACCGGAAATCTCGGCTCCGCCAAGCTGCTGCATATTGTTGATGTTGTGAATGTGGTTGTCCTCAATGATACTGAACACACCGCCCATCCGTCCAACAATACCGGTCTGCTCACAGTGATGGATGTGGCAGCGGCGGATGATATGGCTTCCGATGTTCTCCTTCGTCCAGCCGTGATACTGGCCGCGGCACACAGCATCACGCTCCATCTGGGTCGGGCTTTTTACGTGTTTTCTGGTAAAGTAATGGTCGTTCTCCGGATCGTAATATTTTCCGAGCGAAATACCGCAGCACTTGCTGTTGCTGACCTCACAGTCCTCAATAATCCATCCCTTCGACCAGTGCGGACCGATCATACCGTCCTGATAAGCAGCCGGCGGCGCCCATGTCGTTGCTGCCTTGCTGACATCAAATCCACTGAACGTAATGTAATTTACGCCTGTTTTCGACGGCATAAAGCAGTTCCGGCGCACGTTGATTTCTACTTTTTCCTCCGTCGGGTTTTTACCCTGGAAGTTTGCATAGATGACCGTCTGATTTTTCTCTTTGTCCTGCTCGGTATACCATTTGTAAACCGACCACTCCGGCTCCCAGGACGGCGCATAAACCTCGCCCTTGATACACTCCTCGAGCGTCTCTGCCTCGTATAACTGGCGGTCATTCAGATAAACCGCGCCGGTATGGCGTACCACCGGTGCAAAATACCAGTCACCGCCGACCATTGTCGTGTATGGATTATAATTGCCAAAAACTCCGTTGTCTACACGGCATACCCACACATTATCTTCGTAATGCTCCCAGTCATTCATCGTTTCCGCACCGGTGATCTTTGCGCCGAGCGGCTTCTCACTCTTATAGACGATTCTCGCATCCTCGGTTCCTCCGTTGACCGGATCGACATATTCGTGGTAGATACCAGGTGCAACCAGAACTTCATCTCCTGCCTTTGCAATTTTTGCCGCATCGTTGATGAACTTGAACGGCATCTCTTTTGTTCCGTTTCCATTCTTCGGAGCGGAATTATTGACATAGTAAATCATTTCTCTATACTCCTTTTTGTTATAGTAAAACCCGAAAACACTGCAAAAAAGGCTGTGACGCAATCATTCACTCTCTGCGGCGCTGAATTTTTTACGCTATTTTTTGCGGGTCTATAGAATTTCTTTATGATAATGCTTCTTCCGCAGCCTCTTTTGATGCAAACGGGCCCGGCAGCGGATGAATGCCCTGACGGTTTCCGAAGTAGTCATATCGGAACACGATCGGCGTTCCATCCGGATTCTCATACTTCTGTTCCGGCTCAAATGCCATGCCGAGCGTCTCCGTTGAAATCACTGCACAGGCATTCTGCGGCAGATAATCGTAAACATTGGTCTCCAGTTTCCATTTTCCGTTCTCTTCTTTTACACCGATGGTGATTTCATGCTCGGTATCCACTACAGCGTCCTGTTCCTGCTTGGCCGGCTTCGCCCCATTGAAGTAAACGTTGCCGCCAAGCCATACCGGCAGCTTCTCGTAATACAGATCCGGCGACTTTCCGGAGCCCATTCCGCAGTAGCCCTCAAATCTTGCCACGTACTCCTCCAATGTCGGATATCCGCTGTACGGCACGGTTCCTGCTGTCAGATTTCCGTCATCCCACTCATTATCTCCGGTCAGTTTACGGATTTCTTCCATTCCCGCACGAACCGGCTTCTGGATGAAGATATTATTGTAGAACCGGCAGTCACCGTGAAGAACCGTCATAAATCCGTTGATCTCCGTGCGATGCGGCACATGGTACGGTGTGTAGCGTGGCGACGGCAGCTTTTCGGAGCCATTGTTGACACCGCGGCCGACAGCAGTAAACGATCCCGCGATCAGGTTATGTACTACCGCAACACCCTGCGTTGCCAGCTTCATCGCGCGGTCCGAAAGCAGTACGTTATTGTCCACCAGTGTCGGTCCGTGGGAAATTTCAATAAAGATATCCTCGCCGATGCCGTCCATACCTTCTGGATTTGCATTTTCCTCGTTCGGCAGCGTATTGTCATGAAACAGGTTCTGCGTAACACGTGTGCCCTGTGCCTGCCAGTCAAGCCAGAGGCCTCTCGTACAGTGATGGAAATGGTTTCTTCGAATGATCACATCGATTGCTGCATGCATCTTGATGCCGCCGATCTCCGCACCCGCAAGGTTCTGTTTATTATTGATATGGTGAATGTGGTTATCCTCAATAATCGAGAACACACCGCCTAAGTGGCCTACAATACCTGTCTGTCCACAGTCGTGGATGTTGCACCGGCGGATGATATGGCTTCCGATATTTTCCTTCGTCCATCCCTCTCGCTGCGCCTGGCAGATACAGTCACGCTCCGTCTGTGTACCATCTTTGAATTTCCATTTGAGCCATTTATTGTCATTGTTCGGCTGTCTGTATTTTCCAAGGGAAATGCCCGAGCACTTCGAATCTGAAATCTCACAATCCTCGATGATCCATCCCTTTGACCAGTGCGGGCCGACCATTCCTTCCTGATATGCCGTCGGCGGAGCCCACTGAGTTGCCGCCTGTTTTACAACAAAGCCGGACAGCGTGATATAACCGATGCCCTCCTTCGATGGATAAAAGCAATTCTCACGTACATTGATTTCTACGGTTTCTTCGTTCGGATTTTTTCCCTGAAAATTCACATAGAAAACGGTCTCATTTTTTTCTTCGTCCTGCTCCACATACCAGGTGTAAACCGTGAATGCCTGATCCCAGGATTTTTTATAGATCTCCGGCTTTTTCACCTGATCCAGACTTGTCACCTCATACATGGATTTTCCATTCAGATACACTTCTCCGGTGTGTGCCGTGTAGGATGCGATAAACCAGTCGCCGCTGACCAGAGTTGTGTATGGATTGTAATCCCCAAACAATCCGTTCGAAACGCGCGCTGTCCACACATCACCTTCCAAATGCTCCCAGTTATCCACAATTTCCGCACCGGTAATCACAGCTTTTCCCGGTTCCACAGAACGGTACACAATTCTTGCATCCTCACATCCCGCATTCGCCGGATCTACATATTCCCGATATACGCCAGGCGCTACAAGCACCTCGTCGCCGGGCATTGCAATTTTTGCCGCCTCGGAAATCGTCTGAAATGGATATTCCTTCTGCCCATTTCCGCTTCGCACAGCATTTCCATCTACATAAATCTGCATTTTTCGCTTACCTCTCACTTCTTCACTTTTCATAAACTTTTATTGTGAATTTTCGCCAAAATCACATCACTCTTTTTCCGATTTCTGCCGTTCTTCACAATTTTCATATCTTAACCATAATACAGATCCTCGTAAAACACTACTTATATATTGCCGATCATTGCCCAGATGTTTCGATTTTTTCTATATTTTTTCTCTCTTCTGTTGTATAATACCGTTTATCAGATACGGAGGATTCTTTTGCCATGAAAAACGATTCGACTTCTTTTTTCGAAAACAATCATTTTGCTAACAGCTATGTTTACGATATCTCTATTTCGCATGTCCCCGCCTATTTCGGTCTGCACTGGCATCACTATATCGAAATTGTGCTTGCACAGGATAACGGCATTATCTATGAAGTAAATGGAGAAACCTTTCCGCTAAAGCCCGGTGATCTTCTTTTTATCTGGCCCGGCGAGCTGCACGCTGTTTCCACAACCAACAGAGAACATCGCCTGATCATGCTTCAGCTCGATGCAGATTTTCTGGAAAAACGCGTGGATTTCCAGTCTGTTGCTTATCTTTTTTATCAGATCCGTCTTCTGAATCAGAACAACTTCCCGGAAATCGAAAAGCTTCGCGGATTTCTGACAGAGCTGCGCAGGCTCTCCCTCTCCGGTATCAGTTTTTCCGAACTGCGCGGATGCGTTCTGCTATATCAGTTTTTTATTCTGCTCGGCGAAAATCTCTCCGTGCCGACCGAAACTGCCGCACCGCAAAAAACAGGCCATTCCGCACAGGTACACCGCCAGATGGTTGCTGCATGTACCTGGATCTCAAGTCACTGCACCGAACCGGTTTCCCTGGAAGAAGCATCAAAAGTCGCCGGATTCTCCCGCTGCCATTTTTCCAAGCTGTTCCGCGCATACACCGGCCTCTCCTTCACGGATTTCGTCACCAGGGAACGGCTCCATATCGCCGAAAACCTGTTAAAAAAACCGGATCTCACGATCACCGAAGTGTCGCTCGAATCCGGTTTTAACAGTATTTCTACGTTTAACAGAGTCTTTTTGAAATCAAAAAATGTAAGCCCTACCGACTTCCGTCAGATGTACCTGCAATCCTATCAGAAATAGGCTATGAATTCGGCATGGTCTCCGGTCTTTCGCAGGTGGATGGAACCTTCTCAAATGCACCCGTTTCCGCACTCTTCATAATCTGATCGATCGTATCGAGTACGTGATATGCCATTTTGGCACTCGCACGGTTTGGTCTGCCCTCGGCAATTGCTTCTGCCATCTCAGACGGGCCAAGACCACGGCTGTTTTCGCTGTAATCAAAGCCATAATGTAAAACTTCCGGAACAGCCTGCTGTGTCCAGTCTTTTACACCCGGAATATAGACAACATCGCCGCCGAAATTGTTCGGATCAACAAGCTTTAAGATACCTTTTTTACCGTAAATGGTGAATACCGCCTGATCATTGATGACGCTGTCACCATTGACGCAGAATGTACCGGTCACACCGTTTTTCATTTCCAGAATGGTAAAGACCTGACTTTCGTTTGTATAGTCAAATTCCTGTCCGTATTCCGGGCTGCCCGGAATGATGTTCACACGCTTCGCCGCAAGGTTTCGCACGGACGATACAACGCGATCCACCGGACCAAAAAGACTCACAATTGCCGTCAGATAATAAACACCGAAATCGTAGCAGATACCGCCGCCCGGCATCCGCAGAAAACGGAAGATGCTCGCCAGCAAATCAAGATCGCGGTTTGCGCATGCTTCGAAAGATGTCACCTCGCCGATCAGCCCGTCGTCGATCGCTTTTCTTGCGGTCTGCAGTGCCGATCCAAGGAAGGTGTCCGGTGCGGAACCGAGATAGAGATGTTTCTCCTCTGCCAGCTCGATCAGTTTCGCTGCCGTTTCCGGTGCGAGGGTCATTGTTTTTTCAGTGTAAACGTGTTTTCCGGCTTCCAGTGCCTGACGGATCAGCCCCTCGTGGGTCGGTGCCGGTGTCAGAATGACTACCATTTCAATCGACGGATCTGCCAGAATTTCCTCGTAGGTACAGCCCTTGATGCCATACTGCTCTGCTTTCTTTTTCGCATGTTCAAGATGGCCTGCGCAGCATGCTGCTACCTCAAGATTCTCAAAGTTATGAATCATGTTCGTCAGATAAATATCACTGATCGCTCCGCAGCCGACAACGCCGACTCTCATTTTTTTCGTTTCTGTTGTTCCCATTTGTAAAAATCCCCTTTACTCTTTGTTTTTTGATTCTGTTCTAATAAAAACCCTTATTTTTTTTATACAACGAAATGTCTGAAAAAACAAGCATTCCGGCTCATATTTCACTTTCAAAATGAAAAAACCACCCACGGTTTCTGCAGATTCTCTGCATCACCGCGGACGGCCTTTTTCTGTTGTTTACTCCACGCTTTTCAGCGATTCAATCATATCAATTTTTCTTAACCGGTAGAACATCATAAAATTGACGAACAGAGCAAACGCCAGGGTAATCAGGGCGCTCCAGCCGTAGCTCCGCGGGAACACGTTTCGTCCGAACATCATCATATCGACCTCGACGGTCTGAATTACGCAATGATGTAAAAACGTTCCAATTCCCATGCCCGCGATAACGCCGAACAGTGTCAGCACCATGTTTTCCCGGTACACGTACGATGCCACCTCGCCGTCGAAGAAGCCGAGCACTTTCAGCGTTGCCAGCTCTCTCTGTCGTTCGGTGATGTTGATGTTGTTCAGGTTGTACAGCACCACAAACGCCAACAGGCCCGCCGATACGATCAGCACCACGATGACGATGTCGAGGGAACGAAGCATGTTGTCAATCTGATCAATCAGGTCGGATGTGAACGAGATTGCCGCTACACCGTCGTACGTCATGATTTTTTCTCCGAGTGCTGTCTCATAATTGCCCGACATGTCCTGATATTTCATCAGAAGCTGGTTGTAGTCCGGCGCTCCGCCGAACAGCTCCTCGTAGAGATCCGGGGCCAAATACAGGTAATGGCGCACGTAGTTTTCGACGATGATCGAAATCTTTACGTCCACAATATCATCGCCTTTTTTCAGCTGAACCGTGTCGCCTGCTTTTACGCCGAGCATCGTTGCTGTCTTTTCGCTGATGGCTGCGCCGCCGTCGGTCGGGAATTCGTAAACTTCTCCGCTTTTCCGGTCTCGGAAGGCATAGAAGTCATTGAAATTCGTCAGTTCTTTCGGCACTTCAAGCACTGCATCCACGGTCTTTTTGTCGGTCTGCAGTTCGATGTTCTGGCAGTACATTTCCAGCAGCTCATCGATGCCGCTGTAGTTTTCCAGATCGGTCTGCAATGCTTCTTTTTCGGATTCATCCACATCTGAATTCAGCACAGCATTCGCCTGATAGGTGAAGAGGCTGACGAACTGGTTTTTCGCAATCGCGGTGATGGAATCCTGAAGGCCGAAACCGACGAGGATCAGACCCATGCATCCGCCGATTCCGATAACGGTCATGAAGAATCGTTTTTTATACCGCACCAGATTCCGCACGGTTGATTTCTGCGTAAAGTTCAGATGTTTCCAGAGTACGCCGATGCGTTCCAGGAAAATCCGTTTGCCGTTTTTCGGTGCTTCCGGCCGCATCAGCTCTGCCGGACCTGCGGCGAGTTCTTTGTAGCATGCCGCGATCGTCGCCACGCCGGTGCAGGCTGCACTCGCCAGAATCGCAAGGCCTCCCTGCTCCCAGTTCAGCAGGGTCATGTAATACGGAAGTCCGGTATACAGCATGCCGTAGGCATTCATAATAACCCAGGGCAGGATTTTTTCTCCAACCACCACGCCCGCGAGAGCGCCGGATACGGTGGAGAGCATCGCGTATGCGAAATATTTAAAGGCGATCACGCCGTCGGAATAGCCGAGGGCTTTTAACGTTCCGATCTGCTGACGCTGTTCCTCGATCATTCGTGTCATCGTCGTCAGGCTGACGAGAGCAGCCACGAGGAAGAAGATAACCGGGAAGAATTTTCCGATATTCGAGATACGGCCGGCATCCTGACCGAAGCTCTCAGTTGACGTTACCTTATTCCGTCCCCAGACGTACCACGTTGGTTTTTTCAGGTCTGCGAGTGTTTTCTCACCGTCCGCAATTTCCTGCTTCGCATCCGCGATTTCTGGTTCGGCGTCGGCTTTTGCTTTTTCATATTCGGCTTTGCTGTCCTCAAGTTCCTTTTCTTTATCGGCAATTTCCTGTTTCGCATCCGCAAGGGAGATTTTTCCGTCGGCGATTTCCTGTTTCGCGTCGGCAAGCTGGGTTTCTCCGTCGGCAATCGTCTGCTTGGCTTCGGCGAGCTGACTTTCTCCATCGGCGATCGTCTGCTTTGCTTCTGCTAACTGGGTTTCGCCATCGGCGATCGTCTGTTTCGCGTCGGCGAGCTGACTTTCTCCACTGGAAATTGTCTGCTTTGCAGCGGCAAGCTGGGCCTCACCCGACTGAATCGTCTGTCGGTACGATGCAATCTGCTGTTCCCCATCAGCAAGCTGGGCTCTGGCAGCCGCAAGCTGAGTTTCTCCGTCTTTTAATTTACTGCGATTCGTCTCAATCTGAGCTTCTCCGTCGGCAATCGCTGCTTTGGCGGATGCAAGCTGGGCTTCGCCATCCTCAATCTGTTTCTGATAAGCTTCTGCTTGTGCTTCTCCATCCTGAAGCTGGGCAAGAGCCTCTGTAATCTGAGCTTCGCCGCTTTCCAGTTCTTCTTTTGCAGAAGCAATCTGTGCCTCGCCTGCGGCGCATTCCTGCTCTTTTTCTGTTAATTGTGCATCTGCAGCGGCAAGCTGACTTTCTGCGTCGGTAATCTGAGCTTCTGCAGCCGCAAGCCGGGCTTCCGCATCAGCGCTTGCTGCTTCAAACGCTGCGATGTTTTGTTCCAGAAATGTTTTCTGCTCCTGCATCGTGAAAAGCTGCTGTGCTAACTCTGTCTGCTTTGCTTCCAGCGCAGTTTTCTGTTCCAACAGGGATACATATGCTTCATCTTCCTCCGTCAGTCCGTCAAGCTGAGCCTCAATCACCTCGATCTGACCAGTCACTTCTGTCTGCGCAGCCTCCACCATCGGAAGCTGCCTGGAAATCTGGGCTAACTGATCCTTGGCTGTCTCATACTGACTCTTCTGTTCTTCATACGCTGCCTTCTGCGCTTCATACTGTGTGCGTCCTGCAGCGGTTTCTGCTTTCTTGTTGTCCAGTTCCTCGCGTGCAGCGGAAAGCTGCTCCTTTGCAATATTCAATTCCGTTTCTTTTTCGGAAAGCTGCTCTTTTGCAGTATTCAGCTCCGTCTGCTTCCGAGTCAGTTCGGTTTTTGCCGCCGAAAGCTGCGTCATTTTTTCCTCTAACTCTTTTTTGCCGGATGCCAGTTCTGTTTCTTTCTCTGCAAGCTGTGCTTTTCCGTCGGAAAGTTCTTTCGCTTTTGCCTCAAGTGTGGTTTTTCCACTTGCAAGTTCATCGGCTTTCTGATTCAGCTCCGCTTTTCCGCTTTCCAGCTCTGCCGCCTTTGCTTCCAGCGTCGCTTTTCCGCTCGCAAGTTCCGCCTCTTTATCTTTCAGCGTTGCCTTGCCGGATGCCAGTTCCTGCTCTTTATCGGCGATGGTTGCTTTCGCACTGAGAAGTTCCTGCTCTTTGTCTGCAATGGTCTGTTTTCCGTCAAGGAGTTCCTGTTCTTTCTCAGCAATCGTCTGCTTTCCGTCAAGAAGCTCCTGTTCTTTGTCCTTTAACGTCTGTTCGCCGTCGAGAAGTTCCTGCTCTTTGTCCGCAATCGTCACTTTCGCGTCGGCAAGCTGCTGTGCACCGTCATCCAGCTCTGTTTTTGCGTCCGCTAATTTCTGCTCTGCATCAGCGACCTGCTGTTTTGCATCATCAATCTTTTCCTGTCCTTCGGTTTTGACTGCCGTATACCGCCGGTCGCACGCCGCATCCTCGAGCGCTTCAATCTTCGTCTGTACAGCCTTCACCGTCTCATCATACGCATCGCTGTAGCTCGCCTCTTCCTGTGCGCCGTCCGCCTGGACGTAAATCTCTGTATAGAGATCCGAGGTAAATGTCTCCGGAAGCAGCAGTGCAAAACTGTTGATGCTTCCGTTTCCAATCGAGCCCGTTCCCCGGTTCAGATCCATATAATAAGGGAGTGTCGCCGAACCAACAATCGTAAACGTGTCCCCGGTCAGCGAATCTGAGAGCGGATCCTCCGTTCCGGAAGTGAACGTTACCTGATCTCCGATCTCACAGCCGGAACTTTTCAGAAACTGCGTATCAACAAGAATTTCATCCTCTTTCTCCGGCATCCGTCCCTCGACCACGCGCGGCTCATTCACACCGTCCGTCAGCGCAATCAGCTTCACAACCTGCTCGCTCTCGCCGATGTCATGCAGCACTTCCACCGTTTTTCCGCCGTAGACCGCTTTCACGCCATCCGTCTTCGCGATATCCGCCAGATCATCGTCTGTCAGCCCCAGCGTTCCAAGAACTTTCAAATCCATATAATTTACTTCATCATAATACCGGTCCGCCGAAACCTTCATATCTCCTTCCGCCGACCGAATGCCCGAGAAAAACGCCGCGCCAAGAAGCACGATGAAAAAGACTGACAGAAACCGCCCCTTGTTCTTTGTGATTTCCCGGATAAAGTCTTTTCGAAATGCTCTCATCGTCCACCTACCATTCTATCTCTTCCACCGGCGTCGGGTTCTCATTTGTTTTCATTCCCGCCACTTTTCCGTTTCGGATTTTAATCACGCGGTCCGCCATCGGTGTCAGCGCCGAGTTGTGAGTGATGACAATGACCGTCATCCCCTTCTCCCGGCAGGTATCCTGCAGCAGCTTTAAGATCGCTTTTCCCGTCACATAATCGAGCGCGCCGGTCGGCTCATCGCAGAGCAGCAGTTTCGGATTCTTCGCCAGCGCACGCGCAATCGCCACACGCTGCTGCTCGCCGCCCGAAAGCTGCGCCGGGAAGTTATTCATTCTCTCTTCCAGCCCAACCTCCGCAAGCACCTCCGACGCATCCAGCGGATGCTTACAAATCTGCATCGCCAGCTCCACATTCTCGAGCGCCGTCAGGTTCTGCATCAGATTATAAAACTGAAAAACAAATCCAATATCCTCCCGCCGGTACTGGATCAGCTTCTTGCCGCGGTATTTGCTGATTTCCGCGCCGTCCACCAGCACCTTTCCGGAAGTCGCCGTGTCCATGCCTCCTAAGATATTCAGAACGGTCGTCTTTCCCGCGCCGCTCGGGCCGACAACGATCACAAACTCACCTTTTTCCACATCAAAACTGATTCCATCCGCGGCCTTGATGGTGACTTCACCCATTTTGTATGTCTTGGTTACATCCTGAAGACTCACATATCCTGCCATGCTCTTGTGTTCCTCCTATGTAAAATTCAATATCCCTCATTTCTTTTATTGTACCAAGCCGTTGCCGCGGCGGCTAGTCCTAAGAAGGCGAATTTACTGTTTTTTTATAAATATTCCTGGGCAGACCGCATTCTCAGCTTTTGCATTTTTCCATACATTTGCAGAATAAAACAGCCGCTACCGTGCTTGCTGCCGTCGCTGCCAGTGCCGGTCCGACAATGGCCGTTGGATGCACGCTGCCATACTGGCTGCGGTAGGCAATCACGTTGACCGGTATCAGCTGCAGGGAAGAAATATTTAAAATCAGAAAGGTGCACATTTCCCGGTTTGCAGTTCCTTTCGGAACAGCGGCCGGATTTTTGTTTTTCCGCCGTTCCTCTTCCAGCTCTTCGAACTGTTCCATGGCAAGAAGGCCCGGCGGCGTTGCCGCTGCGCCAAGACCGAATACATTACAGATCATATTTGTGGCAGCCGATTGGATGGCCGGGTGATCCGATGGTACCTTTGGAAACAAAAAGCGCATGACCGGTCCCATCTTTTTTACCAGGCTGTCGATCATTCCCGCTTTCCCTGCAATCTCCATCAGCCCGCTCCAAAGGCCCGTCACACCCAGAAGAGAAATTGCCAGCACAACTGCCTCTTTTGAAGCACGCAGCGCACCGTCTGTCACCTCCGGCAGCTTTCCGCAAAAAGCACCGTAGGCAATACCAAGAAGAAGCATACCGCTCCAGAGTCTGTTCATGGATTCACCTGCGTTCATCCGTTATCTTTATACGATATGCTTCTTTTCTGTTTTTCATGATATTCTGTTTCAACCCACAGATAAGACGCCGTTGTCACGCCCGCCAGCTTTGTGAACAGCTTTGCCACCGCGGTATCTGTTTTCTGTCATTTCTTTCTTTTGTTCTGTCGTTCACAGCCTCCTGCGCTTCTCTCCATTCCAAAATAAGTTTTGTTTTCCCATAAAATCAATTTTCTTTTAAAAAAATCGGATCATAGGAATCATTAAAAGTTTAATTTATGTTTTCATCTGATTTTTTGTCTAATTTTTATGCCTATTTCATATAGTTTTTCAAATAATAGTATAATAAACACAAATTTTAGCCGGAATCGGATCATTCTATTCCATACCAAAACAACAATCCGATGCCCAAAATACAAGAGCGCATTACTTGAAACGCTTGACTTCAGGAGGGAAAATATGAGTGCAAAATTAGTATTAACAGTAAAAGATTCCAATCGAATGGCAAAAGATCTTTCCATGAGCGTCATGGACAAAATGTTTCATCCACTCAAGTACAATAAAATGATGAATTCCAAAGCAAAAATAGGCATCTTTATTGATGACGAAAAAGAAGGAACTTTATATGAGGCATCTAAGACTCCATATGAAATCAGCTTAACTCCTGGCGTTCATCGTATTTCTATGATAGATCCGGCAAAAGACAGCAAAAAAGGGAATGTCAATCTGATGGGGTCCATCATTGGATTTTCTGCAGGCAGCGGCCTCGCAGAACAAATATCCGTCGGCGAAATAGGAAAATCCTTAGCCGGTGCCATGTTTAAAACTGGTGATGGTTACCTGGATCTGGATTTAAAAGACGGAGATATCTTAAAAGTTCAGTGTCAGGCCGGAATTGGCGGAAAAGTATCTATCAAAGTATTAAAATAAGAATTGCCAAAGCATATCATGCAAAGCAATCGGATGACAAGGGAGGCAAAATATTTTTTGCCTCCAACATCATTTTATCAGCAGACACCTGGAGGAAATAAAATATGGACTTTCCTGTTTCGATTCCATGGGAAACTCTTGATCCCGAAATATTACAAAAAGCGATAAATTCAGGTAGTAATTACAGAACCTATTGTGATGAAAAATCATGGGATATTTCTTTTGAAATAGAATTTCTGGAAAAAGAAGAAATCATCTTTCTTCTCCTGGTTGAGCACGGACGCCGCAAAGGCGGAACTTCTGTGCAAAAGACAAATGAACGAACGGAAACTTCCAAATATACAAAAGAAGAACAGGCAAAAATGGTAAATGCTTTTAATCAAAAACTTGATACTTACGAAGCGTGGAACTCTCTGTTTGTCGGACCAACGACAAGTATGTTTGGAAACCATGTGTATGAATCCTATATGGACTATATGTATTCCTGGGATCACTTGGGCGACAGAATTTTTCTGTCCAATTATTATGAACGTCAATTATATTCTGTGCAATCCGATACCCATGTTACAGTAAAAAGCAATCAGGAAGGATATGATTCTATCTATGAGCTGGCGCAGGCAAAGGTAACAGACCATACCTTAGAAGGTATCTGCTGGAATTTTTTCCCGAAGCTCCTGTTTTCCAAGGGAGATCTCGCGGGTGCGCCGTACCATGATGTCTATCATCGTCTGGAAATTCTGACAGA
>OHAC01000966.1_pt1 | contig 28124 bp, 24 predicted proteins | sample 1577051 | NCBI WGS metagenome assembly OHAC01 (sample SAMEA3541499, study PRJEB24748) | human gut metagenome | biome: human gut; feature: human-associated habitat; material: faeces | place: China | collected 2012 | reverse complement strand
GAGATCGACCGGATCTGCAGAAAATATAAGATCAAATATATGCTGGACGGCGGCACTCTTCTCGGTGCTGTCCGCCACAAAGGCTTTATCCCGTGGGATGACGATGCGGATATCGCCTTTACCAGAAACAATTACGAGGCATTCTTAAAGGTAGTAAAGCGGGAACTTCCAGATACGATGGAGCTTTTAATGCCGGAGGAGTTCCAGGGAGGAAAGGCTTTCTTCGACTTTACAGCCCGGGTTATCTACAAGAACAGCCGTCGGCATGAGGATTCCCCGGAGGTGCGGTATTACGAGGGCAAGCTGAATCACCTGTGGGTGGATCTGTTTATCATTGACGAGCTTCCGGAGAACAAGGCTGCAGCAGGCTTTACCCGGCTGCTCCACAAGAGCATCTATCTTCTGGCCATGGGACACCGGTATCATCTGGATTTCTCCAAATACAGCCTGTTCCACAAGCTGGCGGTGGGCGGTGGTTCCGCAGTCGGAAAGCTGATTCCGATGAAGCTGATCTTTAGAATGCAGCATGCGGCAGCGCTGAAGGATAAGCATGGCCGCAGCAGTCTGCGTTATTACAGCAACTACCAGCCGGATTATCTGTATGTGACCATTCAGAAGGAGTGGTGTGAGGAGATTACCGACATCGAGTTTGCGGGCGAGACGCTGATGGCTTCAAAACATGCCCATGAGGTACTGACCTGGGTATATGGCGATTACATGAAGCTGCCTCCGGAGGCAGAGCGGGTACCGGCCCATTCCACAATAGACATTCAGGTATTTGATGAGGAAGCATGATGGAAAAGAAATTATCGGTAGTGGTATCGGTATACAATGAAGAACAGGCACTGCCTATGTTTTATGAGACGATCAAGCTGATCCTGGAGATTCTTCCCTGGGATTATGAGCTCTTGTTTGTCAACGATGGCAGCCGGGACGACAGCCTCTCGATTCTGAAAGAGTATGCGGCCCGGGACGAGAAGGTGAAGGTGGTATCCTTCTCCCGCAACTTCGGCCATGAGGCGGCTATGATCGCGGGCATCGACTATGCGGATGGAGATGGAATCGTCTGCATGGATGCTGACCTGCAGCATCCGCCGGAATGCCTGCCGGAGATTGTGCGGAAATTTGAGGAGGGTTGCGGGGTCATCAGCATGGTGCGGACGAAGAATAAGTCCGCAGGCCTGATCAAGAACATCACCTCCGCCGGATTTTACTGGGTCATCAATACCCTGTCCGATGTGAAATTTGAGCCCAACGCATCGGACTTTTTCGCGGTATCGAAGGAAGCAGCCGAGGTGCTGCGGAAGAATTACCGCGAGAAGGTGCGGTTTCTGCGGGGCTATGTGCAGAGCATCGGGTTTCAGAAGGCAACCATTACTTATGAGGCTCATGACCGCATAGCAGGAGAGAGCAAGTACAGCCTCCGAAAGCTGCTGGCATTTTCCATGAATACCATCATGTGTTTTTCGAATCTGCCACTAAGGCTTGGCATCTACGCCGGAGCTTTTGCGGGACTTTTAGGAGTGGCGGTGATGGTTTACACGCTGTTCACCCGCCAGGGCGCGCCCAGCGGTTACGCTACCATCGTGATCTTAAACTGCTTTATGTTCGCGATCTTGTTTCTGATCGTGGGCATTATCGGAGAGTATATCGCGATTCTGTTCAGCGAGCTGAAGGACCGGCCAATTTATATCGTGGAAGAAACACAGAATGTGGAGAAGAAATCTGTGTAAAGGAAAAGAAAATCCGCCGGGATTGTGTAAATCCGGCGGATATATTTCTGTGAAAGACAGGCTGAATGCCTGGAATGATTGTGCCAGGCAGAATTCTGTTCTGGTCGAAATCAGGATTTCGTATTTTGATCCTGCTCCTTTAGATATGCATCAGCATCTTTGAAAAATGATGTAATGATAATCAGCATGATGATCCCTACCGGGAATGCCGCGATAATCGATACGGTCTGCAGGTTGGTCATGGAGTTTTCCGAGAAGATCAGCGCCAGCGGCAGCAGGATCAGGAAAATGGCCCAGAACAGCTTCACGTTCCGGTGCGGTTCCTCATCACTTTTTAACTCCTTGTAGGTGTAAGTGGAGGCTACCATGGTGATGGAGTCAAAGGATGTGGAGTAGAAGGTGATCATGCACAGCACTAGAAGGACAAGCACGGCCTTGGAGAGCGGAAGCTGCCCCAGGATATCCAGGATGGCATGATACAGATTGCCGTCTGCGGTGTATGTGGAGAGCACATCAAGCTTTCCGTGCATCTGCAGGCCGAGACCGTAGTTTCCCATAATAATAAAGGAAGTGAAGGTTCCGGAGAGGCCAAACACATAACCGCCCAGAATGACCTGGCGAAGGGTGCGGCCCTTGCTGATGGAGCCGATAAAGAACGGTACAGCCACACACCATACCATCCAGTAGGCCCAGTAGAAAATGGTCCAGGTCTGTGGGAAGGATGAGGTCCGGAGGGAGTCAGTCCAGGTGGCAAGGCCGATAAAGTTCTGGGTCAGGTTTCCCAGAGCGGTTATGCCTTCTTCAATAATGAAGCGGGTCTGGCCGCCGAAGAAGAAAACATAGGCCAGCAGGCCAAAGAACAGCCAGGTACAGGTGGCAGCGGAAAGCTGCACGCCCTTCATGCCGAAGTAGACACTGAAGGTATAGATCGCGCAGACGATCACCAGGATCACCAGAGTGAGTCCGGTGCTCTGCGGAATGCCGGTTACGCTGCTGATGGCACCGGCCAGGAGCGGTGTTGCCAGGGAAAACGTGGTGGCAGTTCCTGCCAGGAGCGCAAAGACCGCAATCAGGTCAATAAGCTTTCCGGCAATACCGTCTACTTTATTTCCAAGAACCGGGCGGCAGGCTTCGGAATATTTCTGGCGTGTCCGTTTGCGGACATGGAGCATGAAGCCGAAGGCTGCGGACAGCACCAGATAAAAACCCCAGGGGATCGGTCCCCAGTGGAACAGCGGAAAGGTGGCAGCCCAGTCATGGAGCGGTCCCATCTCGGCGGTGTGCGGGTCCGAAGCGTACAGGATCCATTCACAGCAGGAATAGAACAGGATGTCGGCAGCCAGGCCGGCAGTGAAGATCATAGAGCCCCACTGGAAGCCGGAGTACAGCGGCTTGTCGGTATCACCCAGGCGGATCCTTCCGAATCGGGAAAACGCGATATAGAGGGAGCAGACAAAGACGCCCAGACCGACAATGAGATAATAGCTTCCCATCTCATCACCCAGGAAATTGCGGATGGCGCTGATGGTGTTTGTGGAGCTTTCCGGACTTACGACAAACCAGGCACAGAGCGCCAGGATGCATAAGAAGGGAACCAGTGTGGTAAACCAGTCTATCTGCTGGAACAGAGATGTCTGTTTCGCAGCGTGGTCAGTTTGATGTTTCATAACGGCCTCCTGTTCAAAAAAACTTAAAATTGAATTATATTGAACATAATAGCACCGCAATGCGGAAAAAGCAAGGGGATTTTATGAGAAGATTTGGCAGAAGACACAGATTTAGAAGAAGCGGCAGCCGGAAAATCGGATGGCAGATGGAGATGTCCATCGACCGTGCCGCGTCCAGAAGATACCGCAGTTATCGGCGTCACAGGAATATGTGGTTTGTGATCCTGGGCGTATTGCTGGTGCTGCTTCTTACCTTTGGCTGCGTGTTTGCGGTTAGGCGGGCAGCTCACAAAAAAGGCGCAGATACTTCAGGATCAGCCCACAAAACGGAGCAGACCGGAAGCACCGGAGCTTATGAAAATGTGGAGCTGGTGACAGAGGGCGAGAAGGCAAAAGAGCTGGAGGCCCAGGGAAAGACAGAAAAAGAAATCGCGACCCGGACGGAGCCGATCCTTGGCGGAGCGGAGCTAACCATGCTGGCCGGACAGACGAAGGCCCAGATGATGTCGTTCCTTCTGGAGACGAAGAAAGGCAGTCTGATCGTGGTGGACGGCGGCTGGTGGGACGATGCCGATTACCTAAAAGAGCAGATCAAACAGCGCGGCGGCCATGTATCCGCCTGGTTTCTGACCCACGCTCACACCGATCATGTGGGAGCACTCTTAAATCTCCTGCAAAGTGAGGTTGACGGGGAAAACACCGGAATCACCATCGATCACATTTACTATAATTTCGCTTCCCTGGACTGGTACAAGAAGCATGAGCTTGGCGATCTGGGAACCGCGGATGCCATCCTCACCGCCCTGGCCGGACTTCCGAAAGGAGAGGCATGCCCGGTGAAAAAGGGTGATGAGATCCTGGTGGATGATGTGTGTATCACCGTGTTAAACGACCGCTACGAGCCGGATGACGACCATGTGGGCGAGCGGGACGGAAACGACGCCAGCATGGTATACCGGATGCTGGTCAATGGCGTGACCATTCTGTTTACCGGCGATCTGCAGGTGGATGGCGGCAACCATGTGCTGGAAACGGTAGAGAAGGAAGATTTAAAAGCCGACATTGTGCAGATGGCACACCACGGACAGCATGCCGTGACGAAAGAATTTTACGAGGCAGTGAGCCCGAGCATCTGTCTGTGGCCGACACCAAAGTGGCTGTGGGATAACGAAGACGGGAAGTATACAACGCCGGAGACCAAGGCGTGGATGAAAGAACTAAATGTAGAAAAGCATTACTGCATGAAAGATGGAAACCAGGTGATCCGATAAGGGATCGCCTGGTTTTTTCTATTAAAAATCAAAGAAAATATTTTCAAAAAGCCTATCTCCGTATTTCTGGTATAGCTTAAACGCAAGGTCATAGCAGTAATTGTCATCACGCTCAGAGATTACAACGATATTCATAGTGACATCAGCGAGTACAAGGGTATATACGATGCGGATGCCGATTCCTTTGTATTTAATTTTGAAAAAACCGGTTAGATTTTTCCCGTTTTTGTTGCCAAGAGGTTTTCCATAGCCGTGTGGACTGGGAAGCGGGGCCCGGGCCACTTTGATGATACCGGCGGCTACCTGCTTTTTCAGGCTGTTGTCAAGCTGTTGGAAATCTTTTTTCGCCTCTTTTGTAATTTTTATATTCCATCTTTTCATTCGATTTCTAGGCTTTCTGCGAGCTGTTCTAATTCTTCAATGGAAAATCCCTCTTCCGTTATAAAGGATTCAAACGGAGTGGTGTCATCTAAAGATCTGGACTGGGCAAGCTTCAGCAGACGCATATTTTCAATGGCCTCCATAAATTTTTCAAGGCGGGCCAGCTTTTTCTGAGTGTCCTGATATTCTTTTACAGAGATAAGGACAGCAGTAGGCTGATTGTTTTTCAAAACAATGTATTCGCTGTTATTCTGTGCGACATCATTAAAGATTTTGCCAGCTTTTCCCTGGCTGAAATCAGAAATGGGAATTAATTTTTCGGTCATATTGGCAAATGCGAAACTCATAGGAAAACCTCCTTTCATCTGTATAAGTATTATATGATACATTAAAATAATATGCAAGATTTTAACTGAAATATTAACTTATATTTGCATTGTATTGTTAGAACTGAGATAATAACACAAAAAAGAGGCTGCGAACAGCCTCTTCTGATTTGGAATGGTTCTGTTTAGTCTGCCACATGCAGCCCACTATGATACGAATAGCTCCCTAACTCATCCAGCAGCCGGTCCATGTTTTCTTTGGTGTTTGGCAGTTCACCGGTCAGGTAGGAATTGATGATGGCGTATACATTGCTGCTTTTGTGCAGGCACTGGCGGAACAGGTCCGGGAAGGAGGCGCGGGAGGCGAGTCTGCGGTCCCAGGGGTTGCACCAGATATTGTGGTCGATGTTTAAAACTTCCCGGGGGTTGCTGATCTCATCGGTGACCAGCTTCTGGGATGCCACCGGATTTTTCAGAACCAGCTTTTCTACAAAAGCAATCTTATTGCGCTTGGATCCTTTTGGATCTGCCAGGGTGCGGCAGCCGAAGCGCAGGGCCAGGATGGAACGGTGGATCATGGAGGGGGTCACCTGGAAGTTGTTGCTGTAGGTGATGGGATAGTAAGCCTCATTGATGCATTCTGCCAGGAACCTGGAAATGAACTGGGTCTCCATGCCGTTTAAGCAGATGGTAGCCGCCTGATTGAACTGGGACGGCTTTTTGTGTTTGTATTTCCACAGGAGGATCGCGTCAATGTCATTCTCCAGGGCGGCGTGGCGGCCATGGGCCTGGCTGTTTGGCGCCTTGGCATCGTAGCCGATGCGTCCGTACACGTAAGGATGACAGATGGAGTCTCCGATGTAGTGGTTTAAGTAGCCGCAGAAATAGGCCAGTCCTTCTTCTCTCTGCTGACGGGATTTCACTTCGCTTAAATGCTGCAGGTAGCAGACAAAGAAGTCCTGGATGTGATGTTCATGCATGTAGGAGCCGACGTTGCGGTAGTCCCGGTGGCGCAGGATGGGGATGTTGTAGAAAAACATATCCGGCCCCTGCAGGCCAAGCTGGTAGAGCCAGCGGTATTTGGCGATGATGTATTTTAACTGATTGTTGGGAAGGTCATTGTAGGCCTTCATTCCTAAGATATAGTGTGTAGTAAATCCGGGCATAAGAATACCTCCTATAGTTGGATTATAGCACATCCCACATGAAATTACGAGGAACTCTGTGCATAAGTTAGGATGAATAGCAGGTGGATGGGGATAACCATGCAGCAGACATTGCAGCTGTTACACGAAATTGTCTGGGGACCGTGGACAATATTTTTATTTTTGTGGACAGGATTGTTTTTTACCGTACGGTCCGGTGGATTTCAGGTTCGCGGGCTGTCATACTGGTGGAAAAAGACCGTGGGGAGTCTCTGGCAGTCCGGAGTGCGTACAGAAAAACAGCGGGAGTCTGCAGCTGACGAGGACCGCAGAAGGGCTGCCTCAGACAAAATTACGGTTTCCGCTTTCCAGACCTCCTGCACCGCTCTGGCGGCCACGATCGGCACCGGCAACATTGTCGGCGTGGCCACGGCTCTCACTGCGGGCGGCCCCGGCGCGGTGTTCTGGCTCTGGATTTCAGCCCTGATCGGCATGGCTACAGCTTACGCGGAGACCAGTCTGGGGCAGAAGTACCGTTATCGAGGGCCAGACGGGACATGGCAGTGTGGTCCCATGGCCGTTATGGAGCGCGGTTTGGGCTGCCGGAGTATGGGTCTTTTGTATGCGTTCTTTGCGGTGCTGGCATCCCTTGGCATGGGAAGCATGGTGCAGGCCAATGCGGTCAGTGAAACGCTCCGCTATGAGGCCGGCATGAAGCCGGAGACTGCGGCGGTTTTGGTTACGGCCCTGACTGCAGCGGTGGTGTGGGGCGGAATCCGGCGTATTTCCCGGATGACTTCCTGGTTTGTGCCGCTGTCTGCGGGAATTTATTTTTTCTTTTCGGTGTGGGTGCTGGTGATGTGCCGCCGGAGTATTCCGGTGGTACTGTTACAGATTATAAAAGAAGCCTGGACACCGGGTGCAGCAGGAGGCGGAATTGCCGGATTTCTGTTTTCCCGAAGTGTGCGCTTTGGCCTGGCCCGGGGCGTGTTTTCCAACGAAGCGGGCCTGGGAACACTGGCGGTGCTGCATGGAGCAGCAGAGGATACCACGCCGGAGGAGCAGGGCATGTGGGCCATGTTTGAGGTGTTCTTTGATACCATTGTGATCTGCACGCTGACGGCCCTGGTGATTCTGTGTGTGGGGCGGGAGTCTGCGCTGACTGTCGGGGGCAGAGTTGTGTGGCCCATGACAGCCGGTCATGCGGCAGCAGAAAGCCAGTCGCTGCAGGCCGGATTGGATGGCGCTGCCCTCACTTCCTTCTGCTTCACAAAAATTCTCGGCAGGTTTGGCGGCATCCTGGTGTCCGGCAGCATGGCATCATTTGCTTTTGCAACGATCCTCGGCTGGTATTATATAGGAAGACAGATGTTTTCTTATCTGGCAGAACGCCTGTGTTCTGGCGCAGATGCAGAATATTTCTATACGATTCTCTATCTTCTGGCGGTCTGGCTGGGCTGTGTCTGCCGTTTGGATCTGGTCTGGATTGTGTCGGACCTGGTCAATTGCCTGATGGCATACCCGAATCTTCTGACACTGTGGCTTCTGGCCGGGAAAGTGCGCTTCCCGGAGATAAACCGGAAAGTTTCTTAATAAGCGTTTTTTGCAGACTGGAAGCGCCTTGACAAGCAGCCCGAAACCGCCTATACTGTATTTCATTTAAGAATCAATGTGATTGTGAATACAGTCCCCATTGTGGGTGAGGAGGAAAATTATGCTGATGTACGTCTGGCTGGTTGTCGGCTTTGTGCTTTTGATCAAGGGAGCGGATTATTTTGTGGAGGCGAGCTCGTCCATTGCGCGGGCGCTCAGGGTGCCCGGTATCATCATTGGACTTACCATTGTGGCATTTGGAACCAGCGCACCAGAGCTGGCAGTCAGCACGACCGCATCTCTGGCCGGCAGCAATGAAATTGCGGTGGGCAATGTCATCGGCTCCAATCTGTTCAATCTGCTGGTGGTTTTAGGATGCTGCGGTGTCATCCGCCCGTTTGCGGTGCAGCTGCGCTGGGATTACGCGGCTTCTGTTAGTGTGGCGGTGGTCCTGTTTTTGATGATCTTCCGGGATCATTTTCTGAGCCGGCCTGAGGCCATTTTCCTGCTGGTGCTGTTTGCTGCGTTCATAGGTCTGACCATTCGGGATGCGTTGGCCAACCGTACGGAAGAAGAGGAAGAAATCCAGGTTTTGTCTCCGCTTGTCAGTGTAGTTTACATTGTCGGAGGCCTGGTGGCTATTGTATGGGGCGGAAATCTGGTAGTAGATAGTGCCAAAGCAATTGCCTTATCTTTTGGACTTTCCCAGACTCTGGTGGGACTGACGGTGGTAGCCCTGGGAACATCTCTGCCAGAGCTGGTCACTTCCGTGGTTGCGTCACGGAAAGGTGAAAACGGTCTGGCACTCGGCAATGTCATCGGGTCCAATATTTTCAATATTCTGATGGTCCTTGCTGCCTCGGCAGCAGTCCATCCGATTGTAGTGACCGGTTTTGCGGTGATTGATACCGTCTCTCTGATTGCAGCCAGTGTTATTACCTGGATCCTATGCCGCAGCAAACTTCGTATCAGCCGGTGGGAGGGCCTGGTGATGCTTGCCATGTATGCGGGATATCTGGTTTATATCTGTGTGAGATAAGCGTGAAAAACTGAATAAAAGAAACTACGAAAAAAGCAGATGCCGGGAAATAGCATCTGCTTTTGCTTGTTATAAAAAGGGAGGAGAGCTGATAACTTTCGTTATCAGCTCGAGTATTATGAAAAAAATCTTTTAAGCGTTTTATAAACAACTCTTTCGTTCCTGTTGTTTATGGTTACAGTATAGGGAGAAATCGTGAAGAAATCGTGTTGAATCTGTAAAAGGTTTTTGAATGATTTGTGAACGAAATATGAATAAAGAAATCTGCAAAAAGTCTTGCCAACAGAAAAATTCTGATGCACAATGAAACGAGCATAAAAAGCAGAAGAGATGAGGAGGATTACTATGGAAATCAGCGGACATACAAGACTGTTATGCCTGATCGGGAGCCCGGTGGCCCATTCCGGGTCCCCGGCTATGCACAACTACAGCTTTGAGAAGCTGGGACTGGACTACCGGTATCTGGCCTTTGACATTAAAGAAGAAGACACCAAAAAGGCCATTGAGGCGTTAAAGATGATGAATTTCCGCGGCTGCAATATTACCATGCCGGGAAAGACGGTGGCGGCTTCCTGCTGTGATGAGCTTTCCAAAGCGGCACAGCTGACAGGCGCCATCAACACCATTGTAAATGAAGATGGAAAACTGGTGGGACATATCACCGATGGAACCGGCTGGATCCGCAACTGTCTGGAGCACGGATTTGACATTCACGGGAAGAAACTGATCATTGCCGGAACCGGCGGCGCAGGTACGGCGATTCAGATTGCAGCCGCCCTGGGCGGTGCAAAGAAAATCGTGATCCTGGCCCGAAAATCTTCCCCGCGTTTTGCAAACGGTGAGGAGACGGTGCGCAAGATCCGGGAACATGTGCCGGAGTGCCAGGCAGAGATCTTTGATCTGGAGGATGCGGAAGTGCTGCGCAGGGAACTGGCGGACGCGGATCTGTTCTGCAACGCCACAAAGGTAGGCATGAAACCGATGGATGACCAGAGTGTGATTCCGGATGTGAGTATGCTGCGGCCGGAACTGGTGGTTTCTGATATTGTATACAATCCGAGAGAAACCAAACTGTTAAAGGATGCAAAGAAAGCCGGATGCAAGGTGATTCCGGGAATCGGTATGCTGCTGTGGCAAGGGGCCGAGGCCTTCCGCCTGTACACCGGACAGGAAATGCCGATGAAGGAAGTGCAGGAGCGGTATTTCAGCGAATAGGAATGGGCGGATAGTAGAATGGAACGATTGGAACAGTATGATGTGGCAGTAGTAGGCGGAGGTACTGCCGGATGCGCAGCGGCAGCCGGAGCAGCCATGGCCGGAGCCAGGGTCGTTTTGATAGAGCGCAATGCTTATCTGGGTGGGGAGGCAACCCATTCCGGTGTCGGAGCTTTCTGTGGCTTTACAACCTGTGGGAAAAATCCGGTCCGAGTGGTAGAGGGCGCCGGAAGTCTGGTACTTGCGGAATTGGAAAAGCTTGGAGCTCCGGCGCAGAATCGTTTGTCTGCTTCCGGCAACTGGAATATTTCTTTTCAGCCGGAATACTTAAAATGCGCGCTGGATCATCTCCTGCAGAATCTACAGGCAGACCTGTTCCTTCATAGTCCGGTCATTGGTGCACAGACAGAGAAGAACCGGATCTGTGCATTGAACTGCGTGGATGATGAGGGGATGTTTGAGATCAGGGCGAAGGCATTTGTGGATGCATCGGGGGATGCAAACCTGGCACGCCTGGCCGGAGCAAAGGTTATGTGGGGGGATGCGCAAGGACGGGTTCAGGCAGCCTCCCTTCCGTTTCGGCTGAGCGGTGTTGACATCACAAAAGATATGTCGCCTGCGGCTGTGAAGTGTGCAGTGGAACAGGCCAGAAATGCCGGTATGGAACATCTTCCAAGGGAGAGTGGATTCCTGCTGACGCTGGAGGGGTCCCAGGTGGTCTGTGCCCTGATCCCAAGTGTGATGCCGGAAGGCTTGTCTGCCCGGGAGCTTACCAGAATGGAACAGGAGCTGAGAGAGCAGGCCGTGAGTTATGCAGCGGCCTTGAAGCGTTATATGCCCGGCATGGAACACAGCGAGCTGGTCATGATCGGCCCTTCCATTGGACTCAGGGAGACCAGAAGGCTGGTGGGCCGGACACAGCTGACCGGTGAGGATGTGCTTTCCGGACGCAGACGGGCCGACGGGATTGCCCGGGGCGGCTGGAAACCGGAGATCCACAGGAGCATGACGAAGATGGCCACCTATCTGGCGGTAAAAGAGGGCAGCTGGTTTGATATTCCCATGGGAGCATTACAGTCAGAAACACTGGAAAATCTGTACGGAGCTGGAAGAATGGTCTGGGCAGATGATACCGCCTTTGCGGCAGTAAGAGTTATGGGGACCTGCTTTGCCACCGGGCATGCGGCCGGAGTGGCTGCGGCACTGCAGGCAGATCTGGGTCAGATACCCTGTGTGGAGAAGGTACGGGCGGAACTGCAAAAACAGAGGGGACTGGTGTAAATAGTATTGGAATATGACAGTACAAGAGAGGACTCGAGATTATGAAACGCAATGCAGGTTATTTATTTCTGTTGATCACATTTTTTTGCTGGGGCAGCATTTATATTGTAAGTAAGTATGCCCTGGCGGTTATGGGACCGGTGACGGTCGGAATGTGCCGGTACGCGGTATCGGTATTATGCCTTTATGGACTTCTGAAGCTGAAAGGCGGAGCGAAGAAGATTCAGCCGGAACACTGGAAGTATCTGCTGATCCTGGGCGGCCTGGGATATTTTGTTTCTATCATATTGCAGCTTGGCGGAACGGCCCTGTTATCCGGTTCCCTGGCATCCCTGATCAACTCCTTAAACCCGGTGGTTATTTCCATTATGGCGGCTCTGTTTTTAAAGGAGCAGATCACCTGGAAGAATGTAGTCAGCATCGTGGTCTCCCTGATCGGTGTTTACATCATTCTTGGAAAAGGCAGCATGGAGATCAACATGATGGGCGTTCTGTGTTCCATTGGATCCGTGATTCTGTGGTCTGCCGCTTCAGTATCTATCCGCAAGATTTCCGGCTACTATGATCCGGTACAGACGGCACTTTACGGCATGGTCATCGCTCTGGTGTTCAATGTTCCGGCGGCCGTGATCGAGAATGTGTTTGTGACGAGAAGCCATCCGACGGCTGTGGCCATCGGCGCATGCCTGTTTGTGGCAGTATTTGGTACGGCGGTGGCACACACTTGCTGGAATAAGGCCCTGCAGCTGTTAAATGCCAGTACCTGTTCTATGTTCTATCCTTTGCAGCCGCTGGTATCTGCGGTGATGGGTGTACTGCTTCTGCATGAGGTCATCACGCCGTCCTTTGTGGTAGGCGCAGTGCTGATCTGCGCCGGTGTGGTTGTGACATTTCTGCCAACGAAGGCGAAAGAATGACCGATTTTCATACAGTTTCGAAAGCCTTTGCGCAACGCGTGAACAGCAACAAAACGATTGCGAAAATGGGGAACTGCTGATATAATTGCATATAGAAAATCAGTAATTGCGTGGCGGAGGTGCTGGCGGTTACAGAAGCATGGTTCCGGGCCTTCGTGGGAGCAAAGCAGCTTCCTAAAGTGCCCGGAATTGTGTTACAGTTTGGAGGAATTTATGGAAACAACGCAGACAAAGCAGCCCGGCTGTAATATTTTCCTGATTGGCTTTATGGGAGCGGGAAAGAGCACCATTGCGGCAGAACTGAAACGGCAGCTTCAACTGAAATTGATTGAGATGGACCAGCTGATTGAAGAGCAGCAGGGCATGCCGATCACGGAGATTTTCGCAAAGTATGGCGAGGATCATTTCCGGAAACTGGAAACAGATATGCTGGTCAGCTTTCAGGACAAAACCAACACCGTAGTTTCCTGCGGCGGCGGCATTGTGGTGCGGCCGGAGAATCAGGCACATATGAAACGTAGTGGAAAGGTAGTGCTTCTGACGGCATCCCCGGAAACCGTTTACGAGCGGGTGAAAGACAGCAGCAACCGCCCGGTTTTAAATGGCCATATGAATGTGGAATATATTGCCGGACTGCAGGAAAAGCGCCGGGCACTCTATGAGGCGGCTGCAGATATCGTGGTAGCCACCGATGGCAAGAAACCGGAGGAAATCTGCCGGGAGATTGCAGCGCGGATTTTGTAAGGACAGAGCGTTCCGTTGCTGTTTGCGCAACGCGTGAACAGTAACGAGAAAATCACTCAGAAAAGGGGGATTTGATCATGGGTTTATTTGGAAGAAAAAAACAGAACACAGAAAATATGCCTGAGACTGTGGAAAAGGCAGTCGCAGAGGTATCGGCTGAAAGTACCAATCCGGGAGATATGAGCCTGGGCGGTGACCGCATGGTGTGCCGTCACCAGCTGGACCATGCGTTATCCGGAGATGGACAGGGCGTGGTCATGAAGTTTTATATTGAAAACTTCAAACGAATGAACGAGCTATTCGGTTTTTCTTATTGTGAGGAACTGTTAAAAGCAATTCTGGAATATCTGAGAGAAAAGACCGGCTGTACCGTGTACCGCTATGTGGGCGTGGAATTTATCGCCATCTTAAGAAGCCGTACCCAGGGACAGGCCGTGCGTCTGGCGGAGGAGATTCTGGACCGCTTCTCCCAGAGCTGGAAGATTGATGGAACCGACTGTATGTGTTCCTGTCAGATCGGTCTGTGCTCCTATCCGGGATATGCGTCCAGTGCGGACGAAATCTTAAAATATCTGGATCTGGCAGTCAGCAAGGCAGCGGAGACCGGCATCAATCAGTATGCCATTTACGATTCCAAGCTGCATGCCATGTATCTGCGCAAGCAGGCTATTGCCAAGTATATCAGTACGGCTCTGGAGAATCATGAGCTGGAGATCCGCTTCCGTCCTACCTACAACACGAAGGAAAACCGCTTTGTCCGTGCGGAATACTATATGCGGATGTTTGTAAAAGATATTGGCATGGTTGGCAGCGCGGAGTTTGTTCCAATCGCGGAGGATACCGGACAGATCAGCAGCGTGGAGTATTACGCGCTGGAGCAGGTAGCCCGGGAAATCGCAGAGCTGGAGAAGCAGGGCATCGCGTACGAGTCCATTGCCGTTCCGGTCTCTCCGGTGCTGCTCATTCAGGAGAATTTCGTGGATACGGTTCAGAGCATGATTGAGAAATACCAGATCCCGTCCGGCAAGCTGGCCGTGGAGATTGATGAATATGCTCTTACCACCACACCGGTTATCATTGAGATTGTGATGCAGCAGTTAAAGGATCTGGGTGTGGAGCTGATCTTAAACAACTTTGGTTCCGGCTATTCTGGAATCAGCAAGATTCTGGAGCTCCCGGTGGATACGCTGAAATTTGAGCGCATGTTCATGTGGCAGCTGGAAACCAACCAGAAGTCCGAACCGATTGTAGAGTGCCTGATCAAGGCAGCAGACAAGCTGGGCAAGCGCCTCATTGCAGAAGGTGTGGAGACTCAGCGTCAGTTAGATATTCTGGCAAAGTTTGGCTGCGAGTACCAGCAGGGCTACTATTATGCACCGACTATTCCGAAGGAGCTTCTGGCTGATGTCCTGGGAAAGTCCATGGATGAGACCAGAACAGTGCTGGATCAGGAACGGGAGAAGCTGAAACGGTAATAAAAGCTGCGCATAGAAAAAGCACGTCCCTTACGCATTTGCGGGGCGTGCTTTTTGTTTCACAGGAAAGATTACCGGCATATAAACCAGAAAATATTATATCCATCCTTACAGTCCACACCATAGGGCATATCGTGTGCTTTTAAAATGGTGCTGACGATGGAAAGTCCGATGCCGGTGCCGAGGCGGCGGCCGCTCTGGTGCTGGCTGCGCTGGTAACGTTCCCAGATGATGGCGCGGTCTTCCTCCGGGATGGGGGCACCGGGGTTTGCGACTTCCACGAGACAGTTATTTTCTTTCGGTATCAGCCGGATGAAGATTTCCTGGTTTTCCGGTGAGTGATTGATGGCATTGTTTAAGAGGTTTCGCATGACCTGACTCATTTTCAGGGAATCCACCTCAAAATTCAGCGGAGCGTCCGGCGCTTCCAGTGTCAGTGTGATGCCATGTTCCGCGGCAGCCTGATGACAGCGGGTCAGTTCCGCGTTTACGATATCCCGCAGATCATACCAGTCTTTTTTCAGCTTGCTGTATCCGGCTGAAAACTGGGAGTAGTCCAGGATATCATTGACCATCTCGCTCATGCGGTTGGACTCGCTGATGATGAGGTTCAGGTTTTCATTGCGCATCTCGTCATCTTTCCAGGTGATGTCCCGCACCATCTCCGCATAGCCGGTGATGAGGGCTAACGGGGAGCGTAGCTCATGGGAGACGTTGGCAATGACCTCCCGGCGCAGAACATCCAGCCGCTGTAAGGCCAGCCGCAGCTTCCCGACGGATTGGGACAGCTGTCCGAGCTCATCCTGGCGTTCCAGATCCGGGCCGATCGAAAAGTCATTTTCGGTCAGCTTGTCCACTGCCCTTTTGATCTGAAAGATGGGGCGGGAAAACTGTCTGGAGAGGACTGCGGCCAGTACCGATGCGATGCCGGTCAGAAGAATGCTCAGAATGATGAGCTGGGAACGGTTCAGGTTTAAAACGGTCCGGGTCATCAGGGCGTTGCGCAGGATCAGGTAGTTATGCTCTCCGTTGCAGGTGACCGGGAAACCAAGCTCGTAGCCGATGATCTTTCCGTGCATCCGCTCAATGTGGCGGTAGGGGCGGCCTGCCAGCAGCTCCCTGAAATCAGGCTTCTGGCGGGTCATCTCCGGATCGTCGAGTTTGCGCTCCCATTCCTGCGGCTGCACCAGGTGTCCAGAGGAGTACATTTTGATGAGGGTGCCGTCCTCAGAGACCAGGAGCAGCTCTCCGCCGATGTGGCTGATAAAGGATAAGAGCTTTTCATCCTCTCCGATATCGCGGGTGCGCAAATCCTCCATGACCGGGGAAAGCCGGTCCAGAGCTTCATTAACGGCGGCATTCGCGTAATTCTGTTCAAACAGAAAAATCTGCACCACCCACATAAAGCCGATCCCGAACATGACCGGGATCATCATAAAGGCCCAGAGCCGGAAAACCATCCGGTTTTTCAGGGCAGAAAGTCTAATTTTCATCTGTTTTTTCAAATTTATACCCCACTCCCCATACAGTCTGGATCAGCTTCCGGTAAGGTCCGATGTGTTCCCGCAGAGACTTGATGTGCGTGTCCACGGTGCGGGCATCACCGCAGTACCGGTATCCCCACACAGTTTCCAGCAGCTTGTCGCGGCTCAGGACGATGTGCTCGTTCTGCGCCAGCTTGTACAGCAGGTCAAATTCCTTGGGTGGCAGAGTGATCTTTTTTTCGTCTAATGTGACGATCCGGGAATCCGGGAAAATGGAAAGTCCGCCAAAGGCCAGCTCCTTTGTGACGGGTGCTGTTGTACGGACCTGGGTGCGGCGCAGCACGGCTCCGATGCGGGCCATCAGCTCTTTGGGACTGAATGGCTTTGCAACATAGTCATCGACACCGAGCCGGAATCCGTTTAACTTATCATATTCTTCATTTCGAGCGGTCAGCATGATGACCGGTACCTGGCTGAAGCCGCGGATGGCTTCGAGGGTTTCAAAGCCGTCCGGCCCCGGCATCATGACATCCAAAAGCACCAGGTCAAAGGCACTTTGCTTTAAAGCAGTAACCGCGGCAGCTCCGTCTCCGGCCTCCGTGCATTCGAAGCCTTCCAGCTCTGCGTAGGTGCGCACCAGGCGGCGCAGGTGCGGATCATCATCGGTGATAAGAATGTGCGGCATGGATCTTTCTCCCTTCTACGTTCTTCTGGGATTATAACATCTTTTCCCGGCTTCTGAAACTTCCCTCACAGAATTATGCGGATTTTCTCACACTTTTCTCACATTTCCTATTTAAGCTTTGTAGCATGTCAGAATATGTGCGGAAAGGAGTGCCTTATGAACCAGAAATCTTCAGCAAGACCACCGGATCACGGAATATTAAAAAAGGAGCTGTTTGGGTATGCGGGCATCTGTCTGGTCCTGCTTTTGCTATTGGGGACCGGAGAAAGAATGTTTGATACCTTTCCGGTGAAGGGCATGCTCAGCGCGTTGTGTTATCTGGTCATGGGAGGCCTTGGCATGTCAGCCGGGATGTTCTGTTTCCGGCCTGAGACAGAGCGGTCCGAGTTTCTTAAGACCTTTACGCTGCTGTATCATCCCGGAGTCTGGATTCTGGCGGCAGCCTCCTTTCTGGAGAAAGCAGGAATCGCTGTGGTGCACGTCACAGAAAACCTGCATCTGGTTTATATTGCCGGATGGACCTTTCTGGTGGCAGGCATGATCGTGCTGGTGGTGATCCTGCGGGGCAGCCGCATGTAACGTAACAGGAAATATAGAAGGTGAAGGAGTGTAAGATGGATAAGAAGAAAAAAATCATGGCAGGAGCAGGCGCGGCAGTGATCATTCTTGCAGGCGCAGCATTTTTCCTTACAGGGAAGGGCGCAAAAGGCGGTCAGAGAGGCCCCGGAGGCATGGGAGGTCCCGATGGAATGATGCAGGAATCCACGGTAACGGTGGTGAATGCGGCAAATCCGACTACGGGAGATGTTTCCGTAACCTCTAGCCTGACCGGTACGGTTGAGGCAGCCGATGTGGTGTATGTGTACGCCAAGGCCGGCGGCGATGTGACTGCCGTGAATGTCAAGGCCGGTGACATGGTCAGCCAGGGACAGGTGCTGATGGAGATCAACACCGAGCAGGTAGAATCCGCAAGGAACAACATGGATTCCGCCCAGGTCAATCTGTCCCAGGCCCAGAGCAACTTGAGCAGAATGCAGATCCTTTATGACAGCGGTGATCTGTCTGACCAGGAGTATGAGCAGTATCAGAACAGTCTGAAATCCGCGCAGCTCCAGTATGAATCCGCGAAGCTTCAGTACGATAAGCAGGTGGAGTACAGCACCATCACCGCACCAATCGCAGGCCGCGTGGAGAGCGTGGATGTGGATGTATATGACCGTGTCAACCAGTCTGCCCAGCTCTGTGTCATTGCGGGCGAAGGTCAGAACAGTATCACCTTTTATGCGACCCAGCGTATGGTACAGAATTTAAAGACCGGAGATGAGCTGGAGATTTCAAAAAACGGAAATACTTATACCGGAAACATCACCGAGATCAGCAACATGGTCGATGAGAGCAATGGCCTGTTCAAGGTAAAGGGTGATATGGAGAGCAGTGATGAGATCGCGATCGGAAGTACCGTGAAGATCACGCTGGTGACCGAGCGTGCCGAGAACGTGATGCTGGTTCCGGTAGATGCCATCTATTACAGCGGCGGCAAGGGCTATGTCTACTTATATGAAGATGGCAAGGCAAAAATGGCTTCCGTGGAGGTTGGCCTTTATGATTCCGAGAACGCGCAGATCCTTTCCGGTGTGAATGCCGATGATATGGTAGTCAGCACCTGGAGCTCCAATCTGTATGAGGGTGCGGATATCCGTCTGAAATCCGATGCTGAGGCAGCCGATGCAGCAGGTGACGGTCAGGGTGCAGGCGGTCAGACCCCGGCAGGTGATGCACAGGGTGCAGGCGGTCAGGCCCCGGCAGGTGATGCACAGGGCGCAGGCGATCAGGCTCCGGCAGATGACGCACAGGACACAGACAGCAAGGCACCGCAGGGCGCGCCTGCAGCTGGCGGCGCACAGAACGGAAACGCAGCACCGAAAGCACAGTAAGGAGGCAGACGTAAATGGGAATTACCAGATTTGTACTGAAGCGTCCGGTCACCGTGCTGATGGCGCTCTTATGCCTGATCGTGTTCGGTATTTCTTCAGTGTTTAACGCAACACTGGAGCAGATGCCGGATATGGATCAGCCGATGATGATCATTATGGCAAACTATTCCGGCGCCAGCCCGGAGGACATGGATGAGCTGGTAACGCAGCTCATTGAGGATCAGGTCAGCACACTGGAGGGAGTGAAGAGTATGAGCTCTACCACCAGTGAGGGCCGTTCCATGATCATGCTGGAGTATGATTACGACACCGATATGGATGAGGCCTACAGCGACTTAACCAAGAGCTTAAACAGCATCCGTGATCTGCCGGATGATGTAGAGCCGACGGTCATGGAGATGAACAACAACGCCCAGGCCAGCATGATGCTTACTATTGCGAATCCGTCCCAGGAAAATCTCTATGACTATGTAGATCAGAAGATTGTGCCGGAACTGGAAAAGCTCAGCACCGTGGCAGAGGTATCCACGATGGGCGGTTCCTCTGAGTATATCAAAATTGAACTGATGTCCGATATGATGGATCAGTACAATGTGAGCATTAGCGATATCAAGTCCGCCATGTCGGCAGCCAACCTGTCCTATCCGTCCGGAAGCGCAGAGTCCGGCAATCTGGACTTATCCGTGTCTACGTTAACGCAGCATGACACGCTGGATGAGCTGCTGGAAATGCCGATCACGGTATCCGGAAATAAGATCATTTACCTGGAAGATATTGCAGTGGTTTCTTACGCGGAGGAGCAGAAGGGCGGTGTCTCCCGTTATAATGGAGAGGAGACTATCTCCATTTCCCTGACCAAGCAGCAGAGCAGCACTGCGATGGATTTGTCCAAGCAGGTGCAGAAGATCATCAAAAGCCTGCAGAATGATGATGATGATCTGACTATCACCGTAGCCAGGGATGAGGCAGACTCCATCCAGGACTCCTTAAAGGATGTGGCAGAGACCATGGTGATGGCGGTCGTTATTTCCATGATCATCATTTTCCTGTTTTTCGGAGATTTCAAGGCATCTCTGATCGTCGGAAGCTCTATCCCGACCTCCATCCTGATGTCCCTGATCGTTATGACGCGGGCGGGATTTACGCTGAACATCATTACCATGAGCGGTCTGGTCCTCGGTGTCGGCATGATGGTCGATAACTCCATTGTTGTGCTGGAGAGCTGCTTTCGAGCCATGGATAAGCAGCAGGATAAGGGCGCGCTTGGTTACGCGAAGGCGGCCCTGGAGGGAACCAACATTGTGGTGGCTTCCATCTTTGGTTCCACGGTAACCACCTGTGTTGTATTTATCCCGCTGGTATTCTTAAACGGTATGAGTGGCCAGATGTTCGGGGCCATGGGCTACACCATCGTGTTCTGTATGTGTGCCTCCCTGCTTTCCGCGATTGCCATTGTGCCGCTGTGCTATATGATGTATAAGCCGAAGGAGCGTTCCTCTGCGCCGGCGACCCGTCCTCTGACCTTCCTGCAGGACGCTTACCGGAAGATCATGTCGGTCCTTTTAAAACACAAAGCCATCGTCATGCTAGCCTCTGTTGGTATTATCGTGGCCACTGTGTTCCTGGCCAGCGGTATGCAGACAGAGCTGATGACGGCCGATGATACCGGTACCGTTAGCGTCAGCATTGAGACCCGGCCCGGCCTGATCACGGAGCAGGCAGACGCGATCCTGGCAGAGGCAGAATCCATTGTGGCAGACCATGAGGATGTGGAATCCTATATGCTGCGCTACAACAATGATGAAGGAACCATTACCGCTTATTTAAAGGATGACCGGAAGATGTCTACCGATGAGGTGGTAAGCCAGTGGGAGAATGAGATGGCAGACCTGGAAAACTGTACCATTACCGTAGAGGCTTCCACCTCCATGAGCATGATGGGCCGGAGCCGTGGTTATGAAGCTATCTTAAAGGGAACCCAGTACGATGAGCTGCAGGAGGTCAGCAATGAGATTGTAAATGAGCTGATCGCCCGGGACGATGTGAAAAATGTTCATTCCAGCATTGAGAATACCGCGCCGGTTGTGGCCGTTAAGGTGGATCCGGTTGCTGCTTCCGCGGAAGGACTGACCGCAGCCCAGATCGGAACCATGGTAAAACAGATGCTAGACGGTGAGGAGGTTACCACCTTAAAGGTGGATGGTCAGGAGATCAGCGTCAAGGCAGAGTATCCGGAGGACCAGTACAAGACCGTGCCGCAGCTGGAGCGCATCATCGTAAAGAAGCCGTCCGGCGGTTATGTGGCGCTGTCCGATGTGGCAGAAATTTATTATAAGGACAGCCCGTCTTCCATCGAGAAGGAGGATAAGTCCTACCAGATCACGATTTCCGCAGATTATGTGGACAGCAGCTCCAGCGCGGCTGTGAAGACCAAAATCGATAATGAGGTTATCAGCCCGAACCTGACCGGAACCATTGTACGTGGCACCAACTCCCGGGACCGTATGATGCAGGAGGAGTTCTCCGGACTGTACAACGCGATTGCGGTGGCAGTATTCCTGATCTTTGTGGTCATGGCTGCGCAGTTCGAGTCCCCGAAGTTCTCTTTCATGGTTATGACCACCATTCCCTTCAGTCTGGTTGGTTCCTTCGGACTTTTAAAGCTGACCGGAGTCAGCATGTCCATGACCTCCATCCTGGGATTCCTGATCCTGGTTGGTACGGTCGTTAACAATGGTATCCTCTATGTGGATACGGTCAATCAGTACCGCATGGAGATGCCGCTTCGGAAAGCTCTGATCGAGGCCGGTGCTACCCGGATGCGTCCGATCATGATGACAAGTTTAACCACTATTCTTTCCATGCTGCCGATGGCGATGGCCTTCGGAAGCAGCGGTTCCACCACGCAGGGCCTTGCGGTGGTAAACATCGGAGGACTGAGTGTCGGTGTGCTGGTAGCGCTGTTTATCCTGCCGGTTTATTACGCGCTGATGAATGGCAGGAAGGAATTGAAGGTTCTGGATATTTAATGAGGAGGAGACGAAAAATGATCCGGAAACGTGCAAAACGGCTGGCAGGCGCAGTGCTTGCCGCCGGCACCATTACAGCAATGCCATTTCAGGCATTTGCCCAGAGAAGCCCGGAATTTGCCTATTCAGCAGAAAAATGGGCGACACTCCGCGATAATAAGCTGGAGTTTGATGAAATTTCAGATCTGGTTCATGAGTACAATCCGACTGTGGTCCAGAACGAGATCAGCTACAAGGATTATCTGACCAAGAACCGGGATGATGTGGCTCAGGATTATTACGACAAGGCCAATGAGATTTATTCCAATATCAGCTACCCGGACTCAGATGATGCCAACTACGGAAGTGGTGTGGCAGCGGCACTGCGCAATGAACAGCAGGCCAAAAGTCTGATGGAGCAGGGAGATGAAAACACCGATGACCAGGCCACCATGCGGATCCAGTACGATCAGGCCGAGGCGAAGCTGGCCAAGCAGGCCCAGGGGCTTATGATTACCTACTGGACCCAGTACTATAACCTGGGCAGCCAGAAGGCCCGCATCGAGCAGGCAAAGCTTTCGTATCAGTCCGAGCAGAACCGCCTGGCAGCAGGGATGTCTACCCAGTCCAAGGTTTTAAGCGCAAAGGAGTCTGTCTCCAATGCAGAGGCAGCCCTGGTGACAGCCGAGAGTAATCTGGCCTCCACAAAGGAGAGTCTGTGCCTGATGTTAGGCTGGGGTTACGGCGCGGATGTGGAGATCGCGGAGCTGGCCGAGCCGGACCAGAGTAAGATCGCGGCCATTGATGTGAATGCGGATATTCAGACGGCTCTGGAGAATAGCTACGCCTACCGCCTGACGAAAAAGCAGCTCACCAACGCCAGAACAGACAGCGTAAAGGAGAAGCTGACCGAGGCGGAAAAGAATCAGAGGGAGACCCTTTCCAACAGTGTGAAATCTGCTTATGATTCCCTGCTTCTGGCCCAGTCCAATTATGAGCAGGCTCAGTCCGCGCTGGCCCTGGAGGAGGTTTCCATGAAATCCGCCGACGCGAAGCTGGCAGCGGGAACCATTACAAAAAATACCTATGAGAGCCAGAAAGCTTCTTATACTACAGCCCAGGTGACTGCCAGGACCCAGAAACTGTCTCTGTTACAGGCCATGAATGATTATGACTGGGCCGTGAACGGACTGGCATCCGCAGAGTAAGGAAAGGTGGGCAGTGTGATGAGAAAACAGGCAAACAGGAAAGTGCCGCAGAAGCGTATGTGCCTGCGGAATTTGCGAAAAAAGGCAGAGTATGGTATGGACAAATTTGGTTCAGCCTGTGTCAGGGCAGCACTGGTGCTTTCTCTTGCAGCAGGTGCTCTGACGCTGCCGTCCGCTGCGTTTCCGGTGATGGCGGAAACTGCTGCGGATGCTTCTGAAAGCGCTTCTGGCAATGTGGCAGATCGGTCTGATTCATTGGAAACAGCAGTTCAGACTGATGCATCTGTGATATCTGTGGATTACAACAATCTGGAACAGCTGGTACAGAATAACCGGAACCTAAAAAATGCCCTGGACAATTACACCAGCAGCAGGGAAACCTATGAGAGCATGCTGAAGACTCTGGAAGACGAGCGGGATTACATGAAGTTTATGCAGGAAAAGTATGAGGATGACGCAGAGGCGAAGGCAACCTACAAAATGAACGCTTCCATGCTGAACATGTCTATTTCCCAGATTACGAAACAGCTGGAATCCCAGGAATCCAAAATTCAGACCACAAGCCGCCAGAAAACGATCGACAGCTATGTGCTGACGGCCCAGAGCCTGATGCGTACCTATAATCAGATGAATACCAAGGCCCAGGCCGAGGAGAAAAACTATCAGGCGGCCCAGAGCAGTTATCAGGCAGCCCTGAAAAAGCAGAGCGCGGGCATGGCCACGGCAGCCGATGTGATGGCGGCTTCCGACACCATGCAGAGCGCGAAGAACCGGTATGAATCCTACCGACAGCAGGCATCCAACGCCCGCTTCAATCTGCTCTCAGCCCTGGGGCTGGACACCAGTGCGGATATCGCAATCGGAAGCGTGCCGCTTCCAGATCTTTCTGCCATCGATGTGGTGGATTTCAATACGGATGTGGAGCAGGCTGTCGGCAACAGCTCCAGCGTGCAGAATGCCCGCCATCAGAGCGCGGGAACCGCAACGGAGATTTCGGTGAAATCCGATCAGGAAAGTCAGGCAGAGGGAACGGTGCGTTCCCGGATGCAGAGCCTCTATGAACAGTTAAAGGCTGCAAAGCTTCAGTATGAGGGAGCTGAGGCTGCTTACCAGAGTGCATCCATTACCTATGCTTCCCTGCAGAAAAAGCAGCAGGCCGGTATGCTGAGCCAGAGTGATTACCTGCAGGGTGTGGCGGATTACTACAGTGCGCTGGATGCGAAAGAAACCGCAGTGGTCAATCTGAATCAGGCGTGGGAAACATATAACTGGACCGTAAAAGGCGTGTCCTAGGATGCGATAGCAAGAAATCGAAGGAAAAATTGGATATTGTTTTTCAAAAAGACATATGATATAATGCCGTTAGGCAAAAGGATAAGATGTTCCATTGCGAACAGCAAAACGAAACCCCAGAAGTCTCGCACACTTCTGGGGTTTTCTATTCCTATTTTGGAAGTGGGAAGGCTTAACCCCACAGGCTAGTTACCGGCTATTTGTCGCCGCTTAACCATTTGATGATGTAGTGGCAAGCTACACCAGCCGCAACGGTGACAATAAAGGATAAGATATATTCCATTCCGAACACCTCCTTCCTGTACCAGTCTGGGAGGCGGTAACAGATTTACTATAGCATATCAAATAGCATATGACCAGAGAATGATTTTGTGTTAAATTACGTGAATTACGCTCAAAAATGGTAAATCATACAGGTGAAAAATTTATCAAAACGAAAATTCTGTGGTTGACGCAAAAAAAATGCTGTAGTATAGTTTAGAAGGAATTTATTGATCGTGCAGATATAAGGGAGATGAGAACATGGATGTCGCGGACAGTTATAAGCGAATGAGCGGCAATGGAAGAGAAAAGAAAACCGGCAGCCTGTCTGAATCCGCTGTCCGTTTTCTCACACGAATTGGTTTTATATTTTGATAGAAAGAGAAACGTCTGATCTGCATATCTGAATCACAGATGCACAGATCAGGCTGTTTCTGCGTGTGTCTGCCATTGCCCGTTTTCAGATGAAACCGGTGATGGCATTTTTTATTTGCGGAAATTTTTGCGAGGACTGTTAAGAAAACGTAAAGGTCAAAGCGGAATGTGTTTTTGCAGGCAGCAGGTTTGCGCAGATGAAAAATGCTCCTATGGATGACAGAAAGGAGCGGACATGGAAAAGATGAATGAGAACGAGACCAAAGACATGGCAGTTCAGGTACGTGACTACCAGACCGAGCTGGAGCAGATCATGCGGAGCAACGTATCCCCGCGTGTCTTAAAGGATCGCATTTCCGATTACCATGAGAATGATATCGCATCCTCCTTTGAGGTGCTGACAAGAGATGAGAGGGAGCGGCTGTACCGCATTCTGGATGCGGAGCAGCTTTCCGATATTTTCGAATACCTGGATAACGCAGAGATTTATTTTGAGGAACTGAATGCAAGAAAAAAGGTTGAGGTCCTTTCCTGTATGGAGGTTGACCAGGCAGCAGCACTGTTGAAGCGCCTTGCAAAGCCGGAGCGCAACATGCTCATCGACCTCATTGATAATGAATCCAAACGCGATATTGCCATGCTGGAGTCCTTTGATGAAGACGAGATCGGAAGCCGCATGAGCATGAACTTTATTGAGATCAAGTCCGGCATCAGCATCCGCGAAGCCATGCGGGAGCTGATCAATCAGGCAGCGGAGAATGACAACATCTCTACGCTGTATGTGACCGATGACGATCATACCTTCTGCGGTGCCATTGACTTAAAAGACCTGATCATTGCCCGGGAGGGCAGCAAGCTGGACGACATCATCATGGAATCTTATCCATATGTGTATGCCCGTGAGATGATCGAAGACTGTATTGAGCGCATGAAGGACTACTCCGAGGACTCCATCCCGGTGCTGGATGAGAATAACAAGATCCTCGGTGTCATCACCGCCCAGGATATTGTTGAGGTTGTAGATGATGAAATGGGCGATGACTACGCAAAGTTGGCAGGTCTTGCTTCTGAGGAGGAATTAAACGAGCCGATCCGCCAGAGTGTGCATAAGCGTCTTCCGTGGCTGATCATCCTGTTGGGCCTTGGCCTGGTGGTTTCCAGTGTCGTAGGACTCTTCGAGGGCGTAGTAGCCCAGCTGACCATCGTGATCTGCTTCCAGTCCCTGATCCTGGACATGGCCGGAAACGTTGGTACCCAGTCCCTGGCAGTTACCATCCGTGTGCTGATGGATGAAAACCTGGACGGCAAGCAGAAACTTGGCCTGGTATTCAAAGAGGCCAGAGTCGGAATGTGCAACGGTCTGATCCTTGGTGTTCTTTCCTTTGTATTTATCGGACTTTATGTAGTTTTCGCAAAGGGCATGACACCGGGCTTTGGATTTGCGGTCTCTGCCTGCATCGGCGTGGCCCTGCTTCTGGCCATGATGATCTCCAGTGTTTCCGGTACCGTGATCCCGATCCTGTTTAAGAAATTCGGCGTAGACCCGGCGGTAGCGTCCGGTCCGCTTATCACCACCGTGAATGACCTGGTAGCGGTTATTTCCTATTATGGTCTCACCTGGATCTTTTTGATCGAGATGCTGCATTTGGCGGATTAAAAGAATAAGACTTGAAGAGCTGTTTCTGGCCTGTGCATCTGCACGTGCCGGGGCAGCTTTTTTGTGGCTTGTATTGAGGTGCTTCGAAAATGTAAAGTATTCTTGACATAATGACGCCTCTGATATATACTGTAGATGTAAGATATAGTTTACATATTGTTGGAAGAAGGTCGGCGTATATGTCAGATATTTTCGCATTTACGGCTGCGTTTATCGCGGTTCAGGTATTTAAGATCATTATGTTTAAGAAGGATAAGGACTACAGTGGCTATGATGAGCGGCAGGAGCTGATCCGCGGGAGGGCATTTCGCTACGGCTTTTTGACATTGGCCGCACTGCTTGCGGCAGCGGTGCTGTGGGAGGAGTGCGTGGGTGCACTGCCGATCGAGTTTTCACTCCTCATGATGGCCTGCCTCATGGTTGGATGTCTGGTGGTCATCCTCTATGATATCTGGCAGGATGCGTACTGGGGTATCCGGCAGACGTCGGGCTCGAACGCCGCGATCGTGCTCATGGTGGCGGTGATGGTGATGCAGTACCTGGGTTTCCGGGGACATGCCAATGCTGGCGACGTGATCGTCGATGGCGTCCTCACCTGGGATGGCGGCATCTATCTGCTGATCTTCGCGTTCTTCGCGCTGATCATCGTGAACCTGCTGCTGAAAGCGTGGGTGGATAAACGGGGAGGTTCGGCGGAATGAAAAACCGGATGATGAAATTCTATATCGATATGCGAGAGAGACCCGGTGGGATGGAAAACGGGAAGATGAAATTCGCGAAAAACGGTGTCGATCGGTGGGAGGTCTGCTGAAATGAAGAACCTGAAGATGAAATCGGCACGGACGGCGCTGGACCTGTCACAGCAGCAGCTGGCAGATCTCGTTGGCGTGTCGCGGCAGACCATCAACGCCATCGAAAAGGGCGATTATAACCCGACGATCCGACTCTGCATCGCAATCTGCAGGGCACTGAACCGAACACTGGATGACCTGTTCTGGGAGGAGTCGTGAAGGTGGCTTCAAAAGTGTTTGAAATAGGGCTACCGCAATCCCACTGGCTTTAGACGGTGGGTTAAGGTAGCCAAAAATCAGAAATTATTGTATACTCATGGCATGGGAACATGGAAATCTAAAAACAGACACAAATACCTATTACAATATCACATTATTTTTGTCTGCAAATATAGAAAGAAATTACTGGTTTCGAGGCAGATATCAGATGATATAAAACAGTTTTCGGATGAGATATGTCAGAGACACAGTGTGATAATAAGACATATGGAAACAGACAAAGATCACATTCACTACATGATAGAGACAGAACCAACAATGTCTATTAGTAAGATTGTAAACCTGATGAAGAGCTATACAACATACCATATATGGAAAAGATATCCTCAATATTTACGAAAACAATTCTGGAAAGAACATAC
>OHAC01000962.1_pt1 | contig 28177 bp, 27 predicted proteins | sample 1577051 | NCBI WGS metagenome assembly OHAC01 (sample SAMEA3541499, study PRJEB24748) | human gut metagenome | biome: human gut; feature: human-associated habitat; material: faeces | place: China | collected 2012 | reverse complement strand
TGCATGCTCGCGAGATCCCAGCGCTCGCGGACGACCGCCTTCACATAGTCGCCGTCCTTGTTCATAGATGGAAGGGTCTTGCGTTCCCTGAAAGCCTTCTGCACGCTTGCCGGTGCCTCGTCGGCAAAGTACATACGCTTGGTCGGACCTCTCCAACCGCATTTCTCCAAAGCCTCCCAGGCGAGCAGTTCGCCCTCGCCGGACGGGTCGACATCCGTTGCGATCACGACGCAATCGGCCTCTTTTAGCTCATCTTTAAGACCGGAAATGATGTCCTTGCATCCGCTTAGGATCCCCTTCTTCCATGCAAAATCGTTGAGATTCCACGGCAGATTTTCAAGATCCCAACTCTTATAGAACTCGACCTTTTCAGTAGGAACCTGTTTATCGGGAGGCAACAGCCCCATAACGTGTCCGCGCAGATTGGTAATTTTATATTCAGTTCCGGCATAATTACCGGTTTTTCCACCCAATGCTTTTGCAAAATTTCGTGCAGCGCTAGGCTTCTCGGCAAGAATCAATTCCATTATTGCTTTCCTTTCTAAAAGACTCTCACAACGATAACGTTTTAATGCTCAGTTTTGTCAAAGGAATCTATTTGCCGATCTGTTCGTTCGTTAGAAAGAGCTTTTGACGCCTGGCGTAATCTTCACTATATCGTGGAGCACCATAACAAAGACGAAGCGCGGTTTCGCCTTGAAATACGAGGGCTGTATTCTGCATCTGGGGAATAAATGAATTAAGTAGGTCTATATGAAGGAGTTCTTTTTCGATAAACGAAGTCAGTAACGGAGATTTTAGAGAAGCAGCCTCTTGTTAAAGCAGTTTCTTTAACAAGAGTAAGCGATGCAAATAAAGGCATAGGGACCCCAAGAAAATAGGAAGATATACTTTAAAGTATATCTTCCTCCAAATTATCTAGGAAATCCCATGTGTCATCATCTTCGCATGGATAATATTGAATATTACCGTCGCGACAGCCATGGTCTTTGTCGTATTGTTCTCTTAAAAGATCAAGGGAACGTTTGGTTTTTTGTAAGTCTCGATATGTTTGAAGTTTATCAGCAAGTGGAACCCTTCCCATCGACGACCTATCGATGGTTCTTGGTTTCTCATCTGTTTTGCTGTAATGAACGAAATCGATGCTTCCGTAACCCGTGTTATACCATTTTGACTTTCCTGTGGTCATATAGGTTACGACCGTGGGGATCTGTGAAATGAGACTCCATGCTGAAGCAGAGGACTCAAGGCTTTCATAGAAGGAGTCATTTGGTCGGATTTTCTTACCAATCAAATCTAAAGTACCGAGTCCTCCGTATTGAGAAAAGCGAAAAACGTATACATTATGGTATGCACGATTCAAAATGTTTTCTTTAATAAGCGACTTCAATGTTCCATTCAATTTGCTGCCGGTTTCATTAAAAAGTTCTGACAGCTCCTTTTTAGTGTAAACATGAGTAAATCGCCCATCATTGCGGGCAAGTTTTTTCATAGCGTCGATAGTACGCATCTTATCACCTGCTTTCAAAGTATATTATATCATATACTTTGATTAAGTAAAACTCGTCTAACCGTAAAAGAGAAGCAGGAAGCCGACTGAAATCAGTTTCCTGCTTCTCTTAATTGTAGATTGATGTTTCAATTAAAAATTTCTGTAATTCAGAATCATCCGCTGTCTCATAGAAGCGCTTGAGCTTTTCACCGAAGTCATGTTTACACTCTGGTGGAATCGCCAAGATTCCGCGCCCGTCAGCGATCAACATCTTGTTTGCTACGAGCTGTGCCGTTCGCTTATTTCCATCACTAAAAAGTTGGGAGCGACAAAGATAACCGAACATCTTAAGCGCCCGTTCTCTCCCAGGTTCCATATTCGCAATTTTTTCAATAGTGGCTTTTGCAGTATCGAAGTCCGGCATCTCCGGTTGCCAGGCGGTCCCACTGATACCTACTGGTATGTTACGAATACATCCAGCGTTATGAACAAGCGATGCACCCAAAATGGAATTTATTTTGGCAACAAACTCAAAATCTACAAGTGAGTTTAAATGCTCAAAGAGATAATTCCAAGCAAGTTTAAGATTGTAGACGGTAATTGTTCCGGTGACAGTCAATCCTTCAACGGTTTGGTTGTACTCAACGATTACTTTTGCTTGCGGGTATGTGATATTGACACCTTCAATGATTGCCTCTTTCCAGATGCTATCCACAACATTTCTTTTTGCATAGAAGACATTGAATTCAACAGCTTTTTCAGCCTCAGCGATTGTAGACATAGTATTTTTACCTCCGTAATATTATTATACCATGTCCATAACATTCATTCAATATGCTCGGTGTGCGCTGTACGGTCAGCGTTTTGTGTCTTGCTAATGCCCACAGTATTGCTTCTTGTTTTCAACGCGTTGCTTCCAAGTGTGGCAGCTTTACACTTGACTTTTAAGTTCTGTGAAGATGGTACGGTACGATCGAGTCCATAGATAGCTTCTTTAGTTAAAAAAGAAAAGAATTTATCCGGTTTGTTTGTTTCATAAAAGTCGAGTAGCAGAGTCTCAAAATTGTTAATTTGCTCTTTCGGAATCGCCAAGATGCCACAGCCGTCAGCAATCAGCATTTTATTTGCTATGAGTTGCGCTGTTCGCTTATTTCCATCACTAAAAAGTTGGGAGCGACAAAGATAACCGAACATCTTAAGCGCGCGTTCTCTCCCAGGTTCCATATTCGCAATTTTCTCGATAGCGGCTTTTGCAGTGTCGAAGTCTGGTATTTCCGGTTGCCAGCTTGTTCCGCCAATATACACATCAAAATATCGCAGTTGTCCAGAATCGGGAACAAGATTGTTGCTAACGAGTTGATGTACCTGCCGTACATATGACAAATCGATAGGCGCATCAATAAAATCAAATATGAATTGCCATCCATGTTTTAGATTGTTAATTACAGTTGTTTGGTCTTGCGTTAGGTTAGCAATTTTAGCACCTTCGAAAACCGCTTTTGTAGCAGGGAACGTGATATCGATTCCCTCGATATTTGCTTCTTTCCAAATACTGTCAACGATATTTCGCTTTGCATAGAAAATGTTATCCTCGATGGACATATGCTGACCGGGATACATGGAAGGTCCTTTCAATCAAAAATTTGTTCAGCCTTAATCTTTAATGACTCGGATTATCGTGCACGGAACTAGCTTGATGCCCTTCGTTGACCTTGTCAGCAACGGCCGTCTTGGCATCCCTGACGGCAGCGAGAGAGCGGTCATGTTTGCTGTTCTCGGCGAGCTTGTCACGGGCTTGTTTCCCGAGAGTATGCCATTGGGAAATGTCGCATTTCGTGCGCTTTCCGGCCAGCTTGGCATCGATTGAGTCTTTCATATACGAAGCCACGATTGACGCGAATTCCGGGCTGATCGGTACCGCGATGTGGTTTTCATCGACAAACGCCCCGTCCATCGGGTCTCGGGGATCCGACTTTTGAGACAGGTGATCACCTGGGTCGAGGAAGAGGACATCCATGACGATCTGCTGCGGCTTCTGGGATGCGGCGATTGCTTCCAACTTTCCGAGCTGCTTTGCCGAGATCGCCGTATCCACGGAGATGGCGGTGTTTCCCCTCGCCGATGGATGCCATGCCTGATATTCCTCACGCGACATTCCGGGCCTATATCCTTGCGGGACAATCAGGCGACCGTTCTTTTCCTCTAGCATACCGGAGGTAAACAGGGTCGCTTCGCGCAGGAGGTTCTTTTCCGCGAGATGGCAGAACGTTTTTTCCCGTGCGAAATTATCCATCGCTTTCTGAACGGGTTTTTCCTGTGAGCCAAGGCACTCGAGAATATGTTTCGTGGAGGGATCCGGGTCTTTTAGGTCAAATTCCACATCCGAGAAATACTTGCCGGTCTCTACGCCCTCATGGAAGTCCCTGATCGAGTCGATTCCGTCTTCCCCGATGAGGTTCGTGAGTTTTGAATAATTCTTTTCGACTGCTTCCGCGTAGCCGGGATGCTGTGGATCGGTTGTCAGTCGCAGCCCATCATACGCGTCGATGATGTTCATTACGACAGATGTCTTATCTGCTTCAACGGGCAGATAAGTGTATTTGAAATGTTCCGCGTTGCCCGCATAGGAGAGCTTTACATCGAATGCAGGCCCTTTTTCGGAATCTTCGATAGTAATATCCAGATCGAGGTTCTTATAGACCTGGAGCGGATGGGGCATCTTCACGTAAGCCAGCAGTTCCGGCACCAGACTGCTCTTTGGATAATTCCCTTCCGACAGCCATGCGATAAGTAACGGCATCTCGCCTTTGAGTTTACCGATCAGCTTTTGGGTCGTTTCAGGCGAGAACGGATCGTCCGTTTCGTTCCATTCAGCCAGCGCATTGTGGATGGCGGCGTTCTGGATATGGTTATCGGCCATCTGAGCCACATCGATCAGTACGTTTCCATCGTTGTTTAAGACATTTACCAGGCCAAGCGTGTTCATTTCTTAATTCTCCTTTTCAATGGTTTTACTGCGAATCGCGGTTGTCGTCGTCATATCTGAGAGTGATGTTGCGCGGTCTATCCCTATCTTGCGCGAGCCTGTTTCGCCTGCTGTCCGCGACCTTGAAATGCATGGTGCGGTTAAGGGAATTATGTTCCCTTTCGCGATCGGACAGCTTCGGATTTATTTCCGCTTTCATCTTGCAAATATAGGATGAAGGTATTATAATATCCATTGAAAGAGCTGCAAGCGCCGGAGGGAATCGTGTCCCACCATAGCGGGGTAGCTCTTTTTCCATTTGTTCATATTTCTCAGAATCGATATACAGGATCTTTTCCTCGTTTGCAGCACGGGCGAGATATGAAGTGAAGTTGTCACGTCCGTAAAGGCTGGCTATCACGTTGCTGCAGCCGTTATCGTTCGTCTTGGTTCCATATCCGTTTGGGAAAAAGTATGCGATGACCGGGACGCCGTCAGGGTCGTACATATCGAGTACGGCGGCGACGCCTTTGCCCTCAAACGACCTACCGTTTACCGTATAGTTCGGCTGGTCGAAAACGACTACTGGCTCTTCGAGCTTTTCCGGAAGCGATTTGATCTGCTCGATGGTAAGCCCATGTTGATGGTTGTCAGCCTCTTTTGGGGCGATTGCATTCCTGAGATGTCTTTGCGTATAGATGAAGGGCAGGTTGTCGAATCCGGCTCTCCTGAATACATACGGTGTGTTGGGCCGGGGTTCCAGAACGGCGTGCGGTGACAGCATGCCGCTCAGGCTTGCATCGACATCGTAACCGAAATCCAGATATTCCGAACACTGTATCCCATATTGCCTGATTGCCTTGACGTCCATTTCAGGCAATTCGTCTCCTCTGAGCAAAGCGGAGAGGATCGAGTCGTTGATCGTTCTTTCTGCTTTCGGGCGCTGGATCGAGGACTCGTATTCGCGAATCGTCCGCGCAGCGTTAAGCGTATAGCCATCCATATCGTTCCTCCCCTGTAGCTCGACGGCAAGTTCTACTTTTCCTGCACGTCCAGCGCAGCCGCATCGTTTTCACGATCGTCATTCACGCGGACGGCCTGCTTCGCTTTTGCGTCCTTCACATCCGAAAGTCCACGGTGGGAGTCGGACTTGATGCTTTTATATTCCGCACCGATTTGGTCCCAGACGATTTCATCGAGATCGGACTGTCCACCGGACTCCCAGATGTTTTCACATGCGTTATCGCGGATCTGGATAGCTTCGTCGATCGTGATATCGGGATATTGCCTCAGTACGGATTCCGGGCTTACGGAGATAAATACATCATCTGTCGGTGTCGCGAGGACGTCGACGCGTTCCCCGATCGCAGCGAGCATCTTTTTCATATCATCCGATGACAGGTCGCGGAAATACTCGGCCGCGCAATCGAGAAAGAATTCCTTCATCTGGTCGAAATCATCGAGATCCGGCACGCAGAGATCCGGATCATCGAACGGGATTTTCTTATAATCGTCCATGTTTGTTCTCCTTTGCTTATTTTGAAAGGTGCTGAGGAACTTCCGCATGCTCATGCTGGCTGTTCAAGGCACTTGCCGCGCGTCCGATATCTACAGATCGGCCGAGCGGGCTTCGCCGGGACCGTTCCGCCTTGTCGAACCACTGGTTGACGGTCATGCGTGTGAACTGGGTGGTGGTACCGGCTCGTGCGCAGAGTTTTGCGGAACTCTGGAGCCGGTGAAGAATCGGCTCCGTGACGGCAAACGGGCGGCCTTGGGGGTTGAGGTCCCAGCAGTCTTTCGGAAGCCCCTCTGAACCGCTCTCAATCGGTCTGGCGTTCATGATAGCGTCTTCGGTAAGCTCAAGGTTCTCCACGCACCAGTTATGGTCGTCGACGCATTTCTGTGCGGCAAGGCAGGCGAGGGTGTCAGGAAGCGAGCCATGCGGGGCGCTCGTCCAGTTGTAGCCGAGACGTTCAGCTGCCATGGAGAGCGGCTGGTATCTATGTCCCGTATTTGAGTTTCCGAAGGCATCCATGAATTCTTGCATGGTGTCGATGATTACGGCATCAGGGTTGATGGTGGCACCGGCGGCCTTCAGGAAACCGATATCGAAGGCTACGTTGTAGCCAACAATCTCGTCGGCGATACAGTCGAGGATGCGGCAGATTTGTTCCATATAGGCATCGATAGTGGTCAGGTGTTCCACGTCATCCGGGGAAATGTGGTTCACCGCCTGGGCTTCCGGCCACTCCTTCTTGTGTTTCGGCTTGAACCTCTCATCGAAGAGAAGCCGGCCGTTGGCATCTACGATAGTGAGCGACAGGATCTCGTCGCAGTCCTCTGGATGCAGGCCGGTGGTCTCCGTATCAAGGTAGACGCGGTTGGGATTGTTGCTGCTCATGGCTACTTTACCTCCTTGTCTTTTGCAATATCGTTCCTGTCGACGTTTCGATCCGCATCGAGGCGGCCCGACGACTCTCTTGCATTGCAGGTTTTTTCGGAAACGCTCTTGTTTTTAGACGGTTCCTTTTTGCAGGTGCCAACATAGTGCCCGGCGCCCACACCGGTGATGACGAAATCTTCCCCGTTGTCTTCCCTGCCGATCATGTCCACGAGTTCATTCTGGGTATAGCCGGAGAACGTAACGCTATCGTCGATGGCAAGACCGCAGGTGTCCTCGAAACTGAAATTCGTCTCGATAATCTCAGATGGGTCATCCTTCCAGTACATCTGGACAGGCATGATGAATACACTGATTTTATTTGGTACCTTGTAGTCCTTAATTGCGTACTCCGGAAACGTATCGAGGACGGCATCGAGTTTCTGCGAATCCTCGAAGGTCTTGCCGGCGAGAAGGCCGTACTGTTTACCGGAAATATCGATAACAGTCTCGGTGGCGTTCGTCTCGATACCGGAGAGCTCGATCTTCGGAACGAGCGCGAAGTTATAGCCTACCTTCACGGCGACCAGCTTATAGTCGTCGGGGGTATTCGCATCCATGAATTCTTGCGAGCTGCGCATCTGGGAGATCACATCGGCATCAAACGTGAATGCCGGATAGGAGCAGAAACCGGAATGGGAGACGATGCCTTCCACGGTTCCGAGTTCATAGATGGCCTCGATGATTGCCGGGTTATACAGGTTGTTCATGTCGAGGAAAACAGTCCTGTCGTTCTGGCATGGATTGTTTAGGTTGACGGAGATATCTGCCCAGCGCTCTCCGAAATTATCGCTTTCCGGCGTGACGTCGTAAGCGCCGACATAGAGGCTGCCGTTATCGAGATAACTGTCGCAGACGAGCTCGAGCTTATATTTCTCCCCAAAGTTTTCCACATCGAACGTGACTCCGCGCTTCATGAAATCGGGATCGTTCCAGACGATCTCTCCGTTAGAGTCGATAAGCTCAGGGTACTGTTCGCGCACGTTCATGATTTCCTGTTCATCCAGGTAATCCGGACCTGCCTGTGTCATGTAGCACTCGGCGTAATCATCGGCGACAGACGACATCGCCATGCGGTCGATCCAGCCGAACTCATCCTTATGTTCGATGATCTCCTTGGTCGATACACCGTTCTGCAAAGCCATGAAGGTCGAGCGTTCCCGGTCAGAAGGAAGGGTATCGTACCAACGTTCTTCTGAAACGTAGCCTGGGGAATCCAGGTGGTATACGTTGCCGAATGGTACGGCATAATCGCGGACATGGCCTTCGAGGATATCTTCCTTCTCCGCATACCAGCTTTCAAGTTCATCTGCAGTCTTGATGTCTTTAAAGTCCATGCTCTTTTGCTCCTGTATTTTCAAATCTAGTCAGAGTGTTACTTTGATTCCTCGTCATGGATAGGGATACCTGCCTTCGGCTCCCGTTCGGCATCCAGACGACCAGCGGCCGTCTTCGCCTTTGCCTGTTTGTCCGACAGCCGCCTGCCAAGGGCGGGATTTTTTTCTCGGTAAGGATGCTGGACTGTGGACCCACACCGGTGATGACGAAATCTTCCCCGTTGTCCTCCCTGCCGATCATGTCCACGAGCTCGTTTTCGTTGTAGCCGGAGAATGTGATCTGTTCGTCGATGGCAAGACCGTAGGTGTCCTCGATGCTGAAATTTGCCTCGACGAGCTCGGATGGATCGTCCTTCCAGTACATCTGGACGGGGATGACGGAGATCCAGGACTGGTCGGGGTTTTTATGATCGTTGAGTTCGTGTCCTGGGAAATTATCGGGACCGGCAGCCTCCTCATTCCCCTGCTTTGCAAAGTCGGGATCGCTCCAGATAATTTCTCCGTCTGGACCGATAAGCTCTGGATAGAGCTCGCGCACGTTCATGATTTCCTGCTCCTGCATGTACTCCTTGCGGGCCGGCACGATAAAGCAAGGAGCCAAGTCGTGTTCCTCGGCATCGCGGCAGGCACGGTCGATCCAGCCGAACTCGTCCTTATGTTCGATGATCTCCTTGGTCGATACACCGTTCTGGATAGCCTGAAACGCGGTCTGTTCCTCTGCAGTTGGAAGGGTGTCGTTCCACCGCTCAAACGAGACATACCCGGAGCAGTCCAGATGGTACACGAATCCGAAGGGCACCATGTAGTCACGGGCGTGACGATCAAGGATTGCCTGCTTCTCCGCATACCAGCTTTCGAGTTCATCTGCAGTCTTGATGTCTTTGTATTCCATAATCGGCTATTCCCTTTCCATATTCTTGCCATTGGGGATTTCCGTGTTTGGGCTGTCGAGATGAGCGGCGCTTATGGCACATGCATCGCGCTTGGCTTCTAGACCGCTCTTTGCAGGTTCCTGTTTCTCATCGCGAGTCGGCGTGACGCTGACGGAACCGCAGAAAGGGTCGCTGAAGGCACTGACATCTTGGGGGCTGTGGTACATTCCGCGCAGACCCTCCTTGGTCTCAGGGCCACTGTAGTCATCCATGGCGATCCAGATACGGTTCATCGGGATTTCAAATGGTTTATCGAGTTCGACCATCATATAACCCGCGCCGTAGACGGGATCGTGGATACCGATATACGGTTCGTATGTTCCCGGGGAGACGGTAAAAGCATGACCGGTATCGACTGTGTGTCCGCTCATATAGCGTGAGTCCATGCAAGCCACGGCATCGAGGAAGACGGAAGAGGGGACTTTAGCCATAAGGGAAATAGTCGTTTCGTTTACCGCCAATGCCTCGAAAAGCTCGTCCCGCATGGTGCGTTCGAATTTAGTGGTCGGATAGTTCACCAGTTTCTCGACGGCGGTGCCCTGCGATGCGCACAGCTCATCGATGATTGTCGTACCGATATCCGCCGGACGTTCGTAAGCCACGTAGCTGGGCACTTTGCCATAATCTAAATTGTTCTCTGCGTCCTCGATAACCTCGAGGTTTTCTTCGCGCCAGTCGCATACGCTCTGGATCAGCCTGTATCCGTCCATGCTGTCGACCTTCTCAGTCAGAATGAGCGTCATATCGAACTGCATGGCATCGATCATCTGGTCGCATTGGAATCCATACTGGATATTGAATCTCTCGGAGACGTCTGCGTTCAGCGCATTGGAATCCAACTCATACTCTCCGGGCACGAGGACCCCGCGGGCAAGGCCGGCAGATTCGATATATCCGGCAAATTTATTGAAGATTTCCGCGCACTGGGAGGAAAGGGCATCCAGATAGGCCCAGGATGTAGACAGCTCGTTGTCGAGTGCCATAGAGAGTGCCGACTTGAGGTCGGCCGGCATTACCTGTCCGTTCTTGATTTTCTCCTCGTCGATATATCCGCTCGCCCAGTCGAGGTCGCGGTCACCGAGGAATCCGGCGACGATATGCTTGCAGTACTCCTCGTTCTCGTATGTCATATACGGATCGAGGAGTAGCGCCTTGCGCTCCATGATATTCTTCTTATCGTTTTTCGGATCGATTGTCGACCAGTCAAGCGCCTCGCTTAGCATATCGGCAGCTTTCTCTTCGCCGAACAGATCGACGACGTCGTTGTAGGTACTGATTTTCGTCTTGATTTCACTCATATCGGTTCTCCTTTACCGGGCGATTTCATCCCGTCCGCAAACGGGCGCATTGCCGCCGATGTGCGCAAGCGACTCGATACAGGACGCCTTTTTGGCAGCGAGGCCGGCTTGGTCGGGAAGGACGCTCTTGCGGCGCTCGGCGATATCGATGTCGGCGTTTGCACGGATGGTTTCAGATGCCTTGTCGTAAGTGGAATCTTTCGGCAGGGCATCGATTGCAGTGGCGAGGGCGATCAGGTAATTCGTGTCATGTTCATTGACCACCTCTCGGAATACCTGGTAAGGCAGTGATGCTGCCGTTCCGGGCATACTCTCGGCAAGTACATATCCGTCGGAGGTATCTTCAAATTCGGGATGCATGGTGGAAGAGGAGATGCCCCATCCGCCGAGAACATCACGTTCCCAGACCTCCGCGATGATATTCCATCCGCGGTCGTTGGCTGGATCGTCGATAGCACGGCAGTAGAGGAATTTCGGCTGCATGTTCGGTTCTTTGACGATCCATGCGTAGGCATGGTGCACGATATCGTTGGCTGCGGCAGGGCAGAAGTAGTTCTGGAAGCGATCAGGGGTCTTCTTCGTTCCGGTTTGCATGTTACCCTCCGTTCCGGCGGCGTGTTTTGTAAGATTCTACCACTTTGGCTGCGTTTCGCCTATATATCGATGACGGATACGGCACGTCATCTGCAAAAGGTATCGTGTAGAAGGGAACGGGGGCTCACCGAAGCGGCGAGTCCCCGTGTTTGTGACGTCTATCTGTCCTGTAATGGCGAATCAGGTGCGTCCTGGTCATGGTTCAGATTCCTTGCCGCATCCGTGGCTGCTGAGCGTCGTTCCGTGAGTCCCCGCGGATTGTGGGTTTGCACGAGGTCGTCCTTATGCAGGCGGACATCGCATTCCTTGACATATTTGAGAAACGTCGGATGCGTGATGCCGAGCTTCGTCGCGGCGGATCTTGCCGAGATGTCTCCGTTCTTATACTCGCTGTAGAGGCGGTCGAATCCCTTGGGAAGGGGTTTCAATCCCCTTCCTCGGGTATCCTGTGCATTCGTGATCTTGTTCACATGATAGGAGAATGCCTGTTGGCTCAAGCCGGCGATCTTGGCGGCCTGGGCTTGGCTTAAGTCCCAGTTCTGATATCTGCCGAAGGCCTCTCGAAACCGTAAATCATATCCGTCCAGGGGATCGCTAAGTGACTCTTTCAGTTCCGTCTCGATATCGGCAGGCATATCGATAAGCTCACCGGTTTCATCACGTGAGAGGGCGACGATATTGCCGAAAATGAGAGAGAAGGGCTTACCGTCGTTTGTTCCGACGATGAGGCTCTTTTCAGATAGGAAGCCCGAGTCATCCATGAAGGCATCGGGGTTGATGGCGCGGTTTGGCAGCAAACTGTCTGCACCGGCGGCATTCACATAGATATTCACATCGGCGAACGTGGCACCGAGTTCGTCATATTCGCCTTGGACTGCCTCACGGATGTCTCGATATGGTCTGTCCCTGTCGGCGAGAAAGGCCTGTGCTTCCCCACCGACAGGGAAGATCAGGCCTATGACTTTATTGGATTCCATCGTTTCACCGCCTTGTTTCTTTAAAACGATTCATACAGCTCTGATTAGTGACTGATTGGATACTCGCGGTCGATTGGACGCGAATTGCCGATATCGCTATCGCTGTCGTCGTGGTTGCCCTTGCTCTGGCCGAGCACTAGCGAGCTCTCCCTGGCTTCTGTAGCGGCCTCGGCGAGGGACTTCGTAGATTTCTCATGCTTGTCGCCGGCGTCTTGCTCATTCCGAAGCTGAAATCGATCCGGTTCGATGCCGTACTTAATGTGAATATACTCTTTGTAGCCGGTGGACGGGTCTGCGAAGGTCTCTTTCAGCTTGTCGATCGTCTCCTGAGGAAGGCTTGCGATTTCGCCTTCCTCGTCGACACCGAAGGCGACGAAATCACCGCAGATTAGCGAATAGAGCTCCCCCTCCTTGACCGGATGGCCGAACGTCAGCTGGTCGAGATATCCGACTTCTTCCATGTGCTTCGTGGCGTAGATGGCGCGGTTGGGCTGGCTGCCGTTGAATAGATATTCTTTATTGAACCACAGGCCAACCCCATTACCGAGAACCCTCAGTACATCAACATTGCCGTTGACGAAGTTCTGCAGTTCGTCCAGCGAGTTATTCTTATCGATCCAAACCTCGATCGGCATCGAGCCGACGGGGATTAAAAGGCCGTGAGCTTGCATTTCATTCATACGGGATACCTCCTTGCGTCTTGATGCTTGGTAAGATTCTACCATTCGATACCGGAAAAGGGCACCTCGGTCGGGCGCCCTGTTATTTCTTTCAAATTCGCAAGCGCTTGCGAATTTTATCTACTTAACGGTCACCGTTTCGTCCCAAGCATCCTTGATTACTTTCGCATCATAGTGGTACCACGGATGGCCGGTTGACTTCTTGTGGCCTTCGATATCATCGGTGATATCCGCCCCGCATGTGTCGCAGATCGCGATCCTAATCGTCTCGGCGGGATGATGGATAGTCTTCGTGGTTGTCGGCGTTGAAGTAGAAGAGGGCTGTCCGTTGCCAGACGATGGAGCGGAAGCACCACTATTCATATCGGCAGAAGAATTTTCTGCCTGATTATTCTGATTTTGACCGTTAGAAGAAGCATCCTGGTTTTGCGAAGCCCCGTCGTTTGCCGGAGTCGCTTCAACATTGTCTTCAGACTCGCTGCTCTCAGCAGTCTTATCGACATGTTTAGCTAAAAAAACGAAAGCTGACACCTTTTTCCCTTCACCTTTGACGGTGAAACTGGTGCTTTTTGCTGGTTTATCATAACCGTCCGGTGCCGACTCAACGGTCAGCAAATACTTGCCTTTCGGCAGGGTACAAATCTTGACCTCGTCGTTGACTGCAACGGAAATATCTTTGACAACAATCTTTCCGTTCTTACCCTTTTCGGAAATCGAAACGGAAGCCTTAGAATCTTCAGCAGCTCCGTCAGCTGTCACCATGACGGAGATAGCACTCTTTTCAGCGGATTTTTTCTTCTTTGCATTCTCAGTCGAGGTCTCTTTCTTCTGAGTTTGCGTTTGTTCTTTCTTTGTGTCTAAGCCGTTTCCTTTATTACTCGAAAAAACGGTAAAAGCAGTCACGCCGCCGAGGAACAGCACCAGAATGACGCCGACGACAACCACGACAGCAATGAGCTTTTTTCGCTTCTCGCCATCGTTTTGTTCTTCGATATAATCCTCATGGTCTTCATCAGGGTGAATTGTCTCAAGGTTTCCCCACCAAGACCCTTGTTGTCTTTCATCATCCATGGCACTGCACCTCCTTAATAAATGTTTTCACCTAATACTAACCACCGAGAATATCGCGGGCAATGGTTCCAGATTTAATGATAATCAGTGTCATAGCCAAAACAGCGCATAATGATCCCCACATTTCTCCCTTAATTCCCGTGATCTCTCCACCGCTGAAACCTGACAGCAACGACGGAAACGCGCTTAAAGCCAAGATGATAACTGCTCCGGAGAGACAAATTCCTAGGTAGTTCTTGCAAAAGCTAATACCATAATTCTTTGTTTCATCAAAGCCAAGCAACGCAAATGGAATGGGCGAAAAGGCTGTGAAGACGTAAAGCTGGATTGCCCTCATGTAGCACATGACAGATACAGCCCCCTTTACCACAAAACTTGTAAGCAGCATTGCGAGGGAGGTAACGAAAAGACTTCCCGCTGCTCCTGGGCTATCCCCAACTTTTTCCGAAACGGTAATAGCATCCAATGAGTCAATCTTGACTTGGCTGATACCATTAACAATATCGTTAAAAGTATCGTATGCTGCCGCACATATATCCACCGAATTTTTAATTAGCCAAATGAAAATCGTTGCATAGACGATTAGAAAAACAATGTCCTTAATAGCCGGAAGTGTTGCTGAACCATCAATTCTTTGAGAGATTTTTATCAATTGAATCAGCATTACCAAACTCAAAATTGATGCTGCCACCGGGACCACAAAGTTCTTATGTACAGTGGTGACAGTTGTATAAAATCCTCCTGTTTTTTTGCCTAGAAGGTTGGAAAAGCTTTTCCCTAGAATGGATTTTGTCGATGTTGTCTTTATATTGTTGATTGAAAGGTTGATCAGACTTTCAGACCAACCTGCGAGGAATGGTGCGGCTCCATGCGCAATGGCGTCTCCTGCATCAGAAAGACGATCACCAACCCATCCGGAAACAGAACCCCAAATATCGAAACCGGAGTCATCTGTACTATCTGCAGCGAGAGCAGGCTGAGGAAACGCTAATGCAATAAGAAGAGGGAGAATTATGAGAATCTTAGCTAGTCTTTTTGCAAGACATAGGCTCCCGTTTTTAGTTTTACTGGGTTTATTGTCTTCAAGCTCGTTCATTTTTCCTCCTTTACATCAATTCGCATTCTTGATTACTCAAATGGTAGATCACGGTTATTCCCGTAAGCTGTTGCTCGTCTGAATCCTCCAAAGAAAAGTCGAGACGATACTCGTTAGCATTGAAATCTGCAGTCAGGATCCCGTTGCAGCTCGCTTTTACAGCCGTCGGATAGAAGAGCGCACACTGCTCACGCACATAATCTTCAATGGTATCCTTCGCATTTCCTAGGATTTCACTCAAACCATCATCGATACCGTCGATATCAAAGGAACCCGCTGCTTGTGTTCGCGTATATTCCTCATTGGTTCCATTGTTTTCCACGTCGATAGACATCTTGAAATACGTGCCGTCATCGTTTTTGTCGACGGTCAGGACATGCGTTTTGTCATCGTCTGATTCATAGGCACAGTTATAGCGAGTAAGGTTCAACATCTCGCCGACATCGACTTTTTCAGTCGATAGACCCTTGATGATAAAAGGCTTTTCAACCTTGTTCGGATTGGCTTCCGGGTCGGCGATGATTATGGATGATTCGGTAAAATAAAGCGTACGTCCGGTGCCACTGTAGGTTGCCCAGATATTGGAAGAGAGTAGAGCGGAGAACTGTGCAGTCGACTGGTCATATTTATCGACAATCTTCTGCTGTGCTTTTGTCAACGTGACAGAACTTTTTTTAATCTGCTTCTTGCGCTCCTTATTCTTTGCCTTTTGCTCTTGTTTTTGCTGTTCTTGGGTTTGAACAGAGGTTGTATATACACCGATTCCAATCGAGATAGCGCAGAAAATGGCAATTAAAAGTACCGCAACTTTCACGATTCCCTTATGGTCTGTTATTAAAAACCAAATGTCTCGCATGCTTTTATTCCTTTCCTTTTATTTAGATAGATCGACGCCGCCAAGCCATCCCCATTTACATCCTGTCCCTTTTCCATAAAAGCCGACAAATTCTTGAAGGCTCTTGATGGTAATAGGCCCCTCGTTGCTGATGACCTTATTATCGCCGATATAGATTCCGACATGCCCATAAAGACGACCCGCGTCGCCTGTTCCGGGATGTGACACGTCAGCGATAATCATCCCAACTTTTAAATCGCGAACGTTGGTGCTGGTGCAGTAAGCACGACACATGTCGCAAGCGTTTCCCCCAAAGTAACCGATGCCGGCGTTTTGAAAGACGTTTGTGACCCAGGCGGCACACCATCCCTGTCCTGGCGACGTAGTCGTATTTGCGGCATTGACTACATCTTTTTGCCTTCGGGTGGCTTTTTTTAAATCCTGGCCATTTCCGTCAATACCGTTAGTTCCATTACTGGTTCCCAGTGCATCGTAGATACGCTGTGCCTGTGCTAAACGATTCGCATCGGCCGCTTCACTCTCCCCGCAGCGCTCGAACTGGCTTCTGAAAAGATAGACACATTGTTTGAGATCGGACTGTGCACAAAAAACCTTATACTTTGCTTTATTCCAACCCGAACACGATTCAGCGAATTCATCCCAGAACCAGTCGAGCTGAACGGAAAGATCGGACATATCCTTCCCCTTTTGCTTGGCAAGGTTTTCCAATCCGGTCTTACGGCCGCCGAGCCATTGGCAGATACCATATGCTCCCGATGAGGGGTTAATTGCAGTAGGACGGCAACCAGACTCCTGAAACATATTGCCCATGATTGCGGCAATATGGGTACGATCGACACCTTTGTCGATTAGATATTGTGCAATTGTGGCTTCATCACCAGTGAGCGATCCTACAGTTGTTGCTTTGGTTCCGGATATCGTACCGAAAATTAAGAAAAAAATCGGAACAAAGACTACTAATAATAAGGGAAGGATTCCAAGAAAACCTAAAAATAGACCGATAGCAGAACTGATACTAGAAAGAGCGAGCCGAATGTCCCAATAGATTACAGACATCGCGTTCTTAACGGTGCTTACGATTCCACTGCTCGTGGAAACGGAACGGTAGGCAGCCGAACGCATGTATTTGTACATCTGCTGGTTGAACTTGTTGCCGGCGCCGGCAGTAAACCGTTTTCTCGAAAGGGCTTTAATTCGCGCGGTTGAGCGTTTTAGCATCTTCCAAGATTTACGGGTGTTGCTGACTGCACCTTTTGCAGAGCTGACAGTCGCTTTGCTTAATCCTTTTGCTTCTTGATAAAGGTTGTCCACATCCTCAAGTTCGGAATCCTTGATGGCAGCACGCTTTGCAGCTCGAAAACCGTCCTTGGCAGCTTTCTTCGCGCCCTTCGCTAGATTCTTTCCGGAACGGGATTTCGTTCCGGAAAGGTCGATATCCTCGCCGTTAAGCCCTGCTTTAAAGGCCTTGGCCGTTGTTTTTGCCGTGTCAACGGTATCTTTCACAAGGTCAGAACCGGCACGCGCGGCGTTTACGGATCCTTTTACAGCCGATTTGCCAGCCTGGTACATCTTATCGACATCACCGAGTTCAGTGCCGCCGATAACCATGTTTTTGGCAATTGCAGCGGCGGAGCCGACAAGACCGGTGTTGACTGCATTCGTCGATTCTGTGCCAACAAGGGAACTCTGACCAGCTCCTCTTGCAGAATCACCTGTGACGAAATCGTCTGCTCTCATCTTGTCAGCTCCTTTCCTTTTCAGCTAATTTTATCCAAGGCGGGATTTTTCGCGTGCTGCAAATTCCTGCATGCGCTTCTTGTCGGCTGCCTCATTCGGGTTCGTCGAGAAGAGATCATAGAGTACGTTACCGGACGGGAACTTACCGCGAATCGGGACACGCGCACCGCCGGCGATAAGCAAACCATCGCCCGGCTCGACAGATTCGTCGATGAACTCCTCCTCTTGTTCGGAAAGACCGAGCAGGCGTACCCATTCGGCGCGGTCGAGCGGTGACTGTTTAAGCAGGAGCAGGAAGTCGGAATTCAGGACAAGATTTTGAGCGGCTTTGTTCTTCAACATTGCGACGGCGTTCTGACTGATACATGTCAGCAAAAGTCCGAATTTTCGGCCCTCGTTCGAGAAGCGGGAGAAGTAGTTCAGAACAGTCGGATAGGCGAAGAGTGACTGCACCTCCTCGACATACAGCCATGTACGCACTCCGCGTTTCGCATTGAAGTACATGCGGTTACGAACCGCCTCGCAGACGTTGATCAGGCCGAAGACGAGCATCGAGTCCGGCAGGTCCTTCAAATTGAAATCCACGATACGAGACTTGAAGTCGACGTTGCTCTGATGGTTGAAGAAGGACTGGGTGCCCGTCACGAAACGCTCGTAACGCAATGCGATGGTCTTTGCTTCCGGCTCAGGTTGTTCAAGCAGCTTATTGTAGAAGTCTTCAAGGAGGGGCGGCTGGTCGCCGCGTTGACGCGCGTCGAAGAAAGCCTCCTGTACACAACGCGTGATGATCGACTGGTCTTCCTCTCCAAGGTCTCGTCCTGCTTCGGCGGCGGAGGCGCCGGCCTGTGCAAGCATGGCATCGATCTTGAAGGCAAGCTGGGCATCAGGGCTGAGGCTTTCGACGGAAACGGTATCGAACGGGTTCAGATAGGTATCCGAATCGACGGCGAAGTTGTATGTTACGCCACCGTAGCGACTTGAGATACCGGTATACTCTCCAGCACGGTCGATAATGTAGATTTCATCTGTCGGGTTGCTGAGAATCGTACCGGTCATCTCGGTCTTTACAGACATGCCCTTGCCGCTACCTGTCTTGCCGCAAACAAAACCCATCGGTGATGCGAGGAGCTTGCGGTTACAGAAAATCAGGTTAGAAGAGTGCTTGTTCTGACCGTAATAGTTGCCTCCCTTATCATCCAGTTCCATTGTTGCAAATGGCATGAGGATGGAGACCTCGGCAGTTGTGGACATGCGGGAAATCTCGCAGTGGTTGTGACCTAACGGCAAGATAGAGTTGAAACCTTGGCGCTGGCGGTATTCATAGGTACTTACCTCGATAGAGTTTTGGCGGGCGGCAGAGATGATGGAAAGCACCTGGTTATCCAGTTGCTTCTTAGTCGGTGCGTATGTATAGAAAAGCCCCGTGAAAACATAAAGACGTTGATTTTTGTTCTGAAGATTATCGATGACGTCTTCGGTCTCCTCTTTAGAGTACTTGAGCTCCTGCGGAAGGATTGAAAAGTCATAGCCTTTCTGAACTGCAGAGCGCTGTTCCTCGATGATCTCCTTATCAATCCAGGCCAAACGCTGTCGCGTGAAAGCGACGGCAGCAGCTTTATCCATAGGCTGTGCGAACCAAGTGACGTTAAGCGGAATCGGGAGCTCGGTGATATCGGAAAGCGCCTGGTCGGTTAGTTCCGAACCAAGCTTCTTGATAACAAGAACCTGACCCCACATATCACCCGTCTTGAAGCAGTCGGCAAGTCCCTCCGGCTTGAAATCGAGTGTCGTCGGTGCGATACAATCCTTTGTCGTCTGCACCATTCTGGCGGAGATATCCCGTCGATAATCGAAATTAAACGGCTTGAGCGGGTTGAGCTGGCTATTCAGAAGTGCCAGTCGTTCCGCACCGTCGAGTACACGGCTCTTTGAACCGATGGATGTGAGAATCTGCGAGATCTGATTTTCGATACGGGTAAGTTTCGGAACGGCATCGTCCACCGTGGCGGCGGAAACTGAAAAGGTGATATACATCTTACGCCGGATGTTTGAAACACCCTGACGCATCTTCTCGTTCAAGATCTCATTGAAGACGGCGGCGTCGTTTGCAGCGTTTACATTCAGCTGGCTGCTCGGATTGAAGAACTTGCGATGACCGATCTGTTCCTTGAGAAGCGGGGTGTTGATGATATTGAATTGTACAAGCGTGTCTGCACCGAACTGGTCGTAGAGACGGCAGATCGACGTAAATACGGCTTTCTGGGCATCTTCGCGCACAGAATGGTAAGAAGTGTCCTCGAAACAGATGCAGGAGGAGAACATTCCCTCCTCGACCTCACATATACCGTCTTCATACATGCGGTTGTATCCGATGAATGAAGTGACATCTTTTGCAGTTTTTCGCTTGTAGCGAGCAAATTCATTCTTTTTCGAGAGCTCCTTATCACGCTCTTTTAGTTGTTTCTGAATGGACTTATTGCTCTTTGCGTTCGCCTTGAGCTTGGCATTCGTCTCCTTTTGGAGTTTTTTCATCTCCTTAGCCTTGGCTTTTCTTTCTTTACGGGAAAGCTTTTTCCGTGGCTGTTTATCGAGCATATCGCCGGCAATCCCGCTCAGCGCATCCATATCGACATCAGAGGAATCTTCGACATCGTAGGTATGCGGATAGTTCGTCGGGGTGGCGAATTGCCCATAATCAACAGGAGTTTGTTCCGGTTCCATCTCAGGTACAGCATATGCAGTCTGAGGATTGGCTTGATAGGTATTTGCAGATTGTTGAGGTTGCACGGCCTGTTGGGCAGATGCGGTCACCGGAACGTTGCTTTCATAATCCTTGCGGGCGGCAGCAATCAGTTCGGTTGCCGTGGCGGCGTCGATTTCGCCGGCGGCAACCTTAGCCATGATAAAATTGATTGTATCGTTAATAGATGACTCGACCTGCCCTTGGGCTGTAGGCTTCGAGCCCGTTTGTCCCATCAAGGAACTTTCTGGTTGATTTGTCATAAAGCTTTCCTTTCCTGCTTTGCGTGATCTCATCCGGCGTTTTCACGAACCCGCTCTTAAACATTGACGGTTTGTAAAAAAGTCGATTATCGGAGAGCTGGTGCTGTAGCCAAAGGAGAGCAAATTGCTCGAATGGCAGCCCGTGAGGCTTCCAAAAGCCACAGCACCAACAGGGCAGTGAAACCGCATAGATGAACTCAAGGTGATCGGTCGGATCGATCTTCAAAACGAGATTCATATAAACGGCGACAGAAATGGAAAGCCCTAATGCGACAGTGATTGAGATAAGGGTACGGCCGGTAAGCTTACCGATGACTTTCGGTTGATATTCGGCGATATCCTTATGAATTGCAACGCTAAGCATCGGGCATTTCCTCCTTTAGCCGGCGAAACTGGTGTCCAGGCTGCCGAGAAAAACGGAGGCTGCGATGACGATACCTCCGCCGACGATCATGGCGATGGCGCCGGCGAGCTGGCCGCCACCGCCTTGCATACCGTCTTTAATTGTCATACCGAGATTGACAAGACCGAAAACGATGAGGACGCCGCCGAGAAAGGTGACACCTCCGGAGATTTTGGTCATGATTTGAGAGAGCATACGCTAAATTCCTTTCTTTAAATATTCTTAGATTTCATGAGCTTAATGCCCGGTGTAGCCATACAGCGCCATTGCTGCCGCGACTGTAAAACCAGCTGCGATCATTGCAATGGCTTTAACGATTTCAGGCTGGCGCCTTCCACCGCTTGCCAACGAGATGCCGAGATAGATTAGGCCGGCAATGCCAAAAGCAGTACCGGCGAAACCTATCGGCTGGGCAAAAATCCTTATAAGTTTATCCACCCATTCAATTCCTTTCCTTTTTCCCGTGTCGGTTGCACTGGTTCAGTGTATACCAAACGCGTGAGTTATGACGCGTAGGTAGCGTCTTTTGTCCTAATTTCGTCCATGTATTCCAGGATATCGAACGGCTCATCATACAGACAGCGGTTTTTGACCTGACCCGGCTTGTTTCGACCGGGGTCGAGATAGATGTAGTTAGGGTGTTGCTCGACCGGGTATTTCAGATCTTTAAGCGGATTTGTACCGGCGATGAGCAGGATTGCCTCGCGGCGATTCATCTTGCCGATCTCAGCGGCGTCGATCAAGTCGCGACCTTGGATCTGAATGTTTTTCGAGCTGGAACCGGACTGTCCGCGCGTCTCGCCGAATGTCTTCTGGTTAATCGTCTGCTTGCCGATCATCTCGGAGATTTCCTTGTTGGTGGAATTCGACTTGCCACCTAGGAAGAGAGTGGTATCGCAACAATCGATAATCGTCTTTGCCTTTTTATCATAGCGGCTTTCCAGCTGTGCGACAGACTGGAGGATGATCGAGATGCCGATGTTACGAGAACGAGTAACGGCGATCGTCTGCTCGATATCGGGAATCGTGCCGATATTTGCAAACTCGTCGAAGATGAAATTGACCATGGTCGGCAATTTGCCGTTGTATTTCTCGAGCGCACGGCGGCACAAGATATCAATCGATTGCCACATCATGATTGCGTGCAGGAACGAGAAGGTTTTATCAGTATCCGACATGATGGCGAAGATAGCAGTGCGTTGCCCGGGATCTCCCATCTCGTCAAGATTCATCTCATCGTATTTCAACAGTTCGCGCACCTGCTCGATTCGCATCGGGGCCATGCGCACGTTGCAACTGATGATGATGGACTTCAGCGTCTTGCCGGCGGCTACTTTGAACATCTTATAGTTTGCCAATGCGAAATCCTGATCGGACGTCAATCCACCTTCACGTGCAGGAGACAGGCCGTCATTGTTGCGTTCCATGAGGCTTGACTGCCAAGTGAACTCGTCGGTCGTGTTCTCGCTGATTGCCATTCGGTCTGATTCCGCGTCGGCATAGGAGCTTGAGGTCGACGGGCCTTGGTAGAACGGGTTTCTTTCGTAAACTTTGCCCGTCTCGATCTCATCGAAGATCATGTCGAGCGGAGATTTGAAATTCTCATCGTTTTCCTTGGCTTCTGCCATGGAAAGAAGTGTCAACAACCCGTCCAACGAGTAATCTTCCGGTGGGAACCAGTCTCTCAGCAAGGCGATGAGCGCGGTATAGAGCAGACGTTCCGAATTTTCCCAGAACGGATCTCCGCCGGACTGTTTATCTCCATTGGTATTCGAGATCAGGCAGTTGACGAAAGAAAGGATATCTGCGTCTGTCTTAACGTATTTAAGCGGGTTGTAGTGCATCGATTTATTAAATTCAATGGTGTTGAACGCCCTGATGCGGTAACCGTTGTCCCTGAAAAGATATCCGCACTCTGGAAGGGATGTTCCTTTCGGATCGGTCAGAAAGTAGCTTGCATTAAGCTGCATGAGATTAGGTTTTACATAGTTACGGGTCTTGCCAGAGCCGGAACCGCCGATGACCATGACATTGAGGTTTCGGTCATGTTCGAGGTCGAACTTTGGTTTTTTCAGGGCAAGGCCATAATTTTTCGTGAAGAGAAGATTGTTGGACGGATCCGTTTGATCCTTGAAGGCGACTCCTTCTTTAAGGGTGCCCCATTTCGCAGAACCGGCTTCCTCTCCATAGCGATAGTTGCCGGCATACATGAATGTATAGAGCCAGACGATGAGAACCGTGATGGCGAGTCCGATTGCATACAGCATGGGAACGGATGCCGTTGAGATAGCGGCAGGCGCCGCGACGATCGAATTGACCGTCACGAGCGCCCCGTCGGTAATCTCCATGGTGTTGAAATCAAAGACTTGTCCGAACCGATTGCCGAAGTAGAAGGCAAGAACGGTCAACATTAGAACTACCACGACCTGAATTGGACCCGGAGTTTTCGATTTATTGGACGCCAAGGAGCATCACCTTACCTAGCCTTATTCTCGGAGCCATGCGCATCGCCGTGATCCTGACTGTCGTGGGCATGTGAACGCTCATGATTGCGCTGATCTGTGCTCTTAATGATTTCTTCCTGTTTTTGCTTCAACGGTTTCGACATTTTCTGACCGTTGAAAGCCTCGCTGTTACGGGAGAATTTCGGATCGAGGTTGTCGGCGCGGACCTGCTTGTGATGCTGATTGGCATCCGTGAATAGAAGCTCTCCATCATTGGCGAACTGCACGGCAATGCCGCGCAAATTGCACTGACGGGCGAAATTGTTGAGATTCGGTCGGCCATTTGCATCACGAGACGCCTCGAAGGCATTTCCGACTTTCGCGGAAAGATCCTCCTTCCAGGATTCGACCTGTTTGGTGCGAGAATCTGGATCCATTCCATCGTGACTGCGAATTGCTTCTGCACGATTTGAGATTTCATCGGAATCGAGCATTTTTACGGCATCCGCATGGTTTCCGAGCACTTCGCTCGCCTTGTCCTGAGAAGGATACTTGCCAAGCTGCATAAGCTCATCTTCACCGATAACGCCCTTGTCTTTGAGCATGTCCAGTTGTGCTCGTTGTTCTGGTGTCGCGTAGTTCCTCAGATCGGGCTGGATTGCCATAGTGTCGTGGCCTTTTGCTTCAAGAGCAATCTGCAATTCGCCGATTGACGGGTTTTCCGAAAAGTCTTTCTTGATTTCATCGATCGAAACACCCTCATCGGCTGCCAGAACGGTAGCCGTGAGCTCAATTTGTTCGGGTGTTGCGGGATAGTCAGACCAATCTCGGGCATCGGCTTGCTTTTCATGGTCTTGTCCGTGTTCCTGGGACTGCTCTTTTTCGGGGGTATCGTTTTCGTGCTCGATTTTTTTACCGAGTTCTTGTTCAACCATCTTGGAAAAGGCCATGATTTTTGCAATATCGGAAGTGCTGAACAGAAGATTGTTATCTTCATGCATCGTATCCATGCCCATTTGCTTCATTGTGTCTGCAAACAGCTTTGCAACAGCCGGATCATTAAGGTCAAGTTGACCATAATCTTTTCCATTACGCGACAGGCGGCCGAATGTGCCATCATAGACTTTTTTGAAGACACCTCCGACGAAGTCTTTCATTCGACGAAAGATACCGCGCCTTTGCGTTTTGGTGCCATAGCGGAGATCTTGCTGCTTATTACGCATAAGCTCTTCAAGCAACCGCAAGAAAGTCGCGATGACTTTCATTTGTGAGGAGTATGCTTCCTCTCCCAAATCTGCCATTATCAATCATCCCTTCTGGATGCCTTTTGCATCCTACGGTACTAATACGCAATGATTATGCAATCTGCAAACCATACATCTGGAAATTCATATTACAGCCGTGAATCAATATCTTGATCCGAAATGGAATTTCGGTCATCAGCAGCACGGTCATCCTCGATGGAGCGCCGATTGAATTCATATCCCGATTCGATTTCAGGTGTCGATGGATCGAGGTCCATTCCATCGTGCGACTTAAAGCGAGCGTCTTGCTCCCTGAAACGATTTGTAGCCACGATAGCATCAGCAAGAGTTCTTTGATTGCGTGCGGCGGCACCTTGAACCATTTCACGGCTTGTCATTTTTGTCTCCTTTCTATTTAATGTTCGTCGAGATCACCGTCGTCAAGTACTTGACATGGACGGTCGAAAACGCGACCACGCTCATCTGCCTTATATTGTGCATCAAGACTGTCTTTAAGTGACGTGACCTTATCCGTAAGCCGATCAGACCTATATTGTTCCAGATCATCAAGACTTTCCACCGGCATTGCGGTGTCAACATTCTTGAAGTTCCCGTTCTCCTTGAGAATGGCAACGCGTGCATCGAGATCGTCGTTTCCGCTCGCAATCATGTTGTCTCGAAAATCTCTGTCGAGAGGGCGTTCCCAAAGCCTTGAATCGCCCATGATGACGGACTGCACGTTGAATTCTGTCGGTGCGATATCCTGCGCTTTGAGCTTTTCCCTGATATCCTCCTTGACCCATCTGACGTTGGCGTCCTCGATGATCTCAGGGTCGGCAGCCTCATGGGCGCATCCGAGATCGCTGAAGTATTTTCCGTATGACCACGAGGCCGTCGCGCGGTCATAGTCTGTAGCCACACAAAACGGCTGCGCGTTGCCCGGCTGGAAGAGAAGTGCCGTGCCTTCTTGGAACTGCTCGAGGACGATGTTGCCCTTTGTATCGATAGCGCCTAGGGCGTTCATCATTTTTTTCTGCTGGTAATTGCTGCTCATAGGATTTCTCCTTTCTTTGGTAGGGTCTTGGAAAATCTTTTGTAAGATTCTACCACTTCGCATCTTGCACGGTCGGGGGAACGTGGCAATTTTCCGTTCCCCCGTGTTTTCAGATCGTTTAAGCTGTCGCGACCGCTGATGTGCAGTGGGTTTCGTAATACTCGTTGGCCCGTTCCGTTGCCTTGCTCCACTCCTCCTTGAGGTGGCTTGCGGTCTCCACGTCAGACGTCATGCAGGCATGTCCCCAGAGTGACCGTGCCTTCGAAACTGCTGCCTCAAGGTCCCTGAAGGTCGGATCGGTCGCGGCAAGTGTCAGCCGATCGTTCTTTGCCTCCGTTGCGGCCCTGAGATCCGAATCTTGACCACTTGTAGCCTTGGTGGCTGTCGTTGTTCGAATTACAGGTTTCTTGGCGAAATACGCGAAACCATCGCTTTTGACGAACCAATCTGACAGTTGCTTCGCAAACCTCGGTGAAGGGTTGTTCTGCCGATAGGCTTCCGCATAGTCGATATAGGCCTTCTCGATGGTGGCGGGAGAGTATCCTTCCCCGATTCGCTTGGCGTACTGTTTTGCCGCCTCGTTTCGAATAGCTCCCCTTACCGTCTTGATGGACAGGGAACAGAGGCGGTTGAATGCCTCGAATTCTGAATTTGAGAGGGTGTATCCATCAGCGACCGTAGGGAGCGGATCATAGGTGCCGTTAGGCACCGCACCTACTGCGTTCCGTTCATTCGCATCGTAATTAGCCTCGCTGTCATCTCGTTGAGTCGAATCGCCCAACTCCTCGATGACCTTCCAGTCGCTTGAGCTTGCATCATCGGAAGGGTGGGCGGATCTATCTATTGATACTTTTGGATTGATATTAGTATCTATATATAGCTTGTCGCCAGATTGAAGACAACCCTCGTCTTCAGATTGGAGACATGGCTTCAGATTGGAGCCCCTGTTTTGAGCCTTGGCTTCAGATTGACGACAAGGCTCGTTACCTGCTGATTGCTGAAGACGCTCAGACTCAGAATCCCCCTTATGACTCACCATGTCCTCGTTATGGAGATTCGCCACCAAGCTGCTCTTGATTTCATTGCGTCGGTTTGCAATCTCGTCGATTTCCGTCTTGATGGCGATCGGGTTCTGTGGCAGCGTGTAGACAGTCCTTAACCCCGCAGAGGTCGCCGTGGTCTCGATCGAGATGAAGCCCCATGAGACCAGTTCCTTGCGGATCTTGTAGAAACGGTTCTTGCTGATATCAAGCTCTTCGAGAATGCGGGAAGTTGATGGGAAAGCCGTGTCCCCCGCGCCGGCAAATGAGCTCAGGTATCCGTAGAGTGCCTTCGCCTCGATGGATAGGCCCTTTGATCTCATCACGAGCTGCGGCGAGAGTCCATATCCGTGGGAGAGCAGTGCATCGAGCTGCAAAAGGTTGCGCTCATCAATTTCAGTTGCGTTTCCCTGCATTTCCATCATTCCTTTCCTTTTTAAAATTCATCGCTTTGTTGTTATTGTTGATCAGGCGGGTGATTAGAATCTCCTCGGCTTCTGCAGTCGGCACCGGTTTGTCAGGGAAAGAGTACTTTGCGACCTCGCCGCCGGACGTGATCTTGTTCTCGACCTCGATGAGTCCAAACGCTTCGAGCTCGTTTCGATATCGATAGAATCGCGTCTTGCCGATGCCGAGCTGCCTGATCATCTGATAGGTCGAAGGCGGTACACCATCATCGAATGAGCAGAGATATGCGTATAGCATACGTGCCTCGATTGACAGCCTGTTGTCGTGAAGCACGTATGCTATCTGCGGATTCATCATTTTGTGTGGCATATGTAGAACCTCCTTTTAGGTCTTTCGAACTTTCGGAAAGGAGGTTTGATCCTATCGAGTGTGGTATACTCGAATCAACAGAGCCGCCTTTGAACCTCGTTGAGAGTTCTCAAAGAAGCTCACTTTCCGAAAGAGTCCGTCCGTTCGCCAAAACTTTGGGACTTTTTCAGCTTACCGGGGCCGCAAGGCCCCTTTCGTTTTTCATGGTATCACACTGATTTCGGGTTCGTTGGGTATTTGAGTATCATCAGGCTCTGGTATTTGCAGTAGATACGGTGCTTTCCTCCTTTTTTGATTACTTTCTTGATTACTTTTGATTACCCAGCCCTTTGAACCCTTGATTTACGGGCTTTGTAGAGCCAGCATCGGGATGATAACCACATCATTTTGAAGGAGGAAACGAAGGGCTGTCTGTGCAGCAGTTTTTCCGTATTTTTCATCAATCTTTGTCAGAACCGGATTGGTGAATATATCGTTGCGTCCTTCCGCAAATGGTCCCCATGCGAAGGTGACATTTTATGTCGAAGAATTGAGCTGAAAAGCCAGGATAAAGAGGTTATATATAATGAAATTAGTTAAGACTAATTAAAAGACGGCGTAATGTTAGAAAAAAGAAAGACGGTGTTTACTTATATCCGATATAATGTGGATCAGATTCAAAATATTTTTTATCCAATCAGATATGATCAGGATTGTATGATACTGGAACTGAAAGTAGATCATAAGCCGGAAGAGGC
>OHAC01000954.1_pt1 | contig 28314 bp, 33 predicted proteins | sample 1577051 | NCBI WGS metagenome assembly OHAC01 (sample SAMEA3541499, study PRJEB24748) | human gut metagenome | biome: human gut; feature: human-associated habitat; material: faeces | place: China | collected 2012 | reverse complement strand
CGGATGAACTGACTCTGGATCCTGTTTTCAATGTCATTCTTGATAAAGAAAGTCTAGTGTAGTGACACGTTTATACTTAGTTTTACCACTGACTTATTCTGAGGCAGTAGTAAACTTAGGATAAAGGGATTTCAGTTTTATCCGGGCATCAGTGGTTTTGAACTGCCAGTTTACCTTTGCAGCGGCTTTATTGCGTTCTGCCTCCCATGCTGATAACTCATTGCGGAGCGTATTGATATCGCCAATCCTGCGGGATAAGCTTTGGCGTGTCATTACATTGAGCTCTATTTCCGCTATATCAAGCCAGCTCCCATGCTTGGGCGTATAGTGAATCTCCAGACGTTTTATGATGCGCCGTGCTTCCACCGCCGGGTACTTCTTATATAAAGATGCTGTTTTATGCGTATTGAGGTTATCCATGACAAGGATGATTTTTTCAGCTTCCGGATACATGACATCCACAAGATATTTTATCTCCTCTGCCCAGTCTGTCGCTGTTCTATGCCCCCGGACACTGACATGGTGTTTTCCACCAAGGGGTTCTACAAACGCAAAGATACTGCATGTGCCATTACGGGTATATTCAGAATCCACTTTTTGGTCATTGCCTGGACGCATTGGCAACGGTTCCGTTGCTTCCCCAAGCAGCTGGTATGGTTTTTCATCCATGCATACAACCGGACGTTCCGGGTCATAAGGCATTTCATAGATGTCCAAGATATCTTCCATGCAGGCTATAAATTCTGCATCTTCTTTTGGTGGGATACACCAGTAATCGTTGTGGTGAGGTCGAAGTTCGTTTTTTTTAAGACTCTCCGGATGGTTTCTCTGCTGACCGGTGTTTCAATTTCAACCCGGCACCTCTCCTCCAAAAGTCGGAGTGTCCATCTGGAATGCCCTTGAGGCACAGGGCTGCAGGCAATCTGAATCAGATGCGCTTCAACCCGTCCGTCAGCCTTACGCAATGCGGCACTGGAATTCGGGCTGATATTGTATTTGATGATATCAGTAATACCATTTTTAACATAAGATTGAATGGTATTGGTAATGGTAGCCGGACAGACTGCATAACTGTTGGCAATCTGTGCATGCGTTAGTCCGGTTCCATGATTCTCATCCAATTCAAGCAGAATCTGGCACCGTTTTAAGACAGTTTTACAAGTTGCCTTATTCCTGATTGTCCTCTGAAGAGTTGTTATTTCGTCATCACTGAGCTTGATAATATATTTTTTTGGTCTTGCCATAGGTAATCACCGCCGTTTCTTTTAGTATATCATGAAACGAGGCGGTAATAAAGAAAAAATTAGATAAATATAAATGTGTTGTTACACTAGAGTTAAGTGTCGCATATGTAACTTTATCTATACCTGAAAGCGTAGTCTCTTTTAATGAAAACTTTTCATATAATTTTTCTAAAAATTCTTTGTATTTCATTTCCGGAACAACTATATCTTTCTGGTACATCGTTTGTAATTGTTCTATATAATTTGATTTAGTTTCATCAATATAGAAATTTTCATTTTTAAACACTTGTTGTCCCATTAATTTCTCCTATTCTTATCCAAAAATTTTCATTATAAAAATATGCTTGTAATCCGGTTGTTTTTATGCGAACTTTACTTACCCTTTCAGGAATTGTACATGTTCCTATAACTGCAGATTTTCTGCGCATGGCAGGAAAAAGAACCATTAAACCATACCGGAAGTAACTGGATGAAATATATCCCGTTGTTCCTGTACTCTTTCCGGCGGAATATAGAAACCAGTTATTATGAGCAGAAAACATTCTGGTCTTTTTGCAGCTACATGGTGCGGATTCACAAAGGGATTGAGATGCTGGTCAATCTGATCAATATCAGCTACTGTGCAATGAAACTGTTGCCGTATCAGGAATAAAATCTACATGGATGATGAACATCGGCTGGTTCACCGACAGGGATATCATTTATAAAGTGGTGTTTCATAAGACACCTACCTTAATAAATTACACTTGTTATATATTTTTCGCAAGGTTGAGTATTGACTACCATTGAGACTTTATCACATACTTCCGTCTTCTTCACATTCGCCCAGATCTGAAGCAAACTTTCTGTCTGACTTTCTTCATTTTCCCGTGTCCAGAACCATGTATAAAGACCACCATCCAATGTTGCAGAAGGATAAGAAAGAAGACGATATTCGATTCCCAAATTCTCCCTAAACTGGTCAAGAACTACATCTTTAAAATCATTCAAATTCTCTCCTGTAAATTCAATTCGCACCGTGTCCAGTCCGCTAAGACCGGACGCATCGTCTGCAAACTCCAGAAATACCGTTCCTTCCTCTGTTCCATATGTCACTTTTTCTGCTGCCCTATAAATAACTCTGCCCAGTTCCTTATCCTCTGACTCAAAATCAAGAGTTTCACCAAGGAACTCTTCCGCTTCTTCCTTTGACAGATTCCAAGGCAAGCCTTGATAAGTAAAATCCTCTGTCTGCACGAAACTGGAAACGTCTATTTCTTTCTCTCGATTTTCAACCGGTTTCATCCGCACTACGGCCGCTGCCAACTGACTGGTATTACCATTTATAATATGTCCCAACATAATCATATTTCTCCAGTCATCCCGCTCCTGAAACCAGGTTCTCTGATTCATCATACTGTCATCTGTAATCTGCACATCTTCTGTAACATAGGTCGGTTCACCTAAAAGCTCTTCAAAACTCTCATTCAGCTGTTTCCAAAGTGCAGTCCCTTCTTCCAGCGGCAGCGTTTCAAAATTAAATTGCATATTATAGAGACCGTCTTCCTCATAGAAATCACATTCCAGCTGTGCCTGATAATCCTTCCAGGAATAAGCTTTATCAGCTTTGTAAATCTCACTTCCTTCGATCTGTGGTAAATCTTCAGGCTGCTCCAAAGTTACATCAAGATATTTTTCCACCTCTTCTTCAGAACTTCCCCAGGCAAGTGTTCCGTACTGATAAGTGCCATCGGTCTGTACCCAATCGCTAAAACAAAGTTCAAAAGGATCTGTATTATTTTCTTCCGCAGAAATATTTATTACTAATATAAAAAGCAATATAGCTGTAAACGCAATCAATTTTTCTTTCTTCATTAACACAGACCTCCCTGACTAAATTTCACCTAAAAAATATTTTCATTTTTTAATACCACTGTCCACCTTTACACGGCTTTACATTATTGCATATTGAATGTACTTCATAACATTCATGCCATCCCCCACTAATTATCGGATCATACTGACGCACTTTACATTGTGGACAAATATATCCTCTATATGTTGAAATATAGTATTTAATTGTACAACTGCTCTTATTATAACATTTTCCTGAGCCATCACTCTTTTTTTCATTATTACATTCTAAAACAGTAAAGCTACTTACAGGGCAATACGGACACATCCCTATAAGAGAAATAGAATCGTCCCCAAAACCACTTCTATTTGATTTAGCTGATGTTTTAAACGGTACTACTAACATTATAATCATACATAAAGAGATCATAATTTTAATAAAGCTCTTTTTCCTCATATCAATTCCTCCATTTAAAAATAAAATCACATTTTTAGTTAATTTAAAATTTGCCACCACATTATTATCACTTCCTTTCTATATAGTCAGTTAATTTTTATGTATTCTCATTTTTTTACAACTTCTTTTGTCTACATCTTATCATTATTTGTATTTTTTTGTCAACAATTATTTATTTCATCTAGGTATTTTATTATATTTATATTTGTGATATATTATATTTATCCGAAAGGAGGGAATCGTTTTTGGCCAGAAACGACAGCTTACGAAGGGGAAATAATATAGAAATGTTGATTTTATCCATTTTGTCAACCGAAGATTGCTATGGATATCAGCTTTCCCTTTTAATCAAAGATTACTCTCAGGGAAAAATATCTCTTCCCGAGGGATCGCTTTACCCGGCTTTATACAAATTAGTAGATAACGGTCTGATATCCGATGAAAAAAGACAGGTCGGCAAGCGACTTACCCGTGTTTATTATCATATGGAACCGGAAGGAAAAGATTATCTGAATCAATTGATTGAAGAATACAATTCTCTTCACTCTGGTATTCAATCAATCCTCAACAAGACAAAGGAAGGAGACGAACTTACTCATGTTCAAAAAACGCAATGATTTTGATCAGTATTTAAAAAATGTTCGGATTTCTTTTCCCGTGTTTCATAAAGCGGAGCGTCGGTTTTTTCAGGATTTTTCCGCTAACGTGCGGGAATATCAGGCTATCCATCCTATGAGTACACTTTCTGATTTAGAAGGAGAGTTTGGACGCCCAAAGGATATCATTATGGATTATTTTTACAATATGAACTCCTCTTCTTATCTTCTCTATATGAAAAAGGCCCGCTATTTAAGAATTATTACTGGTGCTGTTATCGTTTTCCTTTTATTTAGCGCTGTTGCAGAAAGTTATCTTTATTTTACTATGTATAAAGAATGGGCTGCCACTAAAGTAACAACAGAACAATCTGTCATTTATTATCTGGATGATTAACACACATGGAGGAATTTTATTATGAAGAACGTAAAAACTTTTTTGTTTACAATAATAGGTATTTTTCTTCTATTTTCTTGTTCTGCATCTGCCGCTTCTACTGTTACAACATCCGAAATTTATTCCTTAGCAAACGGGGATTACTTAGAAACTATTCTGATTCAGGATTCAACTTCAAGAGCAACGTCTTCTACAAAAAGCGGTCAGAAAACTACATACTATAAATCTTCATCGGGAGTAACTTTATGGTCTGTAACTGTAAAAGCAAGTTTTTCTTATATTTATGGAAAATCCAGCACCTGTACCTCTGTTACTGGAAGTTCTGCTTCCAGTTCTGTTGCTTGGAAAGTTTCCAGTGCTTCTTCTAAAAAAAATGGGAATACAGCAACTGCATCAGCAACTGGGTATCACTATACCAATGGTGCTTTAGTCGAATCTTTATCCCGATCTGTTTCTCTTTCCTGTGATATATACGGATCTTTATCGTAACTTTTTATTTTTCTCAAAAAAAATCTGGGTGAAATCGTTCTTATGGATTTCACCCAGATTTTGCTGATATCCTATCTGGCACTATTCAAATGGATCTCTAATCATCTATCCGATAACTACTTTTTTCTGTTCGATAAAATCAAAAGTTACTTTACAACACGCATACTCTGCCTTACGAAGTTTCTGTTCCTCCTCTTCTTTGTTGTATTCAAAAATACTCACGGCAATCACCTCCGCACGATTTGCTCTCAGAATTTTTTCCAAAATGATTTCTGAAATGTATTTAAGATTCGGGAGCCGTTTTTCTATATCACTTTATAAACGGGATTCCACATAATCCCGGCCACAGTTTTTGCAGAAGAGAGAATATTTTGGATTGTATTCCCCACAGTCCGGGCAATACCAGTCTCCATTTTCCAGAGGAATTACAGAAACCAGTTTCGGCGGAGCAGCTGTTTTTCCCAGTTCTTCTGCCTGAGCTTCGATCGCCATCGCACCAAGCGGAGCCAGTGAACTGCCCTTCTGCCCGGTACCTGCCAGAGAAGAAGCGATTTTATCAGTAAATTTCAATAAAATCTTGGAGCCGCAACGCTGGCAGAACTGTGTTCCTGGAAGATTCTCAAAGCCACATTTTTTACATACAATACACTTTTTCATAGATTTCTTCTCCCTATATCACTCTTGAGAACTATGCAGTATTTACGCGATATCCTGTACTATCTTTTTCGCCGTTTCATAAGAATCCTTTTCCACATAAACTCCGCTCTCACTCTTATGCTCAATCCCCGACACCACAGTCCGGTAAAAAATCATATGCACCAGATCGGAGAGAAAGTTAGATTTGATGGGTTCTACAGAATAGTTAATGTGATTCTGGTCCAGTCTTTTTTTGATCTGGATCATCTGCGGCGTGTCCTGTATCGTACATAATAATTTCTTCATACCTGATCTCCTCTCTGTTTTTTCGCAATTTACTTTCATTTTATAAATTTTCTGATATTTCTATATCTGTATCTTATCATCGGGCTTCCCCATTGTCAATCAGCTATTACTATTTCTTCAGTTATTTTCCTTAAATACGTCTTGCAAACAATCATGCTATATATTACTATAATTATAAAGCATATTTTTGTTTTTATGCTTCCAATTTCCTGCGAACAAACCGTGCGGAGGTGATTGCCGTGAGTATTTTTGAATACAACAAAGAAGAGGAAGAACTCAAACTTCGCAAAGCAGAATATGAGGCCGGAGTAATGGAAGGTGAAGCCCGTCTTAGCATGTTAATCACCCTGCTGCTTAACGACGGAAAAGAAGCAGAAATCCAGCAGGTATTAACGAATCCAGTTTTCCGGGAAGAGATGTATAAAAAATATGGCAAATCTTAAGTGGAAAACTGATCCCTTGTGAAACGCACCCTGAAAGCGTATCATATTAAGAAAAACTACCGGAGGTCTGCCCATGTTACAGAAATCTTTTCCTCTTACCGATAAAACCTGTTTTCTCTATGGAAATCCCCAGCCATCCCACCTTCTGATCCAGCCCGTCGGGGCTCAGGATCTTTCCGGAGGACTGGAAAAAGAGGTTGCCTGCCTGAAAAAAATGGCCGGAGAAGATTTTCTTCTTGCGGCCTTCGAGATCAGAAACTGGAATCAGGAGCTTTCTCCCTGGGAAGCCCCGCCTGTCTGGGGGACGGAAGCTTTTGGAAACGGTGCCGCAGAGACTCTGGATTTTATCCTCAGAAATCTCCTGCCGGAACTGAAACGCCGCTTCTCTCTTTCCTCAGAGCTTCCGGTAATTCTGGGCGGTTATTCCCTGGCGGGACTTTTTTCCCTCTGGGCCGCCTGTCAGACAGATGTTTTCTCCGGTGTTGCAGCTGTCTCTCCCTCTGTCTGGTTTCCGGACTGGATGGAGTATGTCCTTTCCCATCCTATAAAAACCAGCCGCATTTATCTCAGCCTCGGCGACAAAGAAGAACGTACAAAAAATCAAACCATGAAGACCGTCGGAGACAATATCCGTAAGCTTTATCAGCATTATTCTGCTCCGGACTCTGTCTTATCCTGCACAGAAGAGCTTCACCATCCACAGCCGGAGGAACAGCCTTCCACTCGACATTTTCTTCTCTCCTGCACCCTGGAATGGAATCCCGGCGGACATTTCCAGCACCCGGAAGAACGGACCGCACAGGGGTTTGCATGGAGTATATCATAGCTATCCGTCCCTTTTCCCCCAAAAATAGAACTGATAAGCCATTCCTATAATCAAAAAGCTTCCATACCGCAACGGGATTCCATCCCTTGGTACAGAAGCTTTTCCTTTTTTATAATTTAAAACACCGCTCAATATCCCTGATATTTCCGAGCACCAGCATGGTCGCTTCATCGCCGAGAAGGGTACCGGGTGTGATGCCAAGATCCATCCGGCCATCCTCTTTCAAGGCCATGATGTTGATCTTGTACTTTTTCCGGATATCCAGCTGGCCTACGGTTTTTCCTAGCCACTCCTCCGGGATCGTTACTTCAAAGATCGCATGCTCGTCATCCAGCTCAATGTAATCCAGGATATGGTCTGCGCTATACCTGATAGCGGTCCAGGCTGCCAGCTGCTTCTCCGGATAAACCACTTCATCTGCACCGTTTCTTAAAAGGAACTTTGCATGCACATCTCTGGCTGCTCTGGATACCACCATTTTCGCCCCCAGCTCCTTCAGAAGGGAGGTCGCTTCCAGGGAACTCTGAAAATTATCTCCGATCGCCACAATACATACATCGAAATTACTTACTCCAAGAGAACTTAAGAAAGCCTCGTTGGTGGCATCTCCGATCTGGGCATTCGTCACATAGGGAAGTGCTGCCTCCACCCGTCTTTCTTCTTTATCTACTGCCATGATCTCATGATGAAGTTCATCCAGTTTCATGGCCACATGTCTTCCAAATCTTCCTAATCCAATCAGTAAAATTGACTTTTTCATAACTGCTTATAAATCCTCCATTCCTGTTTTCATCCTTCTCACGTTCCCCGTGATCCGATGCCATGGCTCCGACGGATCAAAGATCCAGCCGTTTTCCCACTCTTCTTTTTCACCTGTTAACCGACCGTGATCTTCTCCTCCGGGAATCTCGCCGCATCTCTTCGTTTCTCAGAGACTGCCGCAAAGATCAGAGTCAGACCGCCGACCCTTCCCAAAAACATCAGTCCGATAAGAATGGCTCTTGATACACCGCCAAGCGTCGGTGTCGCACCAAGGGAAAGTCCTACCGTTCCAACTGCAGAAGCCGTCTCAAAAAGAGCGGTCTTCATGGAAATCCCTTCGATCACACTGATCGCAATTCCTCCGGTAAGGAAAAGTGTCAGATACATAAGAAGAATCGTGGCTGCATTTTTTACCGTTTCATCTGTGATCCTTCTTCCAAAGAAATGAACATGCTCTTCATGTACAAATACAGAAAATGCCGCTCCGTAAAGGACTGCCAGTGTTGTCGTCTTCAGACCTCCTGCCGTGGATCCAGGAGATCCGCCAATCAGCATAAGAAACACCATCAGCACCTGTCCTCCCTCTCCCATTTTGGAAAGATCTGTTGTATTAAATCCGGCTGTTCTCGGCGTTACCGCCTGGAAAAGTGAAGCCAGGAATCTGTCTTTTACCGGAAGATCTGCATATTCCATGAAGAAATAAAATACTGCAGGCACCAGGATCAGAGCTGCTGAAGTTACCAGAACCACCTTTGTCTGCAACCGGTATTTCTTAAACCGAAAGCCCTTTTCCTGCATATCTTTCCATACAAAAAAACCGATTCCGCCGGTAATGATCAGTGCCATGATCACAAGATTCACCACCGGCTGCCCCTGATAGGCCGTCAGAGAAGAGAACTTTTCCCTGAATCCCATCAGATCAAAACCTGCATTACAAAACGCCGAAACCGAATGGAAAAGTGCATACCAGAGTCCTTTTCCAACTCCCATTTCCCCACAGAAAACAAAAGCCAGAAAAACAGCACCTGTAAGTTCCATTGCCAGAGTTGCCCGGAGAATAAATCCGGTCATCCGCACGATTCCTCCCATCTGCGGAGCAGAAATCGAATCCTGCATCGTACTTCTCTGCATCAGCCCGATCTTTCTTCCGGACAGCGATGTGATGAAAACTGCTACCGTAACCACTCCCATACCGCCGATCTGGATCAGCAAAAGGATCACTGCCTGACCGAAACCGGACCAGTAAGTGGCCGTATCCTGCACAACCAGACCTGTCACGCAGGCTGCCGAAGTTGCCGTAAAAAGTGCATCCGCAAAGCTTGCTCCCCTTCCATCCCTGGTTGCCCAGGGAAGCATAAGGATCAGACTTCCTACCAGGATCAGAATTGCAAATCCTAAAATGATCACCTGAAAGGATCTGATATGACGATGGGGCTTTCTGTTTTCTTCCATCCCCTTCATACCACCGGAACCCTTGATCCCGCTCATTCCTTTCCAGTTTCCGGACGCTCTCCCGCCGGAATCCTTGATACTTCCGTATCCTCCTTTTTCCATAATTGCCATAAAATCTCCATTCCATCCATTCACCCATCTGTGATACCTTCACAGTGGCTTCCGGATATATACCCGTTTACAGTAAATCCAAAGAAGCAAAAGCTTCATCCGAAAGAAGTGCCCCTTCCGTCTCTACCACCTTCGCAGATACCCGGTTTGCTGTGGCAATGGCCTCTTCTATAGTCTTGCCACACTGAAGTCCGGCAATCACCGCACCGATATGCGAGTCTCCGGCTCCAATGGTATCCAGCTGTTCTGCCGGTACCCCTGGAATGGTTTCTTCTTTTTCTCCATCATAATAATAACAGCCGTCTGCTCCCAGCGTAACGATCACCGTATTTTGCGTAAACCGATAGATTTCCTCTGCTGCCGCCTTCAGTTCCTCTTTTCCGGTATAAGAAGTGATCTCCTGCTGATTCAGATGAAGAATGGGATGCAGGGCAAAGACCCGCTCCAACAGCTTTGGATCCAACAGTGTGATCCGCGGACCCGGAGCAAAAAATACGGTAAACTCCGGATGCTCCTCCAGATAAGAAAGGATATTGGTTCCGGTCTCTTCCTCGATCTCCAGACCGCAAATGTATACGCTGTCGATTTCAGAGGCATCCAGAGCATCAAACCATTCTTTTTGAAAGCGATACTCAGCCCCATGGTAACAGGCAAAGGTTCTCTCTCCGTCATCTTCCACAAAACAGTAACAGCAGCCGTTTTCTGTCTCCGGCTTCGGCACCGGAGAAACGATTCCTCTCTCTGCCAGTGCATTTCTTACAAAATCTCCATACGCTCCGGTTCCCACTGGAAAAAAAGGAATATACGGAACTTTAAAACGCCGGATCGTATCCGACGCATTATAGGCACAGCCTCCCAGTGACATTTTCTGTGATGTTACATGCACATCCTCGCTCTTCTCCGGTAAATGAGGCAGATGGATCACCACATCCACCACCGCCGAGCCGATCACCAGTACTTTCTTCATTTTAACAACCTCCAGGTTATTTTTATCAACCATAACATTCTATCACGTTTTTATTTTTATGCCTACAGAAACATTTTCAAAACTACCACTTCCATCTCGATATAGCTGCACTTATGTATAATTCTACACAAAAACGCCCCGGAAAAAGAATACTCTCTTTCCGGGGCATACTCAGACTCTTATTTTTCTTCCAGTTCTTTCCAACAGGGAATAGATACAGCGGCTCCTTTTCTCGTAACTGCCTCTCCTCCCGCAGCTGTAGCTTTTTTCAGACTTTCTTCCACTCCATAGCCTCTTCCTCTGGCAGAAAGAAAATAACCGGTAAACGTATCTCCAGCGGCTGTAGTGTCTATCACCTTCACTTTCTTCGCCGGACAATACACAGTTTCTCCATTTCCTACATACCAGGCGCCTTTCCCTCCGTAAGTCAGAACAAAAGCTGCATTCGGATACTTTGCCTGCAAACGCTTTAAAATCTTCTCCGGTTCTTTTTCTCCGGTCATCTGCCCGCCTTCCACTTCATTTAGAAGAAAAAGAGAAACTCTCTCAAGGGGCCAGTTCAGGATTTTTTCTTCAAAAGGAGACGGATTCAGAACAATCTTCATTCCTTTTTCCCACGCCTTCGTGATAATCTCTGCAGTTACATTGATCTCATTTTGAAGTATCAGAATATCTTCTGCCTGAAAATGCTCCAACACCTTATCCACATATTCCAGCGTCCACTGCCGATTGGCCCCACCAAAAAGTACGATACTGTTCTGGCCTGCCTGGTCGATCTGGATGATGGCCTTTCCGGTATAACCCTCTTTTTTTCCGAGAAAAGTATCCTTGATTCCATTCTCTCTTGCTTCCTGACAGATACATGCTCCGTCTGCCTCTCCCACCAGCCCGGCAAGATAAACCTCTGCTCCAGCCTTCGCAAGAGCCACAGCCTGATTAAAGCCCTTCCCTCCGCAGGCGGATTCCATAGTCTGCGATGCAATGGTCTCTCCAGGCATCACAATATGATCAAGAAAATAGTTATCATCATAATTCAAAGAACCCATTACCAGAAACGCCATATATCAACACTCCTTTAAACTTTCAGCTCGATTCCTGCTTCCTTACAGATTTCCTCAATTTCTTTCATTGTATCTGCTGTCTCTTTCTTCAGCAGATCCTGCTGAGGTGCTCTCATTCCTCCTACTTGCAATCCCCTGAGCGCAAGAGCCTGCTTAAACCAGGACATATTTGCCCCACAGTGCAGCAGATTACAAAGCTTAATACATACCTTCTGCCATTTCTGCATGGCAGGAATATCCTTATGCTTCCAGGCCTCATATACAGCAACAAAAGGCTCTGGGAAAACACCTGCCACACCGGACACTGTACCGTCACAGCCCATCAACAACAGTTCTGCAAACATTTTATCACACCCGTGAAGCACTGAAAAGTTCGGAATTTCAAGGTATTCCAAGGTTCTCATCATGTCCGGATAACTATATTTAATTCCAATAACATTTTCGCAATTTTCTGTAATCTGCTCTGCTGTTGTTTTTTTCAGATCATTACCGGAACACTGTGGGATATTGTATAGATAAATTGGAAATTCTGGAGGAACCAGAGAAGAAATTTTCTCATAATAAGCTGTCATCTCTTTATCTGTTACTCCAAGGAACATTGGCGTTACCACGCCAACACCGTCTGCCCCTGCTTCATATGCATGTTTAACCAGATTTTCTGTCTCTTTCTGTGTCATTGCACCACAATGGATAAATACATTAGCTCTTCCTGATGCTGCACGAATCACTGTTTCGGCAACCGTTTTTCGCTCTTCCTCTGAAAGATGCACCATCTCTCCGGTTGTTCCGCAGGGATACAAGCAATTAACTCCTCTGCTAATCAACATCTCTGTCAGTTTATCCAAAGCTTTGACATCTACATTTCCTTCCTCCGTAAACGGAGTAATCATCGCCACTGTTACACCGTAAAGTTTTTTCATATTCTGCTCCTTTTTTACTCTGGTAATAAAACATCCTGTTCTTTTAAAAGACTTCTCACTGCTTTAGCATCTGTCGCTCTGAAATCTTTTTTCTCACGGATGGATTCTGCTGCCGCTGCTCCTGCCGCCTGCCCTACCAGGCCGCAGGACGCAATGTAATGAATTTTTCTGCAGGCAGGCTTTCCAGTAACAAGAATATGCTCCAACCCTTTGGGAATCATCGCTGCCAGTGGCACATACCAGCCATCCGCATTCTGACCACTCATGGGATGACCCAGAATTTTTACGATCCAATCCTTTCGTTCCGTCTTTCCTTCTTTGATTTCCTCAGGTGTAATATCATACTCCGTAAATCCGGAAGGTTCCCAGGTCTGATGATATGCTTTTGATACGTTTGCATAAGTATCTAGAAGCTGTGCTTTTTCAAATCCAGGAATATAATAGGTAAAAAATTTATGTACCAGCCATTGCTGCTGTCTTACCGTATTAATCGCTTTCGCATATTCCTTTGGGTCAGCCACATTAGTATTATGCAAAGTATCATCAATAACCCAGTAGGCTCCCACACCGTCTTTTTCATAAAAGAACATCAGTACATCACACATTCTCTCAATCAGCTTATAACGGGGATCATCTTTTACTGCCTGCTGTAAAGCCTTTGTAAACCCATGAATAGCAAGCGGAGCTCCTGCTTTTACCAGCTGTTCCATTTCCTCCGGATCCGGTTTTTTTCCTACCATGGGTCGCAAAAACCATTTATCGTCCGGATTTTTACGGATATAATCGATGACTTTTTCAATATCAACTTCTCCGACTCTTGGCAATGTTCCCACATACGCCTTTGGCCAACTGAATTTTTTTCCTGCCAGAGCACAGACAGAAGCTCCCTGAGTAGTATCCACAATCCGTTTTGCAAATACGGCAAATTTATCAAATTCTCCCTGCAGGATTACGCCCTGCACGGTATTCCCTTCCATAATTACATCTATGGCCGGCATTCCAAGATAGACAGCAACTCCTGCTTCCTCCAGCATCCTTGAAGCTGTATAACGATAGGCATTGGGATTTACAAACTGATCATTAAAGGGATTCATAAAGGTTCCTGTGTTGATATATGGAATGTATTCATCCAGGTTAATAGCATGGAGCGCTTGATCAATTCCCTGTTTTTCCATAACATCCAAATCAATATTTTCAAAAAGCGGATCTGAACCACCCTCTTTTACTGTTTCCTGCAAAATTTTCCAGGGATAACCTTTTACAACCAGTTTTCCGTTCCGATTTACAAAACCATCCAGACCCCAGGTATCAATTTCTGCTGCCTGTCCCCCAAGAACAGCATTTTTTTCTGCTAATACAACATGATATCCTGTGCTGGCTGCAGAAAGGGCAGCACAAATGCCACCCAATCCTGCTCCAATCACCAGGATGTCCGTTTCTTCCAAAATCTGTATTATTCTTCCGGCTTTATCCTGATATGATTTCATTATTTGTTTTCCTCCACAAAACGCTGCTCTGCCTGATTTGCGATATCAACTCTTTCCTGTGCACCCTTATCAATAAGCTCCTGTACAAAAGCATCCCAGTCATCAAAGGATCTCTCACCGCTGACAAATTTATTGATTTCTGTCTTGCTGTAATCCAGGTAACTCTGGTTGATCTCTGTGATTCTTGCAGACTCATCGGCAGTATACGGCGGCTCAATGGGCTGCTGGATTACATCATCCATATGATCAGCATAAACTTTATGGATATTTTCTCTTGTCCAAGATTCTTCGCTAGTGGTCTTGAAAGCTGCATCATAATTGGAATACCAAGACATATCCAGGAACAGGTCACCGATACCAATTTCAGAACCTGCCTCATAGGTAGGATCACCGGTTCTGGATTTGTATTCTTCTATAATGCTGTCTAAGAACTGCGGTTTTCCATCTACCATTTCCCAATGAACACCTTCTACACCATAGTTCATCAGATATCCGCCTTCTTCACTGTACAGCCAGTCTACAAATTTCATAACAATTTCTTTGTTTTCTGTGTCCGTATTGATTCCCCACACATTGTAGTAGTTATTGGGATGACCATAATTTACAGTCTCACCTTCGTCATTTGCAAGGAACATAATCGGCTCCAGTTTTGCATCCGGATCTGTCTCTCGCAGAGTCTTGTTCAGAGTATCCAGGAATACCGGGTTATCATAGTAGAAAAGATATTTTCCTGTTCCCAGTCCAGATTTCCAGTCATCCGCAGAGACAATCAGATACTCGTTATCCAGAATACCTTCCTCATATAATTTGTGGATATATTCCAGTGCTTCTTTATAAGAATCTTCCAGACAGCCCATATGCCATACGCCGTCTGTATCCTGATACAGTCCGTAATCTCCACCCAGACCTTTAATCGGGCTCATATAATTGAACAATACACGGTCATCACCTCGGGCTCCATATGCAATAGAATCCGGATATGCTTTGGAAAGAGCACTCAGTACACTATAGAGTTCATCCCAGGTTGTAGGTACTTCCAGTCCTTGCTCTTCCAGGAGATCTGTACGAATACACGGCACAGAACCCTGTTCCCAGTTTTCATCTCTTCTGATCTGTGCCAGAGTGTAAATTCCACCGTCTACTTTATATCTGGAAAGTTCCGGAATATTTTTATAATCTTCCTGAATATGCGGTGCATACTGATCAATCAAATCTGTTAATTCCAGAAGACTCCCTGTTCCGATTACGTCATTGACATTTCCCCAGATGGAAAACAGATCCGGCAGCTGATTTGCAGCCAGTAAGGTATTCATTTTCGTATCGTAATCAGAATAGGTAGACACCTGAAGATCAATTCCCAGATTCTCCCTTATCCACTGAACGGTTGCACAATCCGGATTATAAGGCTGCAGACTGCTCTCTGGTCTGGCATAAGTGATCGTTACCATTTCATCTGATAACCAGGTATCTTTTTTCTCCGGTTCAGAAGCGGATACTGTGCAGGCTAAACCTCCAAGCATAGATAATGCCAGTGTAAATGCCATAGTCTGTTTCATCATTTCTTTTCTCTTCATTGTAAATCCTCCTTTTATTTTCGTTATATTTGAAGGCTCATCCTTTCACAGAGCCAACCATAACCCCTTTTTCAAAATACTTAAATACAAATGGATAACAGATAATCAGCGGCAAAGTAGTCACTGCAGTTACTGCATATTTAATAGACTTCGTATCAATCGGTACCGCAAGACTTCCCTCTGACGATGCCATATAAGCCATTTCTGTTGTAGAACCATCAATTACAATAGTTCGCAGTACCAACTGTAGCGGATAAAGCATTTTATCATTCAGGAACATTAAGCCATTGTAGAAACTGTTCCAGTTCGCTACCCCATAAAATAAAAGCATTGTCGCAATGATCGGTTTAGAGAGCGGAATGATAATTTTTCGGAAAATTACCCAATCATTTGCTCCGTCAATATACGCGGATTCTGTAAGTTCCCATGATATGGAAGTGAAAAACGTTCTCATAACAATTACATTATAAACGCTGATGCTTGACGGAAGCAGAATTGCCCAAATCGTATTATAAATATGCAGATCTGTAATCGTCAGGAATAACGGAATGATTCCTCCGCTGAAAAACATTGTGAATAAGATAAAAGCTGTAAATACTTTTTTTCCGTAGAAATCCTTTCTGGATAACGGATATGCACACAAAGCAGTCAAGGTTACAGATAGCAGCGTACCTGCCACCGTGTAGAAAACACTATTGAAAAATGCTCTGACAATGGTTGAATTCTGAAATACCAAAGAATATGCATAGGTTGTAAATCCTTTGGGATACCAGATTACTTCATTTGCTCCCACATAAGCTCCTCCGCTGACAGAATTGATATAAATATAATACAGAGGATAAACTGCTATGAAGGTAATGACCAGCATGATAATTCCCAAAACAATGTCAAAAATCTTTACTTTCTTTCTCATTCCAATCCCCCTCACAGTTAAAACAGGCTTGTATCACTTAATTTAGAGGATACCTTATTGGTAATACCCAGGAAAAACAGACTGATGACTGATTCCACTAAACCAACTGCTGTCGCATAGCTGTACTGCATTCCCTGAAGTCCTCTTCGATACACAAAAGTTGAGATTACATCTGAAGTATTATAAGTATTAGAATTCTGCATCAGGAGCACTTTGTCAAAGGAAACCGTCATGATACTTCCCATTCTTAAAATAAACATGATTGTGATCGTTCCTGCGATGCAGGGCAGTGTGATATGTAAAAGCTTCATAAGCCTTCCTCCACCATCGATCTCACAAGCTTCATATAACTGCATATCCACGCCTGAGATTGCCGCCAGATAAATAATTGCACTCCAACCCATCTCCTGCCAAATATCAGAAATCACATATAGTGGACGAAACCAGGCAGAATCCAACATATAAGATTTTGCAGTTCCACCCAGATTCACAGCAATCTGGTTCACTAAACCATCTTTTGAGACTAATGTCATCATCAGGGAAACTGCCACTACAACAGACACAAAATGAGGAAAACAGCAGACTCTTTGAACCAGACCTTTCAGTTTACCCCAACGGATTTCATTCACCAACAGTGCAAACAAAATTGGCACAGGAAAACAAATAAGTATCTGCCAAAAACTCAGCATAATTGTATTTTTAAACGCTGTCCAGAAATCCGGGTCTGACCAGAACTGTTTGAAATATTTCAGCCCTGCCCACTGACTTCCCAAAATGCCTTCTCGCACTTTAAAATTTTTAAAGGCAATCAAAATACCATACATGGGCTTGTATTTAAACAGTACAAAATACACAACTGGGAAAAACATCATTGCATATAAGTATCTGTTTTTATATAAAAGCTTTTTTCGGTTCTTTTTCTTTGTCATACCCTTTTCTCCTCCTTTGTTTTTCTATCATCAGTATAGTGAAAACAAACGATGAATAATATATAATTTCCTGCGTTTTTATGTATATTTTCCGTGTTTTGTGATAACTCACAATTTATTCTTCATTTTCCTCTTGATTTAAAGCACTTTTAATAGTACCATAAACTTATTCTTTTTAAGGGAGTGAAGCGTATGAGCCTTTTCTATTTAAGATTTCGCAAGTGGTTTTCCAATCTGTCACTACATTACAAAATCCAGTTGATTTCTTTCTCCTGCCTGCTTCTGCTCACAGGCACTTCCATCTTGATCACTAACACCATTACCGAAAAATATAACAAGCTGATTCTGAATTCACTATCAGCTCCTCTTTCTTATATTAATGATGATTTTACCAAACAGCTAGAGGCTCTGCAGGAACTGTCTTATACCATTCTGGCTGATCCCACTCTGCAACAACAGCTTATCAAAACTGACCTGGCTACTGGTTCTACAGAAACAGCTCAACTCTATACCCAAGTCAAAAGCCGCCTGCATTCCTATTATCTGGAACATGAAAAAGACTATATTTCTTATATCAGTCTTTATACTTCCCAGTATGAATGCCACACCAGTGCTTCCAAAGCCCGTCTTGTTTCCCAGGAAAAAATAGCTGAGATTCTGGAGGCTGCCCATCTTTCTAAAGGAAAAGCTGTGTGGATCACTGACGCTACCACTTCTCATAGCTTAATCCTGGCTCGCGAAATCCGTCAGTACACAAATCTCTCCTTGAAGCCTCTTGGAACCATGATTATTTGTATCGATCTCAATGAAATGATCAACGGCTGCCCCATGTTTTCTCAATACGAGTCGTTTGCTTATCAAATTATAGATCACACAGGTCAAATGATTTATGATTCTCTCAATACGCCCATGAAAGAGAATGTCAGTGTAAAGATACTCGAAATAGATAAAGACGAAAACTATCAGCTGATAAAACAAAACGGTCACTGGTATCTCTCTAGCTCCGGAGAACTTTTTTCTGAAGGCTGGAATTATAACTGTCTTGTCTCCTATGACAGTATACAAAACACCATCAGTAAATGGCGTTTTTTGACTGCATTACTTTTACTGAGCAGCTGTATGATAATTGGCTTCGCCTCTCGCTATATCATCCAGTCACTGACCCGACATTTTAATATTTTAATTGATAAGATGCAGCGTTTTGCAAGCTCCCCTGAAACGGTTTCTAATTTTACACCTGATTCAAAACATGATTACTCAGAGAGAAAGGATGAAATTGGAATGCTACACCGACAGTTTGATAAAATGGCTGTGCAGATTTCTTCTTTGGTAAAAGAAAACTACACGAAGGAACTTCTGGTAAAAGAAGCACAGCTAAAAGCTCTGGAAATGCAGATCAATCCTCACTTTCTTTATAACACACTGGAATCTATCAACTGGCGGGCCAAAGTCATCAAAGCAACTGTTATCTCACAGATGGTTGAATCCCTGGGTAATCTTTTCCGGGCTATCCTGAGTCATACCGGTCAGAATTTCACCATAGAAGAGGAACTTGCACTAGTAAATGACTATTTGACCATTCAAAAATGCCGTTTTGGTTCACGACTTATCTGTTCTATAAATGCGGACTCAGCGCTTTCCGGAATCTGTGTTCCCAAACTTAGTATCCAACCTCTGGTTGAGAATGCGATTTCGCATGCAATGGAAAGTATTTGTGAAGAATGTGTCATTAATATTTTAGTCCAGAAGGAAGGAACTTATCTCCAAATCCTTGTCCAAAACACTGGATCTGTTTTTGAAGACCATCTGTTGGATAAACTTCAAGACGGTACCATTACTCCAAAAGGGTTTGGCATTGGACTTCTTAATATTGATAAACGTTTTCGTCTTATGTTTGGTGAAAATTACAGTTTTACACTATATAATAAAAATGACATGGCAACTGCCTGTATTCAGTTTCCATTGCCCTCTTAAGCATTACTTTTTAGTATTGGAGGAATCTGAAATGTTGAAATTAATTTTGGCTGATGATGAAGAAATGATTCGAGAATCTATTCGTGCATTAATTGATTGGAATTCTATAGGTGTGGAAGTTGTTGCTTCCTGTAAAAATGGTCCGGAAACTTTGCAGGCAATTCTCACACTCCATCCCGATATTGTTATGACGGATATTAAGATGCCCGGAATGTCCGGTCTTGACCTGATTGCAGAAGTTTATAATCGTAAAGATCTGATGATTGAATTTATTCTACTTTCCGGATATGCTGATTTTGAATATGCTAAACAAGCTATCGCCTACAGAGTTTCCAACTATCTTCTAAAGCCCTGCAATGAGAACCAGATCATCGAAGCTGTAAAAAAAGCTTCTGCGGAGATACGAAAGAGAAAAAAGATAAAAGAACTTATACCGGATACTGCTCTTACGGATGTTCCCCGTTACCAATACAAAGATTATATCAATCAAACTTTAGATTACATTGATACACATTTTTCTGATCCGGAATTGTCTTTAAAAAAAATCGCCTCCGATGTTCTGTTTATGAATGTGGATTACTTAAGCCGTGAATTTTTACGACAGACTGGGCAAAAATTTACGGACTACCTCACCAAACTGCGTATCACAAAAGCAAAAGCCCTTTTGAAAAATGCTTCCTACGAAAAAATTTATGTAGTTGCAGAGCAAGTAGGCTTTTCCAACAACCCTCAGTATTTTGTTCAACTTTTTAAAGCAGCTACTGGGCAAACACCAAAAGCCTGGGCAAAAATGCAGCAAGTTTCGGAAAAAGAAACATAATTGCCTCTCTTTTTCAAATGTGATATGCTTTACTCAAAACTTTGATATTTCAGAAAGTGAGGTTTTCCTTTATGAAAACAGTTCAAATAAGAAACATCACCATCGGCGAGGGCCGTCCAAAGATCTGCGTTCCTGTCGTGGGACAGACGAAAGAAGACATTCTCCGGGAGGCTGCCGGGCTTGCTTCTCTTCCTGTCGATGTTGCGGAATGGCGGGCTGACTGGTTTCAGGATGTTTTTGATACTGAAAAAGTCCTGCACACAGCAAAAGCTCTTCGTTCTATTCTCGGTGAGCTTCCTCTTCTTTTTACCTTCCGCACCGCAAAGGAAGGCGGCGAAAAAGAAATTTCCGCTGAAGCTTACAGAAAACTGAATCTTACACTGGCAGCCAGCGGTTTCGTGGATCTCATCGATGTGGAACTCTTCTCCGGAGATGAGCTGGTAAAAGAACTCATCCGGGAGGCACACAGCCATGGAGTAAAAGTCATTGCTTCCAATCATGACTTCCACAAAACGCCCTCTAAAGAAGAACTCATCCATCGTCTGCGTCTGATGCAGGATTTTGATGCCGACCTCCCGAAAATTGCCGTCATGCCAACCTGCCGCCAGGACGTTCTCACGCTCCTGAGTGCCACTCTGGAAATGGCAGAAACCTATGCAGACCGTCCCATCATCACTATGTCCATGTCAGGAACCGGTGTGATCAGCCGCCTTACCGGAGAATTTTTTGGTTCTGCTTTGACCTTCGGAGCCGCTGCAAAAGCCTCTGCTCCCGGTCAGATCCCTGTATCTGAACTGGAGACTGTTCTCTCTGTGATCCATAAGAGCTGCTGAATGACTCAGAATTTGGAAAAGTCCTATGTTTCATGTGAAACATAGGACTCTCTTTTTGTGAAACGCCGCACAATGTTTCACATGAAACATGCTTGTCACGTTGTTAAACTATCTTCTTTCGGACCAGGCGATCACCTTTCTCACCAGTTCTTCACAGATTTCTTTTTTATTCTTTCCATCTGTCTCAATGATGATGTCTGCCGCCGCTTCATATTTTTCACGGCGTTTCTCCATAAGTTCTGCGATAAATTCTATGCTCTTATTTTTCTCCAACAAAGGCCTGTCATGATCGTCCTTCGTTCTTTGAAGAATGGTTTCCGGACAAGCTGTCAGCAGGACGGTACAGCCGCTTTTCTTCATCTCTGCCACATTGCAATCCCTCATAGCTACTCCACCGCCACAGGAAACCACGACTCTGGAACAGGATCCCACCTCCTTGAGAAGTTTTGTTTCCAGCTCCCGGAAATAAGCCTCGCCATGAACCTCAAAGATATCTGAAATACTCATGCCTTCCCGCTTTGCAATGATCTGATCCATCTCTATTACTTCCATGGATAATTCCCGATTCAAAAAATCTGCCACTGTGGATTTTCCACAGCCCATGAAACCAATAAGAAAAATATTCTGATCCAGCAGCTTTTCCGCCTGAATCTTCTTTGCCCCTTTATAAATGCTGAAAAACACATCTTCCACTTCCTGTTTATGCGGTTTTCCCACTGTCTCACTTTTCAGCCATTTCTGAATTCCCATCTCCTGCTCTCTCTGAAAAAACGGAAGGCCATGCTCTTTCTTATATAAAGTGATCTCTTCTATCCCCTTGTTTCTCTCAAGAAGTGCCTCAAGAATTGCAGCATCACACTGACGGATCTTATTTTTTAATCTATCCAGTTCGTTCATGTTTTTTTCCTCTCTCATGTATCAAAGTGCCTTATAATATCTTTCAAACAGCTCCAGATATCTTTTTTCTATCACCTCAAAGGGAAGCACTTCATAAGAAAAGTGCGTTTTCATGATTGGAGGTGCTTCTTCAGAGACTCCTCTCAGAAGGATTTTCAGATCATAATAGAGCATATCGTCATCGATTTCTTTGACTTTTTTCTCCTCTTCTTCGTCCAGTCTGCTTCCCAGATATTTTGTGTATACAATATCCAATAAAGTCTTTTCATGGGAAATATAGTCGGAAAGATGCTGTTTAAAAGGCCTTGGCACGTCTGACATATAGGCCTCACTGGCATCATGGAGCAGACAGGCAAGTGCGATCCTGCTTCCATATCCTCTTGCTTCCGCTTCTAATGCACAATGTATACAATGCTGTCCTACCGAAAAAAATGTCTTTACATGACCATTTCCACGACAGATCAGCGAAAGGGCATGTGCCACGTCTGTGATCTCAATTTTATCTGCTTCCGGGTCCAGTGGAAAGAAATGTATCCCTCCGTATGTTGTGATCCAGTCTGCCAATTCTCTTCTCCCTTCCTATAGCAATTCTGCAAAATACTGCATCCAATCCGATTCATCAGAGTGTGAAATACTGTGTCAGAAATCTTTGCCGTGCGTCAGCACGCCTGCAGATTTCATCCTTGTCTTTCGCACCCTGCTAAATCGCCTTGACTGCATTATTTTATTGCATTGCTATAAAAAACAGATTTTCGTACGGGAATCTGTTTTTTCTTAACGCCCCGTACGAAATCATGTCTTTTATCCAGCCATTCTATTTCAGATCTTCTTCGATGCTCTTCCAGATATATCCTGCTGCAAAGGCAGAGCCTTCCGCTGATGCATGCGCTCCATCTTCATAATACATCTCTGTCTCTGGATGGGCCTCACGGTAAGCCCACCAGTTTTCACCTACAGGTGCCAGAAGAGCGCCGATCTCTTCCGCAATCTGTTTGTTGGCCGCCGTCATACGGGGCTGAACTTCTTGTTCCTCTTTCCTCGCCCAGGTCATGTAGATCACCGGTTTACTTTTGGCTTCCCGGATCCATTGATTTAACGTACGGACCGCTCCGAAAAACTTTTCTTCCGGACCGAAGGGATGAGAAAATTCCTGAAGTACAACATAATCATAATGTCCGTACAGAATGTTAAAGCGGACATCCGGCTCCTGTACATGCTGTTCCAGATACCAGCCGCCATGAGCGATCATCGTCACTTCACAGTCAAATCCTGCTTTTCTGGCTTTTTCTGCCACCATAGCCGGCATATCATTAAAATAGGTATGGCTGTTTCCAATAAATAAAATTCTAAGTCTTCTTTTCTCTTCCATCTGTCTTACCTCTCTTTCCTGACAACTCCCGCCCGGCAGGTACAGGCGGCATCAGATCTTTTTCTTCAATGAATACCTGCGGATCGCTCCGCTGCAAAGCAGCCCACACAATCCCACAAATGTCAATATCTGTATCAATAATCACAAGAGCCGAATCGCAATTTTTCAAAACGCGCTCTATAATAAACACTCGGCAGAGTCCTTTTTCTGTTTCTGCTGCTTCAAAGAATTGTATTCTCCGGGATTGCACCCGAACTGTTTCCGAAAAGCACCGGCAAAACGGCTGGCATTGCTGAAGCCTACCATATCTGCGATCTGAGTCATCGAATACCGGCCGCTCTGAACCAGGGAAAAGCTCTGATTCACCCGATATTCTTCCAGATATTTCGTGATGGTTTTCCCTGTCATTTTCCGGAACAGGCGGCAACAGACCTCTCTGGAAAGATGAACCTGATCTGCCAGTTCTTTCAGTGATACCACTGATTCGGAATGTGCATGAAGATAATCCAGCATCTGTTCCAGTCTCTCCAGTTCTCTCTGGCTGGCCGGAACCACCTTTCGAAACTCCGTGTCGTATGCGGAAAAGACCAGGCCAAAGGCTTCGCAGAGTAATCCCTTGATTCTCAGTTCATAACAGAAAGGTTTCTCTTCAAAAAGTGCATCCACCTGATTCAGTTTTTTCAAGACTTCCCGGCTCCACGCCTCTTTTCCTGTAAGCAGGATACAGGGCAGGGCGGAATTTTGCAAAAAAGGGCGGAAACAATTGCGTTCCACATCACTTCCCAGATCTCCATACAGGAAATCCGGACGCACAAGGATTGTTGTATACAAAGTACGACTGTCATCTGTAGAATCACAGCTATGAGGAACATTTCTGTTCAGAAGCAGGCCTTCTCCCGGATGTACTTCATAGTTTTTCTGATAGACCTGGTATCTGGCTTTTCCCAGACGGGGTAGACTGATCTCAAGCTCATTATGCCAGTGGATCGGAACATTTTTTCCCTCAAACATCCAGAGATCATCGTGATTTACTGTCATGGGAAAGGTCTCTGAACCATGTGCACAGAGTTCCCGCTTTGTATCATCTACCAGTATTTTTTTCTTTATCATCTGCAGTTCTCCCATAGTTTGTAGAATTGCCGAACTGTCCTGCTGCGGATCACTTTGCAGACATCCGCTTTGGTGAAAAAAAGCCGTTCGTACCTGCACGATATGGCTTCTGCCCACCGAAATCCGCTGCAAAACAGCTTACTTTATTATAACTTCCATGTACGGAATATACAAGAAGGAGGTTCTTATGTCCCGCTCAAAAAAAGAACTGGATCTGACAGTCGGAGATCCATTCCGCTCCCTGCTGAAATTTGCGATCCCTGTGATCCTTGGAAATCTGTTTCAGCTTTTCTACACCCTGGCCGATACCATGATCGTAGGAAAAACACTCGGAGCCCAGTCCCTGGCAGCCGTAGGCTCCACCAGTATTATCATCTATTTTGTGTTCTGTTTTATCAACGGTTTTACCGGTGGCTTCGGCATCTGTCTGGGGCAACGCTGCGGTGCCAAAGATGAGACCGGCATGAGAAAAAGCGTAGCCGTCTCTACGCTCTTAAGCATTGCATTTACGGTTCTCCTCACTCTGATCTGCTGTCTTCTGGCTCATCAGATCCTGATCTGGATGCAGATTCCCTCCGATATTTCAGGAGAAGCTTATGACTACATGTTCATTGTCCTTCTAGGCACGGGCGCGACGGTCTTTTACAACATGATCTCCAACATACTCCGGGCTCTGGGGGACAGCAAAACGCCTTTATATTTTCTGGTCTTCTCTTCCATCCTGAATATTTTTCTGGATCTGCTTTTTATTGTCCCCTTTCATATGGGCGTTGGCGGAGCTGCCTTGGCTACCATCCTTTCCCAGCTTCTCTCTGCCATTCTAAGCCTTGTGGTAGGGCTGAAAAACTTCCCGGTTCTTCATCTTCACCGGGAGGATTTCCATGATCTGAAAGCAAGCGCTGTTCTTCACCTGAAAACCGGTTTTCCCATGGGCTTTCAGATGTCCGTCATGTGCATCGGTCAGCTGGCCATGCAGGCCGTGGTAAATGGCCTTGGAACGGCTGCTGTGGCCGGATATACCGCTGCTTCCAAAGCAGATCAGCTCTCCGTCCTGATCAATAATGCCATGATGACTGCTATTTCCAACTATGTGGCCCAGAACTTCGGTGCCGGCAGAAAAGACCGGATCCGTCAGGGTGTGCGGGCCTGTCTCATCCAGACAGAAGCCTTTAATCTCGTCATGTGTATCGGAATCCTTCTGCTGCGCCATCCGATCGTGCAAATGTTTCTTTCTGCCCCGACAGCAGAGATCTATCATTATTCCGACACCTATCTGACCATTGTTGCACCCTTCTATTTCCTGCTGGGCCTTCTGGCTGTTTACCGTACCGCCATCCAGAGCATGCAGAACGGCCGTGCTCCCTTCGCAGCCTGTATGATCGAGCTTGTCATGCGTATCTTTGCTACTGTCGGTCTTTCCGCTCTTATCGGTTATACTTCTGTCTGCATTGCCAGTCCTCTGGCCTGGTTCGGTGCCTGTGCCCTTCTGATCCCGGTCTACTACCGGATGATGAAGAGCCCCCTGCTCTTCCAGTGATACCGCTCCTCACAATCCCCTGCTTACTGCATTTTCCGGCGGAAGCAGGGGATTTTTTTCTTTGGAAAAAGAGAAAGCCCGTGATGTAAAATCTCACGGACTTTCTCTTTTTGATCCTCTCTACCTCTTATTTGATCCTTTTCAGTTCATACTGTCTGGTTCCCAGACCGATCTTTTCTGCCTGATCCAGGGTCGCCTTCCATTCGATGTTTGGATTGGAATCCTTGAAATGGTCGTGATGACAGTGCCAGTCCGGCTCTGCCAGATGTTCGCCCAGCTGACTGTCTGCGATCGGTGTCGCCTTCAGACAGGCATCCGCACAGGCCTGATCCAGAGCAACCGGATCAAAGCTTGCAAACATTCCGATATCCGGAAGGATCGGTGCATCATTTTCCCCATGGCAGTCACAGTTGGGGCTGATGTCCTGCACAAGGGAAATATGGAAGCAGGGACGGCCATGACAGACTGCCTGGGCATATTCTGCCATCTTCCGGTCCAGAAGCTCATTGGCGCTGCTGTTGGGATTATATACGGCATCAAAGCTGCAGGCTCCGATACAGCGGCCGCAGCCTTTGCATTTCTCATAATCAATGACTGCTTTTTTATCCACATAGGTGATCGCATCGCTTCCACATTCTTTGGCACAGCGACGGCAGCCGCGGCAGAGCTCTGTATGGATGGCCGGTTTTCCGCTGGCATGCTGCTGCATCTTTCCTGCACGGCTTCCGCATCCCATACCAATGTTCTTCAGAGCACCGCCGAATCCGGTAGCTTCATGGCCTTTAAAATGGGTCAGACTGATAAATACGTCAGCATCCATGATGGCACGGCCGATCTTTGCTTCTTTTACATATTCTCCGCCATTGACAGGTACGGCTACATCATCTGTACCCTTTAAGCCATCACCAATCAGGATCGGACATCCTACAGTCAGTGGTGTAAATCCATTTTCCCAGGCACATTCCAGATGCTCTAAAGCGTTTTTGCGGCTTCCCGGATACATGGTGTTGCAGTCAGTTAAAAAAGGTTTTCCTCCCAGTTCCTTTACAACGTCTGCCACCGCTTTTGCGTAATTCGGACGAAGATAGCTGATGTTTCCCAGTTCTCCGAAATGCATTTTAATGGCTACAAATTTGCCGTCCATATCCAGTTGTTCAATACCGGCTTTTTTGATCAGCTTTTTTAACTTAGCAGGAAGTCCGTCCCCAAAGGCAACGGTGTGGAAATCGGTAAAATAAACTTTTGATGGTTCCATTGTCATACCTCGTAATTGATATTTTTTCTCTTTAGTATAAAGCAAAAAAGGAAGAATGGCAAATATGTTTCTAATATGGTACACTGATTAACAGAGTTTATGTTGCTGGTCATGCAACGCATGAATGGTAACGATTATGTTGTTTGCTGCACACACATGTACAGTAAAGAATTAAATTTACGAAAGGACAGCAGAACATGGGAACATGGAAAACCAGAGGACTTCGGGGATCGACCTTGGAGGATCTGATCAATCATACAAATGACAGTTACAGGGAGAAAAGGCTGGCACTGATACAGAAAATCCCCACACCTATCACACCCATCGAGATCGATAAGGAAAGCCGCCACATCACACTGGCATATTTTGATCAGAAAAGTACAGTGGATTATATCGGGGCGGTACAGGGAATACCGGTATGCTTTGATGCTAAGGAATGTGCGGTAAAAACCTTTCCTCTTCAGAATATCCATCCCCATCAGATCCGGTTTATGGAAGAATTTGAACAGCAGGGGGGTATATCTTTTATTATCATTCATTATACAGCTTTAGATGAAATGTATTATGTTCCTTTTAAGGATGTGAAAAAATTCTGGGACCGCATGGAAACGGGAGGAAGGAAAAGCTTTACTTACGATGAGATCGATAAAAACTGGAAAATACGGTCTCACCGGGATATGTATGTTCATTATTTAGAACCATTAGCCATTGATTTAAATCAGAGAGAAAATAAAAAGGAAGAGTAAAATGGAGCCGGCATAGAAAAAATGAAGCAGCTTTAAAAGATTGAGAAAGACGTTGACAAGGAAGGGGTTAGCCTTTATAATAAGAAACACGTTAATGAATTATCACTCTACCATGATAAAGTATATGATGAACGTGCAGTAAATGGTAGTACCGTACATGCAGCGCATGAAATACGGACAAATAATGAGGTCAAGATAAGGGAGATGTGCCATGACAAAGAAAAACAAGCTGATCCACACTCCAGAGGGAGTCAGGGACATATATAACGGAGAGTGCCGCAGAAAGCTGGCAGTTCAGGAGAAGATACTCCATACATTATATTTGTACGGTTATGAGCATATCCAGACCCCAAGTTTTGAATATGCGGAT
>OHAC01000946.1_pt1 | contig 28420 bp, 22 predicted proteins | sample 1577051 | NCBI WGS metagenome assembly OHAC01 (sample SAMEA3541499, study PRJEB24748) | human gut metagenome | biome: human gut; feature: human-associated habitat; material: faeces | place: China | collected 2012 | reverse complement strand
TATATCAGCCACTCCTACCACCAGAGTGATCTCTTTCTCCCTGGAGAAAGCGCTAAGATTACAATCAAAGGGAGTGAAGCCTCCTATATGGGTGTAAAGATATCTGCCGTTCACCCACACACGGCTGCTGCTGTATACCCCTTCAAAGCGGAGCCAGAGCTGCCGTCCGGCAAAATCCTCCGGAATCGTAACCTTTCTCCGGTAATAATATTCCCGGTTATTTTCGATATCCCAGCCCTGCATGGTCAGAGATCCCGGCACAACCACCGGCTTCCAGCCCTTCTCATCCAGACTGGAAAAATCAAAATCCTGCTTTTCTGCATAGGGGGAAGGCATTTCTTCCACCTCTTCTTCAAAAAACTGCCAGCTTTTCTCCTGGCGGTCAGCCAGACTCACCGTACATTTTTTTACCCCGTATACCTCTGTCGGGAGTGTCGGAAGAAGCGGTGTTTTCCAGATCTTTGTCTCGAAAATATTGTTCTCTCTCTTCATATTGCATTTACCCCTTTCTGTTTTTTATCTGCATCCGGAAGTCTGTGGGAGAAACCCCGATTTTTTTCTTAAACTGGCTGCTGAAATGCTGTAAATTGCTGTAACCAGTATCAGCAGCCACCTCCGAAATCGTTTTTTCACTGTCTTTCAGGAGTCTTTTCGCCCGCTCCATCCGCAGAACAGTGATATACTCCATGGCACTGAAGCCTACTTCCCGGGCAAATACGCGGCGCAGATAGCTGGAACTGACATACTGTTTTCGTGCCAGATCCTCCAACCTGATTTCCCGCAGATAATTCTCATCCAACACATGAAGGACACTTTCTACCAGTTCTGAATACCGGTATCCTCCCTTTTTTTCACTCGCATCTCTGTAACGCAGCAGTAAAAGTTGTAATTTTCGAAACTCCAGCAAGAACAGTCTCTCTCCATATACATCTGTCTGCTCATCATACCTGCACAGCTGCTTTAAAGCTTCTCCGATCTCCTCACAGTCTGTGAACTTATAGCAGGGACGATCCTTTCCCGACAGCATTTCAGCCGTCTGCTCCTCCTCGATAACGCCATCAAATTCAAATTGCCGGATTCTGCATTTCCCGGCGTTTTCCACCAGAAAACCATGTCTGGTACCGGAAGCGATCACGATAGACTCCCCGGTACTTAATGAAATATTGCTATTATCCGTTGTAATCATGCAGCGTCCAGTTACAACATAATCGATCTCAATATGCTTGTGGCTGTGCGCATTGTATATGTAATTTGCCGCAAATTCACTGCTTCCAAGTTTTATACAGGAAATCATTCCTTTACCCCCGTTTCTCTCGCATTATACTCTTTTCCTTTTTCCCTATCTACCAACTTTTGGAACAATCAGAGTGTAATTTATGTTTTTCGAAACCAAAAAGGCGTGTAAAAAATGAAAACTCATCTTTTACACGCCTTTAAAGCACTCAGCCCTCCTCATCATTTTGCGGAGCTGAAACTGCACCTTTCATTTTCCGGTATTCATACGGCGTCATCTTGCAATTTTTCTTAGAAATCCGGACAAAGATGGTCTGACTGTAAATACTCAACCGTGGGTAATAAATGTAACCACTCCAAGGTTATTATCTTCCAGACGCCCCAGGTTTTTCTCCGCATCTCCGTTATCTATCAGTTCGATGCTGTAACGGAACTCACAGTATCCGGAAAGATCCATCTTGAAGTTGGTCTCCCAAGTATTATTCATAATCCAGCTGTAAACCGGGCGGTGATTGTTCTTTTCCTGTCTGTCACAAAGCAAAATGGGATGGGATTCCATTTCTCCCATATAGAGAAGCGCCGTATCCAGCGTGTTGACCAGGAGTGCCTGGTCTCTGGTCTGATAGATCAGTCCTTCATCCGCCATATAATATTCCATATTTGTTCCCGGAAGCTGATCGATTCCCGGACGCATACTTACTCCGCCATTATGAACATAAATTTCGGCATCCGGAAGATTCAGGGACAGCGGAAGATAAAGGCTTTCCACATCTTCATTCAGCGTTTTCGCCACCCGGTAGGTAAATTCGATTCTGGGCAGATCACGGTACATTTTCAGAATCACACTGCTGTGATAGGTTCCTTCCAGCTCAAAAAGCAGTTCCGTCTTCGTAAAGATCGCTCCATGCTCCAGTACCTTTACATCCTTCAGGATCCCCTGATACTGTTTCGCGTGCAGCCCGCGTATGTTGCGGCCCAGACGACTGCGTTCTGCGTAGACTCCCTTTCGGATCTCTGTCCGCTCATAAACAGGGGTGAAAAACGTTTCCAGTCCCGGTTTACAAAGCTCCTGCTGCGTGGTTTTGTTATAAAAAGAACGAATGCCTTCTCCTACCTTCCAGCTGATCCGGAAAAACTTATTTTCCATGCCATAGGGAAGATAACAGCTCTCTGTATCGTAATTGTTCACGATATCCTTGACCCGCTCCGCCCCGATCCAGGCTGTTCGGGTAAAGAGTCTTTCCACCGGTTCCGGCTGTTCCTCATAAGTAAAGATTTTCTCTTCCAGCGGTTCAAACTCCGCAAGGAAGCTCACAAGAACTCCCCTCGGATGGGAAGAGAGCTGTACTGGCAGTACCTCTCCGGTTTTATCATCTGTCAGTTTCACCGCCGGGAGACGGATCGCCTCCACATAAAATTCCACCGGAAGCAGCCGTTTTTCACTGCTCGTGGAAACCGCTTTTACCTTTCCGGAAAGATTATAGTAACGCAGAATATCGCCCATCAGATAGCACTGCTCGCTTTTTCGCATGGCGGCTGCTTCGTGCGCTTTGGAGGCATAACTGTTCTTCCGGAAATCCAGGTTGGTGACCATCGTATCATAGGGATCCGAAATCGTGGCAGAATGGCCCCAGGTGTGTTCTGCATACAGAAGAGAATTGTCTCCGTAGGCCCGAACCAGTTCTTCATTATGAACACCGGTCTTTTTCTCCAGGCGGTCGCAGATACGGGAGAGACGGAGTGCTTCTTTGAAGTGTTTTACCGCATAGGGCGTACTGCCCACGCCATTGCCCCACCAGTCATTCATGCTTCCCTGATAAACCGGCGCATCCTTTACCTTCTCCCGAATCCGTTCATACAGTTCCTGCAGCGTAACCATATGAAGCGTTACATCCTCCCCGTAACAGCGGTTAAATTCCTTCACCGTATCCGCAATCATGGGATTAACCGGTGCATTGTCAGAAAAAACTCCGGAAACACTGGTAATATAAAAATCATAAGGATAGCCATTCTCTTCATATTCTGCAATGCTGTCAGTCAGATTCTCATAGAGCTTTTTGAGATTCTCTTTCTGTTTTTCTTTTTCCGGTCCCTCCAGCGGTTTACAGCTGATGTTTTTTCCCATCACGATTCCAAGTACATTTCCAAGGTTGTAATGTTCTCCGTTCCAGACAAGGAGACGTTTTCCTTCTTTGTTTTCCCAGAAAAACGGGGTCTGATTCTGATAGAGCGGATACATTCCATGATGTGTATGAATATTCATATACAAAAATTCCACACCATTTCGAATCAGTGCATCTCTCTGCCCCAGGGAAATTCCGTTGATATCCGCGCACATCGCTGTCTTCACGGCAACGCCTTCCCTCTGACAAAGTTCCATCATACCTGCCAGTTTCTGATCCAGATACTGACAATCCGTCAGATCGTTAAAGTTCAGATAATTTGCAGAAAGCCCCATATTTCCAAGGCGCACCGTTTCCCAGAAATCTGCCTTTTCTTCCTCGGATGCCCGTTTCAGAAACTCTTCCACGCAGTACCACGTCTCACAGTTCCACTTCAGATCCTTCTGGGCCGTGCCCATTTCCCGGCCTTCCATGATCCACTTTACAACTGTACGGATATTGTGGGCTTGGTTAAAAATCACCTGCTCCTGCAGATCCGTGTATCCCACATCCGTGTGGGAATGATGTACGATGTAGACTTCTTTTATTTTCTGTTCCATTCTCTTTTTTTCCTCCGTGTGATAAAATAAGTCAAGTGATTTCGAAAGGAGTTTTTTTATGGATAAAACCAACCTGATCATTCAGAACCGGCTTCGGGAAGCCACCATCAGTCTGGAACGTGCAAGCCTGCTGCACTGTGATGAAAACTGGAAGTGCGAGTATTCCGTTCCACCCTTTTCCAGCATCGGTCTGATTCTGGAAGGCGAAGGCGTCATTTGCGTCAACCAGAAGCCGATTCATCCGCAAAAAGGCCAGCTCTATCTGCTTCCTTCCAATACCCTGCAGACCTTTTCGACAACCGCTTCCAATCCCTACCATAAATATTTCTGCCATTTTGAAATCACCTGCCAGGACACCGATCTTTTTGAACTGATCCGTCTTCCCCTCTGCGTTGACAGCCGAAATCCCCGGAAGGCAGAAGCTTTATTTCAGGAAATGATCCAGGCCTGCAATGGAAAAGATATTCTTTCTGCCCTGAAAGCCAAACAGACCGTTTTGAATCTCATCTGCTACTACATGGAATGCTGCCCGCCGGAAAGCATCGTTTTGGCTTCTGAAGATTTCGATTCTCCGCTGTCCGATGCCATTCTCTATGTCCAGAACCACCTTTCGGAACAGATCTCGGTTCCTCAGATGGCGCAGGCTGCCGGTTACCATGTCAGCTATTTCACTCAGCTTTTCCAGAGACGGATGGGCATTTCTCCCGGTCAGTTTATCCAGCAGAAAAAAGCGGAAACAGCTGCGCAGCTTCTCACTTCCACAGATCTTCCAATATCTGAAATTGCAGAGTCGCTGGGGTTTATCAGCCCCTTTTACTTCTCCAACTTTTTCAAAAAGCGAACCGGAATGACCCCATCCACTTACCGGAATATCTACCTGAGAACGCACCTGCAATGAGATCTTCTCCACATAAAAAAATCTCCCGTGCTTTCAAGAGTAGCACAGGAGATTTTTTTATTACATGTATTTTCCTTTTCCAAATATATAATTTTATCCGCTGCCATATGGCTGCCTTCTGCTGAAAAACCACTTCCATGAAGAAGCCTGGTGTACGGTCTTCTTCTCATTCCGCAAAATGACACGGAATAAATTTTCTATCAGTCATGTGGTGGCATCGTTGATTGACGCCAACACAGCAGATGGAAATTCAGGCAAGTCTTCAGGCGGCAGCTTAATAATCCTGATTCTCCATATACTTCATATAGTTCACGACCATCAGGGCAATCTTGAAGGTCAGGGCATCATCAAATTTGCGGATATCGAGACCGGTGCTCTTCTGAAGCTTCTCCAGACGGTACACCAGAGTGTTTCGGTGCACATAGAGCTGTCTGGAGGTCTCGGAAACGTTCAGGTTATTCTCGAAGAACTTGTTGATCGTAGTCAGTGTCTCTTCATCCAGAGAGTCCGGAATGTTGTCGCCGAAAACCTCATGCATGAACATCTCACAGAGAGAAATGGGCAGCTGATAGATCAGACGGCCGATCCCAAGGGTATTGTATGCAATGATCCGCTTCTCCGAGTAGAAAATCTTGCCTACATCCAGCGCCATTTTGGCTTCTTTATAAGATTTGGAGACCTGTTTGATCTCGCTTACAATGGTGCCATAGGAGATCCGTACCGTGGCCATGGCCTCGGAGTTCAGCATATCCTTCATCATATTGGCAACCTGCTCCACTTCCTCATAGTCCTCGTCCTCGCGAAGCTCGTGGATCAGGATGATGCTGCGTTCATCCACAGCGGTGATAAAATCTTTGGTGCGGGTGGCAAACAGTGTTTTCAGAAGCTCTCTGGCATTCAGGTCTTTCTCCTGTTTGGTCTCGATCATGTAAACAACCCGGCGTGCTTCCACCTCAATGTGAAGCTTTTTCGCCCGGTTGTAAATATCCACCAGAAGAAGATTATCCAGAAGCAGGTTCTGAATAAAGTTATTTTTGTCAAAACGTTCTTTGTATGCAACGATCAGATTCTGAATCTCACTGACTGCTACTTTTCCGATCATGTAGGTATCTTCGCTGGAACCTCTTGCCACAAGAATGTATTCCACAACCTGATCATCAAAAATCTTGAAAAAATGATATCCCTGGATCACCTGGCTGTCTGCTGCCGAATCATTAAACAGACAAACCATATCCTTGGAAATATCCTCTCCATTAAAGGTAGAAACCACGGTTCTTCCTTCCGGATCAAACACACACAGATCAATTCTGGTTATGGAGCGAAGTTCGTCAATCGCATTCTGTAATACCTGGCTGGAAATCATTGTCCCACTTCCTCTCTTTCATTCACGAAACTTACCGCAGAATCCTGGAATTTTCCCTTTTTGTGCATACTTCAGACTGCTGCACAGGATTGCTGCAATTATCTACAGTATACTAAAACCCTTCCCCCCGCGCAAGTGAAAATTTTGTCAGCTTCGCCTGTTTCACATGGCACATGTTCTCATCTGCCAGCTTGCAAGGGATTTCCCGGAAACTAAAAAGTGCCACCCGGAAAAATCCGGATGGCACTGAAAGTACTTTTATGAATATTAGTTGGTGATAACAAGCTCGGTCTCTTTGTCGAAGACATGAATCTTCTCGGCATCCAGAGCAATTTTAACGGTATCGCCGGTTCTTGCAGTTGTACGCGGATCTACACGGGCAGTTACGTTAGCACCCTCTACATCAAAGTACAGGAATACCTCTGCACCAAGCAGCTCGTATACACGGATGGTGGACTCGATAACAGTATCAGGAGACTTCTTGAGCCAATCCTCAGAATCATGTACATCCTCAGGACGGATACCAAGAATAACGGTCTTTCCGTTGTAGCCGCCGTCGATGAGTTTCTTAGCTTTTGCCGGAGCAAGTTTGATGGAATGGTTGCCTACCTGCAGAGCAACATCGTTGCCGCTTACTTTAACGGTAGCATCCAGGAAGTTCATCTGCGGAGAACCGATGAATCCAGCTACGAACAGGTTGCACGGATTGTTGTAAAGGTTCTGCGGGGAATCTACCTGCTGAACAACACCATCTTTCATAACTACGATTCTGGTACCAAGGGTCATAGCCTCTGTCTGGTCATGAGTAACGTAGATGATGGTTGCGCCCAGTCTCTGATGCAGTTTGGAGATCTCAATACGCATCTGTACACGAAGTTTTGCATCCAGGTTTGACAGCGGCTCATCCATCAGGAATACCTTAGGATCACGAACGATAGCACGTCCCATAGCAACTCGCTGTCTCTGACCACCGGACAGAGCCTTCGGTTTACGATCAAGCAGTTTCTCCAGGTCAAGGATCTTAGCTGCCTCTTTTACCATTTTGTCGATCTGGTCCTTCGGAACTTTTCTCAGTTTCAGACCAAATGCCATGTTATCATATACGGTCATATGCGGATACAGAGCGTAGTTCTGGAATACCATTGCGATATCTCTGTCTTTCGGCTCTACATCGTTTACAACTCTGTCACCGATCTTAAGGGTACCGCTGGTGATCTCCTCAAGACCTGCGATCATACGAAGGGTAGTAGATTTACCACATCCGGAAGGTCCTACAAAGATGATAAACTCTTTATCTTCAATTTCCAGGTTAAAATCTTTTACTGCTTCAAAACCATTCGGGTAAGTTTTGTTGATGTGCTGCAGTGATAAGCTAGCCATTTCTTCATCCTCCTAATTCATAAAAGTAACTTGCAGTTCCTCTCTGTTAGTAACTACAACGTTTACTGACTGAAAATAGTATACTAAATTATGCACTTTCCTTCCATACCCGAAACCACCAAAGTTTGTCCGGCGACCTTGTGAGTTCTGCCAGTCTCATTAAGGAATTTTTAAGTTTCTGGGCAATGTGCCGAAGATTTTTTGTTTTTATATACAATTTAACTAACAAGTATAAATTTTAATACTGCAATAAACAAAAGCGCTCATTTACACTGTCTTCCGTACGGAGACGCTTTAGATACGCCCCTTGTATTTTTCAGTTCCATCCTGTATACTAATACCGCAAATATTGAGAGACGGTAACAGACACCGCAGCACCAGAAGGACTTGATTATGAATTACATCGTTTTTGACCTGGAATGGAACCAGTGCCCCGGAGGAAAAGAAAAAGAGAATAAGAAGCTTCCCTTTGAGATCATTCAGATCGGAGCCGTCAAACTGGACGACCAGTGGGAAGAATGCGGACAGTTTCAGGAAAAGATCCGGCCCAGGGTCTACCACAGCTTCCACCGCCATACCCAGGAAGTCCTGCATATGGATATGAAGGCTTTCCGCAAGGCCCGGCCTTTTTATGAGGTGATTCCTTCCTTTCTGGAATGGTGCGGCCCCATGGAGGACGCCGTTTTCTGTTCCTGGGGTCCTCAGGATCTTCTCGAGCTTCAGCGGAACATGCGCTTTTACCATATAAAAAATCCCTTCCCGTTTCCCCTCTATTACCTGGATATCCAGAAGATTTTCAGTCTCCAGAGGGAGGACGGCCGTTCCCGGAAAAATCTCCAGTCCGTCGTCGATGCCCTGGAGCTTCCCAAGGATCAGCCCTTCCATGAAGCGCTGGGAGACGCCTCCTATACCGCCGGAATCCTTCAGACTCTGGATAAAGAACAGGCCCTCAAATACTTTTCCGTGGACTACTACCGCACGCCCCAGAGCCGGAAGGAAGAGTTTCAAATCCGCTATGAGACCTATCAGAAATTCGTCTCCAAACCTTTCCGCACCAAGACCGATGCCATGCGGGACCGGAAGGTGGCCGCCACCCGCTGCTATATCTGCGGGAAGCCCGCCCGGAAAAAGATCCGCTGGTTCACCGGAAATTCCAAAAATTATTACTGCCTGGCCCGCTGCGAGGAACACGGCTGGCTCAAGGGAAAAAACCGCATGAAAAAAACGGAAAACGGAGATTTTTTCTGCGTAAAGACCTTAAAGCTCGTCTCCGATGCGGAGGCCGAGACCATCATACAGAAAAAAGAAGCCCTGAAACAAAAACAGAAACGCTGCAGAAAAGAGGAATGAGCCTCTGTCCGCAGCGTTTTTTTACATTCGTTTGAAATTTTCCGTCAATTCTTCCATTTCCGTCAGAAGACAATCCACCCTGCCGAAAAAGGCATCGTTTTTTCCCGAGTCTCCCAAGGACTCTCTGATCTCCTCCAGCGTGTTCTCCAAAAGCAGGATCCGCTTCTTCCCATTGTCGTCCTTTCCCAGAAGGAAACGGCTCCGCTGATCGTCCTTTACCGTCCGTTTCGGCTTCTCGCCGATATAGCGGTAGGTGATGGAGGGCGACGCATGATTGAAAAGATTCTGGAGATAAAAAATATCCCCCGTCGCTTTATAGTAATTCCAGGCGAAGGTCTTTCGCATCGTGCTGCTTCCCACAGGCGGCAGCCCCAGCTCCTCTCCCACCCGCTTCATCACCCGGCAGGCGTGTTCCTTGGAAAGAGGCCCATTCGATCCGTTCCTCCCCGGAAAAAGCCAGGCCTTCGGGTCTTTTCCCTCCGTATAAACGAGGATTTCCCGCTGAAGATTCTCAGGGATCTTGAAAATCCGGCGGATAGTTTTCTTTCCGATGTTCAGCTCCAGGACTTCCTTTTCCCAGACATCTTCGTTCCGAAGTCCCAGAATATCCGGCATCTTCAACCCGGTGCCAAGACCGATCTCAAACAAAACGTAATACTTTTCACCGGCCGCTTTCAGGCCATTCTCAAATTTCTGCAGAGTCTCTTTGTCCTTGATCGGTGACACCCAGCTCATAACTCATTTCCTCCTACTTCTGGTCTTCCTCCTGGGACACCGGTTCTTCTTCCACATGCATTTCTCTGGCCTCTTCCACGGCCTGCTGCCGTTCCAGACGGTCTTTTTCGATCTCTGCCCGGAGCTCTGCCTCGATCTCGCTCACGGGCTTGCTGTCGATGCTCTTCTCAATACGAATTCGTTCTTCCCGCTCTTTTTTCCGCTGCTTTCGGATCTTCTGGGCTTTGGAATTTCTGGCCCAGGCGATTCCCAGGATCGGAATAAGGATAAGCAGGAGGATCAGTCCCACAACTGCCGCCATGATGTCATGCTCGTTGATCCAGTCGATGAGCCAGAGGATCTTATCTTTCAGCCAGGTAAACTTCTCCGGAAGAGTCCTGAAAAATTCTCCGATGGCTTTTCCGGCAGTTTTTCCAAAGGCCGTTGTCTTTCTCACAGCCATCTGGACCATGCCTTTGACACCGGGCTCGGTCTCCTCGATGATCTCCGTGTAATTCACGGGAACCGTACTGGGGGTGGGCACATCGAAGGAAAAGGAATTGTAGGAAAGGGAGGTGTTTCCCACCTGCCAGCCATTATAGCTGTAAATCAATCCGCCGGAACCGTTGCCCTTTCGCTCCACAGCGGAAGCCTCCGCCGTCTTCGGAATTGTCACCGTCACTTCGCTCGGACCGCTCACCAGAGTTTCATCCATCGCCCCCGTACGAAGAGCTGAAAGCTCGCCTAAGTTGTCCATTCCGATGAGTTGGGACCGGGTCACGGTGCTCTCGTTGGCAGGTACGGTCACATTCTGGAAGTTTTCAAAGGCATAATCCAGCATGGCGTGGCTCTCACTGTAAGCCTTGTCTTTTCCATTTACATGAAGCTCCACACAGATCAGCGTGCGGCCATCCTTCTTTGCATAGCTTACAAGCGTATTCAGGGCATCGCTCGTAAAACCGGTCTTTCCTCCAAAACAGCCTTCGTAATAATACTCGGCATCCTTCTGGATCATCTGGTTGTGATTATACCAGTAGCGCTCCTCATCCACCTTGTTGGTCTTCGGACAGGTATAATTGGTTGTTCCGGCAATCTTCTGGAAGGTCGGATGCTTCAGGGCCGCCTGCGTGATCAGTGCCATATCTCTCGCACAGGTATAATGCTCTTCGTTCTGAAGTCCATGCGGATTCGTAAAATGCGTGTTGACACAGCCAAGCTCCGCTGCTTTCGCATTCATCAGATCCGCAAAGCCACTGATACTGCCGCCGACTGTTTCCGCAATACCGTTTGCAACATCGTTTGCAGATTCCAGCATCAGTCCGTAGAGCGCCCGGCGCATGCTTAAGACTTCACCTACCTGGATGCCTACATGGCTGCTGCCTTCCTCCAGATTATAAACTGCGTTTTCTGAAAATCGGATCTTACTGTCCAGCTTCCCGCTTTCGATCGCTACCAGTGCCGTCATGATCTTGGTAATACTGGCCGGGTACTCTTTCCTGTCCATATTTTTGCTGTACAGAAAAGCCCCTGTATCCGCATCCATGACGACTGCGGCTTCCGCTTCGATCTGCGGACCCTGCGGCCAGCCGGAGATCTCATTGGATTCCACAGTCCAGTAATAGGATTCCGGGATGTACTCGGTCTCTTCTCCACTGTCCTCTGCTGTATCCTCCCCCGTATCGTCATAAGTTTCCGTATATTCTGAATCTTCCGCTGCAAGGGACGGGCACACCGGCACAGCCGCGGAAAGAATCAGGGCTGCCGCCAGCGTGCGGATCAGCCATAGTTTTTTCTTCCTCATTCTTCTTTCTCCATGTTCTGCGGCTCCGCACGTCAAAAGACGTCCGGAAAACCGCATCGCCAGTTTCTGTTTCTCTCGCATCATTATATTATAGAGGTTCTTTTTTTTCAAGGACTGATTCTCTGCCGTCAGGCTCACATAAAAAAGACAGCCTCAACGATTCCAGAAGCCTTTCTCCATGAGAAAATTTTCTGAAAACCCTGAAACTGTCTTATGATCACCTGGCGTTACTTACGATCTTATAATAAATCCTTGCTGTGATGGTATAGACAAGGAAATAGACCAGAGCAAAAACGGCTACCGTAAGACCGATGCACAGGCTGAAAAGTTTTATATTGTAGGCTGAAAACAGTGCCATCATCTTCACCAGAACTTTGAAGGCCATCGCCATATGAAGGCCTGCTGCCCCAAGAGGCAGGAAAAACACCAGCAGCACCTGCGTCCGGATGGTTTTTTTCACCTCAGCCTGGCTAAGGCCAATGTCCTGCATGATGACAAAGCGTTTCCGATCATCGTAGCCTTCCGTTACCTGTTTATAATAAATGATGAGTACGGTTGCCAGAAGAAAGATCATACCAAGGAAAAAGCCGATAAAGAGAATTGTTCCATACTCCTGAAAGAGATATTCTTCTTCCTCCGTCCGGTTCTGGAACGTGGAAATATAGGCCCACTCCGACGCTTTCTCTGTTTCCCAGGAACTGCGGAGCTTCTCCTGAAACTCTTCTGCCGGTTCCTGCTTACCGGAAATATCAAAGTAGCAGTTCCAGCCCAGGAAGTACGCTGCACCCGGACCTTCTCCCTCCTCAAGACCATAATATGTTTTAAAATTCTTCCCGAGACTTTCCGTCAGCTTTTCCATTTCCTCTATTCCCGGAAGGAGCACCTGCACCCGTTTTTTTATTCCGCTGTACCAGCTGGCAACGGCAGTTTCCACAGGCTCCTCCAGCCGTTTTCCCTTTATGGAATAGTCCCCGAAAAGCAGTGTTTCTCCCGGTATCAGTCCCTCTTCCGACTCATAGAAGGCTGCCACGTCATCCGGAAGCTCTGTTTTCTTCCCGGTATTCGCTTCATAATCCTCCCGGAGCAGGTACTGGACGTACACCAGGTTTTCGTAATCGTTCGTATCTGCCAGGTCGCCCATTTCTGCCTCATAACCATCTTTTCCCTTTCGGTATACCATATTGCATCTGGTATAAGACAGCATATTTTCTACTCCGGAGCCGTTCTCTTCCATCTGTGCCTTTATAAACTTCTTCATATCCGAGGTTGTATCCTGATATGTTTCCGGCTTCAGGCTTTCCACATAATAACGCATCTGCAGGAAATATTCTCTCGGGTATTCTTCCCGGACCCCTTCACTCACACCGTTGAAAATACAAAGGCTCGCCCCGATGGTGACCATGACCATCGTGGAAAGGATGCAGATCCCGGCCAGTCCTGCCGCGTTCTGCTTCATCCGGTAAAGCATGCCGGAAACAGAAATAAAACTGGATGGACGGTAATAAAAACGCTCCCTCTTTTTCATCCATTTCAGCAGTGCAATGCTTCCTGCCATAAAAAGTCCATAGGTACCGATGATGACCAGAAGAGCCGCTGCAAAAAACCACAGCATGGCTTCCATGGGACTTTCTACTTTCTGTGCGATCACATACCCGCCGGTCAGAGCCGCCACACCGATCAGGGCTGCCAGACCATGAACCTTCGGTTCCCGCTCTCCCTGGCTCTCACTTCTGAGAAGCTCGACCGGTCTGGTCCGGATGACAGCGACGATATCATACAAAAGCACCAGACAAAACAAAATGCCAAACAGGCTCAGAGTCTCTGTTACGGCTCCTCGCGGGATCACCATCGTAAGATCTGCCTCCATCCGGATCATTTTATAAAAGATCAGGAAAAACAGCTGAGAAAACAAAGCTCCTCCGGAAATCCCAAAAAACAGGCTGAAAACAGCTACCAGAAGGATCTCAACGCTCATCAGTCTGGCCAGATGACGTTTTTCCATTCCGAGAACATTGTAGAGGCCAAATTCCTTTTTTCTCTGTTTCATAACGAAACTGTTCACATAGAAAAGAATGACCAGAGAAAAAATACCTGTTATCGGTGTGCTGATCCTCAAAAGAGAGCCCATCATTCTTTTCCCTTTCATCCCGGAAATATCCACCATATCACAGAGAGAACCCTGAATGTAAAAAAGTGCCGTCATGACAGAAGCCGCCAGAAGATACGGAAGATAGATATTCCTGTTTTTCCGGATATTTCCCCAGGCCATTTTCAGATAGAAGCCCTTATTCATGACTGTTTCCTCCTGTTGTGAGCAGTGTCAGTGTATCTGAGATCTTCTGATACATCGCCTCTCTTTGAAGTTCACCACGATAGATCTGATGAAACACAGTGCCGTCTTTGATAAAAAGTACCCGGCCTGCATGACTGGCCGCCTTGATGCTGTGCGTCACCATAAGAATCGTCTGCCCCTTCCGGTTGATCTCTTCAAAAACAGCCAGAAGACTGTCTGTAGAACGGGAATCCAGCGCCCCTGTCGGTTCATCTGCGAGGATCAGATCCGGCTTCGTGATAAGAGCTCTGGCCACCGCTGCCCTCTGTTTCTGGCCACCGGAAACCTCATAGGGATATTTTTCCAGGATCCCGGCGATCCCAAGCATCTCTGCCAGAGGCGTCAGTCTCTTTTTCATCTCCGCCACCGGCGTTTTTGCAAGCACCAGCGGAAGAAAAATATTGTCTTTTATGGAAAAGGTATCCAGAAGGTTAAAATCCTGGAAAACAAAGCCAAGCTTTTCCCGCCTCCAGGCAGCAAGCCTGGATTCCGGGATTGCCGAAAGCCTGGTCCCGTTCAAAAGAACCTCTCCGCTGCTTGGTCTGTCCAGCGATGCCAGAATGTTAAGGAGTGTGGTTTTTCCGGAACCGGATTCTCCCATGATCGCCACATACTCTCCCTTTTCCACGGAAAAATTCACATCGGTAAGCGCCTGTACCCTGGCGCCTCCCAGACGGGTCGTATATATTTTTTTCAGATGATGTACTTCCAGAACTGCCATTGAAATGCCTCCTAATATGATGATCTTGTTTTTTGCCCGCAGCTGCTGCCTGCGGATTGCTCACTGCAAATATAGTATAAAAAAAGAAGAAATGCTCTGCCATGGTTTTTGCTTACATTTCTTCTTCCATTTCTTACATCTGCGTAAGAAAAGCCTTTGCCAATGTCCGGCATCCAGCCTCTTTTCACTCTGCCTCCAGTTCTGTCCTCCGAAGATCCAGAAACACCTCCGTTCCCTCTCCCAGAACGGAGCGGATCTCCATTTTGTTTCCCAGCATCTCCATCACCTGCTTCACCAGTGCCAGACCAACCCCAGTGGAACGCTTGTCCAGGCGGCCGTTGTAGCCCGTATAGCCCCATTCAAAAATCCTCGGAAGATCCTCCGGGCGGATTCCGATCCCCGTATCGCGGAGCACGAGCAGCCCATTCTCTTTCCCGATCCGGACACTGCCGCCCTCCTTTGTATATTTGGAAGCATTGGTCAAAAGCTGTTCCAGCACAAAGACCAGCCATTTTTCATCAGTCAGCACCTCACCCGACAGATCACCTGCTGAAAACGAGATATGCTTGTGTATCAGAAGCGGGCTGACCTTTTTCACTGCCTGCATCACTACCGGCCGGAGTTCATACCTCTGGATCACCAGATCATTGCCGTCTCCTTCCATCCGCTGATAAGAAAGTGCCATCTCCACATACTGACTGGTTTTCAGAAGCTCCCTCTTCAGTGCCCGGACATCTGCCGGTTCCTCCTGAAGCAAAAGTTCCATCGCTGCAATGGGCGTTTTGATCTGATGGCTCCAGCGCGTATAGTATTCCCTGGACCGTACAAGCTTCTCCCTGCTTTCTTTCTGCTCTCTCTGACAACGTTTTTCCTGATCCTGGATGATTTCCTGATAGATTTTCTCCAATGGTGTCTCCGCTTTCGGAAGATCTGCGGTTTCAAGAGACTGTTCTGCCTGCCTTTTCAGGATCAGCAGCTGCCGTCTTTTCCTTTCCCATCTGAAAAATCCTGCCATCAGAAATCCCAGTGTCACAACTGCTGTCACCAGGCAGGTATAACCGGCCGGTCCCCAGGGCAGCCCGTAAAGACCATAGATCAGGCAGAGAACCCCTTCAAAAAACAGGAGAAAAAAGAGAAGCTGGCGTTTCTCTCTTAAAAAATCACACAGTTCTTTCATATATCAGATAACCCACACCTTTTCTAGTAGAAATCAGTTCTTCCACTCCGATCTGCTTCAGTCTCTGCCGAAGCCTGGCAACATTTACCGTCAGAGTGTTTTCATCAATAAATTCCTCCGTATCCCAGAGTGCCTGGATCAGGTCTTCTCTCGGCACCACATTTCCTTTTTTCCTCATGAGGATTTCCAGAATTTTATATTCGTTTCTGGAAAGTTCCAGTTTTTCTTCCCCGAAGGAAACCACTCCATCCCCAAGGTTCAGGGTGACTCCCCGACAGTTCAACGTATTCAGATCTCTTCCAAAATCGTACGTTCTCCTTATAATAGCCTGGATCTTTGCCAGCACCACTTCAAACTTAAAGGGTTTGGCAATAAAATCATCTGCTCCCATATTGATGGCCATGATAAGATTCATATCGTCCGATGCCGAAGAAAGAAAAAGCACCGGTACCCGGCTGATCTTCCGGATCTCCGTACACCAGTAATAGCCATTGAAAAAAGGGAGCGACAGATCCATCAGCACCAGCTGGGGCTGAAATTCCCGAAATTCTTCCATCACCCGGTCAAAATCCTGCACAGCCCGGACAAGATATCCCCATTTTTCCAGCTGACGGGACAAGATATCCACAATGGTGGCATCGTCTTCCACAAGCATGATCCGATACATATCATTTACCTCCTCTTGATCTGACACCATTCTATCATCTTTTTTCAGATTTGGTATCTTTTTCTGAAAAGGACGAAAGCGTTCATACTGGTATGGTCATTTTTTTCAGAATTGGCTATTTAAATCCATCCACTTACAGTATAAGATAGCGATAACATTCCAGTAGATGGAAAACAAAGAAAAGAGGAGAAGCTTATGAACAGTAAATCACACGATCAAATCCAGAAATTAGCCCTGACGGCACTTTTCGCCGCTCTGTGCTATGTTATCTTTACCTTCCTGCAGATCAAGATCCCTATGCCCGGCGGAGATGCCACTTCCCTGCATCTTGGAAATGCCTTCTGCGTTCTGGCCGCACTGCTTCTCGGAGGCGGTTACGGCGGACTGGCCGGAGCTGTCGGCATGACGATCGCCGACCTGATGGACCCGGTTTATATCACCGGAGCTCCCAAGACGTTTGTCCTGAAGTTCTGCATCGGTCTGATCACCGGTCTGGTTGCCCACAAGATTGCTCACATTAGTGAGAGCACGGACAAAAAATACATCTTCAAATGGAGCCTGATCTCCTCCATCGCAGGTCTTGGCTTCAATGTCATCTTCGATCCGCTGGTTGGTTACTTCTACAAACAGTACATCTTAGGCCAGCCCCAGGAGATGGCTTCCGTCCTTGCCAAATGGAGCACCGCTACTACTTTTGTAAATGCCGTTGCTTCCACCATCCTGGTCGTTATCCTTTATAATGCCCTTCTTCCGGCGCTTAAAAAATCCGGACTGAAAATTTCCAATCCGACATGGTGATGTGAAGCGGCTAAAAAACACCCTGCAGATTCAATCTACAGGGTGTTTTTTAGTCTATTTTAACCAGATTTTCTTACAATCTTTTTCTGTGTTCTCCTTTCGATAAACTGCCTGGATATCTCCTGTTCCCCAGGATATATGGAGCATTTCTCCGTTCCCGTCAGAGCAGTTTCTCTCACCTTTTTCTCCTGCTACCCAGATGCAAAGTTCTGTCTCCTGGATGTTCCAACTTCTTTCGCCCGGTTTTCCATTCTTTGGAAGCTCCAGTGCGAACATTCCTCCCTCTTTTAAAAAGACTGGAATCCCATGTTCTTTTACCGGCAGCACATAGAAGGTGGAACCCTCATAAAACACTTCTTTTTCCTCCTGAGCCTTCCCAAAAAGAACGGATGAAACCGGATACCATTTGCCTTTCGGAAGATAAACAGTGATTTCCTTCATCCCTTCTTCTACCACAGGACAAATCAAAAGATCGCCTAACAGAAATTCCCGTTCAAAACATTTATTGTATGGTTCTTCCTGATAATCCAGGCAAAGATGCCGGGCCATGGGAAGTCCTTCCCTGGCACTTCGCTCCGCCTCCCAAGCAAGATAAGGTAGAAAATTCATTCGGAGATTGTGAAGCTTTCTGATATTTCCCAAAAACTCCTCATCCCCGTAAATGCGTGCCAGATTCCAGGGACTTCTGTCGTTAATGCCTCCCGCTGAAGGCATCAGTTCCGCAAATTGCCCTCCCACCGGCTCTGAATGCCACTGCATTACCGGCATAAATAAAGCCAGTTGTGTTGCCCGTTCATAAAGTTCCGCCGTCGGAAGCGGTCCTGCAAAACCTCCAATATCAAAGCTCCAGTAGATGATTCCCGAAAGTCCCGCCGAAAGTCCGGCAGATAACACACCACGAAGTTCTGACCATTCAGACTGCTGGTCTCCGGCCCATTGGATTGGGAACCGCTGCTGTCCTGTGTAACCAGCCCTTGAAAAAAGTACTCTTTCCGGTCCGACAAATTCCTCATATGCCCGAATATAATCCTCCGCAAAGGCATTTCTCAGTTCTTTTCCTGTACGACCATCCTCAACCGCCGCCTCATCTGTCAGAACAAATTCTCCTCCATCCGTTTTAAAACCGTCCACACCCATATCTAAAAGATACTGCCGTTTGGAAAACCACCAATCCCGAGTTTCCTTCTTCGAAAAATCCGGGAGAAGAGAACCGCTAAACCAGTGTTCTTCCGGAATCCTATAGAGACTTCCATCCTGATTTTTCACACAGAGATCTCTTTTTACTGCATACTCGATATCTTCTTTCAGTACCGGATGAGACTTTCCTTTCTCCATCTTTTTCAGCACCGGAATCTGCCAGAGAACCGTGTGGATTCCTTTTTCTTTTAGTGTTTGTATCATTTTCTCTGGATGAGGCCATTCCCCATGTTCATTGAACCGATAAAAAGTCGCCTCATCACTCCAGGCCTCTACCACCAACACGCTCCCCGGAAACTCCAGTTTTTCTGCCTCTTCCACCTGTTCCAGAACTTCTTTTTCCGTATGCCAACGATTTGCGGACATCCAGATTCCAAGGCTCCACCGTGGAATCCGCCGAACTGCTCCGGTTCTTGTTATATATTCCTGAAGCATCTCCGTGATACTCCCTGTCAACAGAAAGCCTTTGGGATATTTTCCCTCGTGATCTTTCCTCAAAGTTATAGATATTTCCTCTTCAAACGCATAATCGACCACAGTTTTCGTATCTGTAAAGAACCCAAAGCCTGCATCTGTCATAAAAAACTGTACCGGACAATAACTGATTTCTCCCTGATGACAGAACTTCTCTATAACTTCTCCATGTACCCGTTTTCCTTTCTGATTCACTCCGTTAAACCGTTCGCCCAGGCCATAAACGGCGTTGTAATTTTTTTTCAGCTTCAAAACCGCCTCTTCCTCTTTTTGAAAACTTCCGCAAAGGCCTGCCTGTTTCAGTGCATCGCCTATCGTTTCTTCTTTTTCAAAATCCAGTTCCAAACTCATCTCGAATCCTCCCTGTAGAAAAATGCCGCAACCATTTTTTCAGTGGCTGCGGCATTTCATTGCCAGTGCTTATTCCGCTGTGTAACGCTCATAAGCGTCTGTATAGATCTGAACCAGCTGTTCCAGTCCCATCGTATTCAGCTGCTCAATATAAGCATCCCACTCTTCATCAATTCCACCTTCCGTAACCCATTTGGCTCTGGTGGTTTCAACATATTTATCAATATCGGTTGTCAGCGTCGGAAGCTCTTCATTTTCTTCTGCAGTAAACATTACATTCGGATACGGAAGTGTGATCGTATCGTCTGCAATCTTACTGATCTCTGCTTTCATACCGTCACCTGTGTTGGTAGAAAGCTTGATTTTTGACTCGAAATCCTTACTGACATATTTCGGTCCGAAATCACGAAGACTGGAATCCCAGTACCAGGAATCTGCACTGGTTCCCTCTGGCGGATCATTTAAAGTATAAGTTCCGTCGTCATGTTTTTCGATTACGGTTCCGATTGGTCCCCAGAAGTTCTGAATACTGGCTTCACCTGTGTAAAACTCATCCAGCCATCTTGCTGCAATTTCCGGATGCTCACAGTAGGTGGTGATCATTGCCTCATTTCTGGAAAGAGAAGCTACACCATTTGCATCTCCGCCTGTGTATGCCTTTCCATCCGGACCTTTGATAGGTGGGATCTCAATATATTCATCGGTCCATTTTCCGAAGTTTGCCTCATGAGTCCAGGCATACTCAAAACCTACTTTGGATACGTTCGGATCCTGCCTTTTTGCCGTCAGCATAGTATCGTCCTGAGTGAAGGCTTCCGCATCAATGATACCCTCCTGATACAGCTTATTCAGCCATTTCAGACCTTCTTTATATTGTTCGGTAACCGGATAATAACTCAGTGTTCCATCCTCTGCCACAAGCATCTTCTTTTCATTGATGTCCGTAATACCAAAAGGATTTAAAAGATCCATACTAAGTCCCTTTGCCCCGGAAATCGGAATCTCATCATTTGGATCTCCGTTTCCATTTGCATCCTGCTCCTTAAATGCTTTCAAAACATTATAAAGATCATCCAGAGTTTCAGGAACTTCCAGTCCCAGGTTGTCCAGCCATTTTTTATTGATAATGGGCTGATTACAGGATTTCGGTCTCAAAGGAAGATTTTTCGTAAAAGAATACATCTTCCCATCCGGAAAAGTAGCCATCTTTTTCAGTTCCGGTATCTCTTCCAGTGCTTTTTTATAATTTGGCATATACTGATCGATCAGGTCATCCAATGGTTGGAACATTTCCATATTATTCATAATATCCGAATCATTAAATGTACGGAAACCCATGATAATATCTGGAAGTTCTCCACTGGCCAGCATGATGCCCTTCTGCTCGCTCCAGTCGTTCAGAGACTGTACCTGCCACTCGATATGCACGTTGCTGTTTTCTTCCAGATCTGTCAGAAACTTATTGGCAGTAAAACTGTCGCCCATGTTTCCCCAACGGGTCGTCAGTACCGTCAATGTCACCGGCTCATCTGTGATCGGCAGACCACTCTCATGAAACCCCTCATCAGCAGATGCTCCTACTACCAGAGAAGCAATCATTCCTGCTGCCAGCACCATGCTCACTGCACGTTTCGTTCTCTTCTTCATCTTCATTTCCTCCATTTCTTTTTGGGTTTTATGCATGAAAACACCTTTGTGTTTTACAATCCTCAGCCTTTTACCGCTCCGATCATAACGCCCTGGTTAAAATACTTCTGTACAAAAGGATATACGCACATGATGGGCACCGTTGAAACAATGATAACGGAATATCTCATGAGATTGGAAAGACGTAAAGCCACCTGCATGGCTTCGCCGCTTCCCAGAGACATCTGCATATTGTTTGTGATCAGAATATTTCTCAAGATCAGCTGCAATGGATACAGGCCGGAGTCTTTCAGATAGATCAAAGCATTAAAGTAAGAGTTCCACAAACCAACTGCTGTCCAAAGACCGATGACTGCCAGAATTGCCTTTGACAAGGGCAACACGATCTGGGCAAAATAACGAAGATTTCCGCAACCATCAATCCTTGCGGCATCATAAAGATCCATCGGGATACTGTTCTGAAAAAAAGTCCTGGCCACGATCATGTTATAGACCGACACGGAAAAAGGAAGCACCATTACCCAAAATGTGTTGTAAAGATGAAAGTCCTGCACTGTCAGAAACGTGGGAATCAGGCCGCCATTAAAAAACATTGTGAATACAAAAAGGAGATTCAAAAAACCTCTGCCCACAAGATCTCTTCTTGAGAGCGCATAAGCTGCCGTAATGTTTACAAACAGACCAATCGCTGTGCCGACCAGTGTATAAAGGATCGTATTGAGATATCCGGTCCAGATTTCGCCGTGCTTGAACAGTTCTTTGTACCCATCCAGGGTCAGTCCTTTGGGAAGCAGCCATACCTGTCCTCCCGCAACTGCAGCCGGATCGGAAAAAGAAGCAATAACAACGAAATAAAGCGGATAAATGACGATTATCAGCATCAGCGCGGATAAAAGATAGATCACCGTCTGAAAAATTTTATCCTGACGTGAGACTTTCACTTTTGATTTTCTTTTACTTTCCGTACTCATTTTTCCCGCCCTTCCTTTACCAAAGACTGTTATCGCTTACTTTTTTCGAAATCTGATTAACCAGAATAAGTAAAATAAAATTGATCACCGTACTGAAAAGATTGATCGCCGCCGAGTAACTGTATTGCACGTTAATAATACCGATTTTATACACATAAGTAGAAATCACTTCGCTTGCCGTCAGATTCAGGTCATTTTGCATCAAGTATACTTTCTCAAAGCCCAGACTCATAAGACTTCCAAACCTCATGATCAGCATGATTACCGCCGTGGGAACCAACATCGGAATATCTACATATTTAATTTTCTGAAGATTAGTTGCTCCGTCCACAGTAGCCGCTTCATATAAGCTAGGATCCACGGAAGACAAAGCTGCTATATAAATGATACTGTCCCAGCCCACATGTTGCCAGACATCAGACCAGACATAGAGATGTTTAAATGCGGAGGGCTGACCTAGGAAATTCGGTGCTTCAATTCCAAGCATTCCGCAGACGGCACCGAGAAGCCCGCTTCCAGGAGAAAGGAGCAGAGTCAGCAGACCTACCATGACTACTGTTGATATAAAATGAGGCATATACGTTACGGTCTGAAAAATTTTGCGGTAAGTTCTGTTCTTCAGTTGGTTGATACCCAATGCCAGAATGATCGGAAGCGGAAACATCACAAGCATACTATATAGCGTGATTACCAGCGTATTCCGAATGGTTGTCTTAAACTGAAAAGAATCAAAAAACTTTTTAAAATATTTATACCATGGATCCGCCCAGGCACTTCCCAGGATTCCTTTTACCGGTTTGTATTCCTTAAAAGCAATCAGGACACCGTACATCGGCTTATAAGTAAAACAGATCAGCAATGTCAATGCCGGAAGAAGCAAAAGGTATAATCCCCAGTTTCTTGCTATACGCCTCCATAAGTTTCCTTTCGCTCTTATTCTCTCATCTTTCTTCTTCATTTCTCTGCCTCCACTCATTTAGGTTAGCATTAACATTTTATTACTTGTGTATTTTGCTTTTGATGCAGTTTTCCATACAATACAAACACTTTTTTTATTGTAAACAGTTCGATATATCTTTCTATTTTGATTTTTAGATTAATACTATCCGTCATTTAACGGTTTATTATTATGTTATCGTTATCCCTTTCATGTTTTTACTGTATCACTTTCCGTCATTTTAGTCAATATACTTTTTTATTTTTTTGTTTTCTAGAGCATTTTAACTATCTTAAATTTATTTACAGATGATTTTTTTCAGATTTTGAGAATTATAGATTGAAATGTCGCATTTTAGAGGCTATAATGAAAGTAATAACAGCCATGAAATGTTATGTGTAACATTAAAAAACATTTTTCATCACCATCGGTGAGCTACAAAGCACATTACATGTTTCATAGCACAGAATTCTCTATTTTGCAAACGGAGGTACTTCACCTATGGTCACACTAAAAGATATTGCCGCCCAGGCTGGAGTCAGCGTCATGACCGTTTCCAGAGTGGTCAATGGCCATCAGTCAAAGGTTTCTGAAGACACGCGGAACCGCATTTTATCCATCATAAAAGAAACCGGGTATGTCCCAAATTATTCCGCCCGCAGTCTTTCCTCTAACAGTTCCCATATCATTGCTATTATCATCCGTGGAGAAGGCAGAAAGCTCACAGATGTATATAACTCAACCATGCTTGGAAGCATGATTAGTTATATACAGGAGCATGGTTATTTTGTCATGACTCACTATGTAAACGATTATCGTGAAATTTCAAAGCTTCTTCATGTCTGGAATGCAGAGGGGGCCATTTTACTGGGCGTCTTTGACGAAAACATCCAGGAAGTCAAAGAGGATAATCGAATTCCCATTGTTTTCACAGACAGCTACTCATCCCTTCGTCAGATTACAAATATCGGCATCGACGATTATAAGGGTGGTTGTCTCGCTGCAGAACATTTTATTCAAAACGGGCACACAGATATGGCTTTCATCGGAACAGAAACCGCACACAGCGGCGTATGCCAGAATCGTCTGAAAGGTTTTCAGGACACTATTGAAAAATATAATCTGAGGCTTTCTGCCGAACATATTCTGGACTGTAATAACGCAAAGGATCTGAGCGAAAAAATCCTTTCCTTCTCTTCCCCTGTAACAGCCGTTTTCTGCAATTCTGACAATATTGCCATTGACCTGATGGACCGATTATCGCAGAAAGGCTTTCAGATCCCGGATACTTATTCCATCATCGGCTTTGACAACTTCCCACTGGGCTACTATGTCACCCCGAAGCTTACCACCATCGCCCAGGATATTGATCAGAAAGCCCTGTTCGCCGTCAAAACCCTGTTCCATCACATTGCCGATTCGACTGCTCCATCTGAGAATATTATTCTGGATGTAAAACTAATTTCACGAAATTCGGTGAAAAACCGGAGATCAAATTAACCGCCCTATAAAAACTTCCCGGACGAATAAGATATCAAACCTTATTCGTCCGGGAAGTTTTACTTTGTTATTTTTTCGATATTCCACATTGCTTCCAAAAGTTTTCTGGAATCATTTACAGATGAAATTACATCATGCCAGTTCATTGTGCTGATTGCATTCATGTATTCCTGAGAAACTTCACGGTTAGGAATCGATGCCGTATTTACAAGAACGCTTTCACCCGCCAGCATTCAGACTACTGCATCTTTCAAGCCATCCATATTCATTTGAATATATATTTTCAGCGCTTCATATGTTTCCGTCTGATTGGATCATAAAAATTTTTATACGGTCTTGGATATCCCTTTGGCAAGGATAAAAAGCCACAAAAATAGCCGCCCAAGCCCAAGAAACTAAGCGGCAATTTTTGCAAAACCATCAAATTAAAAGGCTGACCACAAATCAGTCAGCCTTTTACAGAACCTACCATTACACCTTTTACAAAATATTTCTGTACAAACGGGTATGCCACCAGGATGGGCAGCGTTGTGATTACGATGGTTGCGGCACGGATGGCCTGGGATGGTGGTACCACATCCAGGGAGTTGTATGCTTCTGCGCCCAGGTCTCCGATACTGGAAGCCGCCGTGATGATATTTCGGAGGATGTTCTGCATGGGGAGCAGAGCCGTGGTGTTGATGTAGAGCATGGCATCAAACCAGGCGTTCCAGTGGCTTACTGCATAGAAAAGGCCGATCGTTGCGATGGAAGCTTTGGAAAGCGGAAGCACAATCTTTACCAGGACCTGTGCATCATTTGCTCCATCGATAACAGCCGCCTCCTCCAGGCTCTTGGGAATCCCGTAGAAGAAATTTCTCATGATCAGAAGGTTCCAGGTATTGATCAAGCAGGGAAGAACCATAGCCCAGCGGGAATCAATAAGGCCTACACCTTTGACCAGGATGAATGTCGGAATCATTCCACCGGAAAACAACATGGTAAAAAATACAAAGCCTGTCAGAAAAGTCCTTCCTTTTAAACCTTCTCTGGAAAGTCCGTAGGACAGTGTGATCGTAAAGACCAGGTTCAGCGCAGTTCCGATCACCACGCGGAACAGGGTGTTTCCATAAGCTCTCGCGATATTTTTTCCACTGGCGAGGAGCATTTTGTAAGCGGAAAAATCAAATTTTTCAGGAATGATGATAAACGTTCCTCTTCTGGCGATCTCCGCCTCACTCACAAAAGAAGTCATAACTACGGTAAATACCGGAACGATGACCAGTACCATGAACAGGCACATCACGATCACATCTACGATCTGAAAAATTGTTTCCCCTGATAATTTTTTCTTTTTCACCAGATGCCCTCCTGTCCTAATTTTTTCGTGATCTTATTTGTTCCGAGAACAAGAATCAGAGAAATCACGGAGGTAAACAGATTTACCGCTGTCGCAAAGGAGTAATTCTGATTTACCACGCCTTCCCGGTATACATAAGTGCTGATAACGTCCGCTGTGGAGTAAACCTGCGGAGAATAGAGAAGCAGGACTTTTTCATAGCCCAGATTCAGGATATTTCCCACTTTGAGGATCAGCATGATTGTGATAACCGGCATGATTCCCGGAATCGTTATATGCCACATTCTCTTGAGAACGCCTGCACCGTCCACCATGGCAGCCTCATAGAGCTCCTGGTCGATGGCGGCCATCGCTGCGATAAATACGATGCTGTCCCAGCCGACGCTCTGCCAGACTTCTGAAACTGTGTAAATTGTCCGGAAATATTCCGGCATTCCGAGAAACGGCATCGCCTCTCCGCCGAAAAATTTCACAATCGCATTGACCAGCCCACCGTCCACAGACACCAGGGTTCGGATCATTCCGCAGACGATAACAGTGGAAAGGAAATGCGGCAGATAAGATACAGTCTGAACCGTTTTCTGGAAAATTTTACATTTCAGTTCATTGATAAAAAGTGCCAGAATAATGGCTATCGGAAAGCTCCATACCAGAGTGTAAATACTCAGCAGGAGAGTATTTTTCATCAGTCGTAAGAAATAAGGGGACTGGAAAAATTTAATGAAATGTTTGAATCCTACCCAGTTTGAAGTAAAGATTCCTTCGATTCCCCAGAACGGTTTATAGTCTTCAAAAGCAATAACAATTCCCAGCATGGGAAAATAGCGGAATACCAGATACCAGATCAGGCCTGGCAGCATTAACAGATAAATAAAACGGTCTTTCTTCAGGTAATAAAACAAGTTTTTCTTTTTTTTCATATCAGGTCTCCTTTAGTTATACAGGCGGCTGGTTGCCCGGCCGCCCGCTCACTCATAACATTACGCTTAGCTTTCTTTCTGCTCCTGATACTGTCTGGTATACTCATTGATGTAATCCTGTAATCCTATTCCATCGCACTCTTCCAGGAACTGATCCCAGGTATCGAAAGATCTTGTGCCGTTTACAAATTTGATCAGCTCTTCGTCTTTGTAGGTATTCAGGTCATTCAGCATGGGGATATTCTCTGCTAAAGCGTCGGTATCCCAGTTGATATCCCCTTCGATTCCCGGATCCAGAGTTGCATCGAAGTCGTCCAGATGCTCCTGAAGCCAGAAGTTGTGCATCAGCTGATAGCCTTCCTCATCATATTCAGAGGTCTGTACTTCAAGCGGCAGGCCTAAAGATACCAGGAAATCTCTTGCGTAGGTGGGACCGCCCTCGATGGGGATGATATTTTTGTTCTCTTCAGCGTTTTCTACATCTGGATTGTATTTCCAGTATTCGCCTTCCGGACCGTAAGCTTCTGTTGTGTAGTTTTCCCACTGGAAGGACCATTCCACAAATTTCATAACTGCTTCCGGATTCTTGCACTTGCTGCTGATCACCAGACCGCTGGTTCCGCCCAGGGCTTTCGTCTGAATCAGGCTTCCGTTATCGCCAGTGATACCTGCTTCGTTGATGCTCCATACATAAGGTTTCTCTTCTGTACGCTCATAGTTTCCAAGATTCTCTCTTAAAGTCGGCTCTGTCAGGGTGATTCTGGAATACCAGGCGCAGGTAGCTCCTACGGCTCCTTTGGAAATATAGGAACGGATGGTGTCAGCATCCATGGTAAAGCACTCTTTGTGGATGATGCCGTCGGTGTACCACTGATTCAGCTGTTTCAGGAAATCCACATAGCCGTCAGCGATCCATTCCGGTTTCACCTTATTATCTGTTTCATCCAGCCACTTGCCGTTTCCACTCTTCACGAAACCGCCCAGCAGAACGGATTCCGCAGTATTGAGAACCTCTGTGGAACCGCCTTTTTCCAGGATCAGAGGGATTGTCTCGCCGTTTCCATAGGGATCCAGCTCTTTGATCTTATAGAGATACTCATTCAGCTCTGCCATGGTCGTGGGCATTTCCATTCCGGTGAGCTCCAGCCAGTCATTGCGTACAAATACCTGATACGGGGTGGTGTTGGTTCCACGGGGGATTGCCCAAATAGTTCCGTCAGTGTCTGTTACTCTGTCCCAGGATCCCCAGGGCTCCCAGAGATCGTACAGCTCTTTTGCTTCCGGCGCCTGAATGTAGTCAGTCAGCGGAAGGATGATGCCGTCTTTCGCATAATCTCTCCAGTCTCCCCACCAGGCATCGATCTGATCGCCGCCTGCCAGCAGAAGGTTGAGTTTTTCGGTCTGTGCGCCTGCATCGGAGGGAGGCATGATGATTTCAACTTTCACTCCGGTCTGCTCCAGAATGTAATCCTGCATTTTCTGGTAAATGGAGCTGTCACTTCCTGCCTCTGCTCCGGCTACGGAGAAAGCGCCTGAGTTATTGTAAATGACGATGGTGGGAACGTCCTCATCCGCAGATACGCTGATTCCTCCGCCAAGTACGCCAAGGGCCATAACTCCTGCCAGCAAAGCTGACCATTCTCTTCTTCTCTTCATTTGTTGTTCCTCCTTTTTTTATTTTTACAGAAGCACTTTTTTCAGCAAAAGCTCCTGTATCGTTCCGTTCACTGTTCGCTCATAAAGAATATACGCCGCATTTTCGTGGATCGCCAGATCCGCATAACCGCCGCAGGGATCGATCTCCTCCAGAGCCTCCCAGGTGCGGGCATCGTCGTTGCTTCTATATAAAGTCAGATGAATCCGCGGTGCGTATCCATCGGACACGCCCTTAGCCTTTGCCCACTCCATACTCTTCTCGTACCAGGTCG
>OHAC01000906.1_pt1 | contig 29031 bp, 19 predicted proteins | sample 1577051 | NCBI WGS metagenome assembly OHAC01 (sample SAMEA3541499, study PRJEB24748) | human gut metagenome | biome: human gut; feature: human-associated habitat; material: faeces | place: China | collected 2012 | reverse complement strand
CGAAATCGCTGAAACCCGCATAAACACTGGCTTTTTTAAGCAACTCGATTTATTCGAATTCAATCGTCCCAGGCGGTTTACTCGTCAGATCGTAGAGTACGCGGTTGACGCCTTTCACCTCATTGATGACGCGGGTCATAACTTTGAACAGCACGTCAAACGGGATTTCTGCAGCTTCTGCGGTCATAAAATCAGATGTGATGACTGCGCGCAGCGCAACTGCATAATCGTAGGTTCTTTCATCACCCATAACACCAACAGAACGCATGTTGGTCAGCGCTGCAAAGAACTGTCCCAGTCCTTTGTCGCAGCCTGCTTTGGCAAGCTCTTCGCGGTAGATAGCGTCTGCATCCTGAACGATGCGAACTTTCTCCGGAGTCACTTCGCCTACAATACGAACGCCCAGACCAGGGCCGGGGAACGGCTGACGGTATACGAGGTATTCGGGAATGCCAAGTTCCAGACCGGCACGACGAACCTCATCTTTAAACAGAAGACGCAGCGGCTCGATGATTTCCTTGAAATCAACGCAGTCCGGAAGACCGCCTACGTTATGATGAGACTTGATCACAGCAGATTTACCGAGACCACTCTCGATTACGTCCGGATAAATCGTTCCCTGTACGAGGAAATCCACAGCACCGATTTTCTTTGCTTCTTCTTCGAATACTCGGATAAATTCTTCTCCAATAATCTTACGTTTTTTTTCAGGATCAGAAACACCCGCCAGTTTGGAATAGAAACGCTCCTGTGCGTTTACGCGGATAAAGTTTAAGTCGTACTGACCTTCCGGGCCGAATACAGCTTCTACTTCATCTCCTTCGTTTTTACGAAGCAGGCCATGATCTACAAATACACAGGTCAGCTGCTTGCCGACCGCCTTGGACAGCAGAACTGCTGCAACAGAAGAATCCACACCGCCAGAAAGTGCACAAAGCACCTTGCCGTCTCCAACCTTTTCACGGATCTGGCGGATCGTTGTCTCCACGAAAGAATCCATCTTCCAGTCGCCTGTACATCCACAGATATCATATACGAAATTGGAAAGCATCTTAGTGCCTTCCTGAGTATGCATAACCTCCGGATGGAACTGTACTGCATACAGCTTCTTCTCTGCATTTTCCATTCCTGCAACCGGACACACTGGTGTATGGGCCGTAATTTTGAATTTCTCCGGTGCTTTTTCAATATAATCGGTATGACTCATCCAACAGATCGTGCTGGGGGATACATTTTTAAATAATGCAGATTCTGTATCCACTGCAACCTCAGTCTTACCATATTCGCTGACAGGCGCAGTTTTTACGCTGCCGCCCAGCATATAGGACATGAGCTGTGATCCATAACAGATTCCCAGAATCGGAATACCCATTTCGAATATCTCTTTCGGGCATCTGGGGGAATCCTCTCCGTATACACTGTTGGGACCACCTGTAAAGATGATACCCTTAGGGTTCATTTCCCGGATCTTATCCAGACTGAGCGTATAAGGATGCACTTCACAATATACATTACATTCTCTGACTCTTCTGGCAATCAGCTGATTGTACTGTCCGCCAAAGTCAAGAACAATAACAAGTTCCCGATCCATTCGTCTCCTCCTCGAGTTAATTTTGAAACAACAGGGCCAACAGTCTGAAAAAGTGTACCCGCACTCCATGACCACTGGCCTGATATCATCATAATGAACAATTATAGTTGGAATCCCCTGTTCTGTCAAAGGTTTTCCATGCCGTTTCCTTTTCTGATTTACGAAAAAGATCGACCATCGCACCGATTAATCATTCACCGTCTAAAGTCACTGCAATTCGGTAACCTTATTTCAACTTTTTTGCGCAAAATGCTCCCACTTATGTCCCTTATATCGGAGCACATAGAAGATTTCCCGCACAACCCAGTCGATAAACATCGCCACCCAAATGGAAACCAGGCCAAAGTGACAAACATAAGTGAATACGTATGCCAGCACGACTCGAAATACCCACATGGAAAAAATAGCAACACTCATCGGCCAGACTACATCGCCTGCTGCCCTCAGTGTATTCGGAACGCCAAACGCCGGCATCCAAAGAAATGCACTTGCAACCGCATGAATCCGTACAATCTGAATCGTCAGCTGAGCTGCATCCGGTCCGAGATTGAAAAAGGTTACCAGTATCGGAGCTGACAGGTAAAGAATGATCGACAGACAGCCGATCCCGATCATCGCATCCCTGCAAAGACGTCTGGTATAATAACGCGCCTGGTCATATCTTCCTGCGCCAACGCATACGCTGACTACCGATACGATCGCAAGGTTGATGGCAAAGCCCGGCAGGTTATTCCAGTTCGCAATTGTACCCGTAACCGCATTTGCAGCGATCGCAGAAGTCCCCATTGTTGCGACTGCACTCATAACGAGAATTTTACCCAGCTGGAACATGCTATTTTCCAGACCGTTTGGAATCGCGATATACAGGATCTTCTTAATCAGACTGCCATTAAACTTCCAGGTAATCTGCCCGCAGAGGTTGATTTCTTTTTTGGTTTGGAACATCAACAAAAAAATCACAACTGCCGCTACATATCTGGAAATGGTAGTCGGGATCGCAACGCCTGCTACACCCATGTGCAAACCATAAATGCAGATCGCATTGCCGACCACATTGATTACATTCATCAGCAAGGACACCCACATCGTCACCTTTGATTCGTTCATCGCCCGAAACAACGCCGCACAGGAATTATATATGGCAAGTGCAACAAACGAATACGTCGTGATAATCAGATAGGTCTTGCTGGCCTTCATAACGTCATCCTCGATTTTACCGAACATCAGACGCAGCAGCGGATCATGTGCCGTTATAAAAATAACGGAAATAACGCACGCGAGCAGTGTGGCGAACAATAAGATCTGCCATGCCGACTTACATGCGTCCTCTCTTTTCTTTTTCCCAAGGAAATGTCCTGAAACGACTGCACCGCCGGTTGCCAGAGCAGAGAACACATTGATCAGCAAAATGTTGACCGTGTCTACCAGTGAAACGCCTGAAACCGCCGCTTCTCCCGCCGCAGAAACCATAATCGTATCCGCCATTCCAACAGCAATTGCAAGAATCTGTTCAATGATCAGCGGTATAATCAGTTTCCGCAGATCCTTCCCCGAATAAAGCATTTTCCCCTCCATCCCGCAAAATATGCGGTTTTTTATTTCTCGTTTGTCTGGCTTTTCCCTTACACTGAGTATAGCATATTTTCCCTGTCCCCGTAATATCTTGTAAAAAATGTTCTTTAGGGGATTTTATGAAAGAATATATTGAAGAACGTGCCCTGGCAGTAGCCGGCTATATTATCGAATCCAACGCGACCGTCCGACAAGCTGCCCGTCAGTTTGGAATCAGCAAATCCACTGTACATAAAGATATCACGGAACGTCTGATGCAGGTCAATCCGGCTCTGGCAAAAGAAGCCCGAAAGGTACTCGATATCAACAAATCCGAGCGCCATATCCGCGGCGGTATGGCAACCAAGGAAAAATATGAGCACGAGCATCTGCTGCACGCCTGCCAGAGAGCCGTATCCTGAATTTGACAGCACTCACCGCAGCAGTTCCAACAGTTCCTCGCGGGTCAGACCCTGCGCCTGCAGGCTCTCCCCTCCGAGGATTCTGTCTGAAAGCTGCAGCTTGCGTTCCTGCAGCTCCACGATTTTCTCTTCAATCGTCCCTTTGGCAAGAATCCGGTAAACATTGACCACATTTTTCTGCCCGATCCGGTGTGCACGGTCCGTCGCCTGATTCTGTACTGCGCTGTTCCACCACGGATCGAAATGGATCACCACGTCTGCTGCCGTGAGATTCAACCCAGTTCCTCCCGCTTTCAGGGAAATACAGAATACCGGAACGTCATCGTGCGCAAACGACTCCACCATTTCGATTCTCTTTTCTTTCGGAGTCGCACCGGTCAGCATGTGGCTTGCAATCTTTTCCTCCTCCAAAATCCGGTATAGGCGCTCCAGCATCGTTGTAAACTGAGAAAACAGGAGTACCTTGTGCCCGTTTTCCACTGCATTTCGGATCAACCCACGCACAAGCTCTGTCTTTGCAGAGCCTCCTTTATAATTATCATACAAAAGCGCCGGATCGCAGCAAAGCTGTCTAAGGCGCGTCAGTTCTGCCAGAATTTCGATCTTATCCGTCCGGATTTCCTCGTCGGATTTTTCCTCCAGCATCAGCTTCATACGTCTGACATGGGCATCATACAGCTCCTGCTGCTCCCCATCCATATCGGCATACAGGTTTTCCTCCAGCTTGTCCGGCAAATCCTGCAGTACTTCTTTTTTCAGGCGCCGCAGGACGAATGGACGGATCAGCCGCTGCAGCCGCTTCGCAGCGTCTTCGTCCTTATGTTGGACAATCGGCTGTTCCAGCTCTATCCGAAACCGCTGATAGCTGTACAAATACCCGGGCATGAGATAATCAAAAATGCTCCACAGTTCACTCAGCCGGTTCTCTATCGGCGTACCCGTCAGCGCAAGCCGGAATCCGGTCTGAACCTGCTTGACTGCCCTCGCCGCCTGTGTTCCGTGATTTTTGATATACTGCGCTTCATCGATCACCTCGCAGAAAAAATGAAGCTCCTGATAGTCTGTGATATCCCGACGGAGCAGATCATAGGACGTGATCAATACATCCACTTCTTTCCAGCGATCCAGAACTTCCTTGCGCTGCTGAACATTTCCCGTTACCATATCCGCTTTCAGCGAAGGTGCAAACCGTTCCAGCTCATGCTTCCAGTTATAAACAAGTGACGCCGGGCAGACGATCAGGCTGCATCCGGTGTGCTCTGTCAATAGGAAGCTGATGACCTGCAGCGTTTTTCCAAGCCCCATATCGTCCGCCAGAATTCCGCCGAACCGGTTGCTGTAAAGCATTCCAATCCACGCGGCACCGGCTTTCTGATATTCCCGTAAAATTCCTTTTAAGGAGTCCGGCACATATTCCTTTTCGAAATCCGGATTCTGCAGCTTCTCGATCCGACTCGCGAAAGATACATCCCGAATCACCTCCATCATTGCGTTTTCCTGCAGCGTCTCATCCAGATACAGCATCCGGTACGCCGGAACCTCGATTTTGTCCTGCATCAGCTGCTTATCTGTCAGCTGCAGCGCCTGGCGCACCTCCTGCAGGGATTCCAGACCATTTTCTTCCATATTTACAAAGTCGCCGTTCTTGAGCCGGTAGAATTTTCGTTTCCGATCATAACGGGACAAAATTTCCATCAGCTCTTCCCTCGGCATATCCTGAGAAGACACTGTCAGCTCCAACAAGTCGCCGCCCATGGAAATTCCAACGGATACGCCGGGCGACGGCAGAACCCGCACTTTTTTCAGCGCATCGGAAACATACACCTCACCGATTGCAGAAAGCTGCACGATTCCTTCTGTCAGGAGACGATAAAACAATTCGTCGTCCTGATAAATAATCATTTCTTTTTTCAGATCATCATAAGTATTGCAATAGGAGCTTAAAATCCGCGCTGCTTCCGACTCGCTGACAAGATCCCGTCTGTCAATATCCCCTGTCAGATCATATACACTATACTCCCGTTCTCCATAGCAGGCGATTGCACGACAGCTGACCAGTTTCTCCTGTGGCATATCCAGATAAAACTGGAATTTTACTGTCGACAATTCCGTTTGCTTTTCATCGACTCCTTTGATCTCGCATTGAAAATGTTCTTTTAATATCGGCATCAACTGTCTGAAAAATGCCGGCAAATCCTCTTCCTGCAAAAAAGCCGTCCGGTTCGGGAGCTTTTTCATACAGTCCAAAAACTCGGTCACTTCTCCCAGCCCTTCATTGGAAACCCGATAAATCAGTCCGTCCTTAAAATACACCTGATCCCGTTCACAGGCATATCCGAACACATTTTCCAGGGAAAGCTCTGCACCACCTTCCGTTCCCGTCAGCTGCAATCTGCGTTCCAGTGCTGCGTCCGTGACATGCCAACGGCTCTCCGTTCCATCCAGCTGTACATAAAATACCCGGTTTCCCATCGCATCCAGAAATCCATCCAGTCCCCAGCCATCCAGCACGATCGTCCGAGCTTTCGGGAGCGCTGCCCGATACAGATAGGAATAACCGCTCGTCTGCAGATACGCCTTTTCATAACGGCCAACCCACTGCTCCAGAAATTCCACAAGCGGTCGCGATTCTTCGGTAAAGCTTCCTTTTATATGAACAAATTCCAGACTTTTTCCATAGGAATAGCTGCTTTGCTCCCGAAGCGCGCGGATCATGGAAAAAATATCCTTTACAATATACATCCTGCCGATCCCGATCCGAAATTCCGCCCGGCATTCACGCGTATCACAAATAAGAAGTGGCTCCAGACGCACCTTCCCAAAGCTTTCTTCCTGCAGAACCGGAAGCATATGCCGGGCAGTCTGTTTCTGCAGAAGCTCTTTTAACTGTCTGGTTGTCTTCCGCTTCGGAACACCGGCAAGAAGCATGCTATCGCTTCTGGAGGCTGTAGTATTTCCCGGGGATCTGAGATTTTCCTGAATCTTTATCCCGTCCGTTGCTTCGCCGATTTCTTTCTGGACGCCTTCCAGCCCACGCTGTTTCAGGAACTCCGACAGGCTCATATGCTCTTCTTCCACCCGGTCCGGATTTTCCAGATAATATAAAAGCACCGCCGTACAATGCTTGCACAGACCCTCATAGGAATAAAATGCAGGACAATCGCACCATGCCTCCTGCACGCTGTCTTCTTCCTCATCCAGCAGGATCCTCACGTCATAAAGATTTCTCCCGCTCCCTTTGACGTCCGCCTGAATCTGCCTTCCTTTTTTCGTAGTTTTTATCTGAAAGCGCCTGATCTTGCCCTGCCGCCAGATATCTACCCCTCTGGAATAGGAATACCCTGCCAGCTTTCGAATCTGTTCCCGTGTGATCATGCTGTAAGCCTCCGCTCCCGCTGTCTGCGGTCCGTTCCTGCTGCCCCTGCCTGCGATGCAGCCTGACTGCATTGTGATCTCGCCAACCTCATCCTTTTATTATAGCAAGGAACTTTCTCTCCTACAACATACGCCGCGGGATTTCCGGAAAATTTGGTATTACAGTTCACTCGTCCCTTACTGTGGGCTGATTTCATGCCCGCATGAAAATCAGCCTGAAGTAAGGGACGAAGGGAGCGCCATTCCATGAGCAAAAAGAATCCGCTGCACAGCAGCGGAAAGCATCGAAGAGGCGATTCATGACAATAGAATGTTCGCGGAGCGTACATTCTATTGTATTGCGAATGGCGTGGTGAACTGTTTTCACTCGTCCCTTACGATTTTATGAACTGCTCTGCGCTTCTGCTTCCAGTAAAAACCCAAAATAAACTGCCTGCCTTCTGAAAAAGGAGGCGTCTTCCAATATTTCATGCTCCTGATAACGTCCCTGCGGTACGATCAGGGAATCTAATTCTGTTCCGAGATAACTGCTCAGCGCATAAAAATTGTCCAGCGATGGCAATGCCTTGCCCTGAAACCAGTTATAGATAGACTGCATCGCCGCCAGTCCCAAAAATTGTTTGATTTCTTTTGCCTCGATATTTTTCTTAATACAGGCTTCTTTTAACCTCTGCCCTGTCCGTAACACGTCGATAAGCGGATATCCCATTTCTACCTCCTTGCTGTCTCTCCATCTTCTCTGTTTTGCCCTTCTCCCGTTTGTTTCCTTTCTGTCTGCTTTTGTTATTGTAACTGTTCCGTCCCCTCACAGTTACGCGCAAAAATCCATTTCAAATCGGCTGCGCCGATAGGATTTTTGCCTTCTGGTCTAAGTTTTCTTACGGTCAGCGCAGTAAATGCGCAGACCTGCGGAACAGTTACTTGTTATTTTCTATTTATTCTACCTCATTGCGTGTCCCATTGTACGGACTCGCACCAAAAGATTCGTTACAGCTTACTGGAAAAGACCCGCCGCACAGCCATGCGGAATTCCCGCGCCCGGACAGCGCTGACCGTTCTCATGGATTTCACCCCGTCCGGCAACTCCGGCAGGTCTGTATCATCAATCAAAATTTAAACTATCTTTCTATCTTTTCTACCAGACTAAATTTTGTTTGCTTGGGGCACAACTACCGGGGAGGGTAGTGTGTCTTGGGTCCGTTTTGGGAATTTCGTGCGGAGGGTCTGAGCAATCCGTTTTGTTATACGTATCATTCTGTCCTATTGAGGAGGATGTGCACTACCCATTGTCTAAAGCCAATGGGCTTCCTGCTTCGCAGACCTCTTCAAAGTTTTGCATCCACCTCCAAACAGGCTCGGCGGATTCAGGTCTCCTGCTGCTACACTTCGATCCAGGTTGCAGCATTTGACAGCGCAAGCTTCGTGTCCAGCTCCAGAAGTAATTCTTCCCTGCTCTCCTGAATCCTTTCTGTCAGACTGCGGAGCTTCGACAACTCCTGTGCAGAAAGGATAGGCTGCGGCGGCTTGAGCTGTCCAGCGTCGGCACGGCTGCCTTTCTCCTGCCCGGCGCTGCCTCTTCCTGCAGACGGATTCTGCAAAATCACTACATTTCCTTTCAGTGCCGGGCGGCGTCCAGACGGATTCTGTCCGTGCTTGGAAAACACCTTTTGTTTTTTCAAAATGCTTTCCAGATGATTCGTCAACAGCTGTTCAAATGCAGTGTCTGCTGTCTCTTTATCGTTCAGGCGGCTGCGCAGAGCGACTGCCTCCGAGACGGTCATATAGCCGCGCGAGGTATCCAGCCATGTCTCCCCGTTCGATCTGGCGACCGCGCTGCAGATCGAATCATACCGGAGGATCAGGTCCTGGATCTGCTGCAGGGCGGCATCGAGGTGCGCACCGCAATGCGCACTTGTCCCGTCAGATACCGCACCATGCCCTATGTTGCCAGACACAGCTGACTGTGCCTGCTTTCTGCCTGTCTTGGACGCGTCGAACCGCGCGCTTCTCCGTTCTGCAAAAGCGCCGTCCGTGCCTGCCTCCCTTCCCAGCCGTCCGATCTTCTTCGTGATCCGCTTCTTTAAAAGTTCGCGCTCCTTCAGCGCCTCTGTCACCGTCATCCTGCTCTTCATCGTCATCGCCCCTGTCTGCATTGTGAACTCCCCATCGCCTTATGCCAGTGGGATTGCGGCAGCCTGTTTTTTACTCTGTTATCATTTTATTCCAGATTTTTACGTCTGTCATCCAGTTACAAACTGATTGACAAACTGATGTTCTGTACGTTAAAATATTTTTTTTACGATACCTTCCGCTGATTCGCAGCTCAGCTTTCCTGCGAAAAGAGACACGCGAACTGCGGCACATTTTCCGGGTCGATTCTTGTCAAAAATTTCGCATTCCTATATACTGATATAGGATGATGCAGGATTGTGAGAATGCGCAGCACAGAACACTCTACAGACCTCAAGGTCGGGGCTTTTGCCATGTTGCCCACGGACCCATCCGGCATCATAGATATAAAAAACCACTCCGCAAGGATTGCCCTGCATGGGATTGTCACTGCTGCAGGACAGAATGAGAGGTTATATGATACAGCTTCAGACAAAATTCAGTCGGCAGGTCGATGAACATAACGTTCTCCCGGAATATCCGCGGCCGTCGCTGGTTCGTACTTCTTATTTGAATTTAAACGGGCGCTGGGAATGCGCCTTTTCCAAAACACCGGAAATCCCGCTTTCCTTCGATTTGAGCATTCTGGTCCCCTTTTCCCCGGAATGTCAGCTTTCAGGCGTTTCCAGACAGCTAAAGCCCGGCGAATATCTCTGGTACCGCCGCACCATCACCCTCGCAAAGCCACAGCAGGATAAGCGCATCCTGCTCCATTTCGGCGCTGCAGACCAGACGGCGGAGGTCTTTGTCAATCGGATTTCTGCAGTGCGTCACTGCGGCGGCTATCTGCCTTTTTCTGCAGATATCACGGATTATCTCCAAGAGGGCGACAACGAACTGATCGTCCGGATTCAGGATGAAAGCAACACGTCCTGGCATGCGCGCGGCAAGCAGTCCTTAAAGCCCGGCGGCATGTTTTATACGGCGCAGAGCGGCCTGTGGCAGACGGTCTGGATGGAAATTGTTCCAGTCAATTATATAGAACAGATTTTTTATCACACCGACTATGATCAGGGACTCGTCCACTTAAAAGTGCTGACACAGCATTCCGCCCCGGTCGAATGCGTGATCTCCGGCAAAGACATGGAGCCGGTCTGCATAAACGGTATGACCAACTCCGAGCTGATCGTTTCCCTGCCCGATTTCCATCCCTGGACACCGGAAGACCCGTTTTTATATCTCGTCAGCCTGAAAAGCAGCGCCGACCGCGTATCCAGCTATTTTGCGATGCGAAAATGCGATATCCAGACTGCGCCGGACGGCACACAGCGCTTTTTCTTAAACAATAAACCGTATTTTCAGGCGGGTGTGCTGGATCAGGGCTACTGGCCGGAAAGCCTCTACACCGCACCGACGGATGAAGCGCTGATCGCCGATATTTCGCGGATGAAGGAGCTCGGCTTCAACATGCTGCGCAAACACGCCAAAATCGAGCCCGAGCGTTTTTACTACCACTGCGACCAGCTGGGCATGCTCGTCTGGCAGGATATGGTAAACGGCGGTTCCGCCTATAAACACTGGTTCGTCACCTATCTGGCGACTTTGATGAACTGGAACCATATTTCTTTTTCCGACGATGAAAAGCACGCCGGTCTGCTCTCCCGGCTCCATCCCGAGGGAAAAGACGAATTCCGGCGCGAAATCACAGAAACCATCGCCTTTTTGTACAACCATCCCAGTATCGTCGTCTGGGTTCCATTTAATGAAGGCTGGGGGCAGTTCGACGCGCTCGCGGCCTGCGAACAAATCCGCACCCTCGATTCCTCCCGGCTGGTCGATCACGCAAGCGGCTGGTTTGACCAGAAGGGCGGCGATATTTTGAGCCTGCATTATTATTTTCTGAAATTAAAATTCAAACCGGAAAGCAAACGCGCGGCGGCGCTGACCGAATTCGGGGGATATTCCCTTTCGATCCCCGGACACAGCTGCTGTAAAAAAGTATACGGCTACAAAAAATTCAACTCCACCGGTACGCTGACCTACGGCTATATCGACCTGATCCGACAGACGATTCTGCCCGCTGTCAAGAAAGGCATCGGCGCGACCGTGTATACACAGCTTTCCGACATTGAAGAGGAAACAAACGGAATTTATACTTACGACAGAGAAATCTGTAAAATTGACCCCGACACGCTCCGCAAATGGAACCGGGCGCTCAAAGAAGCTGGAGAATGTAAAACATATGCCGACCATACTACCGATCACTGATTTTCTTGACCCGCAGCTGGACATCTATGCCCGTCTTTCCGAAAATCAGCTGTTAAACCGCTGCGACCCGCAGAATGGAATTTTTATTGCTGAAAGCCCAAAGGTCATCGAACGCGCGCTGGACGCCGGCTGCATCCCGATCTCTTTTCTGACGGAGGACAGACATCTGGAAAATCAGGCGCTTCCGTTTCTGGAACGCTGCCCGGATATCCCGTTTTTTTCCGCCCCATTTGAGGTGCTCACACAGCTGACAGGCTTTGCCCTGACCCGCGGTATGCTCTGCGCTATGAAACGTCCGAAGCTTCCCTCTGTGGAAGAGCTTTGTCAGGCTTCCAGCCGTCTTGTTATTCTGGAAAATATTATGAACCCTACCAACATCGGCGCAATTTTCCGCTCCGCTGCCGCTCTCGGCATGGACGGCGTACTGCTGACCTCTGACTGCTCCAACCCGCTTTACCGGCGCGCGATCCGTGTCAGCATGGGAACCGTTTTCCAGATTCCGTGGACCTTCCTGGACAGCAGCTGGCCGCTTCCGGGGATTTCCGAATTAAAAAATCACGGTTTCCACACCGTTTCAATGGCGCTTCGCTGTGATTCTGTTTCGATTGATGATCCAAAACTTTCTTCCAAACAAAAGCTCGCTGTCATCCTCGGCTCCGAGGGGGAAGGACTGTTGGATGAAACCATCGACAACTGCGACGACACCGTCTGTATCCCGATGTTCCACGGAGTGGATTCCTTAAATGTTGCCGCTGCAAGCGCAGTCGCATTCTGGGAGCTGGGGAAAAAATAAATACGGTCTCAAGGCAGCCCGTCGCGCGCCTCAGTTCAGCAAGAGATAATCTGCTGTTCAAACCGTATCAAAATGGTTCAAAAACCCCGGAAAATCAAGGTTTAATAGTGATAAGGTACTATTTAGCTTTGCGAGGGGCAGAGAACGGTGTGACCTCAATGGTCACGCCGTTTTTCTGCGTCCAGGGGTAGATTTCGCAACAACAGGCTCGGATATCACAGGAATCTCTACATCATCCACGAAGTTGAAATAGATTTTTACCTTCTGTACCCGCTTGCCGCTGGATTTGTCCGGTGGAAACACCTCAATTTTCTTGATATACTCATTGACTATCGTAGGTGTCAATTTCTGCACATCCACATACTTCTGTGTCAGGGCTACAAAGGCATCCACATCTGCACTCATGGTTTCCTGCGTTTCCAGCCATTCTTCCGTCACTTCGATTTCGAGTTTTAACCGCTCCTGCACCCTGTCCCACTGAGCCTGTGATACAATAGCATCCTGCGTATCCGGCAGGATGAACATATCCTCCGGGGAATTGGGAATCCGCTGTTTCAGCTTATAGGATTTGGAATAGATCTTGAAATTACAGGTACAGCCTGTGTATTCCATCCGTTCCAGAATACCAGCAACGGATTGTCCAGCCCAATGATACGGTCTTTCCGGCATCGGTTTTCCTTTGCGCTGGGCATACAGGGCTTTTGTCGTCAGGACTTTTTGATCTTCCAAAATTCTGGCTATGGCATCCGGTCCTTTTCCTGAAACAGTCAGGTCAAAGATATATTTGACGATAGGAGCTGCATCTTCGTCCAAAATCCAATGATCTTTGTCCGCAGGGTCACAACGGTAGCCGTAGGGCGGCTTGCCCATGTGCTTGCCGCTGATTCCTCTTTGGTGGAGACTAACACGGACTTTCTTGCTGGTATCACGGGGATACCATTCATTGAACAGATTTCGGATTGCAGCCATACCCTCGCTGTCGCCCCGTTCACTGTCCACCCCGTCATTGACGGCGATAAATCGCACATCATAGCTGGGGAAGATAATGTCTGTGTACTGTCCAACAGTCAGGTAATCACGCCCGAAGCGGCTCAGGTCTTTGACCAGCCAGCAGCCGACAAGTCCCTGCTTTACAGGGTCGAAGCCCTCCTGTACGCCGGGACGATTGAAGTTCGTCCCGGTATATCCGTCATCCACCAGAATTTTCAGGTTGGTGTACCCATGTTCTTTTGCGTATCTGGTTAAAAACTCTCTCTGAAAACTTGTAAAAATGCAAGTCCGGGACGGCAGTGTTCACACAAAATTGGTTGATATTGTTCCGTAAATAGAATATAATTGAAGCTACTATGAATCAGGAGGGACGATACAGAAATGAAATACCTGTCTACATTTGAAGTTGCCGAGAAATGGGGGATCTCTCCCCGGAGAGTTGGTATCCTCTGCAACAATGACCGCATACCGGGCGCACAGCGGGCAGGAAGCCGCTGGATCATCCCGGCAGACGCTGAGAAACCGACCGATGCCCGCATCAAAAGCGGAAAATATATCAAGCAGAAAGCTGACAGACAGAAGGAAGCATAATGGCAGATACTTATTTACCTGCCGATGTCCGAAAAAGAATCATTGATGTAATGAGAGAACGTAAGTTGACACAGCGAGAGCTGGCACTTCGGATTGACGTGAACGAAAGTACAATCAGCCGCTTCCTCAGCGGAAAGACTGAGAAGCTGAGCGAAGAAAGCGTTATCCGTATCGCCAGAGTGTTCAATGTCTCCACGGATTTTATCTTGGGTACTACCGTAATCCCGGACAAAAAGAACTACGATATTTCAGAACTAGGGTTATCTGTTGAAGCTGCAAAGAACCTTTATACCGGAAAAGTCAACAATGATGTTGTCAACCGTCTATTAGAAAATCCCCGTTTCGCCACGGTTACTTATATGATTGCACAGCATTTGGATGATACCCTTGCAGGTGGATATGCCGCACAAAACCAGATGTTTGCTACCGTTGGCTCTCTGCTGCTGGGACAGAATCAAACTCCCGAAGCAGTACAGGCCGCAAGAACCGCCAATGCTATGAAAGTTCCCACTTATCAGGCAGACCAGACCACGATTCAAAACACTTTTATGACAGTGGTTAAGGAAATCAAAAAGGAAGCAGGCAGCGATTTAGCCGCAGCAAGGGCAATATAGCTGATTCCAGAGTGCAGAATCCGGAGCAGATTTACATTGCAAAGGAAACCCACGAAGAAATCCATACGGCTCTGCAAATGATTGAGGCACGAGAGAAAGCCTACCTCTGGTATCGCTTTGGCTTTGCAGATGATATACTCCATCCCCTGAATGAAACTGCGGACCACTTCCACCTGTCAGAGAGCAGAGCGAAGTCCACGGAAAAGCTGGCTTTGGATAACTTCTGGCTGGAGCTGCCGTGGTGGTATTGATTGAGTATAAATGAGATATTTTACAACACGAGGTTATTTTGATGAAATATAAAATTGCAATCTGCGACGATTCGGATGCAGACAGAGAATATGTTTTGAATATGGTGAACCGTTGGGCAGCGGGAGCTGGTCAGGTGGTACATACTGATACTTTCACATCTGCTGAAAACTTCCTATTCCACTATGCTGAGGAAAGTGACTACGATATTCTGCTCCTGGATATTGAAATGGGTGATATGGACGGTGTGACGATGGCGAAGCAGCTTCGCAAGAACAACGATATTGTTCAGATCGTGTTCATCACGGGCTACTCCGACTATATCTCGGAGGGCTACGAGGTAGCTGCACTCCACTATCTGATGAAGCCTGTCAAGGAAGAAAAACTCTGTTCTGTCCTTGACCGTGCTGCTGAGAAACTGCAAAAAAATGAAACGGTATTGAATTTTGAGATCGGCGGAGAAATGCTGCGTTTGCCGATTTATCAAATTCGGTACGCTGATGTGTTTGGAAACTATGTTACAATACACGCCTTGTCTGATACGACGGTAAAAATGACCCTCGGAGAACTAGAAAAGCAGCTCGATGAACGTTTCTACCGTGTCGGGCGTTCTGCGATCATCAATCTGACGCAGATCAGCCGTGTAACCAAATCAGAAATTAAGCTCGTTGACGGAACTGCCATTCCTTTGCCCAGAGGAGCTTATGACGGTATCAATCGAGCGATTATTAACATGAGGTGAAGCAGATGGGATTATTTTCAAAGCGCATAGAAAAACAAATTGAATCCTATCAGCACGAGCTGATTGAAACGCATTATCGTGAAGTTGATAATATGTATCGACAGATTCGTGGTTGGCGGCACGATTACCGCAATCACATTCAGACGATGAAAGCCTACGCCGCCACAGAAAATTGGGAAGCTATCAAGAACTATCTTGACCTGCTGGACGAAGATTTGACTACCGTGGATACGGTTATCAAGACAGGTAATCCCATGACGGATGCGATTCTGAACTCAAAAATCTCTTTGGCAAAGTCCAAGGGTATTGCGGTGGTTGCGGATGCCCATATTCCCGTCAAGCTGAAATCCTCTGAGATTGATTTGTGCTGCATCATCGGCAATCTTTTTGACAATGCCATCGAAGCAAGTGTGAAGCTGCCGGAGGAACAACGGCTCATTCGTGTCTATATGGATATGAAGAGCACCCAACTCTATATTTCCTTCACCAACTTCACCGCAGATAAGAAGTTGAAAAAGGAAGGTAGACTTTTCCGCAGCACCAAGGGAGAAGGTCACGGCTTTGGCTTGGTGCGTATTGATGCCATTGTGGAACGGCTCGATGGCTATATCAGCCGCAATAGCGAGGACGGAGCGTTTACAACGGAAATACTGCTTCCGCAGGTATAAAATTGCAATTCATCACCTGGAAATGACGATTCGTCCCCAAAATCATCTGGGGACGAATTTTTGTGTTATCCTATGCTCAGAAAGGATGATGGTTTTATGGTTAAGGAAAAAATTCAAAAGGCCAAAAAGCCAAAATACAACACCCTCCAAAATGTAGGCTGGATGGTGAAAATAGCTTGGAAAAACGGCAAGCGTGTTCTATTATTTTGCGTCCTTACCGCTATTTTGGAAGTGCTGTTCAATTTAGTTCAGTTATACATTGCTCCGGAGGTGCTGGCACGAGTTGAGCAGAAAACTCCTTTGTGGGAACTCCTAACGACTATCGGAGTATTTACGGCGGCGCTTTTTATCGTGCACGGATTTAAAGAATATATAAGACAAAACACACTATTTCCACGAGTTGATGTGCGTTCTGCCGTCATTGCTAAAATTGCATGGAAGTGTAATGTTACTTCGTATCCAAATACATTGGATGCAAATTTCGTTAAGCTGCGTGAAAAGGCACATATGACGTGTGAGGGAAATAGTCAAGCCACCGAACACATCTGGCAGACAATCACTATGCTGCTCAAAAATGTTGGCGGGTTGATCGTTTATCTGACAATTCTTTCCCGTATAGATTTCTTGCTTCTTCTTGTTGTGATTGCTACTTGCGTTGCGGGATTCTTCGTTTCCAGATACACTAATAACTGGCGCTATGCCCATAGAGATGAAGAAGAAAACTATTTTCAAAAGAAATATTATCTGCGTACTAAGTCCGAATCTGTGGAGCTGGCGAAGGACATCCGAATCTTTGGCTTACAGAATTGGCTGAATGAGCTTCTGGATCAGATTCATAATCTTTACCTAGACTTTACTCTGCGCTGTGAGCGTGTCGAAGTTCTTGCTGATATTACAGAATCGGTACTCACGATGGCTCGTAACGGTATTGCTTATGTGTATCTCATCAACATGGCGCTGAATGAAGGGTTGAGCGTATCGGAATTTCTTCTGTATTTTACGGCTGTTACCACGTTCACCACTTGGGTTATGGGTATTATGCAGGAAATGAGCACCCTCCACAAGGAGAGTCTTGATATTTCCTGTGTTCGTGAATTTTTGGAATATCCTGAGCCGTTCAAATTTGAGGAAGGCAAAGAAATTCCTGCTGCGGATGGATACGAGTTGAAACTGGAAAATGTGTCTTACCGTTATCCCGGCGCAGACAAGGATACCATTCACGGATTAACTTTGACGGTACATCCCGGTGAAAGGTTGGCAATCGTTGGTCTGAACGGTGCAGGTAAGACTACCTTGGTCAAGCTTCTGTGCGGATTGTTAGACCCGACAGAAGGTCTTGTTCTGTTAAACGGAAAGGACGTTCGTGGCTTCAACCGCAGAAGCTACTATGATCTGTTTAGTGCGGTGTTCCAGGAGTTCTCCGTATTGGATGTCACGGTAGCCGAAGAAATTGCTCAAACCACAGAAGGTATCGATTATGACAAAATTGCGGATTGTGTGGAAAAGGCGGGCTTAACAACTACAATCGAGAAGCTGCCAAAAGGTATGCAGACTCATGTGGGACGTGAGGTGTACCTGGATGGCGTCTTGTTCTCCGGCGGTCAGACGCAGCGATTGATGTTGGCAAGAGCGCTCTACAAGGATGGACCGATTCTGCTTTTGGATGAACCTACAGCGGCGCTTGATCCCATAGCGGAAAACGATATTTATATGAAATACAGCGAGATGACGCAGGGAAAAACATCTATGTTCATTTCACACCGTTTGGCATCTACCCGCTTTTGTGACCGAATTATCTTTGTTGCGGACGGTGGCGTAAAAGAAGAAGGCACACACGAGAGTTTGCTTGCTTTGGGCGGCGAATATGCAAATCTATTTGAAGTACAGAGCCGCTATTACCAGGAAGGAAAGGAGTTCTGAATATGAAAGAAAAAGTAACAATACGCCATGCAGTTTCTTCTCATTTGCGTGGCATCAAGGAACTCCACAAGGTATCTCCTAAGTTCTTTCCACTTTTGACATTGCATTGCTTCTTCAGCGCTATTTTCCCTTATATCTCGGTTTTCTTTTCAGCACAGATATTGACAGAACTCGCAACCCTGCGCAGAGCAGACATCCTATGGAAATGGGTAATTGCAGGGGTCTTATGTGTTGGCGTTGTATCTATCTTGAAAGCCTTTCTGCAACGTCGTTATAACACTCTGCTTAATGATCTGTGGGGAAGAAAAGAAATTTTGTTTATTCACAAAATGTTTTCTCTCGACTTTTCAGAACTTGATAAACAGGAGAACCATGATCTTCGAGCACAGATCCAGCAAAACGAAAATTGGGCCGATTGGGGATTGATGATGGTTCAAGAAGTATATGAAAGTTTTATGATAAGTGTGATTGGTATTTTCAGCGGAATTGCATTGACAATCACCTTGTTTTCCTCACCTGTGCCGAATGATTCCGGTTGGCTTGCAACATTAAATAATCCTTTGTTTATACTTTTCTTTGCGGTTATTATGATTGGTGTCAGTATCCTTGCCGGTAAACTCAGCGCAATTGCAACAAAGTGTTGGAGCAACTACGCTGAAGAAGCTACCTTTGGAAATCGTTTGTTTAGGCATTTCGGATTCATTGGAATGGATAAGGAACGTAGCGTAGACATCCGAATGAACAATCAGCAAAACCTTGTTCGTGCATATTGGAGTACCAATTCTACTTTTGGTGTGAATGGTCCTATCGGCAGACAAGCACAAGGAAAAATGGGGATATATGCCAGCTTGGGTGTGTGTATTACTACTCTCATCACCGGCTCTATCTATGTGTTTACTTGTCTAAAAGCTTGGGGCGGTGCATTTGATGTCGGAAGCATTACGCAGTATGTGGGCGCAGCTACCGCAATGGTTGCCAATGTGTTTTCTTTAACAGGTTTGCTTGGAACATTGGAGACAAACACCGGTTACTTGGATAAGACCTTTGAGTTTCTTGACATTCCGAACGCTATGTACCAAGGTAGCCTCACTACCGAAAAAAGATCTGATCGTAGATACGAAGTGGAATTTAAAGATGTGTCCTTCAAGTATCCCGGCAGCGATATTTGGGCGCTTCGCCACGTGAATATGAAGTTCAAGGTTGGCAAGCGACTTGCTGTCGTGGGCGAAAATGGCAGCGGCAAAACCACATTTATTAAATTGCTGTGCCGCCTGTACGATCCACAAGAGGGGCAAATTCTACTTAACGGCATCGACATTCGCAAGTATCGCTATGACGATTACATAAACATCTTCTCCGTGGTGTTCCAAGACTTTCAGCTTATAAGTCAGCCTTTGGGAAACAATGTTGCGGGAAGTATGAACTATGACCGGGAGCGAGTACGCAAGGCGCTGTTGGATGCAGGCTTCGGTGACAGACTTGCTACGATGGAAAAGGGACTTGATACAACACTCTATAAGGGAGTATATGAAGATGGAGTTGACGTTTCGGGCGGTGAAGCACAGAAAATCGCCATTGCCCGTGCGCTTTATAAGGATGCACCGTTTATTATCCTCGACGAGCCGACCGCAGCACTTGACCCGATTGCGGAAGCGGAGATCTATTCAAAGTTCGATGAGATCGCAGGTGATAAAACGGCTATCTATATCTCTCACCGTCTGTCCTCTTGCAAATTCTGCGATGAAATCGCTGTATTCCACGAGGGTGCTGTGATCCAGCAAGGCACACACGCCGAACTGGTAGCAGACGAAAACGGCAAGTATTATGAACTTTGGAATGCGCAGGCACAATATTACACAGAATAACTACAAAGATGCCCCTGTCCAACAGATTCGTACCATCGGACAGGGGCTTTTGGTTCGTTTTGTTTAGTTGTCCATACAGAATTGGATATGTACTAGGAATTTGACTGAAGAAAATGTTTTGCCCGTGAATGTGAAGCCAACATAACAAAATAAAAACAGATGAGAAAGAGTGGCAGTAACCATACCCCAATCCATTGTCCGAGAATACCGAACACGGCTGGTGCCAACATAATCCCCAGATACGAAGCTGCCATCTGTATTCCCATAATGTTTTGAGAAATATTTTCTCCAAAATTCTCAGGGGTTAAATAGTTTAAGTTTGGAAATAACGGCCCGTTACCAAAGCCGATCAAGAAAAAGCCTATAACGGATGTTGTCAGGAAAGGCATAAAGAGCAAGAGAATTCCTGCACCAAGAACAATTTGCCCCAATCGAATGATTTTCCAGCTATGTAGCCGCACAGCTAATAAACCGGAACAAAATCGTCCAAGCGTAAGGCCAATATAATATAACATAACTACTTGAGCCGCGTTGGCAATCGGCATATTTTTATTTTCAACGAGAAATGTACTGCACCAATTACCACAGGTATATTCTATTCCGCAAGATGTTATAAACATACAGCAGATTTCTTTGACTCCTGGCATCCGGACCATTGTACGAAAAGAAAGACCGGATGCATGGCGTACAGAAGCAGAAGATACCGAAATCTTAGTTTTGCCCCAAAGGGTTATTGTGGCTATCAATAATAATAGAATTGCAAATTGAATACTGGCGGCAGTTTGGTACCCGGTGCGCCAGTTTCCTTGTGATCCAATAATTTTTGATAAGATATATGGGCTGGCCGATACACCTACACCGTAGAAACAGTGTAAAAAGCTCATGTGTATTGCGGAATAATGGAGGGCAACGTAATTGTTAAGTGCAATATCGATTGCTCCTGCGCCTAATCCAAGAGGTAAGGCGCAGACGCATAACAAGTAAAAGTTATTAGAAAAGGAAAATAGCAACAACGCAATTGCCGTTAATGCCGTGCTGAATATACAAATAAATCCAGTTCCAAATCGAGCAAGCAACCGTGAACTTAAAAGACTGGAAATAATAGTTCCGCAGGATATTATGATTGTTACAAAACTTCCATAGGAAATGGGCAAAGTTAGTTCAGAGTAAATAGCTGGCCAAGCTGTCCCAAATAGTGAATCAGGAATTCCTAAACTAATAAACGCAATGTAAATAACAAGTAATAAGAGCGTCGTCATTTCATATCTCCTTGTTGTTCAGAGTGATTTATACATTTTGTCTTTTTGTACGACTTTTAGCATCGCCGATTTTAAGAATAAATCCTACTGGACAATCAGATTATGGAATAATTTTTCTATTTATCGGCGGCAAGCCTGCAAAAACACCTTACCACACCAAAACCTCGCAGCCATCCTCTGTTACCGCAACGGTAACCTCCCACTGTGCGGACGGCTTGCCGTCATCTGTATAAATCGTCCAGCCATTATCGGCGTCCTGATAAATTTCAGCTGTTCCGGCGTTTACCATCGGCTCAATCGTAAACACCATTCCGGGTACCATCAGCATTTCTGTCCCCTTTGGCGTTACATAGCTGACAAAGGGATCTTCATGAAATTCCAGTCCAACGCCATGTCCGCCGATATCCACAACGATACTATAGCCGTTTTCCTTTGCATGACGGTTGACCGCATCCGCCATATCCCCCAGAAAAGTCCACGGTTTTACCGCCTTGATGCCCTCTTCCACGCACTCCTTTGCAACCCGCACGAGCTTTTCCTTATCCGGCGTCGTCTTTCCAATGATAAACATTCTCGAAGAATCGGAGAAATATCCTTTGTAAATCGTAGAAACATCGACGTTAATGATATCGCCCTCTTTTAAGATCACATCCTCACTTGGAATACCGTGGCAAACCTCGTCGTTGATGGAAGTGCAAACGCTCTTCGGGAAGCCCTCGTAGCCGAGTGGAGCCGGGATGCCGCCCAGTTCGCGGGTTTTGTCGTCAACCCATTTGTTGATCTGCTCTGTGCTGATTCCGGCACAGATATTCTCTGCCACATAATCCAGAACGGCGATATTCACTTTACCACTTTCCCGGATGCCCTCGATCTGCTCCGGCGTCTTGATTATATCATGTCCGGGCACGATATGTCCTTCCAACTCAAAGCCATGAATCTTTTCATCAAACCGCATGTGGCAATTCTTGTACTTTTTACCGCTGCCGCACCAGCACGGGTCGTTACGTTCCAGTTTCTTACTCATTTTCTGTGTTTTCCTCCAGTTCTCCGGCTTCAATTCTGGCAGCTTTTTCTTCCAGATACATCCACCGCTCCATTTTTTCTTCGAGCTTTGCAGAAGCCTCTTCCTTTTGCTTCGACAACTCGTTTAAACGGACAAAGTCCGTCGCCGCCTTCAGAATATCCTCGTCCAGTCGACAGACCAAATCTTCCAGATCCGCCATCTCCTGTTCAATCGTATCATAATCCTTCTGTTCCTGATAGGTAAATTTCAGCTTCCGTGCAGGTTTTTTCCAGGTTGCCCTTGCAGACTCGCCCCTTTCCCCTGAGGTTTCTTTTCTGCCGCCGTTTCCGGCTTCTGTTATACTGTCAAATTCCTGCGTCTCCATACTTTTACGCAGCGCATAATCGCTGTAATTGCCTTCGTACTGCTGCAGATGTCCGCCCTCTTCGAAGGCGAAAATCCGGCTCACCGTCCGGTCGAGAAAATACCGGTCATGGGAAACAATGATGACGATCCCCTCAAAATGATCCAGATAATCCTCAAGCACTGTCAGTGTTGTGATGTCGAGGTCGTTGGTCGGCTCATCCAAAATGAGAACATTGGGCGCGCCCATCAGCACCCGCAGCAGATTCAGCCGCCGTTTTTCCCCACCGGAAAGGCGCCCGATCTCCGTATACTGCTCGCTTCCTTCAAACAAAAAGCGCTCCAGCATCTTCGCCGCAGACACGCTTCCCTCCGTCGTCGGCACAAATTCCGCAACCTCACGGACGTAGTCAATCACGCGCATATTCGGATCCATATGCGTCACTTCCTGCGCATAATAGCCGATTTTCACAGTCTGTCCGACGATAATTTCCCCACTGTCGGGCTGTTCCTTTCCGGTCAAAAGCTTCATCAGCGTCGTCTTTCCGCATCCGTTTGCGCCGATAAACGCGACACGGTCATTTTTCAGAAAAATATACGAAAAGTCGTGAATCAGAATTCTGTCCCCGTATCCCTTTTCCACATGACGGGCTTCCAGGGTCGTCCTGCCAAGGCGCGTTGAAATGCTGCCGAGCTCCACCTGTCCGTCCGTCTCCGGCGCGTTGCGATTTTTCAACTCTTCATAGCGTTCCAGACGCGCTTTCTGCTTTGTCGAACGCGCCCGCGCGCCGCGCTGTACCCATGCAAGCTCTGTCCGAAGGATATTCTGGCGCTTTAGCTCCGTTGCCTGTGCCATTTCTTCCCGCTGCGCCTTTAATTCCAGATAACCGGCATAGTTCGTGTCGTAAGAATAAAGCTTTCCCTTGTCGACCTCTGCGATCCGATTGCACACACTGTCTAAGAAATACCGGTCATGAGTAATCATCACCAACGCCTCTTTGCGCTGTTTTAGCTGCTCCTCCAGCCAGTCCGCCATTTCATGGTCCAGATGGTTCGTCGGCTCGTCCAGAAGCAAAATATCCGCTTCCTTTAATAAAACGCTCACCAGCGCAAGGCGTTTTCTCTGTCCACCGGATAGCTCGCCCGATTTCTGGTCAAAGCTCGAAACGCCCAGCTTCGTCAGCATCGTTTTCGCCTTTGTCACAAGCGCCGCCTCATCCTGATGATCCCGCTTCTCTGCCTGTCCGGATTCCGGTCCGGACAACTCCCTGTGTCCTGCCAGCACACAGTCAAGGGCCGTCATTTCCGGATCAAAGACCGGGTGCTGGGGCAGATAGGCGATCACCGCATGGTTCGCTTTCGTCACTGTACCCTCGTCCGTCTCTTCCAGCCCCGCCATGATTTTTAACAGCGTGGACTTGCCGGTTCCGTTGATGCCGATGATCCCGACCTTTTCGCCCTCCTGTAGAAAAAACGACGTATCGTCAAACAGTTGCCGTCGGCTGTATGATTTTGATAAATGTTCTATGGAAAGTAAATTCATTGCAATCCTCATTTCTGCTGCGGTCATTTTGGTCAGTTTTCTCTAACTTCTGTTCACAAACTGCCAGAACACCATTTCTATTATAATTCTCCCCCTGCATTCGTGCAAGAAGTTGTTTTTTTCCATTGTTTTTACATGGCAAAACGTGGTACAGTGCACTCGTAGCTTACTCCCGTAGAAAAATGTATTTACGAAAGAGGTCACTCCCATGCAACAGGAACAATCCATTTCCAGTCAAAATTTGTCCGATTCCCGGCTCAGCCACTTCGGATTCCATTCTAAAAAGCCGTCCGATTCCGCTTTTTATAAGACGTTTTTTTCCATGTATCCGCTGCTCGTCCTGCAGAATGTCGTGACGCTTTCCGTCAATCTCGCCGACAACATGATGCTCGGAGCTTACGGTGAATCCGCACTGTCCGGCGCAGCTGCGGTCAATCAGATTCAGTTCGTCTATCAGTGCCTGCTTACTGCCCTGGGCGATGGACTCGTCATGTTCGGCAGCCAGTATTGGGGCAAAAAGCAGCTTTCCCCGCTGCGCAAAATCGCCGCATCCGCCATGCACTTCGGGCTTTTGCTTTCTGCAGTTTTATTCCTGCTGGTCAGCATTTTCCCGATACAGGCGCTTCGGATTTTTACGACGGATTCCGCCATCCTCGAACAGGGCGCACAGTATCTGAGTATTATCCGTTTTACTTACCTGTTCTTTGCAATCACACAGATTCTGCTCGCAACCCTTCGAAGCGTGGAAATCGTCGGCATTGCGTTCCGGCTTTCCTGTATGGCACTTCTCGTCAATTGTTCGATTAACTATCTTCTGATTTTCGGTCATTTCGGATTCCCGCAGCTGGGCATCCGCGGTGCGGCGATCGGCACGTTGACCGCCCGCATATTGGAGGTTATCGTCCTGCTTGTTTACCTTTTCCGCAGCGCAGGCAAAAAGCTCGGGCTGCATTTTTCCGATTACTTCCATGTCGATCCGGTTCTGACGAAGGATTACCTCAAAACAACAGCCCCTATGCTCGTCACGAATGGACTCTGGGGCGTCAATACCGCCCTGCAGACCGTTATTTTAGGGCATATGACAGCTGCTGCCATCGCGGCAAACAGCGTTGCCTCGACCCTTTACATGCTCATCAAATCCACCGCCATCGGTGCTTCCTCCACAGCCTCCGTCATGATCGGAAAAGCAGTCGGCTCCGGTGACATCCCGCTGACAAAACACTATTCCAAACTGCTGCAGCGTCTGTTTTTATGCATTGGTGCACTGTCCGGCATTACACTGTTTTTCATCCGTATCCCGATCCTCTCGATCTACGATCTGCAGCCTGCCACAAAGGAAATGGCAAATACTTTTCTCATCATCCTGAGTGTCATCTGCGTCGGCATGACTTATCAGATGCCCACCAATAACGGCATCATCCGCGGCGGCGGGAACGCACTTTTCGTCGTCAAAATGGACCTGATCAGCATCTGGTGCATCGTCCTGCCGCTGTCGTTTTTCATGGCATTTCTGATGCATGCATCCCCGACCGTCGTGGTCTGGTGCCTGAACGCAGATCAGATTTTTAAATGCGTGCCCGCCTTTCTGGAATCCAACTACGGCAACTGGATTCGGAAGCTGACGCGGGACGAGTGAGGGCGCAGGCTTGATGCAACGCCCCACGCCATCCGGCAAAGACACAAAAAACCCGGAGCAGAATGTCTTCTCAGCAAATATTTGCCAGATAGCATCCTGCTCCGGGATTTTTTATTCGCATATTGGCATCAGACAGCTGCACTTCTTCCAGCCTTCCGATGCTGCGCATGACACGTGCAGAGCCATTTGACGGCAGGCTGCCGCTTCAACCGCCCTGCCCGCGCCGCGTGCTTGCGCTGTTTATGCGTTTACTTTTTCTACACCAATGGTAACGGTTTCTCCGTTAACGTTCCACTCCTTGCTGACTGCAAGTGCCTCTTCACCGACGAACGCATCAGCCAGAACCTTGCCGGCGATCATTGCTTCATTCCGTGCAACAATGCCTTCTACCTTCTCATTGCCGCAGACAGAAACCTTAATGTGATCCATCACTTCAAAGCCTGCATCCTTACGCATAGTCTGAATCTTGCTGATGACTTCGTATACAAATCCCTCTTCCAGCAGCTCCTCAGACAGGTTGGTGTCCAGAACAACTGTCATGTAGTTGTCTGCCTCAGATACATAACCGGGCTTCTGAGCCATATCGATCAGCAGGTCCTCTTTGGTCAGCTCCACTTCTGTGCCGTTCACGTCAAATTTCAGTGCTCCAACGCTTTCCAGCTCATCCATTGCAGCATTTCCATCCAGCTCATCCAAATGCTGTTTGATGCCGCCAAGCTGTTTGCCGTATTTGGGTCCAACTGTACGCAGCTGAGGCTTGAAGGTGTATGCAGTAAAGTCACGCACGTCATCTGTGAAGACTACCTTCTTGACATTTAATTCGTCTTCGATGATTTCCTGATAGAAATCAGACAGCTGCTTGTCGGCTTTGACAAACATCGTGCCGATAGGCTGACGGTTCTTGATGTTTGCCGTGTTACGGCACGCACGTCCCATAACGACGATTTCCAGAACCTCTTTCATATCCTCTTCCAACTTCTCATCGATCATAGCGGTATCCACGGTCGGGAAGTCGCACAGATGAACGCTTTCCGGAGCGCTTGCATCTACGCTGCAGACAAGGTTTCTGTAAATATCCTCTGTCATAAACGGGATCATCGGGGCTGCAGCCTTGGCAGTTGTCACAAGCGCTGTATACAGTGTCATGTAAGCGTTGATCTTATCCTGCTCCATGCCCTTTGCCCAGAAACGTTCCCGGCTTCTTCTTACATACCAGTTACTTAAATCATCCACAAAATCCTGCAGTGCTCTTGCAGCTTCCGGGATACGGTACTGATCCAGGTTTTCGTCCACAGCCTTTACCATGGTGTTGAGTCTGGACAAAATCCATTTATCCATAACGGAAAGCTTATCATATTCCAGAGTGTGCTCTGTCGCATTGAAATTATCGATATTTGCATACAGTACAAAGAACGCATAGGAGTTCCACAGCGTGCTCATAAACTTACGCTGACCTTCCATAACCGCCTTGCCGCTGTAACGCTTCGGAATCCAGGGAGCGGATACCGTATAGAAATACCAGCGGTTTGCATCTGCGCCGTATTTTTCCAGCGCTTCAAAGGGATCTACCGCATTCCCCTTGGATTTACTCATCTTCTGACCATTTTCATCCAGAACGTGGCCCATAACGATAACGTTTTCAAAAGGAGAGCGGTTAAACAGCAGCGTAGATTCCGCCATCAGAGAGTAAAACCAGCCTCTTGTCTGGTCAACAGCCTCGGAAATGAACTGTGCCGGGAACTGTCTCTGAAATACGTCCTGATTTTCAAAGGGATAATGATGCTGTGCAAAGGGCATTGCGCCGGAGTCAAACCAGCAGTCGATTACTTCGGGAACACGGTGCATGGTGCCGCCGCACTCCGGGCACTTCATTGTGATCTCGTCGATATAAGGACGATGCAGCTCTACAGTCAGCGCCTTTTCGTTGCCGGATTTTTCAAACAGCTCCTGACGGCTGCCGATGGATTCCATATGTCCGCAGGAGCACTCCCATACGTTCAGAGGAGTTCCCCAGTAACGGTTTCTGGAAATACCCCAGTCCTGTACGTTTTCCAGCCAATCGCCGAAACGTCCTTTACCGATGGATTCCGGAATCCAGTTTACAGTATTGTTATTTGCAATCAGTTCATCGCGGACTGCCGTCATGCGGATGAACCAGGATTCTCTTGCGTAGTAGATCAGGGGCGTGTCGCATCTCCAGCAGTGAGGATAGCTGTGCTCAAACTTCGGAGCCGCAAACAGCAGGTGCGCATCCTCCAGAGCCTGCAGGACAAGGGGATCTGCTTTCTTTACAAATACACCCGGCCAGGGAGTTTCTTTGGTCATATCGCCTTTACCGTCTACCAGCTGTACGAACGGAAGATCATATTTTCTGCCTACGTTTGCATCGTCTTCACCGAATGCAGGTGCGATATGAACCACGCCGGTACCATCTGTCAGGGTAACGTACGTATCGCAGGTTACATAGTAGGCTTTCTTATTCTGTTTTTTACAGATATCCACTGCACAGTCAAACAGCGGCTCATACGCCTTGTATTCCAGATCTTTACCGGTGTAGGTTTCCAGCACTTCATAGGCGGGAGCTTCCGGATTTTCCGCATTCAGCTTGCCAAGAACAGTATCCAGCAGAGCTTCTGCCATATAATAGGTATAGCCGTCAGCAGCTTTTACCTTGCAGTATGCCTCGTTCGGATTTACGCAGAGTGCAACGTTGGAGGGCAGGGTCCACGGCGTGGTTGTCCATGCCAGGAAATAAGCATCTTCGCCGACTACCTTGAAGCGAACGACTGCAGAACGTTCCTTGACATCCTTATAGCCCTGCGCAACCTCCTGTGCAGACAGCGGTGTTCCGCAGCGAGGACAGTAGGGAACGATCTTAAAGCCTTTGTATAACAGGTTTTTGTCCCAGATCTGCTTTAATGCCCACCACTCGGATTCGATATAGTTATCATCATAGGTGATGTAGGGATTGTCCATATCTGCCCAGAAACCAACGGTATCGGAAAATTTTTCCCACATGCCTTTGTACTTCCAGACGCTTTCCTTACATTTATCAATAAAAGGAACCAGTCCGTACTGTTCGATCTGATCCTTGCCGTCCAGACCCAGCAGCTTTTCCACTTCCAGCTCAACCGGAAGTCCGTGGGTATCCCAGCCTGCCTTACGGGGTACATAATAGCCCTTCATGGTACGGTAACGGGGGATCATGTCCTTGATAACACGGGTTTCCAGATGTCCGATATGCGGCTTGCCGTTTGCAGTCGGAGGTCCGTCATAGAATGTGTAGGTCTCTCCCTGTTTGCGCTGTTCCATTGATTTTTTGAAGATGTCATGATCTTCCCAGAACTTCTCTGTCTGCTTTTCTCTGTCAACGAAGTTCATATTTGTTTCAACTTTGTTATACATATATCCTCCTTGTTTGCGAAGCAAATGCGACTGTCCTTACAGGAGCAGAGGATTTTGTCTCCCTGCTTTCTATA
>OHAC01000900.1_pt1 | contig 29187 bp, 28 predicted proteins | sample 1577051 | NCBI WGS metagenome assembly OHAC01 (sample SAMEA3541499, study PRJEB24748) | human gut metagenome | biome: human gut; feature: human-associated habitat; material: faeces | place: China | collected 2012 | reverse complement strand
ACGGCTGTCAGCCACATCGTCCGAACACGGCACTTATATTTTGCGCAGCGGGATACCACCCCGGCCTGCTTCGGACCTTTTGTGACTATTCTTAAATTTTTATTAGATCTCGTTCACTTTCCGCTTCACGTAAGTGGTATGTAACAGATGGTGTGCTTTCTCACTTCCCGGTTCTCCGAGGAAGGTTGCGTACAGCTCCTTGATTGCCGGATTTTCGTGGGATTTGCGGATTGAGTTGTTTTTGTCGGAGTCGTAGAGAACTTTGGCGCGCAGGCCGCGGATATCGACGCTGTTGCGTACGTAGCCAGGCTGCTGCGGCTGGCCGCCGCCGTTGATACATCCACCCGGACAGCCCATGATCTCGATGAAATGATAGGTAGCTTCACCGGATTTGACCTTTTCAAGCAGCTTTCTTGCGTTTCCAAGACCGGAGGCGATGGCTACCTTAACTTCCAGACCTGCTACCGGATAAGTGGCTTCCTTGATGCCTTCCATGCCGCGGACGTCGGTGAAGTCCAGATTCTGTAATTCCTCACCGGTCAGGGTTTCCACTGCAGTGCGGAGTGCTGCCTCCATAACACCGCCGGTTGCGCCGAAGATAACAGCTGCACCGGTTCCAAGTCCCAGAGGAGCGTCAAATTCTTCGTCCGGGAGGGTAGTGAATTTCAGGCCGACCTTGCGGATCATGCGTGCAAGCTCCCTTGTGGTTAAGGAGTAGTCTACATCCGGAATGCCGTTTGCGGCTTCATCCGGACGCTGAATCTCAAATTTCTTTGCGGTACACGGCATAATGGAAACGGAAACGATATCCTTCGGATCCAGGTTCATCTTCTCTGCATAGTAGGATTTTGCAATGGCACCGAACATCTGCTGCGGCGATTTGCAGCTGGATAAGTTCTCGGTCATATCCGGGAAGTAGTGTTCACAGTATTTGATCCAGCCCGGGGAGCAGGAGGTGATGAGCGGAAGCACACCGCCGTTCTGCACACGGTCCAGGAATTCATGAGCCTCTTCCATAATGGTTAAGTCGGCACTGAAGTTGGTGTCGAATACTTTGTCAAAGCCGATGCGGCGAAGGGCTGCTGCCATCTTGCCCTGTACGTTGGTGCCGATGGGGTAGCCGAATTCCTCGCCCAGAGCGGCGCGTACAGCCGGAGCGGTCTGTACGATGACATGCTTTTTCGGATCTGCGATGGCTGCCAGAACCTCGTCCACCTGGGATTTCTCCTGGAGGGCACCGGTTGGGCAGACTGCGATACACTGGCCGCAGGAGACACAGGAGGTCTCGCCCAGGCCCATGTCGAAGGCGGAGCCGATAAAGGTGGCAAAGCCGCGCATGTTGGCACCAATGACACCGATGCCCTGTACCTTCTCACAGATTGCGGAGCAGCGGCGGCAGAGGATACATTTGCTGTTGTCACGGATCATGTGCACCGCGCTGTCGTCGATTACGGACGGGGTGCGTTCGCCATCGTAATAACCTTCGTCGGTAACACCGAGTTCCTTACAGAGCTGCTGCAGCTCGCAGTTTCCGCTGCGGACGCAGGATAAGCACTTGCGGTCATGGTTGGAAAGCAGAAGCTGCAGGGTTTTCCTGCGGGACTCCAGTACCTTTGGCGTGTTGGTCCATACTTCCATGCCTTCGTTGATCGGGTATACGCAGGAAACCACCAGGCTTCTTGCCCCTTTTACTTCTACTACACAGATGCGGCATGCGCCGATCTCGTTGATCTCTTTTAAGAAGCACAGAGTCGGAATTTCAATGTGCGCCAGTCGGGCTGCCTCCAGAATGGTGGAGCCTTTCGGGGCACTGACTTCCATGCCGTTGATTTTGATTGTGATATTCTCCATAGCCATTCTCCTCCATTACTGTTTGTAGATCGCGCCGAATTTACATTTCTCCATGCAGGCACCGCACTTAACACACTTATCGGTGTCGATGATATGCGGATTCTTAACGGAGCCGATGATAGCGCCAACCGGGCAGTTTCTTGCGCACAGGGTACAGCCCTTACATTTGTCTGCGTCGATATGGTAGGAAAGGAGCGCTTTGCAGACGCCTGCCGGGCAGCGTTTCTCTTTGATGTGTGCTTCGTACTCGTCACGGAAGTAACGCAGGGTGGACAGAACCGGGTTAGGAGCTGTCTGGCCGAGACCGCAGGCAGAATTCTCTTTCACGTAGTAGCAGAGCTCTTCCAGCTTATCCAGATCTTCCATGGTAGCGGTGCCCTTGGTGATCTTGGTGAGGATCTCCAGCATACGTTTGGTGCCGATGCGGCATGGAGTACATTTACCGCAGGATTCTTCTACAGTGAATTCCAGGAAGAATTTTGCGATATCTACCATACAGTCGGTTTCATCCATAACGATCAGACCGCCGGAACCCATCATGGAGCCGATGGAGATGAGGTTGTCGTAATCGATCGGGATATCAAAGTGCTCTGCCGGGATACATCCGCCGGACGGACCACCGGTCTGTGCTGCTTTGAATTTCTTGCCATTCGGGATGCCGCCGCCGATCTCTTCGATGACCTCGCGCAGGGTAGTACCCATCGGGATCTCTACGAGGCCGGTGTTGTGGATCTTACCGCCCAGTGCAAATACCTTGGTTCCTTTGGACTTCTCGGTACCCATGGAAGAAAACCATTCCGGACCGTTTAAGATGATCTGCGGGATGTTGGCATAGGTCTCTACGTTATTTAAGATGGTCGGCTTGCCAAATAAGCCCTTCTGTGCCGGGAACGGAGGACGCGGACGCGGTTCGCCGCGGTTTCCTTCAATGGAGGTCATGAGTGCGGTTTCCTCGCCGCAGACGAAAGCTCCGGCACCGAGTCTTAAGTCGATATCAAAATCGAAGCCGCTTCCGAAAATATCTTTTCCCAACAGTTCCATCTCGCGTGCCTGGCTGATAGCGATTTTCAGACGTTCTACTGCGATCGGATACTCTGCGCGCACATAGATGTAGCCCTGGTTTGCACCAATGGCGTAACCGGCAATGGCCATAGCCTCCAGTACCGCGTGCGGGTCGCCCTCTAAGACGGAACGGTCCATGAATGCGCCCGGGTCGCCTTCGTCGGCGTTACAGCAGACATATTTCTGGTCGGCATCATTCTGCTTGGCCAGCTTCCATTTGAGGCCGGTGGGGAATCCGCCGCCGCCGCGTCCGCGCAGGCCGGAATCTAACAGGCACTGGATGACATCGTCCGGGGTCATTTCGGTGAGCACTTTACCAAGGGCTGCGTAGCCGCCGGTTCCGATGTACTCTTCAATGACTTCCGGGTTGATGATGCCGCAGTTACGCAGGGCAATGCGGTGCTGTTTTTTGTAGAAATCTGTGTCGATGAGAGCCTTGACGCCGGCCGGAGTAACGGTCTCCTGATAGAGAAGACGGGTAACGACACGTCCCTTTAATAAGTGCTCCTGAACGATCTCAGGAATGTCTTCTACCTTGACCATGGAGTAGAAGCTTGCGTCCGGGTAGACGATCATGATCGGGCCCAGGGCGCAGAGACCGTGGCATCCGGTCTGGACTACGGAGACTTCTTTCTCCAGCCCGGCCTTTTTGATCTCTTCTTTTAAGGTTTCCATAATCTGCTGGCTTCCGGAGGAGGTACAGCCTGTTCCACCGCAAACCAATACATGTGAACGATACATCTGTTGTCCTCCTTATTTCAGATCTGCAGAATTTAAGGTATATTCTTCGACAATGTGTCCGCCGATGAGATGGCGCTCCACCACCTCGGCAGCTTTGTCCGCATTCATTTTGATGTAGGTGATCTTCGGTTTGCCCGGTTCCATGACCTCTACGATGGGCTCGTACTGGCAAAGGCCGATACAGCCGGTCTGGGTAACGGAAATTTTATCGGTCAGTCCCTTTTCCTGAACCAGATTGGAAAGGGCGTTTAAGACTGGTCTGGCACCGCTGGCAATGCCGCAGGTAGCCATGCCGACCACAACGCGAGTGTGGGTGTGGTCTTCCGCACGCATGCTGACCTGACTCTGCATTCTCTCGCGGATTGCTCTTAATTCTTCAAGACTTTTCATGATAGGTTCGTCCTCCTGTTCTGACGGTGGTTTTAGTATACAGTTCCGCCGTCGGTTTCGAGTTTGTTTTCAGTCAGATAGTCTTTGATGTAGCTGGAAATTTCGGGTGTGGTAAGGGAAACATCTCCCAGGATAGCGCGCATCTCGCGGGTGTCCAGGGAAAATTCTTTTTCACCGCAGCGGTAAACGTAGAGAAAATCAGTGTCCGGATGGCCCTGGATCAGGGTCTGAATGGTGGCAGTCATATCGCCGAGGGGCATCCGGTCAATGTGATTTAAGGTAAAGACCGCAGTGACCGTGGTCCCTTTTCCAGGCTCTGATTCGATGGAGAAGCTTCCTCCGGTGCTCTCGGCGGCCAGCTTGAAAAACGGAACGCCAAGGCCGACTTTCCGGGTGGTGCGGCTGGTATAGAATGGGTCGGTGCCCCGTTCGACCTGTTCTTTTGTCATGCCGCAGCCGTCATCCGCAATGATGACGGTAAGCCTGTCCAGATCCGGCTGTACATCTACGGTAATCTGTACCAGGCATGCGCCGGCCCGGGTGGAATTTTCCGCTACGTCAAGGATATTCAAAGAAATTTCCGGCATCATAGGCTAATTGTATTTGGCAAGGATGCCAGGAATATCGTCCGGGGTGAGCCGTCCGTAAACTTCGTCGTTGATCATCATGACGGGAGCCAGTCCGCAGGCACCGACACAGCGGCACGAATCCAGCGAAAAACGCCCGTCCGGAGTGCACTCTCCGTTGGTGATGCCAAGAAGCTCCTCCAGTTTTGAAAAAATGGCGCCGGAGCCCTTTACGTAGCAGGCAGTGCCGAGGCATACGGAAATCTGATACTTGCCCTTGGGCTGCAGTGCGAACTGGGAATAGAATGTGGAAACGCCGTAGATCTTCTCTAACGGGATTCCGGTTTCATTGGAAATCATAGTCTGGACTTCAATCGGCAGGTAGCCGTAAATGTCCTGAGCCTGCTGCATGATTGGCATGAGCGCGCCTTTGGTGTCTTTCAGCTCAGTAATTACTTTCTTTAAAGCAGCTTCCTGCTCTGGCGTTCCGCTGAAAGGAACACCTTCTTTTTTACAAGCCATGTAAACCCTCCTCCTTATTACATTGTAAAATGTTTATAATATATTAACATGATGATGAAAAAAAATCTACAAAATTCATCCGTTAATTTAAAAACACAATAAATGTTTTTGTTGATTATTAACAGAAACGATGGTATTCTTACACTATAAAACTGTTTGGTTTGTCAAAAACATGACAAAATTTACAGCAATACAAATGGCTCAACCAATATAATAGTATGCTTCATTTATTTTATGACAGGGGGAATCTGCCTATGACAGCAAGAGATGTTCAGAGGATCCTCGGTGCCCGGGTGCTTGTGGGAGAAGAATTTCTGGACCGAGAGATCACAAGTGCCTGCGCATCCGACATGATGAGTGATGTGCTGGCTTTTTCCAAGGACCATTCGGTTCTGATTACCGGGCTTTGTAATCCACAGGTCATCCGCACTGCAGAGATGCTGGACATTGTCTGCGTGATCTTTGTGCGGAGAAAACATCCGGATGAAACCATCCTTGCCATGGCAAAAGAACGTGAATTGATTGTCATGGAAACAGGACACCGCATGTTTTCTACCTGCGGCATGCTTTACAAGGCCGGACTTGGCGGAGGTGCAGTCTGATGGAAAACGCGATCGTATTACAGTATCATGTTTCAGCCGATGATTTTACCCGGGCAGGGGAAGCCAGCAGCGACGTGAAGGGAAAGTTAAAGCAGCTTGGCATCAGCCCGGAGGCTGTACGCAAGGTGGCCATTGCCATGTATGAGGGCGAGATTAATATGGTGATCCATGCGAAAGGCGGAGAGATCACGGTGGAGATCACACCGGAAAAGGTGCGGATGGTCCTGGACGATATAGGACCCGGCATTCCGGATATTGAGCTTGCCATGCAGGACGGCTATTCCACAGCGCCGGATGAGGTGAGAAACCTCGGCTTTGGCGCCGGAATGGGACTGCCGAATATGAAGAAATATACCGATGACATGAAGATAGAGACAGAGCTTGGTGTTGGAACAAAAATCACCATGGAAGTGAAGCTTATGTGAGAATTTTGACAGCGAAAAGACATTTGGAGGTGAAAGGCGGCATGGACAAGTTTTACCATTCCGTACGTCTGGATGAGGAACTGTGCAAGGGCTGCATCAACTGCCTCAAGCGCTGTCCCACCCAGGCAATCCGTGTGCAGGATGGCAAAGCCCGGATCAACAAAAAATTCTGCATTGACTGCGGCGAGTGTATCCGGGTATGCCCCCATCACGCAAAACATGCAGTCTATGATCGGCTTGAGGAGATGGAACGTTTCCGATATAAGGTGGCCCTTCCGGCCCCTTCTTTATATAGCCAGTTTAACAATTTGGATGATATTAACGTCGTGCTTCACGCCCTTTTGCTTATGGGCTTTGACGATGTGTTTGAGGTGAGCGCAGCGGCAGAACTGGTCAGCGAGGCCACTCGCGCGTATCTGACGGAGCATGAGGAGCAGCTTCCGCTGATCAGCACGGCATGTCCAAGCGTGGTACGGCTGATCCGGGTGCGTTTTCCGAATCTAATCCCGCATCTGCTCCCCTTAAATCCGCCGGTGGAGGTGGCAGCGGGCCTGGCGGTGAAACGGGCTATGGAAAAGACCGGACTTCCCAGAGAGGATATCGGCATCTGTTTTATCTCGCCGTGTCCGTCCAAGGTGACCTACGCAAGGTCACCGATTGGAATAGAAAAAAGTGAAATTGACTGTGTGCTTGCCATTAAGGATGTGTATCCGCAGCTGTTAAAATATATGAGGCAGGTGGATGAAGATCCGGAGAACATTAGCATTTCCGGGAAGATCGGCATCAGCTGGGGCCACAGCGGCGGCGAGGCAGGCGGACTTTTCACAGAGAGCTATCTTGCGGCAGACGGCATTGAGAATGTGATCCGGGTCCTGGAGGATATGGAGGATCAGAAGTTTACCAATCTGAAATTTGTGGAGCTGGATGCCTGCAGCGGCGGCTGTGTGGGCGGTGTGCTGACGGTGGAAAATCCCTATGTGGCAGAAGTAAAGCTAAAGCATCTGCGCAAATATATGCCGGTTGCGAGAAGTCACATGGATGCGGAGACAGAAGAAAAAGCGGAAGAACTGATGACGTGGACCCAGAGTGTGGAGTATGAGCCGGTTTATAACCTGGGAGAGACCATGATGGAAAGCTTTGCGCGCTTAAGCCGGATTGAAGTCTTAAGCAAGCAGCTTCCGGGACTGGACTGCGGAGCCTGCGGCGCGCCGTCCTGCAAGGCACTGGCAGAGGACATTGCCCGGGGAGCGGCGAAGGAAGAGGACTGCGTTTATATTATGAAAGAACGGATCTGGCGGCTGATGGAACAGGAAAAAGGAGGACAAACGTGAAAGTAAAAGAACTTCTGGACAGTGGAAAATTTCAGGTGATCCATGCGGGGGATGACCCGGAACGGGAAATCACGACTCCGTTTTGCTGTGATCTCTTAAGCGTGGCCATGGGAAAAGCCCCGGCGGGCTGTGCCTGGGTTACCGTGATGGGAAATATGAATACGCTGGCGGTGGCTACACTGGCGGATGCGGCCTGCATCATTCTGGCAGAGGGCGCAGCGCTGGATGAGACTGCCAGAAAAAAGGCAGAGCAGCAGGATATCATGGTGCTGGCTACGGAGGAGCCGGTGTTTGAGGCAGCGCTGTGGGTGTGGCAGCAGATGCAGGGAGAAGGGCATGGAGCGTGAATTAAGTTACGACCTGCATATTCACTCCTGCCTTTCCCCTTGTGGGGATGACGACATGACCCCGGGCAACATTGTAGGTATGGCGGCTATCAAGGGTCTGGATGTGATCGCGGTGACGGACCACAACTCCTGCCGCAACTGCCCGGCGGTTCTGAAGCTGGCGGAGCAGTACGGTGTGTTGGCCATACCAGGCATGGAGCTGACTACTGCGGAAGAAGTACACGCAGTCTGCTTGTTTTCAGAGCTTTCCGCGGCAATGGAATTTGACCGGTTTGTTTATGGGAAACTCATGAAATTCCCGAATCGGGAGGAAATCTTCGGAAAGCAGCAGATCATGAACGAGGAAGATATCTGCATCGGCACCGAGCCGAACCTGCTTATCAACAGCACGGAACTTTCCTTTGATGAATTATGGGACATTGTAACCGGGCAGTACGGCGGTGTCATGATCCCGGCCCATATCGATAAAAATGCCAACAGTTTAATCTCAAACCTGGGCTTTGTGCCGCCGGAGAGCCAGTTCCGGACAGCGGAGCTGCACGATATGGCAGCGCTTGAGGAATTAAAAAAGAGCAATCCCTATCTGGAGCAGTGCCGCATCATCTGCGATTCCGACGCGCATTATCTCGAACATATCCATGAGCCGGAGTGGAAGATGAAGGTGCGGGAGAAAAGCGCGGCGGCGGTGATTGCGTATCTGAGGGGAGAATAAAAAATACTGGATATTTCCGGGAAAGTTTGCTCGGAAATATCCAGTATTTTTTATTCATGCAGATTCGGTTCCGCATGTGATTTTAAAATCCGCCATAATGTACTGCGCCCGATCCCAAGACGCTGCGCAGTCCGGCTCTGGTTGTTATTTTCTTCTTTCAGGACCATGCGTACGACATCATAGGTGATGTCATCCAGGGTCTGATTTAAGTCAAACTGATACCCGGATTGTTCGGGAGCCACCCAGAGAGCTGTTTCCTGATGCAGGAGCCGCATCGTATTTTCGTAAGAAATATACGGAGTTGAGGTAATCAGCATCAGCTCATAGATAATACGCTGCAGCTGGTGCAGATTACCTTCCCACGGAAACTGTTTTAGCGCTAGGCTGGCTTTAGTGTCAAATCCGATGATCGGTTTTCCGAGATCTGCGTTCAGCCGGTTGAGATAGAGTGTAGTCAGGTAGGGAATATCATCCGGCCGTTCTCTTAAAGGAGGAAGGTGAAGGGACAGACAGGAAAACAGTTTGGTGATTCCGGTAATGATGGGTTTGGAATCATATTCTTCATTGTTCGTGGAAAAGGAAAAATACAGCCGATTCCGGGCAGCCAGACGGGTATCCGCAATGTAGGAAAGAAGCTGGCTGAAAATCTGGGGCGGGATCGTTTCCATCTGCTTAAAGTAAATGCTGTGCCCGTTATGTGCCAGCGGGGAATCATGATGGGAAAGCAGATAGGTCCAGTTCCGCTCTGTGGCATAGGCACAGTCAATCTGGTAAAAAATGGTGTTCCGGTAGCTGCTCTTACAGTAAATATTGTAGGCAGCCAGGTCTTTTCCGGTCCCTTTTTCGCCGGAAATCAGTACTGGGGTGGAAACGAGGCTGTATTTTTGGATCAGATCCCGTGTGGTTGACAGGCCGTGTGTGCTGTTGAAATAAGAAAAATCGGGCATGACATTGCTGCCGGCTATTTTTTCTGTGATCGCGTCTATTTTCCTGATTTCCTGTTTTTCTTTTAGCATGGAATACACATAAAGGCAGGTGCTGTTCCGCATGGTGGATTTTTTCATGGTAAGGCGCAGCCTATGCCCCTTGATGGTACGTTCTAAAGAAGTATCCCCTTCTTTCCACAATTCTTCAAAATGTTCCTGCAAAAATGGAAGAATCAGTTTTTTTTCATATTCTGAGAGGCTTGACAAGATACTTTTTCCATACTGGTCAAAAATGGTGCATGCGACAGGGCTGTTTTGAAATGCCATGGTCAGCTGGGTCAGTTCCCTGCGGCTTTGCAGGGAAGAGTGGGTCAGGGAGATAGCCTGCTGGAATGTGTTCTGGACAGATTCGTAACCACTGGTGACAAGGACCGGCGTAATTCCCATGGAGAGAGCCAGATTATGCGCGATCACATCACAGACAACTACCGAAATTCCCATTTCTTTGAGCCGTTTCATATTGGATACGGCATCTTCTTCACTCCAGATCGTATAAATCGGGATATCGTAATCGAGCAGTTCACATAAAATACGGGCATGGCTGGTGATATTTTCGTAGCCAATGATCGCTATGGGCTGTTGGAAGTTCTGGGCAAGCCGTATGGCGCGCAGGGCATCGAGTGCCCAGAGGCCGATGTCGTAGACCGGCAGCGCAATGCGCTCTTTTAAGTAGCTGGCGGTACCGCCGCGGGATATAACTGCGTCGTAATTCAGCAGATTCAGTTTGTCCAGAATAGAATCCACTTCACTTAAGTTTGCCACAAAACAGTCAGCCTGTACCTTTGTTTCAGAAAGAAGAACTTCACGAACCAGTTCGTTCATGCCGCGGTAGGGAGAAATGACGAGAAAATGGATATTTTCCATAAATGACCTCCTGTACTTTGCTCGATATGTTTCATAATAAAACAGAAATGATAAAAAAACAACAAAAAAACAGAATTGATTTAAAATGAAACAAATTAACAAAGAGAAATTCTGGAGCGTATCAGGAGTTTCTGTTAGGATAGCACCATCAAGAGAGAACGAAGGGAGTAATAAATCATGAACCATCAGTTGATTATCCCGTCTGTACTTTATACAGGAGAGGGAAGCATTGCAGGGAGCATCAAAGAAGTGCTCGCAAAAGAGCAGGCAAAGAAAGTGCTTGTTTTTACAGATAAAGGAATTATTGGAGCTGGTTTACTGAATCTTTTATTAGACGCGTTAAAAGAGCAGGGAACCGCGTATGAGATTTTCAGCGATTTAAGACCAGAGCCATCTTATGAAGATGTGGAAAAAATCCGCAGACAGGCAGAAAACAGCGAGGGAGACCTAATCGTGGCATTTGGCGGCGGAAGTGTTATGGATGCCGCAAAACTGGTTTCCATTTTAAAAGGTTCCGATTATTCGGTGAAAGATCTTCTGGCAGACCCGTCCCTTGGAAGAAAGCAGATGAAGAGCGTGGCAATCCCGACCACCTGCGGAACCGGATCTGAGGCAACCTGCAACGCCATCGTGGCAGTTCCGGAAGAGGAGGTAAAGAAGGGCATTGTCAACACCGCCATGATCCCAGATTATGTAATTCTGGATGCGCAGGTGATCAAAAAACTTCCGAAGTCCATTGTGGCAGCTACCGGAGTTGATGCGCTGGCTCATGTGGTAGAGTGCTATACTTCCAAAAAGGCTACCCCATTGAGTAATACTTACGCGCTTGCAGGAGCAAAACTGATCTTTGAAAATATCAGAGAGGCTTATTGCAATCCGGACAATATGGAAGCAAAAAGCAATATGATGCTGGGTGCTTTTTACGGTGGTGTGGCAATTACCGGAAGCGGTACTACTGCGGTCCATGCTCTGTCTTATCCGTTGGGCGGCAAATATCATATCCCGCATGGCGTATCCAACGCGATCTTATTTGCTCATGTTATGAAAATGAACAAAGAGGCCTGTGCAGAACAGCTTGCGGAAATCTGTGACGTGATCAATCCGTCTCTGTATGCACAAAGCATTGACGCAAAAGCAGACTATGTGATCGGCCAGATTGAGGATGTCGTGAAGTTCACGGAGATTCCGACCGATTTATACAGCTTTGGTGTGAAGAAAGAAGATCTGGATTTCCTGGTAGATTCCGGAAGCAAACAGACCAGACTTCTAGTAAACAACCGCAAGGAGCTGACACTGGACGATATCCGTTCTATCTATCTGAAAGTTTTATAAGAAAAAAGGGGGATTACAACATGGCACAGTTACCAATCCTGGCAATTACAGCAGGAGATCCGGCAGGAGCAGGTCCGGAGATTACAGCAAGAGCCTTTGCGAACGACAGTGTTTATGAAATGTGCAGACCAGTCGTGATCGGGGATCCATGCATGATGCAGCAGGCGCTTGTATGTACCGGCTTAAACGATCAGATCCGGATCCACGTGATCGAAGATGTAAAGGATGCGGTTTATGAGAGGGGCATCATGAATGTTTATGATATGCATCTGATCTCCGACCCGTCTGAAATCGAACTTGGAAAGATCAGCAAAGAAGCAGGAGAAGCCGCATTTCAGTATGTAGTGAAAGCAATTCAGCTGGCAATGGCAGATGAAGTGGATGGCACAATCACCAACGCGATCAGTAAGGAAGCGCTCAACCTGGCAGGGCACCATTATTCCGGCCACACCGAGATCTATGCGGATTATACCGGAACGAAAAAGTACTGCATGATGTTGGCACACAATGATTTCCGTGTGGTACATGTATCCACGCATGTGTCTTTACGGGAAGCCTGTGACCGCTGCAAGAAGGAGCGGATCCTGGATGTGATCGAGATGGCAGATGAAGTATGCCGTGACCTTGGCATTAAGGAGCCGAAGATAGCTGTGGCTGGGTTAAATCCGCACTGTGGAGAGCACGGAATGTTCGGAAGAGAGGAAATTGAGGAAATCGAGCCGGCTATTGCAGAAGCAAAGAAAAAGGGCATTCAGGCAATTGGACCGTGCCCGCCGGATACGGTATTTTCCCAGGCAATCGGCGGCTGGTATGATATCGTTGTATGCATGTATCACGATCAGGGCCATATTCCGACGAAGGTACAGGGCTTTGTGTATGACCGTGAACGGCAGCAGTGGAATGCGGTTGCAGGAATCAACATTACACTGGGACTTCCGATCATCCGTGTATCCGTAGATCATGGAACTGCATTCGATCATGCCGGAAAAGGAGATGCAAATGAACTGAGCCTGCTTAATTCCATCGAATATGGAGCGAAGATGGCACTGAGCAGACTTGAGAAAAGGGGGTAATCCGTATGGATAAACTCCTGATCATTGCAGATGATTTTACCGGTGCGCTGGACACCGGGATTCAGTTTACCAAGATGGGAGTCCGCGCAAAAATCATTACGGATTATCAGTACGATTTTCAGAATCTGAAAGAGGAGTACCGGCTGCTTGTAGTCAACACAGACACGCGGCCGCTTTCTCCCAAAGAAGCGTATCAGAGAGTCTTCCACCTTGCGGCAAATGCCAGAAAAGCCGGATTCGGGTATGTATATAAAAAAACGGATTCGGGGCTTCGCGGAAATGTAGGCGCAGAGTTAAAGGCGGTTATGGATGCCTATGAAGAAAATATGGCGTACTGCATTCCTGCGCTTCCGTCCCTCCACCGGACAACAAAGGATGGCGTACATTACATCGATGGTGTTCCCGTAGAGAAAAGTGTTTTCGGAAAGGATCCGTTTGAGCCGGTTTTAAAATCTGATGTGGCAGATGTGATCCATCTCCAAAATGAGATCCATGTGGAAAAGGTGCCGCTGTTTTCTTACGAGCATGTAAAGTGGGAGCAGGACGAACCGACCGTATTTCTGTTTGACGCGGAGACGGATTACGATATGTACCGGATCGCGGGAAGACTGAAGGAACATACCAACTACCGGATCTGCGCAGGGTGCGCGGGATTTGCCGCGGCATATGAAGTCCTGATCGATTTTGAACGCGGGAATCCGCATTACATGCAGGATTCAGACGGACTTCTGGTTTTATGCGGAAGTGTAAATGAAATTACCGTAAAGCAGCTGGCCTATGCAAGAGAGCATGGCTTCTCGTCTGAACGCCTGAAAAATGAGCAGAAACTGAACCCGGAATACAGAACATCCGAAGCAGGAGAAGCATTTCTTGATCAGCTTTACAAAAAAATCTGTACAACGGACCGGTATCTGGTGGATACATTGGATGAGGCAAATGAGGAAGGCGCGCTGGACTATGCAAAGCGGATGTGCCTGAGCAGCAGTCAGGTGCGGTTCGGAATCGCGGATACGCTGGGATGGATCGCGGCCGGCATGATCAGGCGGGGCTGGAATGGAACCCTGTGCATGACCGGAGGGGATACGCTCATGGGATTTATGCGGCTGACCGGAGTAACCGAGCTAGTGCCAATCTGCGAGATCGGAAAAGGAGCAGTTCTCTCGGCAATGCGCTGGAATGGCAGAAGAATCCAGGTAATCTCCAAATCCGGAGGATTCGGGGAAGAGACGATTTTTCAGCAGATGTATGATACTGTTTTTGATGAGACAAGCATTTACAGAAAGAAGAATTGGGGGTAAACATGGAGACAGCACAGAAAAAATATCTGGGTATTTTTGATGAGGCAGAAGAGAAGGTGATCGCTGCCGGAATTATTTTTATGGTACTGATGGAGACGGTAAACACCATTTTTAAATTTGTGCATCCGTCAGCTGCGGGGTTACCGGAAGAGCTGGCGAACTTCGCATATACCTGGGTTGCGTTTTTATGCGCAAGCTTTTGCACCAAGCGCGGCGCGAACATCATTGTAGACGCGCTGACGAACCTGTATCCGAAAGCATTACGGAATGTTCTGGAGTATGTTCAGTATGTTCTTGATATCGTGATGTCTGTCATGATTGTTTACGGTGGCTTTCAGTTTGTGGCCAAGACCCTGGCAGAGGGAGGCACAGGAAAAACCGGTTTTCCGCTTTGGATTGTGTATCTGGCACCGATCGTCGGATTTGGCGTAAACATCATTCGTGACATTCAGAAGATTATGGAAGTAAAGACTTCCAGAGCAAAGTAATACAGGGGGATCAGTTATGTTATCATTAATTTTCGTATCATTTTTTGTTGTCCTGCTGGGACTCGGATTTTCCATGACATTATCTTACGGCGCGGCATTTATCATTCCGGCAATCGCCACTGGTTTTACCCAGTACGATATGATGAGCATTGTAGAATGGCTTTGCAAAGCAGCAGGAAAAAGCACTTATGTTGCAATCGCGCTCTTTGTGGTTTCCGGAAATATTATGTCAAAAGGAAAGCTGACAGAGCAGATCTTCGCATTTTTCCAGTATTTCTTAGGCAAAAGCCGTTCCTGCATTCCGATGGTTGCTGTTCTGACTGCAATTTTTTATGGAATGATCTCCGGATCCGGAATGGCTGTTGTAGCAGCTGTTGGCGCTATGGTGCTTCCGATGCTGATCGATTACGGTTATGACCGCGCTTTCTTTGCGGCAATGCTTGCGGCAGCAGGTTCTCTTGGCCAGCTGATCCCGCCGAGTTCCGCAATCTTACAGTACTGCGCGATGGCTGGTACCGATGAGGGACAGATGTTCAAGGTCGGCGCAGTGATTGGATTTACCTGTGCGATCGTTCTTCTGGCCCTGACCCTGATCCACTGCAGAAAAGATACCGGAGATATGGAAAAATCCAGAAAAGCTTATGAGAGTTTAAAAGCAGAGGGATTTGCAAAGGTAGTAGGAACCTCTATTTGGGGGCTTCTTTCCCCTGTTATCATTCTTGGAGGTATTTTCTCCAATCTGCTCAGCGTTGTGGAGGCAGCAGCAATTTCTGTAGTATACGCATGTTTCGTATCTTTATTTATTTACAAATCCCTGGATCTGAAAGGATTATGGGAAGCATTTAAGGGTTCTGTAAAGAATGTGGCTTCTGTTGCGATGATGCTTGCATTTGCGGTAGCATTTTCCAGCCTTCTGGATGTATTCCATGGCGGTGATATCATTGCGGCAGCCATCACAAGTGTTCTTTCCACCCCGACCGCATTCATTATCGCATCGGTTGTGGTGATGTCCATCGGTATGATGTTCATGAACCCGATCGCGATCATTGTTCCGATCGTAGCGCCGATTGCAGCTTCCTTTGGAATCGATCCGATGGTATACGGCGCTGGTATGTCTGGTATCGTGGCAATCGGTTCCCTGACTCCGCCGTTTGGCGTATCCCTGTATATTATGTCACCGATCGCAAAGGTGCATCCGATGACAATTGCAAGGAAAGTGCTTCCGTTCTGGGGCGTTATGACACTGATTATTTTGATTTATATGCTTTTCCCGCAGTTAAGTGTGTGGGCATACCGATAAAACTGGGAGGTTTATGTATGGAATACAGACACATTGGAGAACTGACTCCGGATGGTACCGTTTATGTAAATGATGATATGGGAACCCTGGAGGCGATGGTACCTCCGGGAAAATACGCGACAGCTCACGCTCCGGCGCTTCTGGAACTGGAAAACGGAGATATGCTCTGTGCCTGGTTTGCGGGTTCCTTTGAGGGAAGCAAGGACATCAGCATTGTATGCGCAAGAAAAGAAAACGGCTCCGATCACTGGGAGGAGCCGGTGGCAGTATCTTACGATACCGAGCGAAGCGAGCAGAATCCATCTTTATTCCCGGGACCGGATGGCGCGGTATGGTGCATGTACACCGCACAGCTGGATCGTATGGAAGGAAAAGATAACATGCAGTTTACTTCCATTATCCGCCGCCAGAGATCGTTTGATGGTGGAAAAACCTGGGGAGAGGCAGATGTGATCTTCCCACAGGAGGGAAGTTTCTGCAGACAGCCGATTCAGGTGCTTTCCAATGGAAGATGGATCTTCGGAAACTGGATCTGCACGGATTCCGTGAATGGACTGGAAGGAGATCCAACTGCATTCCGCATTTCCGATGATCAGGGAAAGAGCTGGAAGTTAGTAGAGATGCCGGAGAGCAACGGCGCGGTACACGCGAATGTAGTAGAGCTGGAGCCGGGAAAACTGATCGCGCTGATGAGAAGCCGGTTTGCCGATTTTGTATACATCAGCCATTCCGAAGACAACGGTGACACCTGGACAAAACCGGAGCCGACCGTGCTTCCGAACAATAATTCCAGTATCAGTGCCTTGAAGCTTCAGAGCGGAAGACTGGCGATCGCCTACAATCCGACGCACGTGCCGAATCCGCAGTATGGCAAGGTGGCATGGCCGGGACTTCGCTGTCCGGTAGCGGTTGCGCTTTCTGAGGATGGAGGCAAAACTTTCCCGATGGTGCGCCTAATGGAGCGCGGAGAGGGATTTTCCGGCGAGGAAAATACCACCAACAACAAGCAGTATGAGTATCCGTATCTGATGCAGGGAAAAGATGGAAGACTGCATCTTGCCTATGCCTATAAGAACAGAATCGGAATCAAGTATGTAAGCTTTACAGAGGAAGATGTGATGGGAAGCAAGCGGGAAACCGTGGGATTGTACAATCCGACTGCGGCCCAGAGCAGATAGGAGCAGACAGAGTATGATCATTGACCGTATCAAAAATATTGAATACTATGAAACCATTCTTCCGGGTCTGAAAAATGGTTTAAATACCCTCAGACAGCTTCCGTCACAGGAAGTAGGAAGGTATGAATTTGAAGGCGGTTTTCTGATGATCCAGGAAGGAACGACCAAACCGATGAGCGAGGGAACCTTTGAGGCGCACCGCAAATATGTGGATGTTCAGATCATGCTGCAGGGATGCGAGGAGCTCGCCTGGGAGGAATATGATCTGCTGAATCCGGTGGTTCCTTACAATGAAGAGAAAGACCAGGAACGCTTAGATGGAGAAAGAAACCATAGTATGCTGATTTCTGAGGGAATGTTTTTTGCGGCATTCCCGCAGGACGGACATAAAGCAGTTTCGCACACAGGTGAGCAGCATCATTACAGAAAAGCCGTGATGAAACTGCGGCTTCCGGAATAAAAACCTGTTTTAGAAAATGACAAATAACGTTTGGAGGAAAGAACGATGACAGAAATTAAAGGCATTATTGCCGCAATGCAGACCCCGATGTTTGAAGACGGCGGCATCAATGAAGCAGAGATGAGAAATCAGATCAACCGGGAGATTGAGGCTGGATGCGATGGCATCTTCTGCCTTGGTACCAATGGTGAGTTTTATATTCTGAGCTTTGAAGAGAAAGTACGCGTTATGGAGATCTTTGTGGAGGAAGCAAAGGGCCGTGTGCCGGTCTATGCAGGCACCGGATGTGTCAGCACCGCAGAGACGATCGCGCTTTCCAAAAAGGCACAGGAGATCGGTGTGGATGTGCTGTCCGTGATTACCCCATATTTTGCTGCCATCAGTCAGGATGAGTTATACGCTCATTACAAAGCAGTGGCAGAGGCAGTGGATCTTCCAATCGTAATGTACAACATCCCGGCCCGCACCGGCGCGGCACTGGCTCCGGCAACGGTAGGAAAACTGGCAGATATCAAAAACATTGCAGGCGTAAAGGATTCCAGTGGAAACTTCAATAACATCTTACAGTATATTGATGCCACCAAGGGCAAGGATTTCGCGGTTCTTTCCGGTAATGACGCCCTGATTCTGTACACCCTGATGGCTGGCGGTAAGGGTGGAATCACCGCGATCGCAAACATTCTTCCGGAAATCATGGTAAGCATTTACCAGAAATACCTGGCAGGGGATATCGAGGGAGCAAAAGAGGCACAGTCCTCCATTGCGCCGATCCGTGACTGCTTCAAGTATGGCAATCCGAACTCTATCGTAAAATGCGCGACCAATCTGATCGGATATCCGGTAGGTCCGTGCAGAAAGCCGTTTGGCATGGTTGGAGAGGAAGCGCAGAAAGCGATTCTGGATACCATCAATACCTATTACGCAGAGTACAAAAAGAATTAATTGGAACGGATCTGAGGAGATTTGGTTATGAAAATTATGGAAACAGTAAAAAAGGTGCCGGGGGGTCTGATGATCATTCCGCTCCTTCTTGGATGCCTGGTAAATACGTTCTTTCCACAGGTGTTTGCCTACTTTGACGGAACATTTACCTATTCTCTCTGGAAGGGAGGATCCATGTCACTGCTGGCGGCGTTTCTGTTCTGCAATGGTACAACGATCAACTTCAAAGAGGCAGGCGTTACGGTTTATAAGGGCGTTGTCTTAACTGCGGCAAAGGTATTATCCGGAATGGCCTGTGGCCTTCTGGTCGGAATGATTTTTGGAGAAAATGGAATCTTTGGAATTGCTCCGATCGCGATCATTGCCTGCTTCTCCAACTCCAACGGAGGAATTTACGCAGCTCTGGCTGGAGAGTATGGCGATGGAACCGATGTTGGTGCCGTATCAATTCTGGCACTCAATGACGGACCATTCTTTACCATGCTGGCACTTGGCGCGGCAGGATATTCTGTTCCGGTCAATACACTGGCAGGATGCGTGGTTCCGATTCTTGCAGGCGTGATTCTTGGAAACCTGGATCCGGAAATCAGAAAGTTCTGTGAGCCGGGAGCTACGATGCTGATTCCGTTTTTCGCGTTCCCGCTTGGCGCGAATTTGACGTTGTCCTCATTTGCAAAAGCCGGAATCCCTGGAATCATGCTGGGCGTGTGCGGTACTCTGATCACCGGAATGACCGGATTTCTGGTATACAAGCTTCTGAAGATGAAAGTTCCGGCGCTTGGCGCTGCGGTCAGTTCCACAGCAGGCAACGCGGCAGCTACTCCTGCAGCGCTTGCGGCAGCAGGGGTGATCAGTACGCAGGTCAGCGATGCGGCTACGGCACAGATTTCCGCGGCGATCATTGTGACAGCAATTCTCTGCCCAATGATGGTAACTTTCCTGTATGGATTAACAACAAAAAAAGAAAACGCGGCAGCGTAAGAAAAAGACCTTTTACCAGTTACATGATTGGTAAAGGGTCTTTTTGCGATAGAACAAAACTTACGGATAAAACGAAGTTTTATAATATTTCCGGAACAGGGAGATAAACGCCTGCTGCGCGTTGGAAAGATAGTTTTTTCCGGGCGTTACAATATCGAAAATCCGGCCTGCCAGCGGAGAAGCGATTTTATAATAGATCATTTCCGGATGTTTTCCAGTTACCATCCAGTCACTGATCAGAGTTGCCCCAATGCCTGCCTGAGCCAGGTGGTATGCCGTAACGAGTTGGGATACCTGCATGGCTGTCGGCGGGTTTACCCCCGCTTCCTGAAAGAAGGACTGGGAGCGGCTGTAAAGATTGTTGCCGGGAGAAAGCAGGATAAAAGGGGTGTCGGCAAAGGCTTCCATTGTGACGGCTGGACAGTCTGAATCTTGATAACGCCGGGACAGGATGTCGCTGGTTGTGAGAGCGGCATCGGTTAAGCAATTGTTGGCAGGAAAACGAGTGGAGACCGCCAGCAGGATCGTGTCCTGAAATCCTGGTATCCGTCTTAATTTGTCGTGCGGATCGGGTGTACAGTTGAATGTCAGGTCAATCAGGTCATCTTTTAACATCGTAAGCAGTTCATAGGACCCGGCTTCGGTCAGCTCAAGATCGATGCCGGGCCATTTCTTTTTAAAATCCGCAATAACCGGAGGCAGAATGTAGGAATTGAAATAGTGGGATCCGCCAATGCGCAGCTGCCCTGTTTTTAAGTCCGTCAGATCGTTTAGCTGCTGGGAGAGTTCATTTTCCAGATGCATGATCTGGCGGATTTTTTCGATGTAGAGCTGTCCGGCTTCGGTCAGTTCCAGTGGCTTTTTATCCCGGTTAAAAAGCGGCATGCCGATTTCATTTTCTACCTTCTGGATGGAGATACTGAGCGCGGGCTGCGTCATGAAAAGAGCTTCGGCGGCCTTGGAAAAGCTGCCTTTCTGATAGACCGTGTAGATGTATTTCATTTCCTGCTGCATGAAAACCTCCTATATAAATTTAATTTATATTAAAATAAAAACCATAAATTTGATTTAATTATAGCGCGGCAATATAATAAAGACAACAAGAAAAGGAAAAACCTGAAGCAGGAACATGCGGCGGGCCGGAGCAGGATTCCGGAGAACAGGAGTCGAAAATGAAGATTGATGCATTGATGCTGGATCCCAAGGACAATGTGGTAACTTGTGTGAGGGACGTGGAAGCGGGTGAAACTGTTTGCTATCGAAAGGATGATGAATTTTTGAATGTGGATGCAAAAGAAAGCATTCCATTCGGGTACAAGATTGCCCTGCAGGATTTGGCGCAGGAAGAAGCGGTTTACAAATACGGAGAGCTGATCGGAAAAACGAACCGCCCGGTCGGAAAAGGATGTCTGGTGGATCATACCAATATTTACAGTGTCCCGCGGGATTATGAAAGCGAGTATGTGCAGGGATAAAAAAGGCGGATCGTTTCGGAAAAATAGGAAAATCATTGGAGGAAAGTTATGAAATTTATGGGTTATCGTCGTTCTGACGGACGTGTAGGAATCAGAAATCATGTGTTAATTTTACCGGCATGCGCATGCGGCAGTGAGTCAAGCCGTATTGTGGCAAGCCAGGTACGCGGAGCAGTAAACATTGTGTTTAACACCGGATGTTCCGATGTTGCGGCTAACACGGAGATGTCTCAGAAAGTACTGACCGGATTTGCATGCAACCCGAATGTGTATGGCGTTGTCATTATTGGTCTTGGATGCGAAACCGTTCCACACAAGGCACTCCGGGAAAAAATCCAGGCTATGACGGATAAGCCGGTGGTATCCTTTGGCATTCAGGAAGAAGGCGGCACATTAAAGACAATTGAAAAGGCAGTGCGCGCGGCAAGAGATATGGCAGCGGAGGCTGCTCTGATGCAGAAAGAGGAGTGTGATATTTCCGAACTGCTCCTGGGCATTGAGTGCGGCGGTTCTGACGCAACCTCTGGAATGGCTTCTAACCCGGCTGTTGGAGAACTGAGCGATCTTCTGGTGGGTATGGGAGCATCTACCATTATGAGTGAGTCCATTGAGTGGATCGGAGGAGAACATCTGGTAGCGAAACGCGCGGCTACTCCAGAGATTCACAACCAGATCATCAAAGTCTGCGAAGACTATGAGAAGCACTTAAAAGCAGCTGGTCAGGACTGCCGTGCCGGACAGCCGACTCCGGGAAACAAGGCAGGCGGACTTTCTACCCTTGACGAGAAGAGCCTTGGCTGCATCCGTAAGGGCGGCACCAGACCGATCGTGGAAGTATTAGAGCAGGCAGAGCGTCCGACGAAGCATGGCGCAATCGTAATGGATACGGCAGGCTATGATATCTCCTCTGTAACATCTATGGTAGCAGGCGGATGCGCTTGCGTGATCTTCACCACAGGACGCGGAACCCCAACCGGTAATGCCATTGTTCCGGTATTGAAGGTAACTGCAAACAAGCGGACCTACCAGCATATGGAGGACAATATGGATGTGGACCTGAGCGGTATCATGGATGGAACTGCAACGATCCAGGAGAGCGGAAAGATGCTGCTTGATGAGATCGGTCAGGTCTGCAACGGCAAGATGACCAAAGCAGAAGCCTATGGATTCTCTGATATTGCAGTAGACCATGTGTGCCGTTTCGTATAAAAGATAGGGGGGATTTACAAATGTCGAATTTAGCAATTTGTCTGGTCATCTGCGCACTTACTATGGTAAGCTATATTATCGGCAAGCTTCCAATGGGACTGACTGCGCTGTTAAGTATGCTGGCGTTTGTGCTCACGGGATGTCTGGATCCGGGAGCAGCGCTTGGGTATTTTGGAAACGCGAATGGAATCATGATGGTTTCCATGTTTGTTGTTGCAGCTGGTTTTAACCGGACGCAGTTTGTAAAAAAGTGTGCATCCAGCGTCAATAAGATTTCCAGAGGTTCTCTGACCATGGTTATGGTTGGATATATCCTGATCACGGTTTTATTATCTCAGTTTATTCAGAGTTCTGTTGTTGTATTTGGAATCATGGCACCAATGATGATCGCGAGCTGCGAAGAGCTGCACATCAGTCCGTCCAAGACCCTGTTCCCGCTGGCAATGTGCGGAATCTCCACCATTTCCGTACTGCCGCTTGGAAGCGGAGCAACCCAGTTCGCAGAGCTGAATGGTTACCTTGAGGCAAATGAGTATACCGCTTTTACCGTAGCGCTGACTGATCCGATGAAAGCACGTCTGCCTATGCTGATCATGCTTGCCTTATACTGCATTTTCCTTGCGCCGAAGTTTGCTCCGGATGCTCCGGTCGTAAAAACGGGAACGGTAGAGTCCAGACAGGATAACAGAGCTGCGCTTCCGGCATTTCAGGAGCGTGCAGGCTACACGATCTTTATCCTTACAACGCTGGCATTGATCTTCCAGGTACAGCTTGGCATTCCAACCTGGGTCATCTGTTTTGCGGGCGCACTGGCTATGGTATTATTTGGTGTATTAACGGAAAAAGAGGCAATCACAGCAGTCAATCTGCCAATGGCACTCTTATTTGTAGGTTCCCTGGCAATGGGCGGAGCGCTGGCTCAGACAGGTGCCGGAGAAGTGGTAGGCGGAGTCCTGGCGTCTGTTGCAATGAAGATCAATAATCCGTATATTATTGGATTTATCTTCTTTATTGTTCCGTTCCTGCTGACCCAGATTATGATGAACCGTACAGTTATGATCATTTTCATCCCGATTGCCATTCTCGCATGCAAATCCATGGGAGCAAATCCGATCGGAATCATGATCCTGGTTCAGTCCGCATGCTTAAGCTCCTTTATGACACCAATGGCAACCCCAGCGGTTCCAATGTGTATGGCAGCGGGCGGTTACAGCCTTGGATCTTTGATGAAGCAGTCAATTCTTCCGGCAAGCCTGTTATGTATTGTTTCTGTTGCATGGATTATGACGGTATTTCCGATGTTCTAAAAAAGAAGAAAAGAGAGGAAGTTTTTCATGATGACGGTAAAGAAATTTCCAGAAGATATGGCACAATTTGCTATAGATCCCTCTAACACAAAAAAATGCCTGGTACATGGTTTTTTTCAGGAAGAGGTTGAGGTTCAGGGAAGTAAAAGAACCTTTTATACTTATATAACAGAAGGACTTTTATATAACCAGCCCTGCCTGGTCATTGCACCGCCAGAAGATGTTTCTGTTCCGGAATGGGCAGAGACTGGATTCTGGAAGGAATTCGCGGAAAAACATCAGGTATTTTTACATTTCCTGGAGCCGCAAAACGGACAGTGGAACCTGGATGGAAGCGATGCGGATTATATGAACCGGGTTTATGTTCAGGCGCAGTCCCGCCAGTTTTATGTTACGATGCAGGATAATTTTTATGCGTTTGGCTTTGGAAAGGGCGCTACGGTTGCACAACAGGCAGTCATGAAAATGACAAGTGAGTGGTCTGGCCTGGCTACTTTTGGAGATCTGGAAGAAGCCGCATTGTTAAACTGCGGCGCGACACAGCAGGCAGAGCAGCAGGGAAAAGTAGAACTTGCCATCAGTGCGCAGAAAGCCCAGATTCCGGTATGGATGAGCTGGACAGAAAACAAAGGGTACAATCAGGAAGTCTGCGCATACTGGAAGCAGCAGAATCATTGCACGGATGCGGTTTATTCCGGTCAGGGAGCAGATGAGATCTATTTCCCGACAGAAGTTTATAAAAAGAGCGCTGTCAACGAAGAACAGATTTCCCAGGTGCGTGTCACCAATGGTTTCTGCGGATGTCTGGAGCAGAACGTTTTTGAAACGGTATGGACTTATGTCGGAGCGGCAAGACGCCATCGCTGCTTTGGAATGAAAGCGCTGCGCAGCTACAAAAAGCCGGAAGCATATGGAGCGGAGAGAAAGACCCTGGAAGTGGATGGATTTACACGCCTGTGGTATGAGTATGTGCCGGAAGCAGTGAAAAAAGAAGGGAAACCGGTACCGTTAGTCGTCTGCATGCATGGCAGAGGCGGAAGCGCGGAGAGCTTTTTTGACCTATCCGGAATGAGCTGTGTGGCAGAAGAACGAGGCTTCATCCTGTTGATTCCGGAGGCAAGCATTTCGCAGCAGAAAAAGAATGGGATCCAGAACCTGCTTCTGTGGAATGGAGCTTATCAGGGAAAAGAGATTGATGATACCAGATTTGTTCTGAAGATGATTGATGATGTAAAGAGCCGTTATGCCATTGACGAAGAACGCATCTATGCGTGCGGACAGTCCAGTGGTGGAATGATGACCTCCGAACTCGCATTGAGAGCACCGCAGGTATTTGCCGCAGTTTCACCGTGGTCGGCGCTGAAATCTCCGGATCGTGAAGTTCCGCTTCCGGAGCGCATTGATCCTTCGGTTCCGTATTTATTCCTTCTGGGAGAAAACGACTGGTTGTGTGTGGATAAAGAACATGGAGAACAGGAGTATCATGTCAGACACGATATTGCGGCATTCCTTACAAAACTGATGGATCTTTACAAGCTGGACAAGAATCCGGCCCGCTATCAGTGTGGAGAAATCCAGTACTACGTGTATTGTAATCAGAGGGGAACCCCCATGTTAAAAGTAGGGGTTGTGAAAGATATGTCTCATGCGAATTATCCGCGGGAAAGCTGGATCGCGTATGATGAGTTCTTTTCCAAATTCTCGAAAAAAGCAGATGGCACACTCCTGTACATGGGAAAGGATGCTATCTGACGAAAACTTAATAGTGAGATCTAATTTTTGCCAGGGGCATTCCGATTTGTTCGGAGTGCCCATTTTAGATATTCTTAATAATATATTAGAAAGTGCTGTATCTGCTTGCGAAAGCCCTCTGTTTCGATTAAGATAGTACTTAGCATTTTATAAGAAGTGGGGGAAATAACATTATGAAAAACAGAAAATGGATGACACTGGGCGCGGCGCTGGCCTTTCTTTTCACAGCGCAGCCGGTCTACGCGGCTCCGGTGATTGTGGCAGGTTCCGGAAATCGGACAGAGGCAGGGCAGGTGCCGGGAAGCGCAGCCCAGGAGACGGTAAACCAGACGCCGGGAGCAGATAATACGCTGACGCAGGCACCGGGAGAAAGCCTAGTCGCGGATAATACAGCCAGTCAGGCACCAGCAGCAGGAAGCGAGAATCAGGCATCGGAAGCAGAAACACTGACGCAGTCTCCGACGATCGTATCAGGACAGGAGCAGTCAACGGCATCGTCCCCGACTGTGGTATCCGGGGCGGCGGCTGGAACAGAGAGTGGCGCTGCGGTAACTCCATCAGCAGCAGGGACTGTGACCGACGTTGCAGAGGGACCGGGCGGCATCAAGAGTGATCCGGTGACACCGGTACTGCCGGAGGAACAGGCATCCCAGGTAGCATTGCAGACAGGAACGGTGGATCCGTCCAAACCGATGGTGGCGCTGACCTTTGATGACGGCCCGCAGCCATCGGTCGGAAACCGCATCATGGATTGCCTGGCGCAGTACGGTGGCAAGGCAACGTTCTTTATGGTAGGTGAGCGTGTGGGTTTCTATAAAACGGAGGTGCAGCGCATGGTAGCGGAAGGCCACGAGGTGGCCAACCATACCATGAATCACAAATACCTGCAGAAGCTCGGCGCAGCCCAGATCCAGGCGCAGGTCAACCAGGGAAATGACGCGATTCAGGCAGCATGCGGCGTGCGGCCGACACTTTTGCGCCTGCCGGGCGGCAACCATAATGCTACGGTCGTTGCAAATGCGGGCATGCCGATGATCCAGTGGAATGTCGATACACTGGACTGGAAGACCCGCAACGCGGACAAGACCGTGGCAGCGGTGTTAAACCACGTGAAGGACGGCGATATCATCCTGATGCATGAGCTTTACGGGGCAACCGGAGACGCGGTCGCACGCATTGTTCCGGAGCTGCATAAGCGCGGCTTCCAGATGGTAACGGTAAGCCAGATGGCAGCTGCCAAGGGCAGAAGCCTGGAGGCAGGAAAGCTGTATTCCAGCTTTCATTAAAATCGTGGCTGTGTTGGCAGCAGTTGGAAAAGCAGACAGCGCAAGCAGGCTGGGAAATGGAGATACCTATGAAGATACTGCATATCGGAAATGAAAAGAATGTAGAAAATTATACGGCAAAGACACCATTCACGGAAAGCGCGGAGGTAGTGAATCTCCCGATTGGATTGACGGATGCTGCATATGCGCAGCTGGCGCCGGACGCAGAGGTGATCATTGTGGACGCGGTCACAGAAATTTCCGAAGGGCTGATAAAGAGACTGCCGTCCTTGAGGATGATCCATTCTGAGGGTGTTGCGTTCAACCAGATCAATCTGGAAGCGGCCGGAGCGCGGGGTATTTATGTGTGCAACTGTGCGGGCATGAACGCAAAGGCAGTGGCTGAGCAGACGCTTCTTCTGATGCTCGGCGTGATCAAAAATGTGGTTTCCGGTGACCAGGCTGTGCGGGATGGCCGCCAGATGGCCGTCAAGATGGGCTACATGGGAGGCGGAAGCCTGAAAGAGCTGTCTGACTGTACGGTTGGCCTGATCGGCTTCGGAGCTATTGCAAGAGCAGTGGCTGACATGCTGCAAAGCTTTGGCGTGACCGTGTATTACACAAAGCGCCACCGCCTGAGTCCGGAGGAGGAAGCGCGGTATCAGGTTCAGTATCTTCCGATGGATGAACTTCTTAAAACCTGTGATATGTTAAGCCTTCATGTTCCGGTCACCGGAGAAACTGCCGGAATGTGCAGCCGTGAGTTCTTCGCAAAGTGCCGGAAGGGAAGTTATTTCATCAATACGTCCAGGGGAGAGCTGGTGGATGATGAAGCACTGCGGGAAGCCCTGGAGAATGGAACCATTGCCATGGCCGGTCTGGATACGCTGGATCATGAGCCGGTGCAGAAGGATCATCCGGTGCTTTCCTGGCCGGAGGAGACAATGGCAAAGCTTTTGTTCAGCCCGCATATCGGCGGTATCACCGGCAGCAGCTTCCGCCGCGGTTATGCGATGATCTGGGAAGATATCGAGAAGCTTTCCAGAGGAGAAAAGCCGGGACATATCGTGAATCAGAAGGAACTGGAGCAGAGATAGACAGACAAAAGAACCTGCAGAAGAATAAAACCGGACTATAAAAAGATTCGGAAGATGCCATGAAAACATAGCTTCTTCCGAATCTTTTTACGTTTGCAGATACTTATACCTGCTCTGCAATCTCGTACAGCAGGCGCTCAGAATCTTCCCAGCCAAGGCATGGGTCGGTAATGGACTTACCGTAGCAGTGCTCACCGATCTTCTGGTTGCCCGGCTCGATGTAGCTTTCGATCATAACGCCCTTGACAAGTTTGTTTAAGTCTGCGGAGTGTCTGCGGCTGTGCAGGATCTCTTTGACAATGCGGATCTGCTCCATGTACTGTTTGTTGGAGTTGGAGTGGTTGGCATCTACGATGCAGGCCGGATTGATCAGATCACGTTTTGCGTATAACTCGTGGAGAAGCATCAGATCCTCGTAGTGGTAGTTCGGCAGGCACTGACCGTGCTTGCTGACTGCGCCACGCAGGATGGTGTGGGTGTACGGGTTTCCGTCGGTTTTTACTTCCCAGTCCCGCATAATGAATTCGTGGCTGTGCTGACCAGCCTGAACGGAATTCATCATAACAGATAAGTCACCACTGGTCGGGTTTTTCATGCCGACCGGAACATGGCAGCCACTGGATACCAGACGATGCTGCTGGTTTTCTACGGAGCGGGCACCGACTGCGATGTAGGACATGATGTCATCTAAGTAGCTGACATTATCCGGGTAAAGCATCTCGTCCGCGGTGGAGAAGCCGGTCTCCTTTAAGACGCGCATATGCAGATGGCGGATGGCGTGAAGGCCTTCAGCCATGCTTGGACGCTTCTCCGGGTCCGGCTGATGGAGCATGCCCTTGTAGCCGTCACCTGTAGTACGTGGTTTATTGGTATAGACTCTTGGAATGATCATTAACTTGTCAGATACTTTGTCAGCGACTTTTTTGAGACGATTGACGTATTCGCAAACCGTGTCTTCGTTGTCTGCGGAACAAGGGCCGACCAGAACGACAAATTTATCTGATTCGCCGGTAAAAATACGACGGATCTCCTGATCGCGAAGCAGCTTGGCTTTCTGCAGCTCTTTGCTGAGTGGATATTCTTGCTTCAACACTTCCGGAAGCGGAAGCTGGTGATTGGTTTTCATAGACATAATTGTTTCCTCCATGGATATTTTCACACATATACTGTGTTTTTATCAGCTTTGAACAGTAGTATAACACGTTATTTCAAAAAAATAAAGTAAATTAACGCGTTAAACTGTCATAGTGCAGTCCTTTTTTTGTATAGTATAGTATTCATCCAGCGTCATGCCTGTTTTTGTAAGGTAGATGGCCAGGGTTCGGGTGACAAAACGGATATGCCAGGGTTCATAAGGATACCTGGTAATGTCTTCTTTTCCGAGAGGATAGCGAAGGATAAATCCATAAAAAGGTGCGTGGGAGGCAAGCCAACGTCCCTCCGAAGTATCTCCAAATTTTTCTGTAAGCTCCATCTGTACGGATGGACTGGAAAGATCAAGGGCAAGCCCGCTCTGATGTTCGCTGGTACCGGGAGCTGCAACGTAGGAACTGCCACGGAAAAGTTCTTTTTGGCGGTCATAGGAGCGGTAACCGGAGATACAGCACAGACTGATTCCCTCGTGCTGACTG
>OHAC01000898.1_pt1 | contig 29221 bp, 24 predicted proteins | sample 1577051 | NCBI WGS metagenome assembly OHAC01 (sample SAMEA3541499, study PRJEB24748) | human gut metagenome | biome: human gut; feature: human-associated habitat; material: faeces | place: China | collected 2012 | reverse complement strand
TAGATCATGCCCGTGCCATCGATATGATTTTCCACAAGGGTAAGATAGCCGAGACCTATAACATCGGTGGTTTCAACGAGTGGAAGAACATCGATATCATCAAGGTGGTTATCAAGACCGTGGATAGATTGCTCGGCAGAAAGGAAGGCGAGGATATGGATCTCATCACTTATGTAACAGACAGAAAGGGTCACGATATGCGTTATGCCATCGACTCTAGAAAGTTGCAGAAGGAATTGGGTTGGAAGCCATCTCTGCAGTTTGAGGAGGGTATCGAGGAAACCGTGAAATGGTATCTCGAGAACCAGGAATGGATGGATAATGTAACATCGGGTGATTACCAGAAGTATTACGATAATATGTATTCAAACCGATAACAGCTTTTGGAGTAATCGGAACATGTTTCTATTGTAACCGGTGCATGTCTCTATTGTAATCGGTGCAAGAGATTCTGTTTTGTATATTGAATCAGGAGTCCTGTATTTGTTTATAACAGCAAATGCAGGACTTTTTGGTTTTATGGCAATTAAAATGCAGTAAATATATTATTATTTCTTAATTTTTTATGCTTTATGTCGAAGAAAACTGAAAACTAGAAAATATTTTTCTATCTTTGCAGCCTTAATGATATATAAAAGAAACAGATATGAAGAAAATAATAAAATCAGGCATCGTTATGGCGGTTGCTACTTTGTCGTGCCTTCCCGTTAAGGGACAGGAAAAGGTGGTTCCTTTTAAATATGGTAATATGGACCACTGGGTAATCAGGAATATCAAAGAATCAGGCATTATTGGAGGAAATCAGAAAAAAGTTTATGCCGTTGGACCTAATATGACTATCAATGGTAATATTCCTTATACCAATAAGGGTGGTTCGCCTTGGGGTTCCTCTAATGTCCTGGCACATGTATCGGGCATCTATAAGACGAATAACTCTGTGTTTCGTGATAAACATGGTAGTGGATATTGTGCCAAACTGGTAACCCATATTGAGAAAGTAAAAGTGCTGGGACTCATCAATATCAAGGTCTTGGCTGCCGGTTCTCTCTTTCTGGGTGATGTTCGTGAGCCGATAACAAGTACTAAGGATGGTCCTAAAGCCATCAATTGGGGTATACCATTCACCGCACGTCCTAAGGCTTTGCGCTTTGATTATAAGACTTCTTTTCCTAATGCAGCCAATCGTATCAAGCAGAATGGATTTAGCGGAGCCTCTACGGTTGCAGGTCGAGATCATGCAATAGCTGTGCTCTATCTGCAGAAACGGCATGAAGATGCTAAGGGAAATATAACAGCTAAACGTGTGGGTACGATGGTAGTCAGATTCGGAAAGAGTACCGATAGATGGGTGGAAGATGCTACCTATACAATCCATTATGGCGATATCCGCCACATGGCAGGTTATCAGGCTGCTACTATGGGACTGCGATCCACTGACTATGCCCGTAACAGCAAGGGTAAGAGTGTGCCGGTAAAAGAAGTAGGATGGGCGAGTGCTAACGAAACACCTACTCATCTGATTCTTCAGTTCTCCTCATCCGATGGTGGAGCCTATATCGGAACTCCAGGCAATACCTTGTGGATTGATAATGTAGCATTGGTGTATTAAAATAATAAAATCGACAAAATGAAGCATATTCTGACAATACTTATTATGATGTTGGCATTGGGCAGCTATGCCTCTGAGCCTTCTGTAACCGATAGTATCTCATCTGCAGAGAAGGTGGATACGATGGCTTTACATGCCGGAAAATCATGGGTGAACCGGATTCTTGACTACTTTAATGATTCCAACAAAAACAAGAAGCATAAGCGTTTCGATTTTAGTGTGATAGGTGGTCCTCATTATGCCTCTGATACCAAGTTTGGATTGGGATTGGTGGCAGCAGGACTATACCGTACTGATCCGAATGACAGTATTCTTCCTCCTTCTAATGTCTCGCTTTATGGTGATGTCAGTTCTGTAGGTTTCTATATGTTGGGTGTCCGTGGTAACCATATTGCTCCTAAAGGAAGATATCGCATCGATTATCACCTTTATTTCTATTCTTTTCCCTCTGATTTTTGGGGAATAGGCTATGAGATGGGCGATAACGATGCCAATAAGAGTGACATGAAGCGTTGGCAGGCTCAGGCTGAAGTTAGCTTCCTGTTTCGTGTAGCAGATAATTTCTATATCGGACCGATGGCGAGTTATGACTATGTAATAGGTAAACATATTGAGCGTCCGGAATTGCTGCAGGGCATGGACCGTCATACATGGAATGTTGGAGCTGGTGTTTCTCTGGTATATGATAACAGAGATAATCTTACAAATCCACATCGTGGTATCTATCTGAATATCAATCAGATGTTCAGACCTGGATTTATGGGAAATGATTATGCTTTCAGTACGACGGCATTTCGTTTTGATGCCTATCAGCGACTGGGTAAGGGAACGGTTCTTGCTGAGGACATTGGGGCTAACCTCAACTTTGGTAATCCTTCGTGGGGAATGATGGCAGAATTGGGTGGTACTCATTCCATGCGTGGCTATTATGAAGGCCGTTATCGCGATAAACATTCTCTGGAAGCTACGATTGAGTTGCGCCAACATGTATGGAAGCGTAATGGCATCGTAGTGTGGGTTGGAGCAGGAACCATCTTCCCGAAATTCTCGGCATTGCGCTCTAAACAGATTTTGCCGAATGCCGGTGTAGGTTATCGCTGGGAATTTAAGAAGAATGTGAATGTACGTCTGGATTATGGATTCGGTAAGTCGGGGCAGTCTGGCTTCCTGTTTAATATCAATGAAGCGTTTTAATACAAGAGAAGAATGAATCGTTTATCTTATATATATAATAAGGTGTCATCGGGGCAATTCCTGTATGTTTATGCTGTGGTGGCATTGCTGTTGCCTAATATAGCCTTGTGTTATACCGAGTGCTTGGCTCCATGGGCATGTGGTGTCAACGTGTTGCTGCCTTTGTCGCTGTATATGTTGTTCTTTTCTGTGGCTAAGCGTCCTGGTAAGATGATATGGTGGGCATTTATCTTTGTCTTTTTCGCTGCGTTCCAGCTGGTATTGCTTTATCTTTTCGGAACGGGAGTGATAGCAGTAGATATGTTTCTGAATCTCGTAACTACCAATCCCGGTGAGGCGATGGAGCTGCTCGATAATCTGGCACCAGCCGTGGTAGGTGTGTTTGTGGTTTATTTGCCTTTGCTTATCCTGGGGGGTGTCAATATCAGAAGAGATATCCGGTTGTCGGTTTCTTTCCAGCAGAGAGTTCGCCATTGGGCAATGCAGATTGGGGCTATAGGACTGTTCTGTCTGCTGGCAAGCTATCTGGTGGTGGATGATTACCGTATGCGCAATCAGCTTTATCCTGTCAATATCTGCTATAATCTCTATTTGGCTTTCGAACGCAATGCGGCTTCAGAGAATTATAGGGAAGCAAGCCGGGATTTTAAGTTTGATGCCAGGAGTGAGCATTCTGCCACGGCTCCCGAGGTGTATGTGATGGTAGTAGGAGAGACGGCACGAACTCATAATTTCAGTCTTTACGGCTATCCTCGGAATACCAATCCTCTGCTTTCCAAGACACCGGGTATCAAAGCTTTCCCGAATGTGACAACGCAGAGCAATACCACCCATAAGAGTGTACCGATGCTCTTGTCTGCTGCATCAGCCGAGGATTTTGAGCGACTTTTTCATGAGAAAGGAATCCTGGCGGCCTTTAAGGAAGCCGGATTCCATACTGTGTTTATCAGCAACCAGTTGCCCAATCATTCGTTTATCGATTTTCTGGGAGAACAGGCTGATGAGCATTATTTTCTGAAGAAAGAGGATGCTTCGCAAGGCAACCATTATGATGAGGATCTGTTGCAGAAACTGGATGAGATATTGCCATTGGCTGATGCTTCCTCGTCTGCCCATTACCGTTATCGCAAACTCTTCGTGGTTCTTCATTCCTATGGTTCTCACTTCAATTATCAGGAGCGTTATCCTCGTAGTTTCGCTTACTTCAAGCCTGATAGCAGGAGTGAGGCAAAATCGGAGAATAGGCGTGATTTGTTGAATGCTTACGATAATACCATCCGATATACCGATTATATCCTGCATGGTATCATTGAACGTCTGCAGAAATGGGAGGGGGTACAGACTAAGACGGATGGGGTATATGATCAGCCAACATCAGCGATGCTCTATACCAGCGATCATGGAGAGAATATTTTCGATGATGAGCGCAGCCTCTTCCTTCATGCAGCACCGAAGGCTTCGGATTACGAACTGCATGTGCCTTTCATCATCTGGACTTCTGATGGATTCAGTAAACAATATCCGGATATATTGAAGGCATTGGGAGAAAATCGGTCAAAACAGGTGCAGAGTAGTCTTTCGGCTTTTCATACTATGTTGGGCATCGGTGGCATTCAGACCCGTTATCGTCTGGATGAATACTCGGTGGCAAGTGGTAAATATCATCCAACGGAATTGCTCTATCTTGATGATCATGATGAGGCAATACCGCAGGAAGATGCCAAGTTTTTGCGTTAAATTCTAAGCCAAAAGGCTTTCTTGCTGTAAAATACATGAAAAGAGTTTTCGTAAATGTCAATTATTTGCGAAAACTCTTTGTCGTATCTATAATTTGCTGTATCTTTGCAGCCGGATTTAGATAATAATAAAAATACAGTTGTTATGGAACCAACTCGAAAAATCGAAAAGGTAGGCATGCGCAACCTTCGCATGGAGGATTACGATCAGCTTGCCAAGTCGTTTAAGCGTATTTACGCAGACTCAGATGTATTCTGGACAAAAGAACAGATTAAGAAACTCATTACTATCTTCCCTGAGGGACAGGTGGTTATTATCGTTGATGATAAGATTGTGGGCTGTGCGCTCTCTATCATCGTCAATTATAATATGGTGAAGGGCGATCATACCTATGCTCAGGTTACGGGTAATGAAACCTTCAATACCCACGATCCTAATGGAAACATTCTTTACGGCATCGAGGTATTTATCCACCCTGATTATCGTGGTTTGCGCCTGGCTCGCCGTATGTATGAGTATCGCAAGGAACTCTGCGAGAAGCTCAATCTGAAGGCTATCATGTTTGGCGGTCGTATACCAAACTATCACAAGTATGCCGATAAGATGCGCCCTAAGGAGTATATCGAGCATGTAAGAAACCGTGAAATCTATGACCCGGTTCTTACCTTCCAGCTTTCCAACGACTTCCATGTACGCCGTGTCATCCGCAACTATCTTCCTAGCGATGAGGAGAGCGAACACTGCGCCACCCTCTTGCAGTGGGATAACATCTATTATCAGCCACCTACGGATTCTTATGTAGACCGCAAGCCAACCGTAAGAATCGGATTGGTACAGTGGCAGATGCGCCCATACGCTTCGGTGGATGACCTCTTTGAGCAGGTAGAGTTCTTCGTTGATTCTGTGAGCGATTACAAGAGCGATTTCATCCTCTTCCCTGAGTATTTCAATGCGCCTTTGATGGCTCGTTTCAATGATTTGGGTGAGGCGCAGAGCATCCGAAAGATGGCGCAGTATACCGAAGAAATCCGTGACCGTTTCCGCGAACTTGCCATCAGTTACAACATCAATATCATCACGGGTAGTATGCCTTATCTTAAGGACGATTCCCTCTATAATGTGGGCTTCCTTTGCCGCAGAGATGGTAGCGTAGACATGTACGAGAAGATTCATGTTACACCAGATGAGCAGAAGTGCTGGGGATTGAGTGGTGGTAGCCATATCCAGACCTTCGATACCGATTGCGGTAAGATTGGTATCGTCATCTGCTATGATGTGGAGTTCCCTGAGTTGTCAAGATTAATGGCTGAGGATGGCATGCAGATTCTCTTCGTTCCATTCATGACCGATACCCAGAATGCTTACTCCCGAGTAAGAGTCTGTGCCCAGGCGCGTGCCATCGAGAACGAGTGCTATGTAGCCATTGCGGGTAGTGTGGGCAACTTGCCTCGTGTTCACAACATGGATATCCAGTATGCCCAGAGCGCCGTGTTCACTCCTTGCGACTTTGCTTTCCCTAACGATGGCAAGCGTTCAGAGGCAACACCTAATACCGAGATGATTCTCGTATCAGATGTTGACCTGAATCTCTTGAATGAGCTTCATACCTATGGTGCTGTAAGAAATCTTCGCGACCGCCGCAAGGATCTTTATGACTTGAAACAGAAGAAGTAAGTGAGGAAGGATAATTCAACACTCAACATTCAACATTTAACATTTAAATAAAGTGTATAAGATAGAAATCTCGGAGCGCACGCTCCACTTCAAGCAGCCGGCAGGCACGTCTCGTGGCGTCTATACCACGAGACACAGTTATTATCTCACTCTCACCTCGGATGAAATGCCGGGAGTAGAGGGAGTGGGAGAGTGTGCTACGCTCCCTGATCTCAGTTGCGATGCCAAACCGGAATATGAGATGACCCTGCGACAGGTATGTCAGATGGTAGAGCAGATGGGACGCATCCCTTACGATATGATTCGTGCTTATCCAAGCATTACTTTCGGTCTCGAAACCGCCTTCGCTTCGTTCTTTGATGAAGCGAAGAAGAAGCTGGGGGCAATGAATCTGTCTGAGGAAAAGACTTCTGTCGAAATACTGAAGGAGGCGGGAGTCTCTGTTCCTATGGGAATGGAGAATCTTGTCAATCTCTTCGATTCTCCTTTCGGAAGAGGTGAAGAGGGTATCACAATCAACGGATTGGTGTGGATGGGTACTTACGAGGAGATGCTGGCTCGGTTGGAGGAAAAACTCCAGGCGGGTTTCCATTGCGTGAAACTGAAGATCGGTGCCATCGATTTCTTCAAGGAACTCGATCTCATCAAGCGCATCCGTGATGTGTATACCAAGGAGCAGGTTGAGTTGCGTGTAGATGCCAATGGTGGCTTTTTGCCGGAGAATGCGATGAGTCAGCTGGAGGCTTTGGCTAAATATGACATTCATTCGATTGAGCAGCCTATCAAGCAGCATCAGTGGCCTAAGATGGCTCAGCTTTGTCGCGAAACACCGCTTCCTATCGCCCTGGACGAGGAGTTGATTGGTGTGAATGTCCGGAGTATGAAGCAGGCCTTACTCGATACGGTCCGTCCTCAGTATATCATCCTCAAGCCTTCACTTCATGGTGGAATCTATGGATGTAACGAGTGGATAGAACTGGCTAACCAGCGTGGTATCGGCAGTTGGATTACTTCTGCTCTTGAGAGTAATATCGGTCTGAATGCTATTGCTCATTATGCAGCTAAAGTATATGGTCCTAATGTCAAGATGCCGCAAGGCTTGGGCACCGGTCAGCTCTTTACTGATAATATACCGATGCCTTTGGAGATTCGTGGTGACAAACTGTTTGTAGTAAAATGACTTTAGAAGAATTCCTTTCAGAATGGAATAACGGTAGCGACCGGGTGCTTGTTCATACCAGTGGCTCCACGGGAAAACCAAAGCCGATGATGGTAGAGAAGAAGCGAATGCTCAACTCAGCCCGCATCACTTGCGATTTTCTGGGATTGAAGCCTGGTGATAGCGCTTTGCTCTGTATGTCGCTCGATTATATTGCAGGTAAGATGGTGGTGGTGCGGAGTATAGAGCGCCATCTCCATCTTATTTCTGTTTGCCCAAGTGGTCATCCTTTGAAAGATGTAAATGAAGAGATTACCTTCGCTGCGATGGTTCCGATGCAGGTTTATAATACCCTGCAGGTTCCTGAAGAGCGGGCTCGTCTCTGCCGCATCAGGCATCTTATTATCGGTGGCGGAGCCATAGATGAGGCTCTCGAACAGAAACTGAAGGCTCTTCCCGGAGATATTGCCATCTGGAGTACCTACGGAATGACCGAAACGCTCTCACATATTGCCCTGAGAAGAATTAATGGTGCTGAGGCCAGCGAATGGTACCAGCCTTTCGATAGTGTCAGAATCAGTCAGACCGATGAAGATTGTCTGGTGATAGATGCTCCGCAAGTCTGTGCTGAACCCCTGATAACGAATGATATTGTGGAAATAGAATCCTATATATATAATAAGGTGGAAAAACTCCGTTTTCGCATCAAAGGCAGAAAAGACAATGTGATTTGCAGCGGAGGCATCAAGATACAGATAGAAGAGGTTGAGACTCTGTTGAAGCCTTATCTCGAAAAACCTTTCATGATAGCCAAGAAGAAAGACGGGAAGTTTGGAGAGATTGCAGTCCTCCTGACGGAAGATGAGGAGATTGAAAAAATAGAGGCGACTGTTCGCCGCCTCTTATCTGATCATAAATATTGGATTCCTAGAGAATACCTTCATGTAGACCATCTTCCGCTTACCGAAACCGGAAAGCCGAAGCGCTCTATCTTTCTTTAAAGAGATTCTCTGAAGAAAGATTCTTTAGCTGAATTATCCTTCTCTGAAGAAGTCAAGTGCTTCCTTGATCTCTTCTGTCGTAGCTGTCTGGTTGATACGGATATCGCCTATGCCACCCAGCATCGTGAAGTTGATGATGCCATTCTGGTTCTTCTTGTCATGATGCATCAGCTCGATGAGCTCATCATAGTCATCGCAGGTAATATCCAGTGTACCATAGAATTCCTTGATGAAGTTTACGGTCTGGCGCATCTTCTCTGTAGGGAATCCGGTTTTGGCAACACTCAGATAGAGTTCAGGGATGAGACCGAATGCCACTGCATAACCATGCAGGATAGGCTTGCGCTTCAATGCCCAGCTCTCAAACGCATGACCGAAAGTATGGCCCAGGTTCAGCGCCTTGCGGATGCCCTGCTCGTGAGGATCCTGCTCTACAATGCGCTCCTTTACCTTCACGCTGTCGCCTACCATGCGCTGCAACTGCTTCAAATCAGGCTTGTCGAGATCAAAGCTGACCAGTTCTTCCCACATTGCTTCTGTAGAAATCAGACCGTGTTTCAGCATCTCTGCATAGCCCGAACAGATGTTTTCTGCATCGAGCGTCTTTAAGAATTCTGTATCGAGAATAACGAACTTAGAATCGTTGAACACACCTACTTCGTTCTTCAGTCCGCCGAAGTTGATGCCTGTCTTTCCACCTACCGATGCGTCTACCATAGCCAGCAGGGTGGTAGGAATATTGATAAAGTTGATACCTCTCTTAAAAGTGCTGGCAGCAAAGCCACCCAGGTCGGTTACCATACCGCCGCCCAGATTAATCATACAGGAGTGGCGTGAAGCTCCACCCTCCTGCAGTCCTTTCCATACCATCATCAGACTTTCGATGTCTTTATGGCTGTCGGTAGCCGGAATAGTGATGATATGGGCTTCCTTCATGCAGTAAAAATTCTGCAATACAGGCATGCATAGTTCCAATGTCGTAGTATCTGTAAGCACAAAAAGCTTGTCGTGCTCACACTCAGAAAGTGCACTTACCAGTTCGCTTTCCAGTTGGGTTGATATGATTACTCTTTGTTCCATAACATTCTAACGTATTAATTTTTGTGCAAAGATACACTAAAATGGAGACAATACAAAAAAAAAGTTGCTAAATTTGCGTTTTTTATCTCAGAATGCATTAAACCTTGGTGTATTTAACGCGTCAAAACAATCGAGTAACAAAAATGATAATAGAATATCATAGCGATTATGTGTGAAAACACTCATAGTTGGAAATAATAACAAATTAAAAATAGAATGAAAAAATCGATTCTGACGATGCTGCTGCTGTTGATGGCAATAGCATCCTTTGCTCAACAGCGACTGATATCCGGTCAGATTACCGACCGCGATACCAAGGAGGCCATTGAGCAGGTAACTGTTCAATTGCTTAAGAGCGACAGCACGTATGTAGCTGGTGCCATCAGTAATGAGAACGGACTCTTTCATGTCACCGCTCCGGCTAATGGCAAGTATCTGCTCAAGATTTCGAGCGTAGGATACAAGTCTACCGTGAAGCGTATCCAAATTTCTGATAACAAGGATCTGGCTATGGGTAAGATTGTGCTGGGTGCTGAGGCTATCATGCTGAAAGGCGCAGTGGTAACAGCCATGGCTCAGAAGGTAACCCTGAAGGAGGATACTTTCGTGTACAATTCTTCTGCCTATCGCACACCGGAAGGTTCTGTAGTAGAGGAACTCGTAAAGCGTCTGCCGGGTGCAGAGGTGAGCGATGACGGTACCATCAAAATTAATGGTAAGGAGGTAAAGAAGATTCTGGTAGACGGTAAGGAGTTTATGACGGGCGATACCAAGACTGCCCTGAAAAACCTGCCTACCAGCATCATCGAGAAAATCAAGGCATACGATGAGAAGAGTGATCTCTCCAAGGTGACCGGTATTGATGATGGCGAGGAGCAGACCGTGCTCGACTTCGGTGTGAAGAAGGGTATGAACAAGGGTTTGATTTCCAATATCGACCTGGGTGTGGGCAACAAGAGCCGCTACAATATGCGTGGCATGGGAGGTTATTTCAATGATAACAACCGATTCATGCTCTTTGCCAATGCCAATAACACCAGCGACCGTGGTTTCGGAGGCGGTGGACCGGGTAGAGGTTTCGGAGGCGCTAACGGTTTGAATGCCAGCAAGATGATTGCCGCCAACTACAATTACGAACTGAAGGATAAATTCAAGTTCAATACTTCACTTCGCTGGAATCACAGCGATGGCGATATTTGGAGCCGTCGTTCCAGCGAGAACTTCATGGGTAGCAGTTCTTCGTTCAGCAACAGCTTGACTCAGAATTTCTCTCGCAGCAACAGCTGGAATGGCAACATCCGCTTGGAGTGGATGCCTGATTCCATGACCAATATCCTCTTCCGTCCTTCCATCTCCTGGAGCACCAGCGATGGATTGAGTGGCAGCCAGTCGGCATCTTACAATAAGGATCCTTATACCATTACCACCAAAGACCCTCTTTCTGAGGAAGGTATTGAGGAGTTGGACAAGGCTGAGGCTATGGTGAACAGTCAGTTGACTAACGGAATCACCTATTCTGATAACAACAATATCAGGGGTATGCTGCAGGTGAACCGCAAGTTGGGCAACAAGGGACGTAACATCACCTTTCGTGTGGATGCCAAATATACGGATAATGACAGCAAGAGCATCTCGCTCAACAATGCCAAACTCTATCTCGTACAGACAGCGGAGGGTAAGGATTCTACTTATCAGACCAACCGCTATAACCTGACTCCTTCGAAGAATTACAGTTATGCGGGTCAGTTGACCTATAGTGAGCCACTCTGGAAGGCTACCTTTCTGCAGTTCAGCTATAAGTTTACTTACAGCTACTCTAAGAGCGACCGCAGCACCTACGATTTCAGCAAGTATGCCATGAATGGCGATCAGGAGTACCGTGGTTGGGATAGTTACCTGAATCCGTTTGCCGGTCATCTCGAAGATTACAAGGATGATGATCAGAGCCGTTTCTCTGAGTATCGCAACTACAATCACGATATCCAGGTGATGATGCGATTCGTCCGTCAGAAGTATAACCTGAACTTCGGTGTGATGGTTCAGCCACAACAATCGAAGTATATCCAGGATTATCAGGGAGTGCATGTAGATACCGTCCGCAATGTGGTGAATGTGAGTCCAACCCTCGATTTCCGTTATCGCTTCTCAAAGATGAGCAACCTGCGTGTGAACTATCGTGGTACCACCTCTCAGCCAAGCATCTCTCAGTTGCTTGATATCACAGATAACAGCGACCCGCTGAACATCTCGAAGGGTAACCCTGGTTTGAAGCCATCGTTCACCCAGAACTTCCGATTGTTCTACAACAACTTCGTGCAGAACCATAATAAGGGTGTCATGACCTTCATTAACTTCTCAACCACCAACAATAGCATCAGTAATAAGGTGACCTACGATGAGAAGACTGGTGGAAGAATCACCCGACCTGAGAATATCAATGGCAACTGGAATGTGATGGGAGCCTTTATGTTCAACTGCTCTATCGATAGTGCTGGTGTATGGAACTTGAATACCGACACCTACTTGGGTTACAACAACTATGTGAGCTATCTGAGTCTCGACAAGCAGTCTGATTCCCAGAAGAATACCACCCGCAGTACTACTTGGAGAGAGCGCCTCTCTTTCAGCTATCGCAACAACTGGCTGGAGCTTTCGCTCGATGGAACATTGAATTATAACCATGCTACAAACAAGTTGCAGCCTAACAGCAACCTCAATACCTGGCAGTTCTCTTATGGACCAAGCATGACGCTTACAGCGCCTTGGGATACCAGTCTGAACTCAAGCCTCTCTATCAGCAGCCGCCGCGGTTATAGCGACAGCAGCATGAATACGGATGAGTTTGTATGGAATGCGCAGCTCTCTCAGGGTTTCCTGAAGGGCAAGCCTCTTACCATCATGCTGCAGTTCTACGATATTCTCCGCCAGCAGAGCACCTTCTCTCGTGCCATTTCTGCTACATCCCGTACGGATACGGAGTATAATGCCATCAACAGCTATGCGATGCTGCACGTGATATATCGCTTGAATCTCTTCGGAGGCAAGGATGCCCGTAGGGGTGGACCTGAAGGTCCTGGTGGTCCTGGTGGCCGTCCAAACTTCCATGGCCGTCCTTTCAATGGCGGTTTTGGCGGTGGTCGTCCAGGCGGCAGAATGTTCTAGAAAAGAAAATGAAGTAAGCTTCATTTTAAACGATAGTAAGCCTCACTCCATGTTTACGTGAGGCTCATTTCAAATAGGTATGACGAGAAAAAAAGAAATCCCCGCTCTTCGTAATGAAGAACGGGGATTGTTATTTTGTCTTGTCAAGAAGTCTTGATTAGAGAGCGAACTTGTAACCTACAGTAATCTGGATTACGTTGTTGTAGTGATCAACGTTATCTGCAATCTTAGTTACACCGATGTTGTAACGAGCATCGAAGACGATGTTCTGGTACTCGTAAGAGAGACCTACAGGGATAGAGAGGTCTACGGTCTTAACGTCTTCTGCATCATCCTTGTTTACCAGGAAACCTGGCTGCAAACCTGCCTTGAGAGCAAGACCAGCTACTGGGTAGTAGTTCAAAGTGATAGGCACATTGATGTAGCCTGGATTCCACTTGCCACCTTCAAAAGTCATACCGGCAACTTTTACATCCTTAGCCTTGAAGCCCTGTACAGAGTAGAGAGCACCTACAGCAACACCTAAATTATCTGTAGCCTGATACTGCAATTCTGCACCAGCAGCGAAACCTGCTTTCCAATCGTTGTCACCGATTGTAGAAACGTTCAAACCTACCTTAGGCTGAATAGTTGTTGTACCTGCAGCCTGCTGTGCGAAAGCACCTACTGAAGACAGCACCATAGCTGCCATAACGAATAATTTTTTCATAATCTCTAATATTTTAAATTAAGTATATAATGCTCATATAGAGTACGATTGACTATCAGTGTGTATGCTGATTCCATCATTTTTATTGGGTGCAAAGGTATGTTTTTTCTCTATTCGCTCCAAATATTTTAACCTTTATTTTAAAATAAGTAGCCAAATATCACATATAAGTTTCTATTTCGTATATTTTTAGCAATAATTATCCCAATTTTCTTGCATCGTATCTTAAAATGTTATATCTTTGTAAAGTAAGAAAGAAAGGAAAATAATTATGACTACACAATAAAACTCCCCCTATACTCTTTGAAGTGTAGGGGGAGTTTTGTTTTATTCTTCATCCTCGTCCCAGTCTTCTTCGTCAAATCCAAACATGGCTGGATCTACGAAGGCGTCCAGGGCTCGGCGTTCTTTCTTAGTTGGGCGACCAGTGCCTCTTGCTCTATCTACGAATCCGCTGATGCGGCTCATCTCCAGGAGCTCGTATTGCTTAGGGTCGGTTACGTTCTTATAGACACCATACAGCATTTTGGCGCCTACGCGCTGCTCTATGCAGTCGAGAACCTCGAAAGAGTAGGTGATAGGGGCTTTCTTTACGCTCACCACATCGCCACGCTTGATGATGAAGGAAGGCTTTCTCGTTACGCCTCCTACCATGACGCGGCCGTTCTTACAGGCATCGGCAGCAATGCTGCGGGTCTTGTAAATGCGGGCAGCCCAGAGCCACTTGTCTATTCTTGCTGATTCTTTCATGATTACTTCTTTCCTAGCTTATTGTATTGGTTCATGGTGATGTCGATACCAGCCAATACGAAGCTCTTGATAATCTCCACACCCAGGTCGATGGCTGGCTGAAGCTGCTTCATGTCTTCCTCAGTATATTTGCCCAATACCCAGTCTATCTGGCCGCCACGCGGATAATCGTTGCCGATGCCCATGCGCAGGCGGGCATAATTCTGACCGATAAGCTGCTGGATATGTCCCAATCCGTTATGGCCGCCGTTGCTGCCGTTCGCCTTCAGTCGGAAAGCACCCAGAGGCAGGGCTAGCTCATCGCTGATAACGAGCAGTCGGCTCTGGTCAATCTTTTCCTGATTCAGCCAATATCTTACCGCATTACCGCTGAGGTTCATGAATGTGGTAGGTTTGAGCAGGAAAATCTTTCTTCCCTTGAGCGTAGTCTCGGCTACGAAGCCATATCGCTTATCCTCAAAATGAATATTGGACGCTTTAGCAAAAGCGTCCAATACCATAAATCCTGTGTTGTGCCTGGTGCCGGCGTATTCATCGCCAGGGTTACCAAGCCCACAAATCAAATATTTATCCAATGTTTGATAATGCTTTACTCAGGTTCGTAAAATCTAGATGACTCAGCGATTAAGCCTCTGCATCATCAGCAGCCTGAGCTGCGAGCTGAGCGTTACGTGTCATCTTGATAGAGCAAACTACAACAGCCTTGCTTGTAGCCAACTCGAGACCCTCGAATGAGAGGTCACCTACCTTGATGCTCTTACCAATCTTCAACTCTGTAACATCGATATCGAGGTGCTCAGGGATAACCTGGTAAGGAGCTGTAACGTTAATCTTACGGATAGAGAGGTTCATACGACCACCATCACGTACACCCTGTGCAAGACCTGTCAACTTAACTGGAATACCGATAGTGATAGGCTTCTTGTCGTTAACCTCGTAGAAGTCAACGTGCAGAGGAGCGTCTGTTGTTGGGTGGAACTGAATCTCCTTCATGATAGCTGTGTGGCTCTCACCGTCGATGATGAGGTTGATAACGTATACATGAGGAGTGTAGATGATTTTACGCAACTCAGCGAATGGAACTGCGAATGACAAAGCCTCAGGAGCACCGTTCTCGCCCTTCTTCTCACCATAAAGGTTACATGGAATCAAACCTTCCTTACGCAATGTCTTTGAAGCTTTCTTGCCAAGGTCTGTACGCTTCTGACCTGTTACATTAATCTCTTTCATTTTGTGTTACTCTAAATTAAGTTATTAATAAAAAATGTGCCTTAACTCGCCATCACACGGATTAGCTTTGCTTAAAGCGGGTGCAAAATTACGAAAATTATTTGGAATGAGCAAACTTTTTGCCGAAAAACATGTTTTATATGCAGAAAAAATATTGAAAATACAATTTTTTGCTTAAATAAACTGAAATTTTTGCCCGTTTTCTTGTCTATTACCTATTTAATGTGTATTTTTGCAAGCGTATTAGGTAATTTAATAAATGAATCTTTTAAAAACATTAGAGAATGATTAATAGGGATTTGATAAGACGTAAGATTGTGCAGTTAACCTACGCATACTATCAAAACAGCGATCATAACATGGAGAACGCTGAGAAGGAGCTGATGTTTAGTCTCTCCAAGTCATACGATTTGTACAACTACATGTTGCAACTCATCGTTGCCATCACCCAGGAGGCACGCAAGCGCTACGATGTAGATGTAGCTCGTGCCAAGAGAGAGGGGGAGCAGGAACCTTCACCACGTTTCGCATTCAATAAGTTCGCTCTGCAGCTCGAAGAGAACAAGATGCTGCTCGAATGGATAGATGTTAAGCATTCCAACTGGGATGAGGATATCGAAATGGTGCGCAAAGTGTATACTGCGATTACGTCTAGCGATCTCTATGCTGATTATATCAGCGGAGCTATTGATGAGGAACTCGCCGATCTCGACGAGTACAGCCGCGACCGCGAGGTATGGCGCCGCATCTACAAGCAGTTCATTCAGAATAATGAAGATCTTGATGCATTCCTCGAGGAGAAGAGCCTCTACTGGAACGATGACAAGGATATCATAGATACTTTCGTATTGAAGACTATCAAGCGTTTCGACCCGGAAGCTAAGGCCAAGCAGGAATTGCTGCCGGAATATAAGGATGCTGAAGACAGAGAGTTTGCACGCAAGCTCTTCCGTGCTACCATCCTCAACTGCGATACCTACCAGCGCTATATGAGTGAGGCTTTGCGCAACTGGGATTTCTCACGTCTTGCCTATATGGATGTGATTATCATGCAGATAGCCATCGCTGAGGTGATGAACTTTCCTGGCATCCCGGCTACCGTCTCAATCAACGAGTATGTAGACCTCGCCAAGGCATACAGCACTCCTCGAAGCGGCGGTTACGTTAACGGTATGCTCGACAGCATCTGCCGCGAGCTCATCAGCCGCAACCTCATCCAGAAGGAGATGCCTGAGCGTAAGCAGCATGCACAGCACGGCGAACATGCCGGCAACCAGCGCCCAGCTTCTCAGCGTCCAGCCGGCCATCGTCCGCGCATTCACCGCGCTCCGGGCAGGGGTGAGTAAATAACGGAGGCCTATCTTACAGGCCACACCTTATTTATATATAGAACATAAAATAATAATAGATAATACTTTAACGACATGACAAATTTAGTATTGCAAGCAGCTGCCGGTGGTAGCAGCATGAGTTTTCTCATCATGATGGTAGCTATCTTCGCTATCATGTGGTTCTTTATGATCCGTCCTCAGCAGAAGAAGCAGAAGGAAATCCGCAAGTTCCAGAATGCTTTGGCAGAGGGTACCAAGGTGGTTACAGGCGGCGGTGTTTACGGCACTGTTAAGCGTGTTAACCTCGAGGCTAATACCGTTGATGTTGAGATAGCTCGTGGCGTGGTAATCACTGTAGCTAAGGGCTACGTGTTTGCTGATGCAGCTAGTCAGACACCTAATGCATAGTATCAAGAGCATATTAAAAGCTGTCAGAAACTTCCTGTTCAGTGGTCTGAATAAGGAGTTTCTGATTTTTTTGTTCTTTCTCGCTCTCAGCGGCATCTTCTGGCTGATGATGACGCTCAATGAGACTACCGAGAGAGAATTCAATATTCCTGTGCAGTTAACGGGCGTGCCCCGCAATGCGGTGATAACCGGCGAACTCCCTGATACCGTGCATATTACGGTGCGCGATAAGGGATTCACACTCGTTACCTATGCTTACGGAGGAAAGATTCATCCGCTCACATTCCGGTTTGCCAATTATGCCGACGAGGAAACGGGAACGGGACAGATTCCGATGGCTGATGTGCAGAAACAGGTGGCATCCCAGCTCTATGGCTCTACCAAACTGATCTCCATCAAGCCGGCAAAATACGATTTCTTCTTCACCTACGGCTCTTCCAAGCGGGTGCCTGTGGTGTTCAGAGGTAAGATTACAACCAGCAAGAGCTATTATCTGGCACATACCGAATTCCTGCCGTCTACGGTTACGGTTTATGCCAACAAGAAGCAGCTCGACCAGTTGGAATCGGTAGAAATCGAGCCGTTCAACCTGCGCAACCTGCAGGATACCATTCATCGCAGCGTACCTATCAAGAAGATACGTGGCATGAAGATTGTGCCTCAGATGGTGCGTCTGGCGGTATATCCTGATGTGCTTACCGAAGAGTCGGTCGAGGTGCCTGTTACGGCCATCAACATGCCTGATAACATGGTGCTCCGTACCTTCCCATCTAAAGTGGCGGTAAGATTCACCATCGGAGCCAGCCTCTTCAGAACCATCAAGCCGAGCCAGTTTAAGGTGGTAGTAGATTATAACGATCTGGCTAACAACCCTTCTGACAAGTGCAAACTCCAGTTGCGCAGCGTGCCGCGCTCGGTGAGCAAGGCGCATCTCGACCTGGAAACGGTAGATTATCTGCTGGAACAGCAATGATAGTTGATAATTGATAGTTTATAGTTGATAGTTTTTCTACTATGATGAAGATAGCGATAACGGGCGGTATAGGTAGCGGAAAAAGCTATGTGTGCCGGATATTGGAGAAACAGGGCATCAGGGTCTACGACTGCGATGCTGAGGCTAAGCGGCTCATGCGCACCGATGTCCGCTTGCAGGCTGGTTTGAAGAAGCTGGTGGGCGAGCAGGTTTACAGTGCAGAGGGCGTTTTGCAGAAGCCCGTGCTGGCTCAGTTTCTGCTGGCTGGCGAAGCTAACAAGCAGGCTGTCAACGATGTGGTTCATCCGGCTGTGGCGCGCGATTTCGAGCAGAGCAGCTATGAGTGGATGGAGAGTGCCATCCTCTTCGATAGCGGTTTCTACCGCCGTATCCACCTCGATTTCGTGGTTTGCGTAACGGCTCCCGTACCGGTCCGCATCCAGCGCATCATGAAGCGCGATCATATCCCGGCAGAGAAGGCGCAGCAGTGGATAGATGCCGTCATGCCGCAGGAAGAGCTTGCAGCCCGCTCCGATTTCGAAATCGTGAACGATGGCGAGCAGGATATCGAAGCACAGGTAAGGAAATTATTGGATATCATTAATAATAAAGAATAATAGAAAAGACAATGGAAACAATCCTTTCAATTGCAGGCAAACCAGGCCTTTATAAATTGGTATCAAGAGGTAACAGAAACCTCATCGTAGAAACACTCGATGAGACTCACAAGCGTATCCCAGCTTTCGCTACCGACCGCGTAACAAGCCTTGGTGACATCGCTATGTATACAGACGCTGATGAGGTGCCACTCTGGGAAGTGCTCGACAGCGTAAGCAAGAAGGAAGAGGGCAAGCCTAGCACTTTCAACTACAAGAAGGCGCCTGTTGCTGAGCTCCACGCTTATTTTGCTGAGGTTCTTCCTAACTACGATCGCGACCGTGTTCACGACAGCGATATCAAGAAGCTCCTCCAGTGGTACAACATTCTCGCTAAGTACGGCATCACCGATTTCAAGGCTACTCTCGCTCCTACAGAGGGTGAGAACGTAGATGATCGTGCTGAGCAAACTGCTGAATAAGAATCATTTATCAGAGTTAGCATATAACAATAAAAAAGGCTCCTGCAACACTTGCAGGAGCCTTTTTCGTACATTTATTTCTTTTTCAATCTTCTTTCTCTCTTTTCTTTCTTTTTATACTTTTCTTTTTTTACTTTTCTTTTTCAATCTTTTTCAATTCCTTCTCAAATCTCCTTCGATACATTTCTCCCGCTATGGTCAGACCGAACGGGAAGGCTAACCAGATGCCCAGAATGCCCAAGCCGCAAGGGAAACCCAGGGTGTAGCCCAGCGGCAAGGAGATGACGAAATAGGCGATGAAGGCATAGAGCACCATCGGCTTCACACAGGCGATGCCACGCAGCGCATTGGCAAAGGTATACTGCAGTCCGTCGCCAAACTGATATACCATCAACAGGATAATCAGCGTAGCCACATACGCCTGCACCTCCACATTATCATTAAACCAGCCACCTATCTGATGGCGAAGCAGGAACACCGGCAAACCCATACACAGCGAGAACAGCAGGTTCAGCCGGAAACCGTCGTAGGCATTTCGGCGAACTGCCCCGTAGTCCTTCTGACCCATAAAATGACTCACGCGGATAGCCAGCGCTGCCGCCATGCCCGAAAGCACGAGATAGAAGAGCTGTGAGAGGGTAATCATCACCTGATGAGCCGCCAGCGGAATGGTTCCCAGCCAGCCCACCATCACACAGCTCAGCGTGAAAGCAGCCGATTCCATGCCCAGCTGCAGCGCCACAGGCCAGCCCAACCGGTTCATCTCCTTAAAATCAGCTTTGGTCAGAGAACTGTGCAGAATATCGCGTCTGTATTCCCCGAAATTCTTGCCCGTCATCAGCATGCCCACCATTGCCAGCGCCATCAGAATGCGGCTCACCAGCGTCGAAATACCGGCTCCCAGCAATCCCAGTTCCGGGAAGCCCGCCACACCGTAAATCAGTACCCAGTTGCCCAGAATATTGATTACGTTGCCGCCAATCATCGCCCACATCGCCACCTTGGTCTGTCCGAGTCCGTCAAGAAATTGCTTCATCGTGAAGAAGATGCCCATGAAGAGCACCGAGGCAAGGTTTACCAGAAAGTAAGGACGGATGAGTGAGAGCAGCTCTTCAGGCTGTCCGATGCGCCCCAGATTCAGGTAGAGCACAATGAGGGCGAGGGTGAAGATGATACCCGTCAGCATGTTGGCACAGAAGGCATTGCGCACTTTCTGTCCGATGCAGTCGGTCCGTTCCTCGCCGTAGAGTCGTCCGATGATAGGAGTGAGGCCGTAGGTGAATCCCATATAGGATACGAAAACGAGACCGAAGATATTGTTCACCAGTCCGGCAGCCGCCAGTTCGGGTGTACTGTGATGGCCAATCATCAGCGTATCAGCAAATCCCAGGATGATGGTACCCAGCTGTCCGATGATGATAGGAATGCCGATAGCCAGCAGTTCCCGGTAGTGATGTTTCCTGTTCGTCGTTATTGATGTTGTATGATTATTCATATTTGCTTTTAATTACTAATCTATTTCCTTTATTCTGCTTAAGAGCATGCAAAGTTACGGCTTTATTCACTAACTACCAAATTTTAAAAGGTAAAAAAGTAAAAAAGTAAAAAGGTAAAAAGAGCCTAGCGGGGGTAAGCTAGCTAGGGGGGATTTAAAGGTAAAAAGGTAAAAGGGTAAAAAGGTAAAAAAGAGCCTAGCGGGGGCAAGCTAGCTAGGGCTCTTTTTACCTTTTTTAGGGGACCAGCGATGGAATCGCTGGGAACGGGGACAGGAGGGGCTAAAGCTTCTTTTTACTTTTTTACCTTTTTACTTTTTTACCTTTAAAAGATGTATGAACTTCCTTCCTCTTTCGGTCCATACGAGGTAGGTGTGGGTGTAGGCGGTGCCCAGCTTCTCCTGTGCCCCATCGCAGTGAGGGTCGGGGTGGGTAGAGTAGCGCGTGCGGCTCTTCGCCAGTCCCATGTGGGCATAATCGGCATAGAGCAGATACTGGCCGCTCTGGTAGTACTGGATATGAAGGGCACAGAGCTGGCGGTTCAACTCCTGTGCCGTGATACCCAGCTCCTTCGCAATCTGTGTGGTGGTATAGCAGGAAACAGAGTTGAGCACATTGTCGGTGTAGAGCGCCTTCGGCAGAAGATGATCCACCTGATTCTCCAACTGGATGATGTTCTCACCGTTCTTGGCGATGCAAACCACCTGTTCGTCCACCACACCGTTCAGCCGACGAATCTCCGTATCCTGTTCTCCGATGAGTTTCTTCTGCTGATCAATCTGCACCTGCTGGTTTTTCAGCAGCTTCTCCTTCTCCTTGAGTGTAGCTCTGAGAATCTCTTCAGCATGCCGAATCGTCTCCTCATCACTCTCGCCCTGCTTTACCGGAATATAACCGCCCGTCTTGCGAATCTGTGGCAGCACCTCGGAAGTAACCCAGTTCTTGAACTTCACCGCTGTTGGAAGCTTGGAGCCGAGAACCAAAGCATAGAATCCGCTCTCGTTGACGAAGAGCATCTGCTGTAGTCGTTTTGCAGCAACTCCATCCTTCTTTTTGCCAGTCACTACCCATACATCGCGTTTCGCGATGTATGGGTCATCAACATGTCGCTGGATGGCAGCCCACAGGTTCTTATACCCCAGCGCATTGCAGACATCTTTCGCGCAGAACAAGGGCTCCCCATCTTCATCGGTCAAGGTGCGAATCTTACCGAATTCAGGGTTTTCAAACACAACAGCATTACCCGCTATCTTTTCATTCTTCATCTCTTCTTTTTTTGTTTTATAATTTTTTTCCATGATATAAAAATGTTTAATTATTAATGTTGAATGTTGAATGTTAAATTGAATGTTGAGTGTTGAATGTTGAATGTTGATTTTTGCCTAACGGACTCAAGGGCGCTAGCCTAATTCAACATTCAACACTCAACATTCAACATTACAAAATCGTAATCCAAATGCTCTCATCCCTGTCTCTCGCAGCGGTAATGGCATTGATGAGGCGGTGGAGCCAGATACGGGAGTTCACAACCATGCCTTTTACGCGGTTCTCACCCACCAGGATGCAGCCCTGCGTATCATCGGGATAATTGCCGGCATGGATGCGGATGCCCTTAAAATTGGGGACACCCAACAGCAGCGGCAACCACATCTTAAACCTCGGTGACTTACTGACCACCACCGGATAAGTGCCCTCTGGTATCGCCGTCGTGCCCTTCATCTTCTGCGCCTTCTTGCCCGATACACGCCCCAACCGCACATTCTCCTCGGCAGGACTCAGCTCCACACCCAGAAGGTTGCGCCAGCACGGCTCCAGCGTATCACAGAAATACGAGTCAGCATTCAGCTTCTCCGATGGCACCTCGCACACCGTCTTCAGCCCCCTGCACTTGTTTACACTCTCAATCGTGCGCTTCTTCACATCCTCATCCTTCAGGATGTAAAGGCGACCTATCGTGTAGGTCTTCTTCTTCGCTATACGTTTTAAAACTATCTGCATAAGTAAAAATAAATTTAAGATTTAATAACCATACCGTCGTGGCGGTACTTAAGCTTCTCAAAACTGTCACAACTGTCACAACTGTCACGCTTGCCCGTATACTGATACGCCCGCCTGATGTAATTCCGGTGCAGCCACTGCCTGATCATCATATCGGTACCCTTCGCATCCAGTCCATGCTCCAGCCGGATGGCAAGCAACTGCGCAGCCGTAAAGCAATCGGGCAGTATCTGTAAAAGATTCTGAGGCCCACGCTTCGAACTCCTCTGCGCCGTATAGTTCTCCTTCGCAATCATATCGCCGAAGAACCGCATCTTGCAGTACAGGTCATACTGCTCGCTCCAGCGGATAAACTCATCAATCTCCGGCTCCCACTTGCAACCATTGGCTACATACAGCACGCACGCCTTCAGGTAAGCGATGACGTTGGCACGGAACGAGAGATTCTCAAACGTCCTGTCCTGCGACAGCCGGGCAAACTCAGCATTCTCATCCTTCAGTTTGAGAGCAAGCTGAAACGCCTCCTTACACTCAATCAAGCCCGTTACTTTGTTCAGATTTTCGATGTAAGGCCTGAGCGCCTCACGGTACGATTCATCATAAGTTCCGTAAACAGGCATATCCTCGCCGATTTCCCTTTCGGGAATGGTACAGAAGTTGATACGGCTGATAGGACCATCGGTAAGAACCTTAGAGAAGTAACGCTGACCCTTCTGGATGGTGGTAGATGCATTCCAGTTGAACCGGATGGTAACACGCTCCGTTACACTCATCGTTCCTACGCGAGTTTGTCCATATTTATTACCCGGGTCTGCGGCAAGACACATGATACGGAACTGCTGGCTACCGCTACCCTTGAGCGCATCAAACTGGTCTAGCTCATTGAGCGAAGTATAGAGGAAATGTTCCTGCGCTTCAGCCGTTCTCATCACGAAAGCCGGGTTCGTCATATCCGCATCAATCTCCTGGATAATCAGGTTTTCAGGTCTCTTGCGCTTATCCTTGTTGGCACCCTTGCGCAGCATCTCATCCTTCCACGCCTTTTCGCGCTTCAGGTTTTCTGCATCCCTCAGCCTGATATCCTCCATAATGAAATCGATAGGTCTGTTCACGCTGCTCTTACCCGCTCCGGTACCCGCAAGCAGCAGCGTCATCAGTCTCGCCTCGTGCTCCACGTTGTCAATATACCGGAACCTCGTCTTCCAGAGATGCGTAGCCAGCGGCGGGAAGATAGCGTGCGCCACAGCCGGCTTATAAATTTCCGGTGTCCTCGATATCAGCAGCTCCACCAGCTTCGGCAGTTTCTTCGGCATCTCCGGCGGGTCAGGATAATCCTCATCAGCCCTATTACCTGTTAACTGTAAACTATTAACTTGTTGATTACCCCTATCAACTGTTAACTGTAAATTATTAACTTGCTCAGCCCTATTAACTTGCTGGCTGGCCTTTTGCTCCGCAAGCGCATTCACTCTCATCACTTCCCTCGACATCGGCTTCGTGTTGTCAGCATATTTCGCATAGAAGTCGTGAATCAGCTGATGGCAGTCGTTCTCCTGATAGTAGCTCGGCATTTTCACCCTCACCACCTTCATCAGTTCCTCTTCCTCCATCACCCTCGAAGCACCGGCGCTCATGATAGCCAGCAGCGAGGAGTGTCTCGACCCCACGGTATCAATCTCCATACCCCCGAGTCCGGCAGCCTGCGTAAAGAGGTCGAACGCAATCAGATTCTTCTCCCTGGCTCCCAGTCCGCCAGCATCCTGATTGCCTCCAGAATCCCCGATATGAGGAGCATCAGCACCATGGCTATTACCAGGTTGGGCAGGCTGAACAGCAGAGCCAGCAGAAACAGCAGGATTGCCGTCGTTGCCCGATAGTCTATTATTTTCATTATTCTTACCATTGCTATTAACTTTTAACTGTAAACTATTAACTTTTGCATCTCCTCTTCCGTCCACGGTCAGTCCGCGGTCCAGATACGCCTGCCTTCGCATCAGAATCTCCTTCTCGCTCAGCACGGCGCACCACATCTTCGACCTGTAGATTTCCGAGTCCTTATCCGTGAGATAAATCATTCTCTCGGGTGTGATGCAGCTCTCGTCATACGGCACCCCCAGCGCCTCGCAATACGCCTTCTGCGTCTCCTCGATGGTCATTCCCACCGGCAGTCTGATACCGATGTGCAGCTTTTTTCGGGCACTGTAGCAGAGGTGCAGCAGCGAGCCGTTCCAGATGCTGTCAGAGCAGTTCAGCTCCCTTGCCTTCTCGATAGCCTTGTCTACATACTCCCTGTCATCCACGTCGATGATAGTCTGGAACATGAAGCTCTCGGGCTGGGCATTCTCCTGTCTGCGCACATTGTTCTTGAAGATGCCGTAGTGGGGACAGAAGAAAGGCAGTTCGCTCTTCAGCCTGTCCTGCGCCTTCTTCACCGCCTTCTCATCGTTGGCATTCACCTTCGGGATAGGCAGTTCGCCCCTAATCTGCTGAATCATCTTCTTGATTTCCGGCGATGCAATCACCTTGTCATACACCGCCAGACTGTTGGAAAACACCTTCCCCTTATTGCCCTTGCGATAAGGGTTCAGTGCAATTACATGTTGTGTTTCTGTCATGTTATTTCGTTAATAAAAGATTGGTTTGTGGGGTAATCCCCTCTTCCGTTTTCACCACTCTCAGCCGTCTGTAAGGAGGAGGACTGAACACATACGCTTTCACTTCCATCATTTTAAATAATTTAGAAGATTGGGGGCTCCCACCACGGTTGATGTGCAGATACACAAAAGCCCCCGAAACTCAGACTGCATTGGTTCTGAATTCCGGGGGCAAAGGTAAGGGTATTTTGCGATAGCATTCGTTCACTACATGTATACTACACGAAGTTTTTTCTATATGGTAGAAATTTTTCCTTTAAAAGTTTCCTGTTTTAAAAAATATATATTACCTTTGTAACCAATTATTAATTTATATATCTATGAGAGCAAAAGAAAAGCTAATAGCCCAAGCCGACAAACTGGCTTATGCAAAGGAAATAGATAAGATTCTATCTGATTTGTTACCCCTACGATTAGACAAAGAGGCAACAGAGGATTACTATAACACTGTCTTAACTCCTGACATCCGGAAACAAAACTATGATTTGCAACTAAAGATGCATGAGCGGAAGAATGCCATGCAGATAGAAATTCCTACAGAAGAACATTACCAAGAAGAATTATCTTTAGACATAGCAAAAGAGATTCGTAAGGAACTGTTTAATATAATCTCAGAAGACAAATCATTTGGTTACCTTTATTATCTTTTGGGAACTGAACGGAATGCCAAAAAGGGGAATGTGCCTATTGATTGTATCCCTAATAGAAAAACAATAAAATAAACTATTAAGACTAATCGCGATGATTATCCTAAAAAAAATCTTGATAGCTATCTAGAAGACAGATTTAACTATACTCAGTATGATTCAATTATCAGTAAATTTATTGTTGATACTGATGTTGTTCTGTCAATATTTAATATGGCATATCAAGTATTCGATGTTGTAAGATGCTACAAAAATAAAGTGTCTAAGATAGGCAATTATCTAAATAGTTTTGAATTTTCTAATGAATTAGAGAAATACTTAACTCTATGTCTTGCAAAGAATCTATTTGACGCCTTTTGTTCTACGGATGATACAACATACCATTGTATCAGAGAAATCGAAAGAATAATAGAGCCACTTCAAAGTAAATATTCTGAGTCCAGTAATACAGAATGTAGTGGTAAAAAAAGTAGAATTCACCTGAATATTCAAAAGGGTATGAAACTTGATTTTATCAGGGTTCTTAATGCTATGTATGAAAAAGGCTTTTTCAAGGATGAACAGCAAAATAAGATAAGCAAGAAAGAGGTTTTTGAAACATTTGGTGAATGCCTCAATATGGATCTTTCTAAATTTCAAAACGACTTGTCGCGTTCTTTGACAGATAGTACGGCTTTGGAGAAGCATCTTAAAGTTTTTGAAGATTTGAAAGATAAAATGGAAGAAATCTTCAATAGCAGGTAATAGGCATTTTAGTTTAAAAAGCATTAAATATGCGTTGATGTTTTGGACATTATACAAAAATAATGTATCTTTGTAAAAAATTACAATATGAACAAAAACAATTATAGATATATAGATTTGTTTGCAGGGCTAGGTGGTTTTCATCTGGCCCTTGAACAATTAGGTGGGGGTAAATGTGTCTTCGCATCAGAACTTAAAAAAGATCTTCAGGATCTTTATCATATAAATTACCCTAAAACGCCTATAATAGAAGGAGATATCACGCAAGTTGATTTAGATAAAATACCTTCACATGATATTTTATGTGCTGGTTTCCCCTGCCAACCATTTAGTCAAGCTGGCAAACGCCAGGGGTTTGATGATGAGAAACAAAGGGGAAATCTCTTTGATTATATCTGTGCAATTTTGGAAAAGCACCGCCCTGAATACGTCTTGCTTGAAAATGTTGCAAATCTAAAAGGACATGATCACGGAAGAACTTGGAAAACGATACACCAAAAGTTGATAGATCTTAATTATGATGTAGCAGAACCGGCAATTCTTTCTCCACACCAATTTGGTATACCTCAGCATCGTCGTCGAATCTATATTGTTTGTAGAAACAAGGACTATGGAACACTTGACGGGTTTAGTTTTCCAATTGCCGAAGATAAAGAGCTCCATATTAACGATATCATAGATAGCAAAGATAAAGATTATATTCCGTTAAAGCCAGATACGAGGAAACAGTTGGAAGTATGGGAAGAGTTTTTACATAATTGCATAAAACATAACGGAAGTATACCGTCTTTTCCAATATGGGCAATGGAATTCGGTGCAAGCTATGAATACGAAGCACTTGCTCCTGCTTATCAACCTTTAGAGAACCTTAGGGGGTGCAAGGGAAAGTTTGGTGCGGTTCTTTCTGGGAATAGTCGTAAAGAGTTATTAGGAAAGATACCTGTCTATGCTCAATCGACTAAGACAGAGGAATTTCCCAAATGGAAGAAAAAGTACATTCAAGAGAACCGTAGGTTTTACGAAAGAAACAAAGAATGGCTTGATCCTTGGATTGAGAAAGTGAAAGATTTCTCTAATAGCCATCTCAAACTGGAATGGAATTGTGGATCTGATGTGCGCCCAACGCTCTTCGATAAGATAGTACAATTTAGAGCTTCAGGCATTCGTATCAAACTTCCTACTTTTTCTCCTGCGCTCAACCTAGTAGGTACGCAAATTCCTATTTTCCCATGGGTAAAACTACCAAAATCTACTCTTAAGGAAGGAGATGCTGATCATGGCAGATACATGACAGTAAGAGAGGGTGCTAGGCTGCAAGGAATGGAAAAATTGAAATTTGGTGATAAAAACTTTAAACTCTCAACTAGCCGATGTTATGAGGCTCTAGGAAATGCAGTAAACGTTACAATAGTAAAAATGATTGCTAAAAAATTATTGGGGTTATGATGGAAAATGGGAAGTATGAAAGCAAGCCACAAACAGTTAGCGTGGCTATAGGTACAAGCATGTATAGCAGATTCAGCTCTTTAGCTAATACGCCTTCACATGTGTTAGCCGAATTTGTGGACAATGCTCTGCAATCATATCGAGACAATAAGTCTATCTTAGAGTCTCTGGAACAAGGCTACAAACTTAGAGTCAGTATTCATTTTGAAATGGACGCTGATGGAAAGATTATTAGTGTCGATGTAAGTGATAATGCAGGTGGTATAGGTAAAGATAGATTCGTTACTGCCTTTATGCCAGCTAAGAAACCAGATAATAACCAGGGACTTAATGAATTTGGTATGGGGCTGAAAACAGCTGCGAGTTGGCTTGGAGAAGATTGGGTAGTAAAAACATCTGCTATAAATGAGCCAGAAAGTAAAACCGTTAGTTTTTGCCTCAATGATATTTGTGCAGAAGAATTGGATGAATTGCCCGTAAAATACGAAGCAGAAGATGCTTTAAGTCATTATACTCAAGTTCATATCGAGACTCCTACATCCAATATGCCTAGCAAAAAAAGTATTGCTAAGATCTGTAATGAATTAAGCAGTATCTATCGTGTTTCTTTACGCAATAAAGAGTTTGAACTTTACGTGCAAGATACGACTATTACTTTCGAGGATTATGAAGTGCTTAATGCGCCTTATGTTCATGATCCAGATGGTAACCCAATATTCTGGAAAAAAGAAATAAGAGTTCAGGTAGGTCCTTATAAGGGAAAGGGATTTGTGGGTATTCTGAAAGACATCAAGCAGGGTAGGAACGGTTTTGCGATTTTAAGAAGAGGCCGAGTTGTGGTTGGAAATGAGGATAATCATCGTTTTTATCCTAAATTCATGGGCTCTCAAGGTACCTTTAAGTATAAACGATTGTTTGGTGAAATTGAAGTTGAAGGATTCAACGTGTCCTTTAACAAAAACGATATTCCTGATCGCGAAAATCTAGATGCTCTTTTTGATATGATAAAGGAGCAAATCCACCTTCCTGATTTCAATATGCTTAAACAGGCAGAAGATTATCGTGTATCTACAACCAAAAAGGATGTACCCTTAATTCCGCAACACTATAATTTAACTTTATTTATAAGTTCCTGAGCAACAAA
>OHAC01000892.1_pt1 | contig 29407 bp, 23 predicted proteins | sample 1577051 | NCBI WGS metagenome assembly OHAC01 (sample SAMEA3541499, study PRJEB24748) | human gut metagenome | biome: human gut; feature: human-associated habitat; material: faeces | place: China | collected 2012 | reverse complement strand
ATCACATACTCGAAGTATACGAGCCCCTAACGGTATCTCTTCCCCTTTTAGGTTATTCGGATAACCGCTTCCATCTGCATTCTCATGATGATATAACACTGCTGACAAAACTTCTTCCGAATATCCATGTTCTTTTAATATAGCATATCCTAAAGAAGGATGCAGCCTTACATACCTTAGTTCATCTATATTTAGTTTTGCTTCTTTTTCTTCATATACATAAGAACGAAGACGCAATTTTCCTATGTCATGCAGCATTCCTGCCACTGCAAAGTTATGGCACTGTTCTTCTGAAAGCGCCATTTCCTTTGCAACAAACGATGCCAGATTACTGACAACCATCCCATGAACAATTGCTTCTCCAAAGGAATCCTGCAATGATGTCTCCAGATCATGCGTCCCATCATAATCAAATGCCATAGTATCTCCTCTTTTATTTTAGAGATATTTCCTCTTTCGATCAATCATCTCATCAATTCGGTTAATATAATGATCCAGGTTTTTAACATTCTCTGTTCTTTCTATTCTGTTATCTGCAAATACATATTTGCTGCTGGCTCCTGCTCCACAAGAAATAATATCCTGTTTTTCTTCCATAATCAAGATATTATATAAACATTCTTTTCCTGAAACACAATACCCAATATTTTCAAGATTACCTGGTATGTTTTTCTGCCGGTACATATAATACGCTTTCATCCCCATGTTGCTGGCATATTCATCTACTAGTCGAAGCATCTCGTTCGTACTGCCCTTAACCATATTCTGATACTTTTCCATCTCCATATTAAGATGTGCCGCCCTCTTTATAGCCAAGGAATGTACCGTAAGACTTTCCGGTCGGAGCGCAAATATTTCATCTAAGGTTGCACGAACATGGGAAATGTCCTCTCCCGGAAGTCCTGTGATCATATCCATATTAATATTATCAAATCCACACTCTCTTGCTAATAAAAACGCTTCCTTTGTCTGCACAACCGTATGTGCTCTACCAATCAGATCAAGTGTTTCCTGATGCATTGTCTGTGGATTGATAGAAATTCTTGTTACTCCTGCTTCATTTAAAATGCAGAACTTTTCTCTTGTAATACTATCGGGTCTCCCAGATTCTACAGTAAACTCTTCTGTTTCTTCCACTGGAAAAAGCTCATGAATCATATGCATCAGCCTTAATAACGCCTTTTCATTTAACGCTGTAGGTGTTCCTCCGCCAATATAAATCGTCGTAATTTTTTTGTCCCTGTGATGTTCAGCCACAAAAGCAAGTTCCTTATATAATGCATCTAAATATGCATCCATCCTGTCGCCAAAACGAGCCACCGGAAATGAGGTAAAAGAACAGTAAAGGCATGTTGTCGGGCAAAATGGAATTCCAATGTAAAGACTATACTCTTTTTCAAATGGTCTTGATTCCAATAATACCTTCTCTTTCTGCGCTACTCTGCGGCAAAGATTCGCCTTTTGTGCATCAGCAAGATACGTTTCTCTAAAACGCTGTTCAAGCTTCTTCACATCTTTCTCTTCTTCCATCCACTTCATAATAATTTTCGTTGGACGAATTCCGGTAAGCATCCCCCAGGGAAGACTTCTTCCGGTAAACTTTTCAAACAAACGATACAAAAAGCGACATACGGCATTACGACTGTTTTTATGATCACTATAGTCACAGATTATTTCTTCAGAAATTATCTTACCCTCTTTGTTCTCCAATGTTCCCTGAATACAGTTTTTCGTATAGACAAGCGTGAGGAGAAGGTCATCCTTCTCCCATCCTTGCTTTTCAAACTCTTCTTTTGTCACTTCTACTATTTTGGTCCGTTCAAAAAAGGCCAGTGCCGTAGCCCGCACGTCATAATCATATTCCTGATCATTTTGTATTAAATAAATCATTTCTATTCTATCTTTTCTATACTTCTCTATCTTTTCTATATTATCTTTCTACAAATGGATTTGTTTCTCTTTCCTCACCGATTGTAGTAGATGGACCATGTCCTGGATATACAATAACATCATCCGAAAGATTCATCACTACATGATTCAGAGATTTAAGAAGGGTCTGTGCATCTCCAGTAGGGAAATCACTTCTTCCGACACTTCCTGCAAAAAGTGTATCTCCTGAGAAAAGCCATCCTTCCTCCGCAAAATAATAACAGCAGCTTCCAACTGTATGTCCCGGTGTATATAAACACTGACATTTATGTTTGGATGTCACTTCAAAAATCTGTTTATCATTGATCATCATGTTGGCATGTGTCGTATATCCCTCTCCAAACATTGGACTTAAGTTATAATCTTTAACCATAAGAACTTCCTGCTCCGGTTTTGCTGCATACACGCGCAGTTTCCAAGGATCATAATGTTCTCTTAAACCTTCTAATCCTCCAATATGGTCATGATGTCCATGTGTGAGAAGAACGCCGTCTAAAGAATATCCTTCATTCTCCAAAAACTTAATTATCTCTTCCGGACTTCCTGCCGGATCAATGACAATCGCTTCTTTGATCTCATCATCCATTAAAATATATGTGTTTGTATCAATTGGTCCTAACTGTGCACAAACGATTTTTAACTGTCCCATAAAAAAATACCTCCGCTGATCAACCAGCACTTCTTTCTATATCGATAACACTTTCAATGTTTCGAAGCTTTTTAATAATATGATTCAACTCATCGATTCCTCCTATTTCAAAAGAAAGAACAATAGTTGCTAACCCCTGTTTACTTGTTCTCGTTGACACAGATTTAATGTCCACTTTAAGTTCCATAAAAACTTTAGAAATGTCAAGCAGAATTCCTGTACGATTGTGAGCATACAGACAAATTTCTGTCATATAAAGCTCTCCGCCTTTTTCTACCGCTTCTTCTTCCCACTCTGCATCAATTAATCTTGCCCTGTCACTTTCCGGCATACCCAGCACATTAACACAGTCTGTTCTATGAATGGAAATTCCTCTTCCTCTTGTAACAAAACCAATAATTTCATCTCCTGGTACCGGACTACAGCATTTAGAAAAGCGTACTGAAACATCGTGAATTCCTCTTACCGTAATTCCTGACTTGCTTCTGGCCTTCTCAACAGCCTTTGTCTTATTCTTCTCTTCTATTTCGTTCAAGGCATCCTGATCCGTCAGCTTCTTCTGGTTTTCCTTTTCATATTCTTCTACCAGCTTGTTAATAACTTGACCTTCCTTTAATCCACCATGTCCGATTGCTGCAAGAATAGAATCCCAGTTTTTAAGACCATATTTATGCATACATCTCTTCTGATACTCCGGCTTCATGTATTTGGATATCACAAGTCCTTTTGCTTTACAATACCGGTCAAGCAGTTCCTTTCCTTTTGAGATATTCTCTTCTTTGAACTGCGTTTTAAACCACTGATTAATCTTTGTCTTTGCCTGCGAACTCTTTACAATAGAAAGCCAGTCCCTGCTTGGTCCATTCGAATTCTGTGAAGTAATGATCGTGACCCTGTCACCATTCTGTAATTTATAATCAATAGGAACCTGACGGCCGTTAACCCTTGCTCCTACCATCTTATTTCCGACCGCTGTATGAATCATATAAGCAAAATCGATCGGTGTAGAGCCTGCCGGTAAAGTTTTAACATCTCCTTGTGGAGTAAAACAATATACCTGCTCTGTAAACAAGTCAAGATCTGTTTTTAACATCGTTAAAAACTCTTTGTTATCTGACATGTCCTGCTGCCATTCAAGAATCTGACGAAGCCAGCTCAGCTTTTCCTCTTCTTTATTAATGTTGCCGCCACCTTCTTTATACTTCCAATGTGCGGCAATACCATATTCGGCAGTACGGTGCATCTCAAAAGTACGAATCTGGATTTCAAACGGTGTTCCTGATGACCCAATTAATGTTGTATGCAAAGACTGATACATATTTTGCTTTGGCATCGCAATGTAATCTTTAAACCGCCCCGGGATCGGCTTATACATCTCATGAATAACCCCCAAAGCTGCATAGCAGTCTTTTACTGTATCTACCTTAATTCTTACTGCAAAAATATCATAAATCTGATCAAGCGTCTTATTCTGATTACGCATCTTCTTATAAATACTGAAAAGATGTTTAACCCTTCCGTCTATCTCTGCACGAATTCCTGCATCTTTAATATGCTTGCTGACATCATCAATGATCGACTGAATAAAATTCTCTCTGCCTTCCTTGTTCGTCTGTAACTTTTCCTCAAGATCTTTATAAACTTCCGGCTGCAGATATTTTAAAGACAAATCATCTAATTCTGTCTTTATCTTGGAAATACCAAGCCTGTGAGCAATCGGTGCATAAATATCCATCGTCTCTCTAGCCTTTTCCTTCTGTTTTTCCGGTTTCATATACTGCAGTGTACGCATATTATGAAGACGGTCTGCCAGCTTAATAAGAATAACGCGGATATCTTTTGCCATCGCAAGAAACATCTTTCGTAAATTCTCCGCCTGCAGATCCATCTTATCGTGAGAATAAGATAACTGTCCCAGCTTCGTTACACCATCTACCAATAATGCAACCTCATCATTAAATTCTCTGGACAAATCTTCCAACGTTGCCGTTGTATCTTCCACCACATCATGTAAGAGCCCTGCAACGATTGTCTCCTTGTCAAGCTCTAGTTCCGCAAGAATGATCGCTACACAGAGCGGATGGATGATATACGGCTCCCCCGACTTTCTTTTCTGATCCTTATGGGCATCCCTGGCTAACTTATATGCCTTCTCCACCATAGAAAGATCTGTTGACGGATGATACTCCCGAATCGTGGTTATCAACCTATTGTATAAGACTTCCGGATCGGTGAAATCTTCTGGCTTACTAATCTCTTTTTGTGTTCTTTTTAACTTTTGTTTCTGGGCCTCCATTGCTTTCTCACCACACTTCTCATAAGATATAATAAAATAAAAGTAGAATAATTGTACACCAAATCGTCACAAGATGCAATAGAGGCCGCACATTCTTGCGCGACCTCTCCTTTAGATTCTTCTAAATTAATATTCACTTTTTTTAGATTCACAGTAAGCACAGCGATATATTCTGTTCTCTCTGTCTGTCAACTTAAACACCTGCTCTAAATCCTGCTCTACCGATGTGATACATCTTGGATTTTTACAACGAACAATATTCACAATTCTTTCTGGCAATTCAAGATGCTTCTTTTCTACGATCTTTCCATCTCTGATATAACATACCGTAATATCTGGATCAATATACCCTAAAACATCCAAATTCAAATCCATATTATCTGCAATCTTAATAATATCTTTCTTTCCCATCTTGCTACTGGAAGCATTCTTAATGATCGCTACACTGCAGTCTAAATCATCTAACCCAAGATATTTGTAAATCTGCATACTCTTTCCTGCTTTAATATGATCAAGAACAATTCCACTCTGAATACTATCTATCTTCATCTGCGCTTACCCCCAATAACGTCATAATCAATGCCATTCTAACATACTTTCCGTACAATGCCTGTTTAAAATAACATGCACGTGGGTCATCATCTACTTTCGTAGAGATTTCATTCACACGTGGCAGCGGATGCATGATACAAAGATCTTTCTTCGCATCTACTAACTTACGCTCATCTAAAATAAAGCTGTCTTTCAAACGAATGTAATCTGCCTCATTAAAGAATCTTTCCTTTTGCACTCTGGTCATATAAAGAATATCTAATTCCGGCATAACCTCTTCCATTGTTCTTACGTTTTTATATTTGATGTTTTTCTTTTCAAAAACATCTTTGATAATATAATCCGGCAGACATAATTCTTCCGGTGAAATCATAATAAAATTGATATTCTCATAGCGAGACATCGCTTTAATTAATGAATGTACCGTACGACCGAACTTTAAGTCTCCACACATTCCAATCGTCAGATTATTAAGCCGTCCTTTTTCTCTTCTTATAGTCATAAGATCTGTTAATGTCTGTGTTGGATGGTTATGCCCTCCATCACCAGCATTAATGATTGGCACTGTAACCTTTCTTGTTGCTGCATATGGCGCACCTTCTTTTGGATGACGCATCGCAATAATATCTGCATAACCAGATACAACTCTTACTGTATCAGAAACACTCTCTCCTTTTGTTGCTGAAGAAGAATTGGCAGAAGAAAAACCAAGTACATTACCGCCAAGCTCCATCATGGCAGCTTCAAAACTAAGTCGAGTTCTTGTACTTGGTTCAAAAAATAAAGTCGCTAACTTCTTATGCTTACAAACTTCCTGATACTTCTCCTTATGAAGAATAATATCATCAGCTAAATCTAATAAATGTTCAATCTCTTCTACGGATAAATCCATCGGATCTATTAAATGTCTCATAATGACCTCCTTCGTTGTGACCAGCTCCCTTGCCAGTTAATTTTTTTAACTATATCCTTTAATTCTTTTCCTGTCAAGGGAACTCTTTTGCATTTTTTCTTTTCCGTCCCATCCACAATGGAATTACACTTCGCCTTCGGTTATGACTCCCATACTTTTAAATTCGTTTTGCAAAACCTTTTTCTACAAGAAACTCTGGATGATAAGACAATTTTGCCTTTCTAAGCCCCGGCTCTCCTACATCATCTTCCCTGTTTACATACTTTAATCCACCCGATTCATGAATCAAAAACTGCTGGTTAATCACCGCATAGGCTCCTGGCACTTCTGAAAATGCTTTTTCAATATGGACAACTAACGTATCTTCATTAACCTGTTCTCCTAATGCAAATGCTACAACCTCACCATTTGCACGAAGCAGACCACCCTTTAAGCCAAGAAATTCTCTTTTTCGTAATGCATTTTCTGACACGCAGGCTTCCGCATGTTTTTCTATATTACCCGGCTCACAGTTTTTTTCTTTCCACTTATATAACATGGCAAGGCAATCATCTATATTCTCTTCTGTTATTTTTTCATAAACCCAGTCATACGTCTTGGTAAATTTATTCACATGATTCTTTTTGCCATGGAACTTCTTTCCCTTTAAGCCAATTAATTTTTCACATTCATAAATATAATCTGCACTGTCCCTGTCAAATTCTATCTCAAACTTTCCGGGCATATGTTCTTCAAGCCACGCTTCATTTTCTCTATATACACAGTGCAGTTTCAAAACCTCTTCATTTGCTTTGCAGTGTTCCTCCAATGCAAGCAGTGCCTTTCCAGGATCTGCATCCCCTATCGGAAAACTATAACTGCTTCCTTCTTCAGTTGTTCGAAAAATCAACATATCTTCACACACTGTATATTCCAGTAAATAAAAGTCTTTCCAAAGATATACGGCTGCAAAAGACATATCACAGCTACGTGAATTTGCCTTCTTCATATATCGATCGATAACTGCTTTATCGCTCGCCTTTACAGGCTGAAACTCCATAATCTACCTCTTTTCTAAAAAATTATCCCTGTTATTTATTCACAGCACAAAACCATGGTATCCTTTCGTAATGTTCATTGTAACACTCTAAAACTAATTTACAAAAAACAGCACATTGCTTATTTTGTTCATGTTTTTTTGTATACCATATGCTAAGGATTCCATGGTTTTATATTTGCATCTTATTATATATAACGTATTTTTCTGTAAATTACAACATTTTTTCTAAAGTCGCACGAATCGCCTTGATAAAACCTTCGCTATTTACAGTCGTAACATTCTCTAAAGTTGTAATCAACGCAAGATCTTTTGTCATTGTACCACCTTCGATCGTATCGATCGTTGCTTTTTCAAGCTTATCTGCAAATGATACTAACTCATCAATTCCGTCTAACTTACCACGCTTTCTAAGAGCTCCTGACCATGCAAAAATAGTTGCTACAGAGTTTGTAGATGTCTCTTCGCCCTTCAGATGTTTGTAGTAATGACGCTGTACTGTACCATGAGCAGCTTCATATTCATAGTATCCATCCGGAGAAACAAGTACAGATGTCATCATTGCAAGGGAACCAAATGCAGAAGAAACCATATCACTCATAACATCTCCATCATAATTCTTACATGCCCAGATATAACCGCCTTCTGATTTCATTACGCGTGCAACTGCATCATCAATCAGTGTGTAGAAATACTCAATTCCAGCTTCTTTAAATTTTCCATCGTACTCAGCATCATAAATTTCCTGGAAAATATCTTTAAATGTGTGGTCATATTTCTTAGAAATTGTATCTTTTGTCGCAAACCATAAATCTTGTTTTGTATCTAATGCGTAGTTGAAACAGCTTCTTGCAAAACTTTCGATAGAGGAATTAATATTGTGCATACCCTGTACAATACCCGGTCCGTCAAACTCATGTACGAGTTCTTTTGTCTGTGTGCCGTCTTCTGTTGTATAAACCAATTCTACTTTTCCGGCAGCAGGAATTTTCATTTCAGATCCCTTATATACATCTCCATATGCGTGTCTTGCAATTGTGATTGGTTTTTTCCAATTTTTTACACAAGGTTCGATTCCTTTCACAACGATTGGTGCACGAAAAACAGTTCCATCCAAAATTGCACGAATTGTTCCATTTGGGCTCTTCCACATTTCTTTAAGATCATATTCATCCATACGAGCTGCGTTTGGAGTAATTGTAGCACATTTTACAGCAACCTTATATTTTTTTGTCGCAATTGCGGAATCAATCGTCACCTGATCATTTGTTTCATTTCTATGTTCCAGACCAAGATCATAGTATTCTGTATTCAGTTCAATAAATGGTTCCAGCAAATTCTCTTTAATCATCTTCCAGAGAATTCTTGTCATTTCATCTCCATCCATTTCAACGATAGGTGTTGCCATTTTGATTTTTGCCATTTTTTCGTCCTCCTATGTTTTCTTTTTTCAAACATTTTATTTTTGAACTAGAGCTATTCTGTTTCGTTATATCCTTGTTTTTTTAAATTCTGAATCACATGCATAATATGTTCATTTGCCAACTGTTCCGCTAAATCTGTATCTTTATCTTTAATCGCACGCAAAATTTGTTTATGTTCTCGAATCGATTTTCTGGCACGTTCTTCAGAAATAACCGAAGATTTTCTGGCGCGCTGTACAAATTTATGAAAATCAATCATTGTACGACTTAAGATTCTACTTCCGCTTGCCTCATAAAGCACTGTATGAAATCTTCCATCTAATACCGTCACCTGCTCTGCATTACTTCTTCCTTCTTTCTTTGTATGAAATTCAGAAAGTAATACAATTTCTTCTAATTCATCCAATTGCTCTTCTGTAATATTTTCCGTTGCCCAACGTGCACACAACCCTTCCAACATAGAGCGTATTGCATAAATATCCATTACATCTTTTGTTGAAATTCCTGTCACATATGCACCTTTATTTGGAACAATCGTAACAAGCCCTTCTAATTCTAACTGTCTTAATGCTTCACGTACCGGCGTACGACTAACCCCAAGTTCTTTGCCGATGGTATTTTCTCTTAATTCATCATGCTCCTGATATTTCCCTTTTATAATATCTTCTCGGATCTTCTGGAATACACGACTGCTTAGGGAATGATCCTGATAATCTTCCATTCTTATTTGTTGCCTCCCAAGTTACAATATAATATGTAATTTCTCACATATACTATCTATTTTGTCAACTAATTCCTCATCTGTCAAGACCGTAACTCGACCTTCTTCATATTGTTTGTCAACCCATGATTTTAATGTTGTTACAAGCATAGATGTTTTGTCGACCTGTCTCTCTTTTGGCAATTTGTAATAAGCATTGATCCAATACGCAATCCCAGCTACTCCAGAAGTATTTGATACAGAAACCAATGCAGGTCTTCCCAAAAATTTATCTGTGTCAAATATGTTATAAATTTCTTCGTTTTTCAACATTCCATCTGCATGGATTCCGGCTCTTGTTACATTGAAGTTCTTTCCTACAAATGGTGTTCTTGATGGAACTTTATACCCAATTTCTTTTTCATAGTAATCAGCCAATTCTGTTATCACTCTTGTATCCATACCATCTAATGTACCGCGTAATTGTGCATACTCAAATACCATTGCTTCCAATGGGGTATTTCCTGTACGTTCGCCAATTCCAAATAATGAACAGTTTACTCCGGATGCTCCATAAAGCCATGCAGTAGTTGAATTATTAACTGCTTTATAGAAATCATTATGTCCATGGAACTCAATCAGCTCACTTGGAACGCCGGCATGTACCATCAATCCATAAATAATTCCTGGAATAGATCGTGGGATTACTGCACCCGGGAAATTCACTCCGTATCCCATTGTATCGCACACACGAATCTTAACCGGAATCTGATATTCTTCCATCAGTTTCATCAATTCTAAACAGAAAGGAATAACAAAACCATAAATGTCAGATCTTGTAATATCTTCCAAATGACATCTCGGACGCACTCCTGTTTCCATACATTCACGCACAACTGATAAATAATGTTCCAATGCTTCACGTCGTGTCATTTTTAACTTATAAAAAATATGATAATCTGAACAACTTACCAAAATTCCTGTTTCTTTCAAGCCAATATCTTTAACCAGTTGAAAATCTTTTTTGCTTGCACGGATCCAACTTGTAACTTCTGGGAATTTATATCCTTTTTCAAGACATTTGTAAACTGCATCACGGTCTTTTTTACTGTAAAGGAAAAATTCACTTTGACGAATCTTTCCCTGCGGTCCACCTAAACGATGAAAATAATCATAAATTGTTACAATCTGTTCTGTTGTATAAGGTGCTCTCGATTGCTGTCCGTCACGAAATGTAGTATCTGTAATCCAGATTTCTTCCGGCATATGATGAGGAACAATACGATCATTAAATGCAATCTTAGGAATCTCATCATAATGAAATAAATTGCGGAATACATTTGGTGTTTCCACATCCACGAGCGGATACATATGTTCTTCTAGTTCCAAAAGATTTGTCTGCTTATTCATAAATACTTTTCTATTTTCCATCTGTGCTTTCCTCCAATTCATAAATCATTTACGTCATTACAGTTTCATCAAGACGCAACTTTTGTTGTATTCTGATGGAGCCGTAATGTGTTTACTTTCCAATGCAAGTATTCTTGTATATTTACATTCTTGTATAATTGTATACAATCATGCAATATTTGTCAACACTTTAATGCATAAAAATGCAGAAGTATAACATCGTCTAAGTACCCCGTTATACTTCTGCCTATAATTTTATTCTTATTAAGTTGATATTATTTAATCACTCTAACCTTCAAAACACCTTCGATAGCATTCAATTTTTCTTCCAGTTCCTGCGTTACTTCTGCTTCAACATCAATCATAACATATGCATACTCTTTTCTACTCTTGTTAGTCATCTGAGAAATATTCATATTTTCCTGTGCAAGCAATGCTGTAAACTGACCTAACATATTTGGAATATTTTTATGAAGAATAGTAATGCGGTGTCCACTCTCTTCTTTTGTTCCCATATTACAATCTGGATAATTAACAGAATGAGTAATATTTCCATTTTCCAGATAATCACGCAATTCTTTTGCTGCCATAACAGCACAATTATCTTCTGATTCCTCTGTAGATGCTCCAAGATGTGGAATTACAATTGCTCCTTTTACTCCTGCAATTTCCGGAATTGGAAAATCTGTTACATAGCGTCTCACTTTTCCTTCTTCCAACGCTTTAATCATTGCTTTTGTATCTACCAGGACATCTCTTGCAAAATTCAATACAACAACATTTTCTTTCATCAACTGAATAGCATCACTATTGATCATCCCTTTCGTGCTATCTAAAGCCGGAACATGAATTGTAATATAATCGCATTCTTTATATATTTCATCTACTGTCTTTGCATGATGAATATTTCTTGAAAGCTTCCATGCAGAATCTACGGAAACATATGGATCATACCCATACACGTCCATCCCAAGATGTACTGCTACATTGGCAACCAATACCCCAATTGCTCCAAGACCGATCACACCAAGTTTCTTACCCTGTATCTCCGTTCCTGCAAATGCTTTTTTTGCCTTTTCAGCTGCTTTTGCCAAATCTGCATCTGTTTCATGTTCTTTTACCCAGTCAACTCCACCGATAACATCTCTGGATGCAAGCAACATACCTGCAATCACAAGCTCCTTTACGCCATTTGCGTTTGCACCTGGTGTGTTGAAAACAACAATACCTTTTTCTGCACATTTATCTAAGGGAATATTATTCACTCCTGCACCTGCACGTGCAATAGCTTTTAAGGATGTTGAGAACTCCATATCATGCATTGCTGCACTACGGACTAAAATTGCATCTGCACTATCAACTGCATCTGTTTTCTGATAAGCTTCATTAAAAATATCTAAACCAATCTGTGCGATTGGATTTAAGCAATGATAATTATACATCTTATAAGTTCTCCTCCTCAAATTTTTTCATAAATGCAACGAGTGCTTCAACGCCTTCATATGGCATTGCATTATAAATGCTGGCACGCATACCACCGACAGTTCTATGTCCTTTCAGATTTTCAAGTCCGGCTGCTTTTGCTTCTTTTACAAATTTAGCATCTAATTCTTCATTTCCTGTTACAAAAGGAACATTCATCAAGGAACGATCTTTTTTAACAACTGTCCCCTTAAATAATTGACTCTGATCCAGAAAATCATAAAGCAATTTCGCTTTCTTTTCATTTCTTTCTTTCATCGCTTCAAGACCGCCCATTTTCTTAAGCCATTTGAATACTTTACCACAAATATAAATGCCATATGCCGGCGGTGTATTATACAAAGATTTTGCATCAGCCTGTGTTTTGTATTTTAACATTGTAGGTGTACCCGGAAGCACGTCATCACGGATCAGGTCTTCACGGATAATAACAATAACCGTTCCTGCTGGTCCGATATTTTTCTGAACTCCTCCGTAAATAACACCATATTTTGTCACATCTACCGGTTCTGATAAAAAGCAGGAGGAAACATCAGCTACTAAAATTTTTCCCTTTGTATTTGGTAGTTCCTTATACTTAGTTCCATAAATCGTATTATTTTCACAGATATATACATAATCTGCATTATCATCGATTGGAAGATCCGAGCAATCAGGTATGTAAGAAAACACTTTATCTTCAGATGAAGCAATTCTGTTTACCTTTCCATATTTTTCTGCTTCCTGTGCTGCTTTTTTTGCCCACTGTCCTGTAATGATGTAATCTGCCACACCATTTTTCATCAGGTTCATCGGAATTGCAGCAAATTGCTGTGAAGCTCCACCCTGCAGGAATAACACTTTATAATTATCTGGAATTCCCATCAAATCTCGCAGGTCTGCTTCTGCTTCTGTAATGATTTCTTCAAATGGTTTCGAGCGATGGCTCATCTCCATAACGGACATTCCTGTTCCCTTATAATCCATCATTTCATCTGCTGCTGCCTGAAGCACTTCCTCTGGAAGCACAGCCGGTCCGGCTGAAAAGTTATACACTCTGCTCATTTTTTGTTCCTCCTATTTCTGCTTTTATTTCTATTTCATATCATCTTCGTCAATTGCATCACTGATTGCTTTTCCTGGTGCAACCATCGGCCATACCTTATCGTCACAGTCAATCTGACAATCAATCAATACTGGTACATTTGCTTTTAATGCCTCTTCGAAAGCTGATTTGAATTCTTCTCTTGATGTTGCACAAATTCCTTTTGCACCCATCGCTTCTGCTAATTTTACAAAGTCAACGCTATCATTTAACACTGTTGCCGAGTAACGCTCTTCATAAAATAAATTTTGCCACTGACGAACCATACCCAAAACATGATTATTAATAACTACCTCAATAATTGGGATCTGATGTCTTACTGCTGTAGCAATTTCATTCATATTCATACGGAAACATCCATCCCCGGCAATATTTATAACATTCTTGTCCGGACATCCCATCTTGGCTCCTAATGATGCGCCAAGACCATATCCCATTGTCCCTAAGCCCCCCGATGTAAGAAGCGTTCTAGGTTCGCTGTATTTATAATACTGGGCTGCCCACATCTGATGCTGTCCTACTTCTGTTGTAATGATTGCCTCCCCATTTGTCTGGCGATAAATTTCTTCTATTATAAATGGTCCTGTCAGTCCGGCTTCATGATATTTTAACGGATATTTTTGCTTATAATCTTTGATTTTTTTAATCCACTCCGTATGGGATTGCTGTTTTAATTTGCTGTTTATTTTACTTAATACTTCTGCAATGTCTCCTACAACTCCTGCAGTAATCAATACATTTTTATTCATCTCTGCAGGATCGATATCAATCTGAAGAATTTTTGCATTTTTTGCAAATTTTGCCGTGTTTCCTGTTACACGATCTGAAAAACGTGCCCCTATTACAACCAATAAATCGCATTCGCTTACACCATAATTTGATGCTTTTGTTCCATGCATTCCAAGCATTCCTGAATAACGTTCATCAGTTCCCGGAAATGCTCCTTTTCCCATTAATGAATCTGTAACAGGCGCATCCACCAAATCTACAAATTCCATCAATTCTTGATTGGCATTAGAGATCACTGCTCCACCACCTACAAAAATAAATGGTTTTTCAGACTTTTCAATCATTGAGACTGCTAAATCAATATCTTCCTCTTTAATTTCTATAGCAGATTTTTTTGCCATTACAGGCTCTGTTTTTATGTATTCTGTTTTCTCTGCTGTGACGTCTTTTGGAATATCAATCAGCACTGGACCCGGTCTGCCACTTCTTGCAATATCAAAAGCTTTCCGAATGGTATCTGCCAAATCATTTACATCTTTTACAATATAATTATGCTTTGTAATTGGCATTGTAATACCCGTAATGTCAATTTCCTGAAAACTGTCCTTACCAAGCAAAGATACCCCTACATTACATGTAATAGCCACTAACGGTACTGAATCCATATAAGCAGTTGCTATTCCTGTTACCAGATTGGTAGCCCCAGGTCCGCTGGTAGCCAGACACACTCCAACTTTCCCCGTAGCTCTTGCATATCCATCTGCTGCATGCGAAGCACCTTGTTCATGTGATGTTAAGATATGACGTATTTCTGAACGATGTTTATATAATGCATCATACACATTAAGAATTGCTCCGCCCGGATAACCAAATACAGTATCTACGCCTTGTTCTTTTAAACATTCAATTACTATTTCTGATCCTGTCAACTGCACCCTAAGGCACCTCCTAATTATTTTTTGGTACTTCCAAAATTGCTCCTCGGTTTCCGGATGTAACCATAGATGCATACCTTGCAAGATAACCTGTTTTCACTTTTGGTTCTCTTGGAACCCATTTTGATTTTCTTTCAGCAAGTTCTTCTTCCGATACATCAAGCTGAATAGAAAGCTCAGGGATATTGATTTTAATAATATCTCCTTCTTCTACCAATGCAATTGGTCCGCCAACTGCTGCTTCCGGAGATACATGCCCAATGGAAGCGCCTCTGGAAGCCCCACTGAAACGGCCATCTGTGATCAGTGCTACTGAGGAACCTAATCCCATGCCTACAATTGCAGATGTAGGATTCAACATTTCACGCATTCCCGGACCACCCTTTGGTCCTTCATAACGAATCACAACAACATCACCAGCTTTAATTTTACCTCCTTTGATTGCTGCGATAGCATCATCTTCACAATCAAATACTCTTGCCGGCCCTTCATGTACCAACATTTCATCAACCACTGCGGATCGTTTCACAACACTTCCATCCGGTGCAAGATTACCTTTTAAAACTGCTAAACCTCCTGTTGGAGTATATGGATTATCAATTGGGCGTATAACTTCTGGATTTCTATTTACTGCTCCGGCAATATTCTCTCCAACTGTTTTTCCTGTGACTGTTAAACAATCTGTATGAAGAAGTCCTTTTTTATTTAATTCATTCATCACCGCAGGAACACCGCCTGCTTCATTTAAGTCTTCCATATATGTCGGACCTGCCGGTGCAAGATGACAAAGATTTGGTGTTTTCTCGCTGATTTCATTTGCAAAATCAATCTCAAAATCCATTCCAATCTCATGTGCGATTGCAGGAATATGAAGCATGCTATTTGTAGAGCAACCCAACGCCATATCTACTGTCAATGCATTCAAAATTGCATCTTCTGTCATAATATCTCTTGGTCGGATATTATTTCTCACAAGTTCCATCACCTGCATTCCTGCATGTTTTGCAAGCTGGATTCTTGCAGAATAGACTGCTGGGATTGTTCCATTTCCAGGAAGCCCCATACCAAGAACTTCTGTTAGACAGTTCATACTGTTTGCTGTATACATTCCTGAACATGATCCGCATGTCGGACAAACTTTATTTTCAAATTCACAGACATCTTCTTCTGTCATCTTGCCTGCTGCATAAGAACCGACTGCTTCGAACATACTTGACAAACTTCTTTTTTCGCCCTTTACATGACCTGCAAGCATTGGTCCTCCACTTACAAAAATAGTAGGAATATTTACTCTTGCAGCTGCCATAAGTAATCCTGGCACGTTTTTATCACAGTTTGGAATCATAACCAAACCATCAAACTGGTGTGCCATTGCAAGTGCTTCTGTCGAATCTGCTATCAGATCTCTTGTTACCAGAGAATATTTCATACCGATATGTCCCATAGCAATTCCGTCGCATACTGCAATTGCAGGAACCATAATTGGCGTACCGCCAGCCATTGCAACTCCTAATTTTACAGCTTCTGTAATCTTATCCAAATTCATATGTCCCGGAACAATCTCATTATAAGAACTTACAACTCCGATCAATGGTCGTTCTAATTCTTCCTTCGTTAATCCAAGTGCGTTAAACAAAGAACGATGTGGTGCCTGCTGCATACCTTTTGTTACTGTATCACTTCTCATGACAATTCATCCTCTCTTTTTATGACTTTTATCTATTTTGTAATATATGAACAGATTTTATCTCCCATTTCTGCTGTTCCAATCTGTACTTTTCCTTCTGATATAATATCAATTGTACGATATCCGTCTTTTAATACGTTCTCTACAGCATTTTCAATAGCATCCGCTTCTTGATCCAGATCAAATGAAAAACGAAGCATCATTGCTGCTGAAAGAATCGTTGCGATTGGATTGGCAATTCCTTTTCCTGCAATATCAGGTGCTGATCCGCCGCTTGGTTCATACATTCCAAATTTTGTTTCATTCAGACTTGCTGAGGCAAGCATTCCTATGGAACCAGTCACCATACTTGCTTCATCTGAAAGAATATCTCCAAACATATTCTCTGTTAAAATAACATCAAACTGGCGTGGGTTTTTCACAAGTTGCATTGCACAATTATCTACAAGCATGTGTTCTAAAGTTACTTCCGGATAGTCTCTTGCAACTTCTTCTACAACTTTACGCCACAATCTGGATGAATCCAACACATTTGCCTTATCTACACTCGTAACTTTTTTACGACGTTTCATCGCAATATCAAAACCACGCTTTGCAATACGTCGTATTTCATCTTCTGTATATGTCAGAGAATCTGTCGCTGTTAAAACACCATCTTTCTCTTTTGTCGAACGTTCTCCAAAATACAAGCCACCAGTCAGTTCACGCATAATCATCATATCAAAGCCGCCCTCTGTAATTTCTTCTTTTAAAGGACAGGCTCCTTTTAATTCGTCGTATAACACCGCCGGTCTTAGATTTGCAAACAGATTCAATGCTTTTCTAATCTTTAGCAGACCTGCTTCTGGTCGTTTAGATGGCTCTAGTTTGTACCAAGGTGATGTCTTAGCATCTCCACCTATAGATCCAAGTAATACTGCATCACTATTCTTTGCAAGTTCAATTGTCTCATCCGTCAGCGGAACTCCGTATGTATCAATCGATGCTCCTCCCATTAAAAGTTGTGTATAGTCAAATTCATGTCCGTATACAACACCGACTTTATCTAACACTTTCATTGCTTCATTTACAACTTCCGGTCCGATACCGTCTCCTTTAATCACACCAATTTTCAGTTTCATATTGTTTCACCCTTCCATAAATAAAATGGTTTATCCGTTTGTCACGGATCATATATTCTACATTTAATTGCTCGAATGTACTTATAATAACGTATTTTTGCTTTCGTTTCAACCCTTTAATTCGTAAAAGTGTTGCATAATTATAAAAAAGAAGCAATAAAAAGTGAATATTCGATAAATTTCTGTAACAAAAAAAGGATGAAAAGCTTAACTTTTCACCCCTTTAACTTATGCTTCTGTAGATGTTCCTGGCTTCTCAAGCTGTGCAATTGCAGCTTTCTGCATTGGAATACGGCAGTTTTTATTGTTACCGAATTCTACAATCACATCCTCTTCTGAGATATCAATAATAACACCATAAAAACCACTTGTTGTTAAAACTGTATCTCCGACTTCCATTGTTGAAAGCATTGCCTGAATTCTCTTCTGTTCTTTTTTCTGAGGTCTCATAAGTAAGAACCACATTGCACCAAGAATTACAACATAAATTAAAATAATTCCAATTCCTTGCATGATATATCCTCCTATATTAAAAAGCAATACTATTACTATACACATAAATCAACTATTCTTCAAGTTAATTTTTGTTTTTTCTTTGCCTTTTTATAATTTTTTATATTTTTAGTCTAATGGTTGTGACATATTATCTAATTTGCGCTTTTTGTATGCCTGATACTCTCCTGCATCAATAGCATCTCTTATTTCTTCCATCATTGTGTTATAAAAATACAAATTATGTAGTACACAAAGTCGCATACCTAGCATTTCTTTTGCTTTCAAAAGATGACGAATATATGCCCTGCTATAGCTTCTGCATGCCGGACACTGACATCCTTCTTCTATCGGACGATTATCAAGTTCAAATTTCGCATTAAACAAATTCAACTTGCCATGATTCGTATAAACATGCCCATGACGTCCATTACGGCTTGGATATACACAGTCAAAGAAATCAACCCCTCTGTCAACTGCTTCTAATATATTAGCCGGTGTTCCAACCCCCATCAAATATGTTGGTTTATTTTCAGGCAATACCGGAACAACTGCATCTAAAATGCGATACATCTCTTCGTGGCTTTCACCCACTGCCAGACCGCCTACCGCATATCCAGGTAAATTCAGTTTTGAAATCTGTTTTGCGTGTTCAACTCGAATATCTTCGTATACGCCGCCTTGGTTTATTCCAAACAGCAACTGTTGCTTGTTGATTGTATCCGGCAATGAATTTAGTCTTTCCATTTCATCCTTGCATCGTTTCAACCAGCGTGTTGTACGTGCAACAGAATTTTCCATGTATCTACGATCTGCAACACTTGATGGACACTCGTCAAATGCCATTGCTATAGTAGATGCAAGATTGGACTGAATCTGCATACTCTGCTCAGGTCCCATGAAAATTTTACGTCCATCGATATGGGAATGGAAATGCACCCCCTCTTCTTTAATCTTTCTTAAATCTGCCAGAGAAAATACCTGAAATCCGCCCGAATCTGTCAAAATCGGTTTGTCCCAGTTCATAAACTGATGTAAACCACCTAATTTCTTTACAACTTCATCTCCTGGGCGCACATGTAAATGATAGGTATTAGATAATTCTACCTGCGTTTTTATCTGGCGCAAATCGTCTGTAGACACTGCCCCCTTAATTGCTGCTGCTGTTCCTACATTCATAAATACCGGTGTTTCAATTGTCCCATGTACTGTATGAAAACGACCGCGTTTTGCTTTCCCATCTTTTTTTAATAACTCGTACATAATCTCCTCTTTCTAAAATAGGACAGCTGTTTTCAAAGAAGCTGTCCTATTTTACTTTTTCTTATATAATTCTAAATGAACATGAAATACAACTTTAAATGTATAAGTTCCCTAATTATGAACAATTACCGGAGTCCCCACTGATATTACATTATATAATGCTGCTGCCATATCAAGCGGCATGTTAATACATCCATGTGAACCTAATCCATCCCGATAGAGTGTTCCTCCAAAAGCAGGCTGCCATATCGCATCATGAAAACCAATACCACTCCACGTGACACGCATCCAATACGATACCGGTGTCTCATAAATTGGCTTTCCGGTAACCGGATTATCTTCTCCAACCAATGTTTTATTTAAAGATTTCTCCAAAATATCATATACTCCCAAGGTTGTTTCTTTTTCCGGAATCGGCTCCCCGGTAACGACATCTGTCTCCAACACAACAGAACCCCCTGAAATATACCACATATGCTGTGCTGAAATATCTACTTCTGCATAAGTATCCCCCCAGTCTTGTGCACTATGTGATGCTGCAGTCTGATAATATGCCGGTTCTTTTGTAACAACTTCTCCATTCTTAATACTGTTTGTCAATGCTGTAAATTCAGTATCTTCATCAATTGACCAGCCATATGTTCCGCCAGAAACTTCTACTGTTTTTCCTGTAGGCGTCGTAATTGTTCTGGTAGCTCCTACTGTATCATATTTATCTCCGAATGCTGTTAACCAGTCTCTGACTGCATTCTCATTAAAAGAAACTTTCATATTATCATCTACTGTTACCCAGCTATTAATAACAGATTTATCAACAACTACATTCTCTGTCATTGTATATGTAATACTTGCCTGCAAGTACTTGTTCATCTCATCGCAAGCCGCTTTTACCTCTTTTGAATTAGAAGTATAAACAGGTCTCTTATAACACCCTTCGTTTTCCATATCAAGCTCTGACTTAAACTCTGTAATATATTGATTGATCTTTTCATTCAATACATCTCTGTCTACCGCTGTTCCTATTTCTTCCGGCTCAATTACAAATTGATTCCCATCAAATTTAGGATATGCTGATTTAGGCTCTATTTGTTCACGCGTTACTGTTTGCAGATTCTGAATCTCCTGTTGCAATTTGCTCTCATCATATGAAACCTCCAGTTCAATCTGACAAGATTTCTTAGAAAAAATACCAGTTGGCCATAAAAAAGCATTCTGGTCTTTAATTGCAGCTTCGGCTTCATCGGATGCTTTATACTCCAGATCGATCGTATCACCTTCAATGATATCGACTGCCTGCTCCATCTCCAGCACTGTTAAACTGTAATTTTTCACTTGATCCTTCATATATTTTTCAACATCTGCTGCTGTTTTCATAGAAAAATCATGACCGTTAATCTCGGTATTTATATAATAATGCGACATAAAGAAAATCGATATTCCCAAATAAACAATTGCAATCACACCTGCTATTGATCCCAGTGTTATCCACAATAATTTTTTCCCTTTTTTATTTTTTTCCTTATCTGTCTTATCATCCAAATTTATAATCTCACTTGTGAAGTCATCTTGGGATGTAAATAAATCTTCATTTTCTGATTCAGCATCCCATTCTTCTATATTATCATTTTCTACCTCTTCAGAAACTTCTTCACCCTGAACATCTGCTTCTGTAAAATCATTCTCCTCGGTTTCTGCACTTTCATCGACCTCTTCAAATGCATCATCATCATTTTCCAAATCATCGTCTACTTCTTCAAATGCATCATCCTGAACTTCTGTGAATTCATCTGTTTCTTTAAAATCAGTATTGTTGATTATCTTTTCTTTATCACTTTTAGTTATCTTTTTTTGTTTCATGTTGTATCTCCCCTTTTATCAATCAACATCTAGGCTCAATTATATTATGAATTTCTGCAATTGTACAGTGAAATCTTGAGGTTTTATCAAAATTCAAATTTTCTTAAAAATTTCATCTCAATTAGTAATTGCATGTTCATTTTTCTTCTTATATAATAAGCTATATGTTTTTTAATGAAATATTCCACAAACATAAGGAGGAGATTTTATATGAGTGGCTCAATATATGGACGTTTATTTCAAGTTTCTACCTGGGGTGAATCTCATGGCGCAGCAATCGGGGTTGTAATTGATGGATGTCCTGCCGGACTGAAACTTCAAGAATCTGATATACAGGCTTTTCTAAATCGCAGAAAACCAGGACAAAGCAAATACACAACTATGAGACAGGAAACAGACCAGGTTGAAATATTATCAGGTGTATTTGAAGGATATACAACTGGTACGCCAATCTCTTTGATGGTACGTAATCAAGACCAACGTTCTCGCGATTACAGTAATATTGCCTCTGTATATCGACCGGGACATGCCGACTATACATTTACACAGAAATATGGCTTTCGCGATTATCGCGGTGGAGGCCGTTCTTCCGGAAGAGAGACTATTGGACGTGTTGCTGCCGGTGCTGTAGCATCTGCTTTACTAGATGAACTTGGTATACATATTTGCACTTATGCAAAATCTATCGGTCCTATCTGTGTTGATGAATCAGACTATCATTACAATGAAATTAATGAAAACAAATTATATATGCCTAATAATGAGATTGCCAAACACGCCTCTGAATATCTTGATAAGATGCTTGAAAATTCAGATTCTGCCGGTGGTATTATTGAATGTTGCGTTGAGGGACTTCCTGTTGGAATCGGCGAACCTGTTTTTGATAAACTCGATTCCTGCCTTGCACAAGCAATATTCTCCATTGGTGCCGTAAAGGCTTTTGAAATTGGGGATGGGTTTCATGTTGCAGAATTAAATGGAAGCACAAATAATGATGCTTTTTATGTGAAAGATAACGAAATCCATAAAAAAACCAATCATTCTGGTGGTGTATTAGGCGGTATGAGTGATGGAGATACTTTAATTTTCCGCACTGCTATAAAACCTACTCCGTCTATTGCACAACTGCAACAGACAGTCACTGAGAACAAGGAGAATACAGAATTAGTTATCAAAGGAAGACATGACCCGGTTATTGTTCCTCGGGCTGTCGTTGTAGTAGAATCCATGGCTGCCATAACAATCGCAGATTTACTTTTGCAAAACATGCATAGCCGTCTGGATGGAATCAAAAAATTTTATCTCAGTCGAGAAGATTGTTAAACAACTGCATATTTAATACCAAAAACGAGTCCAGGCAATTTTCTCAACGAAAAAATTACTTAGACTCGTTTTTTTGATTTATACACGGAAACAGCCGCCTCCGATAAATTCTCGTAACAATGAATTCGTCGGAACATTTTCATTGCTTATTCCTATAAAATAATCGAAAAACTTTAATAATCTTTTAGCTTCAATATATTCAGGAGCATGTTTATCAACTCCAAACAATAATGGTTCTACATATTGCTTAAGCACGGCTAATTCATACACAAGGGATGAATTAAACATCACATCCGCTTCTTCCTGAAATGGAAAAATATTTTCCTCTTCTCCTTTTCTGACTGAATTCCACATTGCAATTGTTTTAGTGGCCGAAGTTCCACGTGTTTCAGCATCTCTTACAATACGACGTATCAATCTTCCATCTGTTGATGGAATACGATTGTGTTCATCTATATTCAACTGTGTAAGTGCACTAATATAAATTTTAAATTTATTATTATCATTCAGATTTTCTGTTAATTTTGGATTTAGACAGTGGATTCCTTCTATTACTAAAATATCATTCTCACCTAATTTTTTCGGTATTGTTGAATAGTTACGCATTCCTGTCTTGAAATCAAAAATCGGAAGATATACTTTTTCTCCATTTAAAAGTGCTGTCATATCTTCATTAAACTTTTTTACATCAATTGCTTCTAAGCATTCAAAATTATAATTACCATCTTTATCTTTTGGAGTATTTTCACGATTTACAAAATAATTGTCTACTGCAATCGGATGCGGCGTAAGTCCATTCACTTTAAGTTGAATGGACAGCCGATGAGAAAATGTCGTCTTTCCGGAAGAAGATGGCCCTGCTATCAGCACAAACTTTATTTCTGGATGTTCTGCAATCTGCTCTGCGATTTCTCCGATTTTACGTTCCTGATATGCTTCTTGAACAAGTACGATTTCACGCATATCATGCTTTGTAATCATATCATTTAAAGCTCCAACTGTATCGATTCCCTGTAAATCCCCCCATTCAATAGACTCATTCTGAACTTTAAATAACTTTTCACGAGGTTCAAATTTAGGAACATACGCTGGGTCGCTTATAGTCGGAAATTGAATCACAAATCCTTTCCCATATAAATGAAGTGAAAAATTTCTTAAATATCCGGTATCCGGTACCATATATCCATAATAATAATCTTCAAATTCATTAATACTATAGATATTCACTGTAGATACTCTACGATATTCAAACAACTGCTCCTTATCATACATTTTATGTTTATGAAACAGTTCTATCGCTTTTGAAGTTGGTATCGCCTTCTTTTTTATTTGAATCTTCTGCTCTGCCATCTCATGCATTCGAGCATCAACACGAGTTAAAAACTCATCATTAATCGTAATTTCACCATCTACTGTACAATAATATCCCTTACTTACTGAAAAATGTATTCGAACGCGCTCAACCTTATCATGTCCTCCTATATCGTGAACCGCTTTTACAAGTAGAAAACACATGCTTCGTTTATAAGTTTCAAACCCGGCTTTATCTGCAGTTGTAATAAAGCTTAGTTTTACGTCTTCCTCCACTGCTTTACTCAACTCTTGCAGGCGATTATCTCCTATAACAGCCAGTACAATTTGATGGTCATAATACTTTTGAAAATCCCGTGCTATTGTCTGATATTTTGTGCCTTCCTTATATTCAATAACTTTATCATCAACTGTTACTTTACACATTCTTTCTTCCATCTTGCACTCACCTTTCTCCTGCTCACACCTATACAACTTGAAATGGATGTGATATAGGTTCTGTTATAATTTCAACTCCCGGACATCGCTGTGATAAATATTTTTTCATATCATCTACAAAGATATATTCTGTTCCATAATGACCTGCATCGATAATCGCAAGTCCCTGTTCCATAGCATCTAAGCCTTCGTGGTGCCCTATATCTCCTGTAACAAGCACATCAACATTATGTTTTAATGCTACTGCTATCTCACTTTTTCCAGATCCCGGAGAAATTGCGACTTTCTTGATTTCCTTGTCTAAATCTCCAAATACTTTTATATTACTAAGCACTAATTTTTCCTTCACATAATCGCAAAAAGACCTTAAACTCATAGTTGATTCTAATAATCCGACACGACCGATACCTTGTGAAATCCCGAAAAATTCTCCTGTAACATCTAAAACTTCTGTTTCTTTTAATTGCAATATTTCTTCTGACAGCTCTGCCATCCCCAGCACATCATAATTTGTATGCATTGCATAATATGCTATGTCATCCTGAATTAGACGTAAAATCCTCTTCCCGACAAAATCTTGATCCGTAATAGATTTTAACGGTGAAAAAATCAACGGATGATGTGTGATCAACATATCAACATCTTGTTTTTCTGCAAGTTCTATCACTGGAGTAGTAGCGTCTAAAGCTAAAAGTATTTTTGATACTTTTTTTGTGCTACGTCCTGCCTGTAGTCCTACATTATCAAAATTTAATGCAGCCTCTTTCGGATAGTTTTCTTCTATTGCTTCTATGATTTCTTTACATTGCATAGTATTTCAACCCCTCCTCGATTTGGAAAAGTTCTTGATTTAATTCTGCTTTTCGCTCAGAAATATGTATACCTTCTACTTGTTCTAACTTACTTAAAATATCTTTTCTAATGCCAGACTCTCGTTCGAGAAATTGCTTTAAAATTGGATTTTTTTCTTCCAGCAGTAGTTTTCCATAACGTATTTCTATCTCTGACCAGAATACTGGTTTTATTTCTTCTATTTTTTCAGGGGGAATTACTTTCATCATCGGATAATATTTCCCATCATCTAAAACCATATTCTCTTCTATGAATAAAAAGCCTTTCTCTAAAAGAAAGGTTCTCACTTTAAACACTTCTGATTGTGGCTGCAGGATGCATTCTTTCAAGGAATTTGTTTTATTAAAATCCTCATTTAAAATATTAATCATCAAATTTCCGCCCATTCCTGCAAGAATGACTGTGTCCACTTCACCCTTTTGTAAATGTTGCAATCCATTAGACAAACGTGTTTGTATCTGATTTTCCAATTTATTTTCTTTAATATGTTCTGTTGCACGATCCAACGGACCTTCATTAATATCCATAGCCACCGCTCTTTGAACAATTCCTTTTTCCACAAGATAAATTGGGATGTAGGCATGGTCTGTGCCTACATCCGCAATTGTATATCCTGGTGTTACCAGATCTGCAACCGCCTGCAGTCTCTTTGATAATTCCATATGATATCCTCTTAATCTAAATAATCACGAAGTTTTCTACTTCTGCTTGGATGACGAAGTTTACGAAGTGCCTTCGCTTCAATCTGACGAATACGTTCACGTGTTACATCAAATTCTTTTCCTACTTCTTCCAATGTTCTTGCACGTCCGTCATTCATCCCAAAACGAAGTCTTAAAACTTTCTGTTCTCTTTCAGTCAAAGTATCAAGCACTTCATCTAACTGTTCTTTTAATAAAGTCTGAGCTGCTGCTTCTGCCGGAACAGGAACATTGTCATCCTGAATAAAATCTCCTAAATGACTGTCTTCTTCTTCTCCGATAGGTGTTTCTAAAGAAACTGGTTCCTGAGATATTTTTAATATCTCTCGCACACGATCTACCGGCATGTCCAGTTCTTTTGCAATCTCTTCCGGCGTTGGTTCACGACCAAGTTCCTGAAGTAATTGACGTGACACACGAATCAATTTATTAATTGTCTCTACCATATGAACAGGAATTCGGATTGTTCTTGCCTGATCTGCAATAGCACGTGTTATAGCCTGACGAATCCACCATGTAGCATAAGTACTGAATTTATAACCTTTGTGGTAATCAAATTTTTCAACCGCTTTGATCAAACCAAGATTACCTTCCTGGATCAAATCTAAAAATAACATTCCTCGTCCTACATATCTCTTTGCAATGCTGACAACCAGACGAAGGTTCGCCTCAGCAAGCTCTTTTTTGGCTTCTTCATCGCCTTCTTCCATGCGCTGTGCCAGCTCAATCTCTCGTTCAGCACTTAAGAGCGGTACTTTACCGATTTCCTTTAAATACATACGAACAGGATCCTCTACACTAACTCCATCCGGAACTGAAAGATCAATATTCTCGACATCTACATCTTCTTCATCCGACATGATCGCATCCAAATCCACATCATCGTCATCATCCGAATTAATACGTAATACGTCAATGTTGTTCGCTTCAAGATATTCAAAAACCTTTTCCATTTGTTCCGTTGACAAATCCATATCACGGAAAAAATCATTGATTTCTTGAATTTCAAGAATACTTTTCTTTTTCTTGCCTAGGGCAACCAATTCTTTCAGGCGCTCTAAAAATTTCTGTGTAATATCTTCCATGTGTCCTTCCTTCCTCTATCTGCATCGTCATACAGATATCTTGTTTTATTTTATCCTTAATCTAGAGAAATATGCAATTTTCCAATGTTCTGAAGCTTTCTCTTCGACTCCATAAGTCGCTGTAATCCAACCATATCTGTTGGATTTAAATTCATTGTTTGATGATCAATACTGTTATTCTTAACTTTTATTATTGTTTCTTTTATGGCACGATCTTTTTCTTCCTCGGTAGTTAACTCCCGTATACGAGTATTAAACAATGCCGCCACTTCCCTATGTTCTTCCTCTTCCGTAAAATGATTCAATATCCTTGCCGGATTTAATTCTCCTAAATGATATTGCTCATATAATAATTCGGCTACTTTTTGATAAATTGTTTCTGTAAAATCCTCCGGAGTAACATACTCCTCAATTATCTGGAACAACTTAGGCTGGTCAATCAACCATGTAAGCAAAATCTTCTGTGCTCTCTTATTCCCGTCTTCCTTTTTTAATACTGAATCTTTATTTTGATTCAAATTTTTAGGTCGCTTCGTAGGACTTGCCAAACCTTCTTTAATTGCCGTCTTTGTGACAAGTTTTTGAAGACTGTCTGGATTTACACGATATACTTTTGCAACAGCTTCTATATAGTTATTACGCTCCAGCTCATCCTCAAACTCTATTAAGCGTTTTGCTGTTTCCTGAAAAAAGGCTGTTTTTTCTTCTGGAGATTCCATATCATAATTTTTTGACAATATTTCCAAACTGAACATAAAGCCGTTCCTGGCATTTTCAATCCTTTTTTCAAACTCCTCTGCACCTAAATTTTTAATAAATTCATCTGGATCCTTATATGGATCCATTCGGATAACTTTTGCTGCAATCCCAGCTTCTCTCATAATCGGTACTGCCCGAAGTGCAGCGCGCGTACCGGCATCATCGCTATCATATGTAAGATATACTTCACTTACATATCGTTTGATCAATGAAGCATGTCCTGATGTCAACGCAGTTCCTAAAGACGCAACTGCATTCGTAAATCCTGCCTGATGAAGTGAAATAACATCCATATAACCTTCACAAACAAGGAAATATGATTTTCTCGATGTACGTGCTCGGTTCAACCCATACAAATTTCTGCTTTTATCAAAAACAGCTGTTTCTGGGGAATTTAAATATTTTGGCTTTGCATCTCCCATAACCCGGCCACCAAATCCAATTACTCGACTATTTGCATCCATGATTGGAAACATAACACGATTCCAAAACTTATCATAAACTCCATTTTTTTCATCAATATTAATCAGCCCTGCCTGGCGGATCAATTCTTCACTATAGCCTTTACGTTTAAGATAATTGTACAGATCATTACTATACTTTGTTGCAAATCCAAGCCCAAAAGATTTTATGGTCTCTTTTGAAAGTCCTCTATCCGCCAAATAATCATAAGCAACTGCACCTCGTTCAGATTTTAACTGAACATAATAATATTGTGCAGCAATCTTATTGATCTCCAACAAAGTTGCTTTCAAATCAGCTCGTTCCTTTGCTTCTTTTGAATATTCCTCTTTAGGCAGTTCTACTCCTACACGCTCTGCAAGATATTGAACAGCTTCAAGGAAAGAATAATTCTCATATTCCATAAGAAATGTAAATACTGTCCCGCCAGCCCCACAACCAAAGCAATAATACATCTGCTTGTCTCTGCTTACAGAAAAAGACGGGGACTTTTCATTGTGAAACGGGCAAAGTCCAAAATAAGAACTTCCTTTCTTCTGAAGTCGTACATAATTGGAAATGACATCTACTATATCGTTTTTCATTCTGATTTCTTCTATTAGCTCTTCCGAATAATACATGATCTCCTCCTTTGTATACTCTCCATAATATTATATTCGACAAAACTTTCAAATTTCCTTTATTTTTTTATTTTTTATTTTCCCACAGTATTATTATATTCATTAGCAATTGAACATTTCCTTATTTTTGTAATTTCAAAAATTTTTCAAAAAATTTAAAAAAATCAAAAAATGTGTTGACATTCTTCTCAACTCATTGTATTATACTATTCGTGGCGTGAGTACAGCTACGAAAACAAAACAAGCGGAAGTGTCGGAACTGGCAGACGAGCAAGACTAAGGATCTTGTGATCAATG